>Ga0102932_1000443_pt1 | contig 20799 bp, 21 predicted proteins | sample SalPonR1_C_D2_MG_FD_78212 | JGI IMG/M metagenome (GOLD analysis project Ga0102932, IMG submission 78212) | Salt pond soil microbial communities from South San Francisco under conditions of wetland restoration - Salt Pond MetaG R1_C_D2_MG | ecosystem: Environmental > Aquatic > Marine > Intertidal...
GCGGGCACGGCCCCGGCTGTGGCGCCGACGACCGGTTCCGCGACAAAGGCGATCACGCTTTCGGGGCCAAGGCGCTGCAATTCGGCTTCCAGCTCATCGGCCACGCGTTGGCCATAGGCTTCGGGCGTTTCGCCGTCCTCGCGCCCGCGATACTCGTAGCAGGGCGAAATATGGCTGGTGTCGATCATCAGCGGGGCAAAGGGCTCGCGCCGCCATGCGTTGCCACCCGTGGAAAGCGCGCCCAGTGTGTTGCCATGATAGCTTTGCCGTCGCGCGATAAACCGTGTGCGCTGTGGCTCGCCTCGTTCCAAGAAGTATTGCCGCGCCAGCTTGAGCGCGGCCTCCACTGCTTCTGAGCCGCCAGACACCAGATACACCCGGTCGATTCCCTTTGGGGCATGCGCGACAAGGCGATCCGCAAGCCGTTCTGCAGGCTCGGACGTGAAAAAGCCGGTGTGGGCAAAGGCGATCTGATCGGCTTGCCCCTTGATCGCGTTGATCACCTCGGGGTCGGAATGCCCAAGGCACGACACCGCTGCGCCACCCGATCCGTCAAGATAGCGTTTGCCCGACGCGTCGATGATATACGCGCCATCGCCTTTGGCTGCGATGGGTGAGCGGGCTTTGGTGTGCCGTGGGAAAATGTGGTTCATAGCGTCTGCATCCTGAAAGTTGACGTAACTGAAACAGATGATTCAATTGTTGACAATACATGAAACAAATGGAACGAATTCTTTCATGGTCAATCAGGGGAGATTGCCGGCTTGCCACAGTCGTTTGAACAGAAATTTGCACAAAACGCTGAGGCTCTCAGTGAAAAGTTGCGGCGTGCCGGCGAATATGTGGCGCTGAATCCTGTCGATACGGCAACCCGTTCCCTGAGGGCTGTGGCGCAGGATAGCGGGCTTGCCCCGGCCACGTTTTCGCGGATGGCCCGCGCCATTGGCTATGACAGCTATGAAGGCGTCCGCGAGGCGATGCGAGAAAAGATCGGCCGCCGGGTTCGCAGCTTTGCCGAACGCGCCGAAGACCTGCAAAACACCCATTCGGCCGACCAAAAGGTGTTTTTCGACTCCCACGTGTCAGCTTGTCAGAACAACATCGCGACGATGCTTCAGGATATTGACCGTGATTTGCTGGAAATGACGGTCACGCGCCTGCATCAGGCGCGCAACGTGCGGCTGCTGGGGGCGCTTGGGTCGACCGGTGTCGTTGAATACATGGCCTACATGGCGAATTACTGCACGACCAACTGGGCCATGCTCAGCCGGATGGGCGCCTCGCTGGGTGCGGGGTTGGCGGGCCTTGATAAGCGCGACGCGCTGATCGTCGTCACCAAACCGCCGTTTTCGACCCGGTCCATCGAAGCAGCAGACCTTGCCGCAAAACAAGGCGCTTTTGTCGTGGTGATCACCGATGCCCCGGCGTGCCCCGCTTTACAACATGCTTCGGCAGGGTTCTTGGTGCCCACCGAAAGCCCGCATTTCTATTCGTCCTTCGCGGCGACGATTGTTCTGGTCGAGACGATCATCGGCATGATTGTCAGCCGTGCCGGTCCGGCGGCGCGTGAACAGATCGCGCAGGTCGAGGATATCAACCGCCGTCTCGGAGAAGTCTGGACCGGTTGACGCAAACCAAACATCAACCAAAGGGAGAAAATGATGTTTTCCAAGTTCAAGATTACAATGGCCGGTGCTGCGGTTGCCGCGATGATGGCACCTGCGGCGCATGCCGAAGAGTTCATCACAATCGGCACCGGCGGCGTGACCGGGGTGTATTACCCGACGGGCGGCGCGATCTGCCGTTTGGTCAACAAAGGCCGCAAAGATCACGGCATCCGCTGCTCGGTCGAATCGACGGGTGGGTCGATCTACAACATCAAAACCATCCGCGCGGGCGAGTTGGAGTTCGGCGTTGCGCAGTCGGATTGGCAGTATCACGCCTACAACGGCACCTCGAAATTCGAAGATGACGGTGCCTTTGAGGGCCTGCGCGCTGTATTCTCTGTCCACCCCGAGCCGTTCACGGTTGTCGCCCGCGCCGATTCTGGCATTGAGAATTTCCAAGACCTCAAAGGCAAGCGCGTGAATATCGGTAACCCCGGTTCTGGCCAGCGCGGCACGATGGAAGTGCTGATGACTGCCCTTGGCTGGACGTCTGACGATTTCGCCCTCGCGACCGAGTTGAAAGCCGCCGAGCAAAGCCAGGCGCTGTGCGACAACCAGATCGACGCGATGGTCTATACCGTGGGCCACCCCTCGGGCTCGATCCAAGAGGCGACTACAGCCTGTGACAGCGTGCTGGTCAATGTCAGCGGCGATGCGGTCAGCGGTTTGGTCGATGAAAACTCGTACTACCGGATGGCGACGATCCCCGGCGGCATGTATCGCGGCAATGATGACGAAACCCAAACCTTTGGTGTTGGCGCAACCTTCGTGACCTCGGACAGCGTCAGTGAAGAGGCGGTTTATACCGTGGTCAAGTCGGTCTTTGAAAACTTCGACGACTTCAAAAAGCTGCACCCGGCCTTCGCCAACCTCAAGCCCGAGGAAATGGCCACCGCGGGCCTGTCGGCCCCGCTGCACGCCGGTGCTGCGAAATTTTATAAAGAACAGGGCTGGATCGAATAATTCGGTTTTACCTTTGAAGGGGGGCTGTGCGGCCCTCCTTCCACCAAAAATAAAAAGAACAAGTAGACCGACACGCGATGCGCTGTCAGGGACAGGGAGTTGACCGGTATGACTGATACTTCAGGCGGCAAAGGCCCGCTGAGTGAATCCGAGCTGCAAGAGCTTGTATCCTCAACCGATGGCGGTGCGCGCAGCCCTAGCGGGGGCGTTGGCCTGTTTCTGGCAGTTGTCGCGATTGTCTGGTCGCTGTTTCAGGTGCTTCTGGCGTCGCCCATATCCAACTATGTCCTGCCCGGCGACCTCATCAACAATTCCCGTCAGATCCATCTGGCCTTTGCGATTTTTCTGGCCTTCATGGCCTACCCGATGTTCAAATCCAGCCCCCGCAGCTATGTGCCGGTCTATGATTGGGTGCTGGCGCTGGCGGGCACCTTTATTTCGCTTTACGGTTATTTCTTTTATCAAAAGATCGTCGATAATGGCGGTCTGGCCGACCATATGGACAAATGGTTTGCGCTTGCCGGGCTGATCATCCTGTTCGAAGGCGCGCGCCGCGCGCTTGGCCCGGCCATGGCGATTATCGCCACGATCTTTCTGGGATATGTGTTTTTTGGCGCGTCCTCGTGGATTCCCGAGGTGATCCGCTGGAAGGGCGCAAGCCTGCAAAAGGCCATGAGCCATATGTGGATCACCTCCGAAGGGGTGTTTGGCATCGCGCTTGGCGTTTCGACGAAATTCGTATTCCTGTTCGTGCTGTTCGGCGCTCTTTTGGATAAGGCGGGCGCGGGCAATTATTTCATCAAGATGGCATTCGGCGCATTGGGTCACCTACGCGGTGGTCCGGCCAAGGCCGCTGTTGTCGGCTCGGCTGCCACTGGCCTGATCTCAGGGTCGTCGATCGCCAACGTGGTGACCACCGGCACCTTCACCATCCCGCTCATGAAACGCGTGGGCTTTACCAGCGAAAAGGGCGGCGCGGTTGAGGTGGCCAGTTCGGTCAATGGGCAGATCATGCCCCCCGTGATGGGGGCGGCAGCCTTCCTGATGGTGGAATATGTCGGCATTTCGTATGTCGAGGTGATCACCCATGCCTTCTTGCCCGCTGCGATCAGCTATATCGCGCTGGTCTACATCGTTCATCTGGAAGCGGTGAAAAACAACATGCCAACGCTTGGCGACCGGGTTGTCAGCCTTGGTCGCACCATCGGCGGTATGTTTGTCTTTTTCGCGGGGTTCGCGGGGCTGTGCTATGGCGTGCAATATCCCGTAGGCTGGATCGTTTCGATGTTCCCCGAAGGTTCGGGCATTGTGCTGTCGGCGCTTCTGGTGGTGGCCTATATCGCGCTGTTGTGGCTGGCCGCCGGTGTGCCCGATCTGGAACCGGATGATCCCAATGCCGAAGACGTGCGCCTGCCTGTGGTGGGCGAGATCTACAAAGCAGGTCTGTATTTCCTGCTGCCGATCATCGTGCTGGTCTATTTCCTGATGATCGAACAGAAATCGCCCGGCCTGTCGGCCTTTTGGGCGACGGCGTTGCTGTTTGTGATCTTGCTGACGCAGCGGCCCCTCAAGGCGATGTTCCGCGGCCAAGGGGCGGCGGGCGCGGCCACGCGCGCCGGCATCATGGATCTGCTGCAAGGGCTGATCGCCGGTTCGCGCAACATGATCGGTATCGGCCTTGCGACCGCCACGGCGGGCGTGATCGTGGGCACCGTCACCTTGACGGGTGTGGGGCAGGTGATGGCGAACCTTGTTGAATTCCTGTCGGGCGGTAACCTGATCTTGATGCTGGTCATGGTGGGGCTGCTCAGCCTTATTCTGGGCATGGGCCTGCCGACCACGGCCAATTATATCGTCGTCAGCTCGCTTATGGCGGGCGTTGTGGTTGAACTGGGCGCGCAATCGGGCCTGATCGTGCCGCTGATCGCTGTGCATCTGTTCGTGTTCTATTTCGGCATCATGGCCGATGTGACGCCGCCCGTGGGCTTGGCCAGTTTCGCCGCCGCCGCGGTGTCGGGGGGCGATGCGATCCGCACCGGGTTCATCGCGTTTTTTTACAGCTTGCGCACCATTGCGTTGCCGTTCGTGTTCATCTTCAACACCAACCTTTTGCTGATTGACGTGACGTGGATGCAGGGCATCATAACCTTTGTCGTGGCGACCATTGCGATCCTAGTCTTTACCGCAGGCACGATGGGCTGGTTTCTGACCAAAAGCCGCATCTACGAAAGCGTTGCGCTGGTGGCGATTGCCTTTGCCTTGTTCAGGCCCGACTATTTCATGGACCGTATTCAACCGCCGTTCGAAATGGTCGAACCGGCCAATCTGGAACAGGCGCTAGGCGCGGCCAGCCCCGGTCAGGAGCTGCGCATGATTGTCGCGGGGCCCGATTTCATCAGCGGTGAGCCGAAGGACACCACATTGGTTCTGACGGTCCAAGAGGGCATGGATGGTGCGGCGATGCTGCAAGAGTATGGGCTGGCCCTGATGCAAGACGGTGGCAATGTCGTGCTGGAAGAGCCGATGTTCGGCACGCCGTTTTCGGACACCATGCAGGGCTTTGACTTCTATGGTGACGATCCGGTTGTGATCCAATCGCTCAAGGCCCCCGTCACCCAATGGCCGCAAGAGTTGATCTTTATTCCAGCGCTTGTGCTTTTGGGGCTGATTGCCCTGCTGCAGCGCGCGCGCATGACCAAGCAAGCCAATGAAGGAGTGCCCACATGACCGGTCCTGTTCTGTGCGCCGTCGATATCAGCAACCCGCATCGCGATGACAACGTGTTAAAGGCAGCCGCGCGTTTGGCCGCTTTGGATGAGGCCCAGCTTGATGTCATCACCGTTGTCCCGGATTACGGCATGAGCGTCGTGGGGGGGTATTTCGACAAGAACCACCACGAAAAGGCCGTTCAAGAGGCGCGAAAGCTTCTGAACGATCTTGTCTCGGAGGGTCTGGGCAAGGAGGCCAACAGCCGGGTGCGCCACATCGTGGCCACGGGCAACGCCTATGACGAAATCCTGCGCGTGGCCGAGGCCGACAAGGCGTCATTGATCGTGATCGGCGCGCATAAACCTGATTTCAAGGATTACCTGCTTGGGCCAAACGCGGCACGGGTTGTGCGGCATTCAAACTGTTCGGTTTTCGTGGTTCGGTAATCCCGCTGGCCCATCCCCGATACTCGCCTGCATGGCGCGTTTCATGTCGTGAATCGCGCCCTCCAAATGACTGTGCAGCGCCCGTGTGGTCAGCGATTGCGTCGCGTAACCGGGTGTCAGGATCGACACGCTGTTGCTGATCCGGGGGCGAAACCGGCGAATCGCAAGGTTTTCCGTTGCCCGGCCCTGAATGATGTAGCCATAGGCGGTGATCATGTCGCAGATCACATAGCACATACCAGCCGCTACAAATTGCAGCCCCGGCAGGAAGGTGCGCAATTCGAACCGCTTGTTCAGGTGGCAGCCTGTGGTCTCGAACACCTCGGCCGTCTGCACCGCCGTGGCGTGGTTCTGATACAAAACGGCCAAAGGCTTGCCGTCCATATCCTGCGGGCTAAGCACATCTTTGCGCGCCAACGGATCATCGCCGGGCAGAACGCAGACGCATTCCAGATCGAAATCTGTCTGGTCGATCGCAGCGCGGGGTTTCGGGGTTTCGGCAAATGCCAGATCGTATTGCTGTGACGCGACCAGATCCTCGATCACCCCCGAGGACCGCATGATGAATTCCAACTCCAGCCCCGGCTTGTCGGCCATGAAATCCGTCAATAGTCGTGGCATGAACAAACTGGACGCCGCCGGGTGGCACGCGATCCGCAATTTCCCGCCTTCCAACGCGCGGATTTGGCTGATCGTGCGCTGGGTGCGTTCCAGCCGGGCCAGAATATCCTCGCATTCCTCAAGAAAATAATATGCCTCAGGCGTCGGCGACAGCTTGCCATGTTCGCGCACGAACAGGCTGAATCCCAATTCCGATTCAAGCGTGGAAATCATCGAACTTACAGCAGGTTGCGTGCGCATCACGGTGCGCGCCGCCTGACTGATCGAGCCACTGCGCATGACTTCGCGAAAGGTGGTGATTTGGCGAAATGAAATATTCATCGCCCCAAGGTATAAATCAAATTTATTGAGGTAAAGAAATTTTGAAATTGAATTTATACGTTATGTCCAGTGAAATCCCGTCAAACCGGTGCAGTGCGACAACCGGAAGGGGGGGGACGATGAACACTTTCGCCAAATATTTGCTGACGGGGCTGATCTGTATCGTTGCCTTGGGCCAGTTCGTGCAGGTCATCACGCGCTATGTGCTGCAAGTGCCGGTTATGGGGCTTGAGGAAACCATGCTCTACCCCACGATCTGGCTTTATATCATTGGAGCCGTCAACGCTTCGCGCGAGGATACGCATATCCGTGCCAATGTGCTGGAAATCGCGATCAAAACCCAACGCGGCCACACCATCCTTGCCATCGTGGGTGAGGTGATCAGCCTGATCGTCGGGCTGTGGCTGCTGTCTTGGGCGTGGGATTTCACGCAATACGCATGGCGTGTCTGGAAAGAAAGCCCGACGCTTTACATCCCCACCTTCTATTCCGATGTCGCGTTGATGATCGGCTTGGGGCTGATGATGGTCTACACCGCTGGCCACCTGCTACGCCACATCAAGGCCCTGCGCGGGCAGGAGGCCCCCCAATGATCGAGATAGCACTTCTTGCGATTGCCGTTTTGGTGATCACGCTGACCTTGGGCGTGCCGCTGCCCTTCTGTTTCGGTGGGGCGCTGATGGTGATGTATTTCCTTGGCGACGTGACCATGAAAGGCATGATGCTGTGGGGTGCGCAGCAACTGGGCAACCCGGTGCTTCTGGCGATCCCGCTTTTTGTGCTGGCGGGCACGATCATGTCGGCCAGTGGCATTGCCGCCAGTCTGCTGAATTTCGTGAATGCGTTCATCGGGCATGTGCGTGGCGGGCTGGGCGTTGTGGCTGCCGTATCCTGTGCCATCATCGGGGCGATCTCGGGCTCGGGGTTGACGGGTATCGCAGCCATTGGCCCGCTTTTGATCCCGGAAATGGAAAAGCGCGGCTATCCGCGTGAATACGCCACCGCGCTGATTGCCAATTCGTCGATCCTTGGGCTTTTGATCCCGCCATCGGTCACCATGATCGTCTATGGCTGGGTCACCGATACCTCGATCCTTGCCTGTTTTCTGGCGACGCTAGGGCCGGGCCTGTTCATCATGTTCAACTTTTCCATGATGAACCTGTGGATGAGCCGCAAGTTCAACCTGATCCTTGACGATAAGCCCACGCTGTCGGCCTTTACCGCGGATGTAACCAAAAAGGGCTTTAACGCCACACCCGCCCTGTTGATGCCGATCATCATTCTTGGCGGTATCTATGGCGGCATCATGACGCCGACCGAGGCTGCGGCAATCTCGGTGATCTACGCGCTTCCCGTGGGCTTTTTCATCTATCGCGGCCTCAGCTGGGATAGCTTCCTTGAGGCAGGGAAAGAGGCCGCAACAGCCGTCGGCGCGATCATGCTGATGATCCTGTTTTCCATGATCCTCAGCCAGATGTTCGTCTACGAGGCGATCCCGCAGAAAATGGTCAGCGCGATCTTTTCGGTGACCGAAAACAAGGTGCTGCTGCTGATCTTCATCAATATTTTGCTGTTCCTTGTCGGCATGGTGGTGAACGACGTGACCGCGATCATCCTGATTGCGCCGCTGCTGCTGCCGTTGATGCAGGCCATTGGCGTCAGCCCGGTGCAGTTTGCCGCCATCATGGGCGTCAACACCGCCATGGGCGGGGTCACGCCGCCCTATGCCTCGATCCTGTATCTGGGGGCGCGCATCGGCAACGTCAAAGTGACCAAGGTCATCCCCTACGCGATGATCCTGATTGTCACCTGCTATGTGCCGGTCGTGTTCCTGACGTCGCTTTGGCCAGACCTGTCGCTCTTTTTGCCGCGCGTGTTTGGCTATTGATCACCTTTTCACCCTGAACTGTTCCAACAAAAACGGAGGACCCTACCAATGAAACGCTTTTTGACAACCACCGCCGCCACGGCCCTGATCGCGCTGGGCAGCATCGCCAGTGCCGCCGACCTGAAGATGAGCCATGTGCGCCCGCAGGACGCCACCATCGACAAGGAATTGCGCGCCTTTTCCGAACAGGTGGCCGAGGCCACAGGCGGCGACGTGTCGATCAATATCTTCCCTGCCTCGGCATTGGGCGATTACACCACCGTGCAAGAACGTATCAGCGTCGGCGCGATCGACATGGCGACACAGCCCGCCGCCACCGGCGCTGACCGCAAGATGCAGATCAGCTCGTTTCCCTTCCTTGCCGCCAACTGGGATCAGGCGCGTAACATCTACGGCCCCGGTGGCGCGGTGCGCGATGTGATGGCCGGACTTTATGCCGAACAGGGCATCACCATGCTGGCCGCTTACCCCGTGTATTTCGGGGGCATTTCGCTGAATACCGATCCGGTCAACCCCGGTGATCCGTCGCAGTCGAACGGCATCAAGGTGCGCGTTCCGGGCATCAAATCGTTCCAGCTGACTGGCGAAGCGTTGGGGTATATCCCGTCGCCCATTCCGTTCTCGGAGGCGTTCACCGCCATTCAGACCGGCGTTGTCGATGGCGTGATCGGCTCGGGTGCCGAAGGCTACTATGCGTCGTTCCGCGACGTGACCAAGGCTTATATCCCGGCCAACACCCATTTCGAGGTCTGGTACATGATCATCTCGGATGAATCGCTGGCCGCGCTGGACGAAGACGATCAAGCCGCGCTCAAGGCCTCTGCTGAAGAGTTCGAGGCGACCCGCTGGACCGTGGCCGAAGAAGATCAGGGCAAGTGGGAACAGCGCCTTGCCGATGAATTGGGCGCGACCGTGGTTGACCTGACCGACGAACAGCTTGCCGCCATGGCCGACAAGGTCCGCGCCGAGGTGTGGCCCGTCGTGCTGGAGGATGTCGGCGCCGAATGGGGTCAGGCCATTCTGGACAAGGTCGGTCAGTGATCTGACCTGACGCTTGGTATGACAATCCGGGGCGGCGATACCCGCCGCTCCGGTCCCAACATTTAGCACTTTGAGGGCGACATGCAGGCGGATTATGCGATCATCGGCGGCGGCGTTGTGGGCCTTTCGATTGCTTGGGGCCTGCTGAAGAAAGGCCACAAAGTCATCGTGCTGGATGGCGAAGACGGATCTTTTCGCGCCAGTCGCGGCAATTTCGGGCTGGTCTGGGTGCAGTCCAAGGGCCTCAATCAGCCAGCCTATGCGCGGTGGTCGCAACGCTCGGCTGCCCTTTGGTCTGACTTTGCCGCCGAACTGGCGGGCACCACCGGGCAAGCGGTTCCGCTAGAGCAGAAAGGCGGATACGACCTGCACTTTTCCGAAGAAAGCCTGTATCAAACCGTTGAAAAATATAACGATCTGCAGGGCAAACTTGACGGGGATTATCCCTTTGACGTGCTTGGTCACAATGCCCTGCGCAAAGAAGAACCCAACATAGGCCCCAAGGTTGCGGGCGCGATCCTGCATCACCAAGACGGCCACGCCAACCCTTTGCGCCTGCTGATGGCCCTTAGCGCGGCGGTGCATCAACAGGGCGGCAAGATCTTGACTGGCAAGGCCGTCACCGATGTCACAAAACCGGACGGATTTGTCATTCGCTGTGCGGATGGCACAACGGTTGAGGCCGGGAAACTGGTGTTGGCAGCCGGGCTAGGCGCGGCAATGCTGGGGCCAAAGCTTGGGTTCACAGCCCCGGTTCGCCCGCAGCGCGGGCAGGTCTTGATTACCGAAAAACTGCCCAAGCTGATCAACCGCCCCTCGCTGATTGCCCGTCAGGTCGACGAAGGCGGCATTCAGATCGGCGCCACCAACGAAGAAGTGGGCCATGACGACAACGTCACACAATCCGGTATCTCAAGCCTCGCCGCCGAGGCCATTGCGGCCTACCCGGCCTTGGCCAAGGCGCAGCTTGTCCGAAGCTGGGGGGCGTTGCGGGTTCTGACGCCAGATGGCCTGCCGATTTACCAACAAAGCCAAACCATGCCGGGGGCCTATCTGGTGACCTGTCACAGCGGCATTACTCTGGCTGCGGTGCATGCCCAAGTCTTGCCCGATTGGCTTGATCAAACACCCGCCGCCCCGGATCTGGAGGTGTTCAGTGAACAACGATTTGCAATTTCTTGAGCTGGATAAGAAAGCAACCGTGCCGGTCACGTTTGACGGTCAGCGCCTGAATTTGCCCGACGGTGAAAATCTGGCCGCCGCATTGTTGGCCGCAGGCATCCAGACGTTTCGCCATACGGCCAAATCCGGTGCGCCGCGCGGCCCGTTTTGCATGATGGGGGCCTGTTTTGATTGCTTGGTCGAGATTGACGGCGTGGTTCGTCAAGCCTGCATGCTTGAGGTAGAGCCGGGCCTAGAGATTGCCCGCCCCAGTGCTGGTGGAGGCGATCATGACCCACAGTGATATCATTGTCGTCGGGGCTGGCCCGGCTGGCATGGCCGCCGCTGCAATGGCGGCCCGCCACGGCGCAACCGTGACGCTGCTGGATGAACAACCGCGACCGGGCGGGCAGATTTACCGCGATGTGGACCGGGCGGAGCAACAGCGCATCGACATACTGGGCAAGGAGTATCAGCACGGCGCGACCCTGACGCAAGATATGCGCAACGCCGGGATCACGCATGTGACAGGGGCCGTTGTCTGGGCGATCGAAGACAGCTTTACCGTGTCTTACACACAGCACGGGCAGGCGGCGCAGGTGTCGGCCGACCGCATCATTCTGGCCACGGGCGCGCTTGAACGTCCGATGCCGCTGCCGGGCTGGACCTTGCCGGGTGTCATGACAGCCGGTGCCGGGCAAATTCTGCTCAAGCAATCGGGCGTGTTGGCGCGCAACGCGGTGCTGGTTGGCTCTGGTCCGCTGCTCTACCTGATCGCGGCGCAGATGGTGCGGGCTGGCACTCCTCCGCGCGCGCTTGTCGAAACGCAAAGCCGTCATGACCTGCTGCGCGCGGCCAAGCATTTTGGCGGTGCGCTGCGCGGGTCGGGCTACCTTGTCAAAGGGTTGAAGCTGTTGGCCCAGCTCGTGCGCGCACGGGTGCCGCGCTATACCGGTGCCACCGATATCGCGATTGAGGGCGGCGCCCGCGCCGAGGCCGTGACATTCCGCAGCCGCGGGCGCGCGCAGCGTATCGCATGTGACACGGTGATGCTGCATCATGGTGTCGTGCCCAACACGCAAGCCGCGCGGTCGATTGACGTGCCGCACCTTTGGGACAGCGCGCAGCACTGTTTTTCGCCTGTGACGGACCCTTGGGGCGCGACGCCGGTTGATGGCGTGTTTGTCGCAGGCGATGGCGCAGGGATCGGCGGCGCGAATGTGGCCGAACATGCAGGCCGGATTTCCGCATTGAAAGCATTGCAAGAGCTAGGCCAGATCAGCCCGCAGGCGCGCGATGATCTGGCCGCGCCATTGGTGCGCCAGAAGGCCAAGGAAAACGCGGTGCGCCCGTTTCTGGATGCGGCCTATCCGCCTTGTGCGCAGGCGCTTGCCCCAGCTGACAGCACGCTGGTGTGCCGCTGCGAAGAAGTGCGGGCCGGGGATATCCGCCGATACGCCAAGCTGGGCTGCCTAGGGCCCAATCAGGCCAAAGCCTTCGGGCGGGCCGGCATGGGGGCATGCCAAGGCCGATATTGCGGCTTAAGCGTGACCGCAATTTTGGCGCAAGAAAACAGCCTTGGCCCTGATGACACCGGATACTTTCGTATCCGCCCGCCCCTCAAGCCCGTCACCTTGGGCGAACTGGCCTCGATGCATGACAACAATGCGGCCGATGCGGCTGAATGAAAGGATCAGATCATGATCGAACGGATCGACACAGCCACCCGGATGAGCAAAATCGTCAAACATAACGGGGTTGCCTATTTGTGTGGGCAAGTCGGCGCCGGTGCCACCGTTGCCGAACAGACCCGCGATTGCCTGTCGCGCGTTGAAACCTTGCTGGCTAAGGCAGGATCAGGCCCTGACAGGATGTTACAGGCCATTGTCTGGCTGTCGGACATGGCGGATTTCGCTGAAATGAACGCGGTATGGGATGCGTGGGTTCCACAGGGCCACGCCCCGGCCCGCGCCTGCGGCGAGGCCAAGTTGGCGCGCTCGGAGCTGAAGGTTGAAATTATCGTCACGGCGGCTTGCGATGGCTGACCTCGAAGGGTTCGGGTGCCGATGGTGCTGATGAAGACCTGCGATTATACGGTATGAAACCCCGCGTTGATGGGGCGGATCGACGGGCTTGTCTTGGTTTTGGGACGGTCGCCAACCAGTTTAGAATCATTCCAAACCTTGACAGACGCCTGTTCGGCGCGCATATCCATTGCAACAAGCAAGAGGTCCGTCATGTTCATCCAGACTGAATCCACACCCAATCCTGCGACGCTCAAATTCCTGCCCGGTCAAACGGTCATGGAGGCTGGAACAGCCGATTTCCCCACCTCCGAGGCGGCTGGCAAATCCCCTCTGGCACAGCGCATTTTCGGTGTGCCGGGCGTTACGGGCGTCTTTTTCGGCAATGATTTCGTGACCGTCACCAAAAATGACGGTACCGAGTGGGATCACATGAAACCCGCCATTCTTGGCGCGATCATGGAGCATTACCAGTCCGGTGCGCCGATCATGACGGGCGAGGCCGATGCATCCTCGGGCCATGCCGACCACGACGGTGAGGATTCCGAGATCGTGGGCCAAATCAAGGAATTGCTTGATACCCGTGTGCGTCCGGCTGTGGCCCAAGACGGTGGCGACATCACGTTCCACGGCTTCGACAAGGGCGTCGTCTATTTGCACATGCAGGGGGCCTGCGCCGGCTGTCCGTCGTCCACCATCACGCTGAAGATGGGGATCGAGAATTTGCTGCGTCATTATATCCCCGAAGTGACCGAGGTGCGCCCCGTTGGTATGTGACGCCGCTTTGGTCTTGGGGTTTGACACATCGGCCGCGCATTGCGCGGCCGCTTTGCTGTGCGGGGAACAGGTTTTGGCCGTCCGCGCCGCCGAAATGGGCCGGGGGCAGGCGGAGCACCTGATGCCCCTGCTACAAGATATTCTGGCCGAGGCCGGTGTGACATGGGCTGATCTGGACCGGATCGGCGTTGGTGTTGGTCCGGGTAATTTCACCGGCATCCGTATTTCCGTTTCAGCGGCGCGTGGGCTGGCGTTGGCGTTGAACATTCCGGCTTTGGGCGTGTCGGGGTTTGAGGCTGTCGCACAGGCCAATCCGGAACCGCATATTGCGGTGCTTCCCGGCCCTCGGGGCATGTGTTACGTGCAGGCCCCCGGTTCAAAGCCCAAACTGGTGCCCGAGCAAGAGGCGCTTGAGACGACCCCTCCAGCGGCCTATCTGCCCGCCCCGGCCGATTTGGCCGTGGCGATTGCGCGGGTTGCGGCGAGGCGGGCCGACAAGCCTGATGAGCCACCCGCACCGCTGTATCTGAAACCAGCCGATGCGGCGCCGTCACGCGATACACCTCCGGTGATCTTGGATGACGCCTGAGGATATGGCGGCACTGCATGCCCGCGCTTTTGCCGGGCAAGGGCGGGCGTGGTCGGCTGCGGAATTTTCCGATTTACTGGCCAGTCCCGTGGTGTTTGCCGTGGGCAATGCGCGGGGATTCGCGCTTGGCCGTGTGATCGCCGACGAGGCCGAGGTGCTGACCATCGCCACTGATCCAAAGGCGCAACGCCAAGGCGTGGCGCGTGCGTGTCTGGCCACATTCGAAAGGACGGCAGCCAAGCGCGGGGCGCGATCCGCGTTCCTTGAAGTGGCGGACGACAATACCGCCGCAAGGCGCCTTTACAGCGTGGCAGGCTACATGCAGGCGGCTGTGCGCAAGGGGTATTATCCACGCCCAAACCAAACGGCAGTGGATGCGTTGATACTGCGGCGTGATCTCACTGATACGCCCTTTGACTGTGGAAAATCCGAAATCTAGGTCCAGTTTTGAAAAATTGATCAGCCCTGCACTGATCTGTGTCGCGCAATACCTTGCAAACACAACGAAACTGGGGCTAGGAACAAGCATGCAAATCTACCTGCCCATAGCCGAGGTTTCGGTGAACGCCTTCCTTCTTTTGGGGTTGGGCGGCTTGGTGGGCGTTTTGTCGGGCATGTTCGGCGTGGGCGGTGGTTTCTTGATGACCCCGCTTTTGTTTTTCATCGGCATCCCGCCCGCGGTTGCGGTGGCAACCGAAGCCAACCAGATCGTGGCCTCGTCGTTTTCGGGCGTGTTGGCGCATCTTAGGCGCAAAACTGTCGATTTACGAATGGGCACGGTGTTGCTGATCGGCGGCCTTGTCGGCGCAGGGATCGGGGTGATCTTGTTCAACTACCTCAAGTCGTTGGGGCAAGTCGATCTGCTGGTCAAACTGTGCTACGTCGCGTTTCTGGGCGTCATCGGCGGCATGATGTTTGTCGAAAGCCTGCGCGCGATCCGGCAAACGCGATCGGGCAAAGCGGTTCCCAAGCGCAAAAAGCACAATTGGGTGCATGGTTTGCCGATGAAGATGAGGTTTCGCACCAGCGGGCTTTATATCAGCGTGATACCACCCTTGCTGGTGGGGGTGGCAGTTGGCATTCTGGCGGCGATCATGGGCGTTGGCGGTGGTTTCATCATGGTGCCCGCGATGATCTATTTGCTGGGTATGCCCACCAAGGTGGTTGTTGGAACCTCGCTGTTTCAGATCATTTTCGTCACTGCGTTCACCACCTTGTTGCATGCCACCACGAACTATACCGTCGATATCGCCTTGGCGGTCTTGCTGTTGGTGGGGGGCGTGATCGGGGCGCAAATCGGAACCCAGATCGGGACGCGAATGAAGGCGGAGCAATTGCGCATTTTGCTGGCCATCATGGTGCTGGCCGTGTGTTTCAAACTGGCCCTCGATCTGCTGATCCAACCGTCCGAGTTGTATTCCATCGGCGCGGTTGGGGGGCATTAGGATGCTGGTCCGGCTGGTCTTTCTGCTGTGTCTGGTCGCCTTGCCGATACGCGCCGAAGAGGTTGTTTTGGGCCTGTCCAGTGATCGGGTCCGGATCACCGCCACGTTTGAGGGCTCGGATATTCTGGTTTTCGGCGCGGTCAAACGCGAATCCCCCATTCCCCAAGAGCCGCTGGATGTCATCGTGGCAATCTCTGGCCCGTCGCAGCCGCTGACAGTGCGCCGCAAAGAGCGTGTTTTGGGAATTTGGGTCAATACCGATGCGGTTGAGGTCGACGCCGCGCCCAGTTTTTATGCGGTGGCAACGACTGGGCCATTGGATCAAGTCTTGTCCAATGTCGAGGATCTGCGCCACAAGATCAGCATCGGGCGGGCCATCCGGTCGGTGGGCGCGCCGGGATCTATTGCCGATGCGCAGGCCTTTACCGATGCCCTGATCCGTATTCGCCAGAACAGCGACGCCTATCAAATGCTGGAGGGTCAAGTTGCACTGGATGAGCAAACCCTGTTCCGAACGGAAATCGGCTTGCCCGCGAATCTGACTGAAGGCGAATACCAGACCCGTATTTTTCTAACGCGTGGCGGCAATGTGGTCTCGCAATTCGAAGCTGCGATCGACGTGCGAAAGGTTGGGCTGGAACGCTGGTTATACAGCCTTTCGCGTCAGCAACCGCTGATCTATGGTTTGATGTCTTTGGCCATTGCGATTGCCGCGGGTTGGGGCGCTTCGGCTGTGTTCCGTGTGCTGCGGCAGGGCGGATAACGCACCTTTGCACTTGCCCTGCGGCGCGCGCCGGGGCATGGCTTGATCACTATGGAGATCGGTCCTTATATCCTGCTGGCCAGCCTTGAGGGTGCAGTGACAGCCGCCGTTCTGGCGCTGACGGCTGTTGGTTTATCGCTGGTCTTTGGCGTCATGCGCGTGGTGAACATCGCACATGGCGAGTTCTTCATGTTGGGGGCCGTCATCGCGTGGTGGGTCGCCAACAGCGTGGGCGGGCATCCTGCTATCGGCTTTGCCGTGGCGCTGATCGTCGCGCCGGTGCTGGTGGGCGCGTTGGCGGCCATGGCTGACATGACGATCCTGAAACGCCTGAACTATGACCCCGAGCGCACGATCGTCGCCACCATAGGCCTGTTGTATATTCTTCAGCAGTTGACCTTGATGACCTACGGCGCCGACGCGCGCCCGGTCGAGGCACCGTTCAATCAACGCATAGCCCTGCCATGGATCGAACGCACGGATGCAGGCTGGCAGACGTATTACCCATGGGGGCTGTCCACGACCACCTACAAACTGGCGGTGATCGGTGCGGCGGCGGCGGTGCTGGGTGGGGTCTGGGCGATGATGGCACGCACCCGTATCGGCTTGCTGATGCGCGCCACGCAAGCCGATCGTGATATGGCCTTGGCCTTTGGTATCCCTGTGGAAAAGGTCTATGCGCTGGTGTTCGGTATCGGCGCGGGGTTGGCGGCACTGGCGGGCGTGCTGATCGTTCCCATTCAGCAGGCGCATTACCTGATGGGCGCTGACCCGTTGTTGTTGTCGTTCATCGTGGTGATTATCGGCGGGCTGGGTAGCTTGCCCGGCACTGTGCTTGCCGCCCTGTTGATCGGGCTGAGTGACGGGATCATCTCGGTGTTTTTCTCGCCGACGCTGGCGAAAATTCTGGCGACGCTTCTGGTGGGCCTTGTGCTGGTGTTCCGGCCGCGGGGCCTGTTCGGGACACGCGCGCCATGAGCCGTGAAACGGCCCGCATCTTGGCCTTGCACGGTGGCCTGCTGGTGCTGTTGTTCACGGCTCAGTTCGTGTTGCCCGCCTATCATCACGGCAATCTTGCGCGGATCATGGTGCTGGCAAGCTACGCCATCGGCTACAATATCCTGTTTGGCTATACCGGGTTGCTGAGCCTTGGGCACGCCCTGTTTTTCGCCGCTGGCATGTATGGCATGGGGCTTGGTATCCAGCATGGGGGATGGTCGCCCGCGCCTGCGCTGCTGGCCGGGATCGTGGCGGGCGCTGTGGTGGCGGGCGCACTAGCGCTGTTGGCGCTGCGCACAACCGGCGTGGCCTTCATGATCGTGACGCTGATGTTCGCGCAGGCGGGATACCTGACGATCCTGTATTTCGGAGAGTATACGCGCGGTGACGAGGGGTTTGTTCTGCAAACCGCACAGCGCATGTTGTGGGGCATCGACCTGAGCGACCCGACCAACCGCTATTTTGCGGCGTTCATCCTGTTTGCCCTGTGCCTGTGCCTGAGCCTGTGGCTGGTGCGCGCGCCGTTTGGCCGTGTTCTGGTGGCGATCCGTGAAAACGAGGATCGCGTGCAGATGCTGGGCTATGACACCCATGCGCACAAGTTAGGGGCGATGGTGATTTCGGGCACGATCTCGGCCGCGGCGGGCGCGACCTATGGGCTGTTGTTCGGTTATGTCGGGGCCAGCTTCGGCGGTGTGCAATTTTCGATCTTTCCGCTGTTGTGGGTGTTGCTGGGGGGCGCGGGCACTGTTTTGGGCCCATTCATCGGCGCGCTGTTCATGTTCTACCTGATCGACCTTAGCTCGGGGCTTACCACGGCCTATATGCTGATTGCCGGGGTGGTGCTGGTGGCGCTGACGCTGTTTGCACCACAAGGTCTGGTTGGCGAATTGCGCCGCCGCTTCTGGACGGGCCTGCCATGAGCGCGTTGCTGTCCACACGCAGCTTGACCAAGCGGTTTGACGGCCTGCTGGCCGTGTCTGAGGTGGATTTCGACCTGATGGCAGGCGATGTGCATGCGCTGATCGGCCCAAATGGTGCGGGCAAGACGACGCTGGTCGGTATGATCTGCGGGCGCATCGCGCCGACCGCTGGCTCGGTTACCTTTGACGGGCGCGATATCACGGCCCTGCCGGCACACAAGCGGATCGGTCTGGGCATGGCGTATACGTTTCAGATCACCTCGGTTTTTGCAGGGCTTTTGGTGCGCGAAAACGTGGCCTTGGCCGCGCGGGGCAGGCTTGGGCCGGGCGAACAGGTGGGCCCGGCTGTGCGCGCCGCGCTGGACAAGGTGGGTCTGGCCGACCGTGCCAAAGAGGTGGCTGGCAATCTGAGCTATGGGCATCAACGCCTTCTGGAAATTGCCATGGGGCTGGCGCAATCCCCCCGGCTATTGATTCTGGATGAACCGACCCAAGGACTGTCGGAAGGTGAGATTGCGCGATTCACCACGCTGATCGAGGGGTTGCGCGGCCAGACCACGGTGCTGTTGATCGAGCATAATATGCGCGTGGTCTGGGACGTGGCCGATCGGGTGACTGTGCTGAATTTCGGCGAGGTTCTGGCCGAGGGCACTCCTGAGGAAATCCACGAAAACCGCGCCGTGCAAGCGGCCTATCTGGGGGCGGGGTGATGCTGGCGCTGGACACTATCGACGCAGGCTATGGCGGCGGCCGGGTGTTGCAGGGGTTTTCGCTTGAAGTGAGGGCGGGCGAAATCGTTTGTCTGCTGGGCCGCAACGGCGCGGGCAAAACGACCTGTATGAAGGCGATCATGGGGCTGCTGCCGTTGATGGCCGGGCGAATCACGCTGGGCGGGCAGGAGATCAATCGTCTGCCCGCCCATCAGGTGCCAAAGGCAGGCATCGGCTATGTTCCACAGGGGCGGCGCCTGTTTGCAGGGTTGAGCGTGGCCCAGAACCTTGAGATTGGGCTGCGCGCCCGTGGATCGGGCCGCGACACGTTGGAGGAAGTTCTGGATCTGTTTCCGCGCCTGCATGACCGGCTGGATCAGCCCGCGCAGACCCTATCGGGGGGCGAGCAGCAGATGCTCGCCACGGCGCGCGCCCTGTGCTTGCGGCCCAAGGTATTGCTGCTGGACGAGCCGACGGAGGGTTTGCAGCCTTCGATGATCGAAGCGATTCGGCAGGTGATCGTGCAGATGCGCGACGCGGGTGTCGCGGTGTTGTTGGTCGAACAACGGGTGGATGCGGTGCTGTCGGTGGCCGACCGGGTGGCGTTTATCGAAAATGGCCGCAACGGCGAGGTGATGCAGGCAGAGGCCCTGCGCGCCGATCACAGCCTTGTAGAGCGTTACATCGGGGTTTGAGCGGTTTGGGGGCGCTGCCCCCGTCGCCCGATGGGCGACTCCCCCGGAGTATTTCGAGAACAATGAAGGGCAGGGCGGGCTAAAGAAAGCTGTTGAAGGGCAGGAAGGTGACGGGGGTGCCGGGCGTGATATTGGCTGGGCTGTCGGGCAGTTCAACCAGACCTTCGGCCCAGCTGAGGCCGCTGATTCGGCCGGAGCCTTCGGATTTGAACACGTCGGCGCGGCCATCGCGGATGCGCGCGCGCAGATATTCGCGGCGACCCGGTTTCTTGTTTTTGGTGAAGGCGGCGGGCAGGATGAAGCCTTGGGGAGTGTGCCAAACGGCCCCGGCCAGCCGCGCCATGGCCGGGCGCGCGAAAATCAGCGTGCAGACCAGTGCTGCCACAGGGTTGCCGGGCAGGCCGAACACCGGGGTATTGTTCCATAGCCCAAGGGCCAGCGGACGGCCCGGTTTGACGGCGATGCGCCATTCGGCCATCGCGCCCGCCTCGTTCAGCAGGGCCGAGACGTGGTCTTCGTCGCCCGAGGAGGCGCCGCCGGAGGTCAGGATCAGATCGGCCTGATCCGCACCACGATCAAGCGCGGCGCGCAAGGCGGCGCGATCATCCGGGACGCGCCCCAGATCAACCGTATCAAAGCCAAATTGCCGCGCCAGCGCCAGAAGCATGGGCCGGTTCGCATCGAAAATCTGGCCCGGCCCGGCGGGGTTTCCCGGTTCGACCAGTTCATCGCCGGTTGAGATCACGGCCACGCGCAGGCGGTCATAAACAGGCAGCGCAGAGAGCCCGGTGGCCGAGGCCAGTGCCAGATCGGCGGGGGTCAGGGTGCGGCCTGCCTGAAGGATCGTGTCGCCTGCGGCCACGTCTTCGCCCGCGTCACGGGTGTTGGCACCGGGTTTGATGCCGCCGCGAAAGGCGATGTGCGTGTCTGACGCGTTCACATCTTCTTGAAGAATGACGGTATCTACCCCGGCGGGCAGCGCCGCGCCAGTCAATATGCGGATCGCATGGCCCGGGGGCACTGTGCCGTTGAAGGTGACGCCAGCGGCGGCGCGCCC
>Ga0102932_1000444_pt1 | contig 20784 bp, 17 predicted proteins | sample SalPonR1_C_D2_MG_FD_78212 | JGI IMG/M metagenome (GOLD analysis project Ga0102932, IMG submission 78212) | Salt pond soil microbial communities from South San Francisco under conditions of wetland restoration - Salt Pond MetaG R1_C_D2_MG | ecosystem: Environmental > Aquatic > Marine > Intertidal...
AAGTGATTGAAACTTTTTATCAGCTTGATTATTTAATATCTTTTTTTCTTGAGAAATAAGTGAACTAAACTCTTGACTTTTGGGTAAATTTTCAGGTATCATATTAGTAGAGAGCTCCTTTCTTTTTGGTGTTTTGTTCTACTATTATGGTATCAAAAAGGAGCTCTCTTTTCTATATTCAAAAGAAGAAAATCTTCCGAAATTTAAAATTATTTCTGTTGGTATGACAGGTATTAGATTTGTTTTGTGTTTTTACTTTCCGAATTCAGGTTATAATATAATAGTTAAAAAATAACTTATACATGAAAGGATGATATTAATTGGATTTTGATGATAATGTTATAGATTTCAATAATTTCAAAAATGAAAAAGACATTTATGAAAGTATAGAAAAAGTGGCTGATGATTTTTTTGATTTTACTAAAGAATATATAATTAATGACGATGATCCCTGTATATGTGGGAGTGGGAAAAAGTATATAAACTGCTGTGCTAATAATAATCCAGATCAACCAGAAGAATACTACTATATGAAATTAAATAACTATCTTCAAGATGAAGAGACCTTTGAATCTTTAAAAAAATTAAAAACAACATTTGAAATTTTGAAAAATGCAATACAAGCCTATCCGACAAATCCTCTTTTTAATGAATTAGCGGGTATTACAGCAGCTGAACTAGGTAATATAAAACAAGCAAAAAATTATCTAATGAGAAGTTATAGAATATTAAAAAATGATTTAACTTTGGATAATACCTTGTTTTTAATAGATATTTTAGCAGAATTAGGTGAATTTGAAAAGATAGAAAAAATAGGAAAAGAACTAGAAGGTAATTTTGATAATCATTCCTTTTATCTCCTTTTAACAGAAGCTAAATTTATGTTAGGTAAAAGAAAAGAAGGATATAACTATGTACTTAAAGCTTATAAAAGTTCAAATAATAATATCAATGTCTTAAATACAGTGATTAAAATATTGATTGGAAATAATTTTTACATAAAAGCTTTAAAATTACTAAAAGATAATTATTCACGTTTACAAGAAATTGACCCCATGGAAATTGGAGATGAGAGTGTAATAAATATATTTGAAGATACTATAAATTCATTATTTAAATTTTCTCCTAACGAAAAATATCCTACAGAACCTTATCTAAAATATTTAGATACATTATTAAAAATATTTGATAATATAGATTATAATGAAAAAATAAAGAAAGATAAAATAAAGACTATTGAAAACATAATACCAGATAATGACACTTACCCTATATTTATGTTAAAGTTATTTTATAATTTTGAAAATTATCAATGGATATCTAATAATAGTGATATCTTATTTAAAAAAGCCACACCCCAGGAAAAAACCTTAATCACTGACTTAATAATAAATGCCGTTTTTTTATCAGGTAACTACGAAAAAGTAATAGAGTATAAAGACTATTTATATAGTAAACAATTCATACAGACTTCTGATAGTAAAGATATTGTATCAGCCTGGAAAAACTATTTTTTAAGTTTATATTACCTTCAGAAAGATAGGGAGATAATTGATTTCATTATGTTTATCGATAATAATGTTAATGATGAAACTCTCCTTATAATCCATGAACTGATTTCAAATGTGGATAATGTCGAATCAGTAAAAATATTAGATTATATTAAAAATTTAGATACCAGTTGGGGATTTAACATATTAGATATTGATGAAGTTATCGATATTCAATTAACTTATTTAGTTTATGACCTATATTTGCTTGATAACCCTATATTCAGTGAAGAAAAAAGAAAGTTATCCGAAAGATTATTAAAAGACTATGAAGAATATAATGAAGATACTTTTATTTATCATTATACCAAATGGTTATTACATAAAAGCAAAAATAAAGATTATAAACTATCAATAAAAGTCATTATAAACAAACCTATTAAGAAAAACTTTGCGATACCGTTAAAGTATTATGTTGCTTTAAAAATACTAGGACCCAAATATGTACTTGGCGATTTTTCAATAAGAAAGAAAATACCACAAGAAGTTTTAAAATATCTAGATACGATTGCCAAAATTAAAAAAGGTGAAATCAAAGACTTAGAACAAGTGTTTGATGAATTTTCAAAAAGTACTGAAGAAATATTTACAACTTTAGATGCTATACTTACAGAAAAAGAATTTGATCAATTAGTATCTAATTAAAAAAATATTAAAGTAAAAAAACGTTTTTAGTTCTGACACATTATTAAGATTTAAGGTATGGTTTTAAATTATCTCTAAATGATTTCAACAATCTTTGTTAATTGTTTTTTATTTTTAAGGAATTTTTAATAAGATCTTTAACTATATTATTTGAGATGAATTTAGATGAAAAAGTATTTTCTATGATGAAAACTCAGGTAATCCAAGTAATTTATTTGAAAGAAATTATTCGAAAAAAGAAATCGGAATAAAAGAAAACTATCGTATTAAAACGATAAAAGAAAAATCTGGTTATAAGATAAAACGGAATGTCCTATGTCCCTGTGGAAGTGGGAAAAAATACAAAAAATGCTGTGCAAAAGTAGACCCTGATAAGCCAAAGGAATATTATATAAACAAAATATCTGAATATATGGAAACAAATTTTTATAATTTTAATGATCAGGATAAAAATAAATTTTATGGACTATTAAAAAAAGCAGATCAAGACTATCCAGTAGAACCGTTATTTTCGAATCTAGCTGGCTACATGGCCGCCAATCTAGAAAAACCAAGCGAAAGCCTTGATTATTTGCTGAAACACTATCGGATTGTAAAAGAGGACTTATCTCATGAAGTAGCCTTTTTAATATGTAATCTATTAATTGAACTACGAAGGTGTAAAAAAGCTGAAGAAATAACTGAAGAATTTTTGGCCCATTACAAATCACCAATTTTATATATGAAATTAGCAGAAGTAAAAATGGAACTTAATAAGAATCAAGAGGGAATTAAATATTTAGAAAAAGGCTATAAAAAAACTAATAATGATATATTTTATTTAAACGACATAATTGATATTTTAATTAAAAAAAGAAATTATAAAAAAGCATATCAACTTTTAGTAGATGATTTTTATCGATTTAATCATTTAGATGTTAACAACAATCAAAACCAAGCTGAATTAGCGAAATATATGGTCGACAAACTTCATTCGATTACAGAGAGAATCTCCACAAAAGAATATAAACAATATCTAGAAGATGTTATAAAAGTTTTTGAAATAATAGATTTCGATCAGAAATTAACTGAAGAAAAAATCAATCAAATAAAAGAAATTATCGGACAAGAAATTGATTTAGGCTATTATCTAGAAAGATTGTGTTTTTATAATAATGAATTTAGGTTTGTTTCAATTAATGATCAAGTAATATTTAATTTAACTGAAAAAAAAGACAAAATAAATCATTATATAATCAGAGCCAATTTTGACAATAAAGATTATCAAAAAGTAATTAAAAACTTCAAGAATATGTTCACAAATGATCTCCTTCAATCTAAAAATCAAGATGATTTAAAAAATATTTTTTCATTATACATCACCAGCATTTATGTATTAAAAGATAATAAAGAAATGAAAGAAGCAATTAATATAATAAATAAAACCATTGATGATGATATATTAGAATTTATAAAAGACTCTCTTACTACTTTAAACAAGGGAATAAAAGATGAAATTTTGCAATATATTAAAGAAATAAATGATGAAAAATATATAAGTAACCAAAATGTAATTGATAGTCAGTTATCTGTTTTATTGGATACTTTTGCAAGAGAAAGTAAAACTTTTTTAACTGATAAAAGACAAAAAACAATAAAAAATTTCCTAGAAGAATTTAAAATCTATGATACCAATACATTTATATATCATTATGCTATATGGTATTTAGCAAAGTCAAAAGAAGAAAAAACCGAAAAAAGTATAGAGGAAATAATTAAATATCCAGCTGGTAGCGCAGAATCACTATTACTTAAATATCTTGTGATAATAAAATTTGGGAATCCAAATATTATCTTTAATAATCCCCCACAAAGAAATAAGCTTAGTAAAAAAGATTATAATCATTTTGAAATGTTAGCAAAATTCAAAAAAGGTGAGCTTGATAATCTGAATCAAGCAATAGAAAAGTACTCTACCTCTTTTGAATTAATTATAAAAACTCTCATTTTAATCATTGACTAATCAAAAGTTAATGAATTAATTAAAAACTCAATAAACATTGATACAGTTTCCAAATATCACGATTATCAATAAAAATATATTTTCTAGAGTTGATTTTAAACAGCTCTTATAATATTTAATTTGATTAAACAAAGTCATATTAAAACTAAATATACTTATAAAGGTCAAAGGTAAATTAACTTGGTTCATAAATCAAAAATAAATTTAAAACAAGATTACATATATGAAATGATATTATATTGGAAAAGATACTAATAAAGAAAATAAATATATATATTGTCATATAAAATAAATACTGACCATTTAGTATCGTAGTTAAAAACAATGATAATATTAAGGCCTGAAAAAAATAATTATAAATTAATTTAATCTATATGAAGCAGTTAGAAGCTCCATCTAAATCTTATTTTTGATTTAGGTGGAGAGGTTCACTGTTTCTTTACATGAACTTGAAAAATCAATTACATTCTTGTTTAAGTAAAAAAGGAGGAGAAGAAAAATGAGAACCTTTTGTCCAGAATGTAGAAAAGAAGTTGATTATAAAATTAAAAACTTAGTTGAGGAAAAAAAGGTCCGTGGCTTAGAATTTGAATATACTGCTGAAAGAGCATATTGTAATAAGTGCGGTAAAGAAATTTTCATTTCTGAACTTCATGATCGTAATTTAGAAAAAATAAATAATGCATATAGAGAAAAAGCAGATATTATTAAAATCTCTAAAATCAAAAAAATACTAGACAAATACAATACTGGTAAAAGACCATTATCTTTGCTTTTAGGCTGGGGAGAAAAGACTTTTACTCGTTATCTGGATGGTGATGTACCTTCAAAAAGTTATTCTGAAACTTTAAAAAAGATAAAAAATGATTATAATTATATGTGGAAACTTGCAGATAAAAATAAGAATAAAGTTACAGATAAAGCTTTTAATGATTTAATTAAAGCTATAAAAAGTTTAGAGCAAAATAAATTTAAAACGGAAAGCAAAATTGATAGTGTAATTAAATATCTACTTAAAGAATTAGAAGAGGTAACTCCTCTTGCATTGCAGAAAATGCTCTATTACAGTCAGGATTTTTATAAAATATTCTATGGCAAATATTTATTTGATAATGACTGTGAAGCCTGGGTGCACGGTCCAGTATATAAAGATATATATTTTAAATATCGAGATTATGGATATAACCCAATTGAAGATAAAAATTTGAAATTTAAAAACATCGAACTAACAGAGGGAGAAAAAGAACTTTTAGATAGTATTATTGATAACTTTGGTTGTTACAGTGCTAAAACTCTTGAAAGAATGACGCATTCTGAAAGACCGTGGAGGTATACTAGAAAAAACTTAAAACCAAAAGAAAAATGTGATCAAATAATAAAAAAGAACTTATTACCGATTATTTTAACGATGTTTATAATAAATATGAAATGTTGAATGTAGAAGATATTAATGATTACAGTAAAGAACTGTTTATCAAAAATAATTAGAAAAACAATTATATAAAGTAATTATCTAATAAAATTAACAAAATATATATTATTTTCTGTTAAACGATATTGCTCTCACTGGAATTATTTGAATTCCAGTGAGATTTTTTACTGTAAAATAAGCAACTTATGTTAAATTCTAAAGGGGTTATCTGAAAAATTTGAGTTTTACACAAGTTCAAAACGTAATTATCGTGCATTAAACCTTGCAATTTAAAAAGATTTAAATGAATTTAATGCATATTGCATGCATTATATTTTTGTGATATAATGTGAACAGAAAGGAGGTAACTTTATGCATACTTTACAAGTGCGTAACTTACCTGAACAAATATATAACAAAATTGTTGAACTTGCAGAAGAAGACCGCAGAAGTATTACTCAAGAAACCATTATATTGTTAGAAAAAGCCCTAGAAATGGAAAAACAAAGTAAAAAGCAACGTAAAAAATTACTAAATCAAATAATCAATGAAACCAAATCTAACAGTTTTGATGAAATACCTGATCCTGTACCACTCATTAGAGAGGACCGATATAGATGATAATAACTTTAGATGTTAGTGCAGCTATTGAATTCATCATGGGAAGAAAAAATCAATTATTTATTAAATCTAAACTAGAAAAAGCCGACTGGGTTATTACCCCAAGTCTTTTCATTTATGAAGCCTCAAATGTAATGTGGAAATATCATTCAATAAAAAATTATCCTGAAGATAAATTAATGAAAAAGCTAAGACAATTATTTAAGTTAATTGACCAATTTGTTGAACCTGAAGATCTTTATGAAGAAGCCGTATCACTTTCATTTAAAATTAACCATCCTGTCTATGATGCAATGTATTTAATCACTTCTCGCAGAAAAAGTGCTAAATTATTAACTATGGATAATAGACTAATCAAAGCTGCAAATTTAGTTGATATACCAGTCTATAATGTCAAATAACTTTAAATTTTATCAATATGCCTAGCCTTTATTAATTTGCATTCATAAATAAGGTGTAATTATGATTTCTATTAAAAAAAATAAAAATGAATTTAATAAAAATGGTGGTGATTCTTTATTAAATTAATATGAAATTATTACCTATATCCCAGAAACATGAGTAGAAATATATAAAAACTACCCATGTTTTATTGTAATGGGAAGAGATTACGTATATAATATAACTAAAAGGAAATAGGAGATGCGTAATTATGAATAATGAATTAAAAGTTTTACCTCCGGAAGCAAATCTTGAAACGAGAGGAGTATTAAAACAACTAACAAGGTCTCATAAATCTTTAGCTGAACTAAAAGGTTTTGCTGATATGATACCAAATAAAAATATTTTAATTAATGCAGTAATAATAAATGAAGCAAAAGACAGTTCTGAAATAGAGGATATTATTACAACCCATGATGAACTTTTTAGAGTGATGAGTAGTGAAAGCTATAATAGTCATGCAGCAAAAGAAGTTGTTAATTATAGAACAGCTCTCTGGCATGGATATGAATTAGTTAAAGAGAAAAAAATTATAACCACTAATATAATAATTGAAATTCAAAACCTGATTGAGTCAAATCGAGCAGGTATCAGAAACTTGTCGGGGACGGTATTAAAAAATGAACTTACCGGAGAAACAATTTATACTCCACCAAGTGAAAAAAAAGAAATATTGTCTCTGTTATCTAATCTAGAACTATATATAAATGAGGATTATGATAATGTAGATCCTCTTGTAAAGTTAGCTGTAATCCATTATCAGTTTGTATCCATTCATCCTTTTTATGATGGTAATGGACGAACAGGAAGAATACTTAATATTTTGTATTTAGTATTAAAAGACCTTTTAAATAGTCCTATTTTGTATTTAAGTAAATTTATTATTCGTAATAAAACAGCTTATTATAAATTATTTCAGGAAGTGAGAAATAATCAAAATTGGGAAAGCTGGATTTTGTTTATACTACAGGGAATTGAAAAAACAGCTAATGAAACATTGATACTGGTAAAAGAAATAAATGATTTAATGGAAACAACTGCTGAAAAAATAAAAGAGAAACTCCCCAAAATATATTCAAAAGAATTAGTGGATTTAATATTTTTTGAATTTTATACTAAGATTTCATATATTAAGGATGGACTCGGTGTTTCAAGAAAGACAGCTTCTAATTATCTATCAACTCTCGAAAAAGAAGGCTTTTTACTATCTGAAAAGATAGGGAGAGAAAGAATATATTTAAATAAAGCTTTATTCAGGATAGTTAAAGAGGCAGGAATTAGAGATTAAAAAGATAGCTAAAGTTACTACTGATTATAAGTAGTTGTTGATAAATCTACAGTACCAGTAGGAACAGGTAGAAAAGTTCAGTAAGTAATACAATCAGAATTAGATAAAAGAGGTGTGGATTATAACTTTGATGTAGTAAGTAATCCTGAGTTTTTAAGAGAAGGTAAAGCAGTACATGATTTCACCCATTCTGATCGGATAATAATTGGTACAAAAAGTGAATATTAAGTGAAGTATATAGAGCTTTATATCTTAATGATGTACCTTTTGTTTTTACTAACTTAGAAACAGCAGAAATGATTAAATATGCTTCTAATGCCTTCCTTGCTACAAAGATATCTTTTATCAATGAAATGTCAGTTTTATGTGAAAAGGTAAATGCCAATGTTCAGAAAGTAGCAAAGAATGAATCTGCTATTATGTCAGAACTAACCTCAGTCTTTGGTACTCCGCCTACTACTATGACTGGTGTAATCAATAATCTAGTTGGTAAAGATTATGTCAAGCGGAGAAGACGTAGTGATGACCGTCGGGTTGTAGAGGTTCTTTTGAGCCAACATGGAAATAATTTTTATAAAAAAGATAAGAATATGGCAAAAGAAAATGCAAAAAATTTATTGAAAAAAATCGATGATAGACTAATTGAAACTATGTTAGAAATTTTTATGAAAATAAACGAAAAAAATAAAATATTAAATAGATGGGTGAGAAAATGGAAAAAATATTAAAAAAACCTAAGTTAATTATTGTTATTGTTTTAGTTTTAACTGTATTTTTTGTCTGGCAGATTCCAAATGTAAAATTTAATAATAATTTAGAAGTATTTTTACCAGAAAATAACCCAGTCAAAAAAGCAGATCAAAAGATTGAAGATGTTTTTGGCGGTTCAAGTATGATGGTTTTAGCTATCAAAAATAAAAAAGCCTCAATTCTTAATAATGATAGCATTAAACTAGTTAGAGATTTAACTCAAAAAATAAAAGATATAGAAAATATAGATAGTGTAGAATCGATTACAAATACTGATTTTATTGAAGGTATAGATGGGGGAATGGAGGTCAGCAAACTTGTCCCAGAAAATATTCAGACTGCAAATCTTACTTCAACTTTAAAAAGAAAGCTATTTTCCTGGCAGGATATGTATAGGAATAATTTTTATTCTAATGATTTAAAATCAACCCAGATATCTATTCAGTTAAAAGATGGTATTACTGTAGATAAACAGAGTGAGGTATATTTTGCTTTAGAAGATATTATAGATAATGTTAAAGAAGAAGGTTATCAGTTCTATCTGGCAGGTGATCCTTCCGTTTCGGTTCTTTTAGATAATAATATGAAAGGTGACCTGGCCCGGTTGATACCTTTTGTAATTCTGATGGTAATCTTTGCTTTATATATATCGTTCAAAAGGGCAGGAGGGATTATCCTACCGCTTTTGGTTGTTTTGATCTCTACTATCTGGACAGTTGGCCTTATGGTTCTCCTGGGAATAGAGCTGACTCTTTTGGCTGTTGTTATTCCAGTTTTATTGATCGGGGTTGGGAGTGCTTATGGAATCCATATTATAAGCCATTATTATGATCAACTGCTGGAAAAAAACAATGGTGATTTTGATCAAGAAAACCATCGTCAGCTTATTATCAGTACTGTTAAAAAGATAGCCAGACCAGTCTTCTGGACCGGAGTTACAACTATGGTAGGTTTTGGTTCGCTGACTGCTAGTAATATAGTTCCAATGAAAGAATTTGGTATCTTTACAGCTATAGGTGTGGCTTTTGCTGTTATTCTGGCAATTACTTTGATTCCCTCGATATTGTTATTGAGAGATAAAAAAATAACTTATACTGATAAAGAGGATGATGAAACTAATAGAATAAATAAGATTATTCTGGGAATATACCATTTCTTTACTAAAGATCAGATGCGGTTATTAGTCTTTTCTTTGATTATTGTTCTGATCTTTGGTTATGGGGCTACCAAGATAAATACGGGAACTAATTTTATTAACTTTTTTAAAGAAGATACTGAGATAAGAAAGGCAAACAGTTTTATAAATAACAATTTTGGAGGAAGTAACTTTCTAACTGTTATGGTCAGTGGTGAAAAAGCTAGTAGTCTTACTGAACCTGATATTTTAAAAGAAATAGATAATCTTGATAATTATCTGACCTCAAATTATAAAAATGTCGGAAAGGTGATCTCTTTTACTGATCTATTAAAAAGGATGAACCAGGTGATGCATTATCCTGATCAGAGTTCAGCTGCCAAAGATGTAATAGATCAGGATAATGAAGAGATAGAAGAGACCACTTCTGATTTTGGCGATGAAACTACTTCCAGTTTTGGTAAAGAGACCATATCAAGTTTCAGTGAAGAAAACACTTCCAGTTTTGGGGATGAAACTACTTCTAACTTTGGTGAAGAGACTACCTCGAGTTTTGGAGAAGAGAAAAATGATAATAATTTAGAGTCAGAGCAGGGTAGTCTTAAAGCTCCATCGACTGAAAAACTTTCTGAAAAAGAACTAATAGTTCTTTTAAATAAAGCCATTTTAAAAGCCGACAAATTGGATCTAAGTGGTAGTGAACTTATCGAGGCAGTAAGTAGAGAATTAAACTACAAAGGAGCTGCTTATGATGAAATTCCTTATGATCCAAAAAAATATAATCTGGAGAACAAAGCTAAACTACAGAGATTAATCTCACAATATCTGTTGCTTTATTCAGGTGGAATGAAGGGTTTGATCAATGATTCTTTAGAACCTTCCAAAGCCCAGATGACAGTACAGCTAAAAAATGGTAATTCTACCTTTACCAAAAAGATCAGAGATGAGGTTATAACTTATGCAGAAGATAATTTTCCAGAAGGATATGAGATCGAGATTGCTGGTGCGGCTGCTATGGGTTATAGTATTTCCGATCTTATATCTGAGGCTCAGTTTAAAAGTATAATTTTAGCTTTAATCCTTGTCTTTGTTATTGTAGCCTATGATTATAGATCAATTATAGCAGGTTTTTATGGAATAATTGTTTTAGCCTTTTCTCTTATAATCAACTTTGGGATTATGGGATATGCTGGTATCAAGATGAATGTTGCCACTGCTATGATCTCTTCAGTCTCAATCGGGATTGGGATTGATTATGTGATCCACTTTTTATCTGCCTATAATGATGAGAGGAAGAAAACTGATGATCTTGAGGTAGTCAATCGCAATGTTTTATTATCAACAGGAAAGGCAATAATCTTCAATGCATTTTCTGTTACACTTGGATTTTTAGTTATGATCTTTTCTAACTTTGTACCTTTACAGCAGTTTGGAGTCCTTGTCTCTGTCATTATGCTTACTTCAGCCGGTGCTTCACTTACTATCTTGCCGGCACTGTTGAATGTATTTAAACCAGAATTTATTAAAAAATAAAGGAGGAAAATTATATGAAAAAAATATTTAACATATTATTAGTCTTTGTCCTGATTTTTAGTTTTAGCGTTAGTGTATCAGCTATCACCGGTCGTGAGGTGATGGAAAAAGTTAATCAGGAAGAAGCGGTAGAATCTACTCATGGTCTGCTGGGAATGGATCTAATAGATGCTGAGGGAAATGTAAAATCACGAACTCTAGAGATATGGTCTATAACCCGGGGTGAAGCTGATCTGATGAATATGGTTATGGAGTTTAGAGCTCCAGCTTCTGTAGCTGGAACCAGATTTTTGATGATAGAAAATAAAGATAGAGATGATGACCAGCATATCTATCTACCATCACTGGGTAGAGTGAGGAGAATCTCTTCTTCACAGGAGGATAGTGCTTTTATGGGATCAGATTTTACTTATAGTGATATGAGCCAACTCCAGAGTAGTGATATCGATGATGATAGTCATAAACTTCTTAAAGAAGAAATTCTCGGTGATTATGAATGTTATGTGATAGAATCGACCCCCAAAAATCCAGAAGACTCCAATTATGGTCGGAGAATTCAGTGGATCTCAAAAAAACATCTGATGCCTGTAAAAGTAGAGATGTATAATAAGAAGACTGGGAAATTAGAGAAGATACTTACTGTTAAACAGAATATTGCCAAAATCGATGGCCATTGGACACCTTTCTGGGGCAAGATAGAAAATTTAGAGACAAGTCATTCTACAGTTCTATATGTCAAACGTAGTGATTCAGGTGCGGCTTTTATCGAATATAATAAAAAGATAAATCCTAATCGCTTTACACCTAATTTCTTAAAGACAGGTAAATTTTAGAGGAGGAATGATATTAAATGAAAAAATATCTGAAAATATTTTCAATTATAGCTCTGGTCTTTCTGGTGGCTACAACTCCAAGTTATGCAGCTGAAAGTGCTTTTGATAGTGAAGAAACGACTTCTGAGTTTTCTTCCAGTTTTACAGATGAAAAGCCGTTGGAGTTTGGAGGAAAGTTGAGTTATGATATTAGGTCATATCTGGATAAATATGATCAATATCTTAAGGCCAGTCCTGAGCTTGATCTTAATCTGTTCTATGAAAAAGACAGTTCTGAATTAAATGTTAAACTGGATTTTACTGAAGATAAAATTGAGATAGGAGAGGCTTATTTTAGATTATACTATGATAGTTTTAATTTTTTAATCGGAAAGAAAAAAGTTGTCTGGGGTAAAGGTGATAAGATGCATATTGTCGATAATCTAAATGCCTTTGATTATACTGATTTTGTTAATCCGGATTATCTCGATAGAAAGATTGCTGAAGAGATGATAAAATTAAATTATTATATGGATAGTGGAAGTCTGGAGGTTGTCTATACCCCTGATTTTACACCACATAGACTGGCTTTAGATCCAGCTAATCCCTGGATGAGGGCAGATCTCAAAAGACAGCAGGCTCTTATTGGAGAATTGCCAAAGGAACAGCAAGATAAACTCATGAATAGTCTGAAATATGGTGGAAATGAATATGGAGATGGCCAGTTAGCTCTAAGATATACTGATAGTTATCAGGGTTATGATTATGGTTTTTCCTTTTATCAGGGTCGGATGAGGGAACCCAGTGTAGATATAAAAAATATTGCTATCAACTATGATCGAGTCAGTATTATAGGAGCAGAACTAAGTACTGTGCTGGCTGATATTAATATGAAATCTGAACTGGCCTATTATAGAACAAAGGATACTGAAGGTAATGATCCTGCTCTTCGTAATAATCGTTTGGCAGTGATCATCGGTGGAGATAAAAATCTTCCCTATAATAACTTAAATATAAATATACAATTGCAGAGCAACTATATTATGGCTAATGATAAGATTAAAGATACTAAAATTCCAGGGACAGGAATGCCAACTGATGTAGATTATAGAAAAAATGGTGAGTATCTAACTAATACTCTCTCACTCGGGTTGACAGATAGTTATAAAAGAGAGACTATCTTACCTGAACTTTCTCTGGCTTATAACACAGGAGATGGAGATTATATGTTAGGTGCTAAAGTTGATTTTGTTCTTAAAGATGATACAACACTATCTCTTAATTATAAAAACTTTGGTGGAGATAATGATACCCAGTTTGGCCAATATGATGAAAATGATTATTTTGCTGCTGAAATAGAGTATATATTTTAAGCCAGTAATTATTTAGTAATAACCTGTCTCAAGAGTATTTCGTTTTTATAATTTAAGTGAAATATTCTTGAGGCTTTTTCTTTTCAAGTAAAACCAACCTACCTTTCTTTTTCCTGTTTTATTTTGTCCCACAAATTTAAACTTTACAAAATATACTACATACGATATATTATGAATTAGAATTCATAATAATTTTGGAGGTGTGTATTATGCCTAAAATTATTAAAAATGTAGAAGATAAAACTTTTGAAAATGTAATTAAATTAATGGGGGAACCCCAATATTGAGCTTAAACGTAAAGGTATCTCAAAAGTTGAACATGATAGACTACGCATAGAAAGACTGACAAAAGCGGCTAAAGAGCAGGGGGCCATGCTGACAGTTGAAGAGCTGGCTGCTATCATGAATCGTACTGCTTCGACAATATCTAAGCGTATCCAAGAATACCATAAAGAAAACGATGATGTCTTACCCTTAAAAGGATATGTCCTTGATATGGGTAGAGGAACTACCCATAAAAAGATCATCTTAGAATTATATGAACAAAAAGTTGCTCCACCAGACATTGCAAAAAAGACAGAACATTCCTTATAAGCAGTTGATAGGTATATAAAGGACTATGAACGCATTAAATTCCTTGTTAGACGTGGAATAGAAAAGCAACAAATCAAACATATGACTGGTAGAGGAATCACTGTAATCAACCAATATATCAAGATTATCAAGGAATATCATCCTGAAATATTTGAGGATGAAAACAAAAAATAATATTTATTTAAAATTTTTTGAAGGGTCAACCCTTCAAAAAGATATAAACCTAAGAACTAAAGATTATATGATAGGACAAATGTCCTATTGTGTTATTCATGGGGGCAGGATCCTCCCCATGAATAACACAATAGACGTTCAATGTAAAAATATAAATTCCATAATTAAAATACTTCCGGTTATTATTAATTATAAAATTACCTTTACATATATTTTCTTAAAAAAAGATCTTTCTATTATACAAATATTTTTTTTATTATATTAAAAACAATTCAGAAAGAGCCTTAAGTAAATAGTTAGGTGATTAAATTGCTGAAAAAAATAAAATCCATACTTAAAAAAAATGAAGTAATACTTACTATTTGGCGTTTATTACAACAATATTATTATAAGTATTTTTTTAATGATGAAGTATTAATAAGAAAACAATTTAAAAGAAAGATGGGTAGAGATATTAATTTAAAAAACCCAAGATATTTTAATGATAAACTACAGTGGCTTAAACTAAACTGGTATGATCCTTTGGCAGCAAAATGCGCTGATAAATATGAAGTAAGAAAAATTATTAAAAAAAAGATTGGTGATGAATATTTAAATGAAATATATTCTGTTTATAATTCAGTACATGAAATTGATATAAGTAAATTACCAGAAAAATTTGTTTTAAAAGGAACCCATGGTTCTGGCTTTAATATAATATGTAAGAATAAAAGTAAAATGAATTGGAAAAAAGAAAAAAAGAAAATGAAAAGATGGCTAATGATGAATTATTACTGGTTATATAGAGAGTGGGTTTATAAAGATATTAAGCCCAGAATTATAGACGAAAAATATTTAGATGATGGTTTAATTGGTGGACTTCGAGATTATAAATTTTATTGTTTTAATGGAAAGGCAGATAGCGTAATGGTTGTAACAAAATATAATGACAATCAAAAATATTACTTTTTTGATAAAGATTGGAATTTACTTAGATATTGTTATTCAGTTTTAGAAACTACCGATGAATTTACGCTACATAAACCAAATAATCTAGAAACCATGTTTAAAATTGCTGAAAATTTATCTTCTGATTTTTCTTTTGTTAGGGTAGACTTATACTCAGTTAAGAATAAAATATATTTTGGTGAATTGACTTTTTTTCCTGAAGCTGGATTGGATTACAGTATATTTAAAACTACTGATGAATTGTTTGGGTCTAAAGTTAAATTAGATAATATAAAATAATTTTACAGGCTTTTCCTCCACAACAAAAGATTTGGAGCCTATAAGTTAAGCTATCTTGATGAAAATACAATTTATGAAGTTGATTCACTGGTCGGTGCCTTTATTATGGTCCGCCGTAAGGTATAAGAGGAAGTGGGATTACTTGATAAAGATTTTTTATGTATGGAGAAGGTCTGGATTGAAGCCTGTTAAAAGTAAAAGGGGGTATGATATGTGTGGATTTGTCGGGATATACAAAGAGAGAGGTACAGAGATTAAAACAGATATTATTAATAAAATGACTGATGTTCAGGCCCACCGCGGACCTGATGACAGAGGACTTCGCTATTTTTCCATAAATAAAGGTATCAGTAAAGAAGCTATTGTTAATGAAAACGGTCTGGAAGGGGCAGTTGGTTTTAACAGATTAAGTATTGTTGACCTTTCGTCCCGAGGCCATCAGCCCATGACCATTAATAAGAGTAGGATTATCCTGGTTTTTAATGGAGAGATATATAATGCCCTTACTTATAGAAAAAAGCTTATCAGACAGGGTGTAAATTTTTCCAGTGAAACCGATACAGAAGTAATTATCAGGTTATATGAAAAATATGGTTTTGCTAAACTTTTAGAAAAACTTAATGGGATGTTTGCTATCTCTATTATTGACCTGCAAAAAGGTGTTATATATATCGCTCGGGATCGTCTGGGTATTAAACCACTCTATTATTATTATAAAGATGGCTTACTTCTCTTTTCTTCAGAGGTTAAGTCTTTTCTTTTTCATCCTCGCTTTCATGGTGAATTAAATTATAAAAATCTTGATGAATTCCTGATTTTCAGGCATATTGCCGGTGCTGAAACCCTGTTAAAAGATGTTTACAGGGTTTGTCCCGGGGGGTATCTTTTATATAATAAAAAGAGTTTAAAAAAAAGGAAATACTGGTCAGTTGAAAATAACAAACAGCTACCTCCGGATTCCCCTGAAATTTCTGAAAGAATAATTAAAAAATTAAACAAGGCTATAAGTATGAGACTAATGAGTGATGTAAATATAGGAGTATCACTATCTGGGGGGATAGACTCTTCCCTGGTTGCTGCAGAAGCTGCCAGACAAGAACAGTTAGATTCTTTTTCTATAATATTTAATAACCAGGAGTATTCTGAAGAAAAATGGATAGATAAGGTAGCAGAAAAAGTTAATATTAATCCTCATAAATATAATGTTAATCCCCATTATTTTACTGATAATTTTGCTAAAGCTACCTGGCATCTGGACAACCCCCTGACTAATGCAAGTTCCCTTGCCTATCTGTACCTTTGTGAAAAAGCTAGTTCTAAAATCAAGGTATTATTAACCGGAGAGGGGAGTGATGAAGTTTTTGCCGGGTACCGCCGTTATCCTATCTCAATGTTTTTAGATAAATACTCAGCTATTGAGCAGATTTTAATAAGATTACCCCTGCTAAAAGATAAATTTTTACACAGGTATAACAGGTTTAATAATAAATATGTGGATAAATATACCCGTTTTATTCTAGTCACAAGTTTTATGAGCTGTAATTTTTTAGAAAAAATAAAACCTGATTCTATAAAAAGAATAGACCGGATTATTGAAAAAAGAAAAACCTTTTTCTTAGATTCAGAACATAGTTTTATTGAACAGTGTTTAAATTATGATTTAAAGACATATTTACCCCCTATATTAAACCATCAAGATAAAATTGCTATGGCAAATTCTGTTGAATCCCGAACACCTTTTCTTGATCATGAGTTAATTGAAATGGTTAAGGGGTTACCCATTGATTATTTAGTAAAGTCGGCAATAAAAGGAAGAACTTTTTTAAATAGTAAAATAATACTTAAAAAATATGCCGCATCTTTATTTGGTAATAAGTTTGCTTACAGGACTAAAATAGGATTTTTTGTTCCCTTTAAGGAATTTATTTTCAGCTCTCATTTTAAAGATTATATTGAAGACCTTATTCTACCCAGTATTAAAAAGAGGGGTATTTTCAATTACCCATATCTGTTAAAATCATGGCGACAACTGTCAGCTGGAGAAGACCAGTTAATTACTAACCTGTGGCGTGTTTTTGCTTTTGAATGCTGGGCTCAGTTATTTCTGGATAATAATTATGACTCCCAGTTTAAGGGGGTAAATATAAATGAATATTCTACGTAGTTTTTTAAATAAACTCTGGTTAAATAAATTCGGTAATTCCAGAAAAGGTGAGTATTATGAAAAGATAAAAAAGTGGCAGTGGCGGTCAACTACAGAAAATTTGCAGTTACAGAGAAAGTTATTATATAAAATTATAATATACGCCCTGGAAAATATTCCCTATTACCAGAAGCTAAATCTGGAAACTGAAGATTTTACTGAAAAAAATATATTTGAAGATATAAAACAAATCCCTTTATTATCCAAAGAAATATTGAGAAATAATTTTTCTAAGCTTTACAGAATTCACCCTGAACTTGATTCTTATATTAGTAAATCAAGTGGTACTACCGGAGAGCCGGTAAAATTTTATCAGGATAGGGAATTTAGTGACTGGTGTATGGCAAGTAAAATATTATATTATGACTGGGCAGGAAGAAATTTAAAGGATCCTATGCTAAAATTTTGGGCAAATGAACATGAAATTAGTAGTGTGGGGAAAATGCTTAAAATAATGGCCAAGTGGGCACGGAATATTAAACATTTAGATGCATTTAAATTAGCAGATAATGATCTGGAGAATTATTATAAAGAAATTAATTTCTTCAAACCGACTTTAATCCTTGGTTATTCCTATTCTCTTTATAGGTTAGCTCAATATATAAGGGAAAATAATTATCATGTTTTTTCACCACAGGCTGTAATGGGAACTGCTGAAATGCTGTACCCGAAACACAGAAAATTTATAGAAGATGTTTTTAATTGTCCTGTTTTTAACCGCTATGGATCAATAGAAACAGGAGATGTTGCCAGTGAATGTGGAAAATATGAAGGTATGCATCTTAATATTTTCAATAATTTTGTTGAAATTATAGATGAGGAAGGTAATAACTGTCAACCGGGTAAAAGAGGAGAGATAGTTATAAATACACTCAGAAATTACAGTATGCCCCTTATACGTTACCGAATAGGTGATATGGGTATTATTTCAAACAAGAAATGTTCTTGTGGAAGGGGTTTACCACTCCTACAGGAACTGTCAGGGAGGGTGAATGATAGTTTTATTAGAGAAGATGGGGAGATAGTAGCAGGAGGTACAATTAGTTATTGTCTGGGAATAAACTGGTATAAAGGTATAATAAAAAAATATCAGGTAATCCAGAAGGATAAAAATTATATTGTTGTTAAAGTAATACTGAAAGATAATAATAAAAAAAATGTCAGGGATGGTTTTAATAAGATTAGAAAGAATATAAGAAATATAATGGGGGAAAATACCAAGGTTGTTTTTGAAATTACAGATGAAATTTTGACTTCTGCTTCAGGAAAAAATAGAAGTATTATTTCTGAGATAAATATAGGTATACCTGATGGTTAAGCTAAGGCTGTTAAGGCTATGAGACGGGCTGTTGCTGTGAGTGAGGAGCAATATTTAAATAAATTTATAAGAGATTAATAAGTTTTTAAAAGGGGTTATAGATATGATAACAGCATTAATAATGGCCGGAGGTCAGGGAACTAGATTTTGGCCTTTAAGTAGAAAAGATAATCCAAAACAGTTTTTAAAACTTAGTGATAATCAAAGAACTATGTTACAGAATACAGTAGAAAGAATAAAGCCTTTAGTTCCTGTTAAACGGTTTTTATCGCTACAAATAAAAGATATAAAAAAGCTATTGCAGAACAATTAGCTGAAGTTCCGGAAGAGAACATTATAATTGAACCATATAAGAGAAATACAGCCCCTTCAATAGGCTTATCAGCACTTTATATTAAAGATAAGTATCCTGGCTCAAATATCTTAGTCTTACCGGCAGACCATCTTATAAAAGATGATCAAAGGTTTTTAGATATTCTTAAAAAAGCAGTTCTGATTGCAGCCAGTGATAGAAATATAGTAACACTTGGCATTGAGCCAACTCATCCAGAAACAGGTTATGGCTATATCCATTTTGATAACTTATATCAATCTATAGATAATGATGACATTTATGAAGTAAAAGAATTTACTGAAAAACCAGAATTAAAAACAGCCAAAAGATTTTTAAAAGAAGGTACCTATTTGTGGAATAGTGGAATGTTTGTCTGGCAGGTAGAGACTATCCTTGAAAAAATCAAAAAATATATGCCAGATTTATATAAATCATTAGCAAAGATAAAATCTGTTTTAGGTAGTGATTTAGAAGAAAAAGTTATAAAAGAAGAATTTAAAGAATTAGCTAGTGTATCTATTGACTATGGTATTATGGAAAAAGCTGATAATATATATGTAATTCCTGGTGATTTTGGCTGGGATGATCTAGGAAGCTGGCCGGCTTTAGAGAGAATAAAAATAGGTTGATGATGATGGGAATGTTGTAGTTGGTAAACATTATGGAATAGATACAAAAGACTCTATAATTCATAGCCCTGATAAAGTAGTTACTACTATTGGTATAGAAGATGTAGTAATAGTTAATACAGAAGATGCTATCTTAATTTGTGATAAAAAGAGAGCCCAGGAAGTTAAAGAAATAAGGAATATATTAAAAGAAGATGGGATGGAAGATTATTTATAATATTTTTTGAAAGGATGATTAAATGAAGTTGTATCCTTTTAGCTTTAAACCAGTCTATATAGAAAAAATATGGGGTGGTAGTAAATTAAAAGAAACATTCTCTAGAGATATAATAAGTAATAATATAGGTGAAAGCTGGGAGGTTTCAGTCCATCCTAATGGTAAAAGTGAAATAGCAAATGGTAAGTTAGCGGATGAAGAACTCATTTATTTAATTGAAAAATATCCTGAAAAAATAATCGGAGAAAAATATAATAATGATTTTCCTTTATTAATTAAGTTTTTAGATGTTAGCAAAAAGTTATCAGTACAGGTCCATCCAGATGATGAGTATACAAAAAACTTAACTCATGAATCAGGTAAAACAGAGATATGGTATATACTTGCTGCTAAAGATGATGCTGAAATAATATATGGATTAAAAAATAATACTACTAGAGAAGAGATGAAAGAATCCATTAAAAAAGGAAGTTTAGAGAAACATTTAAATAGTGTTTCTGTAAATAAAGGTGATGTTATTTATATTC
>Ga0102932_1000453_pt1 | contig 20548 bp, 11 predicted proteins | sample SalPonR1_C_D2_MG_FD_78212 | JGI IMG/M metagenome (GOLD analysis project Ga0102932, IMG submission 78212) | Salt pond soil microbial communities from South San Francisco under conditions of wetland restoration - Salt Pond MetaG R1_C_D2_MG | ecosystem: Environmental > Aquatic > Marine > Intertidal...
AGACAGTTGGTCACATGATTACAGATTGAGCTCACAACACGCCAGTTCGGTCCTAGTCGAGAACTTCCCTGACCTGAAAAATCATAAATAACGTCAACCATTCCGCAAACAAAAAAAGACGATTGAATTAACAATCGTCTTTTTTTTTATAAACGGCTTAAGAAGCTTCTAGATATTGAGAGCTTTCTCTATAAGATTTTTTTGCTCAACCTCATGGATTTTCTTTTGACCGGCTGCAGGAGATGCAGATGCCTGCCTGCCAGCATAAGTAAGCTTTTGCCCGTCATTTAGAATTTCCATTAAACGTGGTGCTACATAATTCCAGGCACCCATATTTTGGGGTTCTTCCTGGCACCAAACAACTTCTTTAACGTCACTTAGATCATCTAAATAGCTCGAGATATCTTTGTCTGGGAATGGATAAAACTGCTCGAGTCTTGCTAATGCTACATTTCCAAGACCTCGTTCATCCCGTTCTTTATAGAGGTCGTAGTAGACCTTGCCCGAACAGATTACGATTCTATCTACAGCCTCTGAATCCTCTATGGATTCATCTTTTATAAACGGCATAAATTTTCCATCTGCAAGCTCTTCAACACTGCAAACCGCAAGCGGGTGTCTCAACAAACTTTTTGGAGACATGATGACCAGCGGCTTTTTATTCTCCTGTAAAGTCTGTTTACGCAGTGCATGGAAGTACTGAGTTGGGGTGGTAAGATTCGCAATTTGCATATTATCTTCAGCGCAAAGCTGTAGAAATCGCTCAAGTCTTGCGGATGAGTGTTCAGGTCCCTGCCCCTCATAACCGTGAGGTAGTGTCATAACCAATGCGGATTTTTGTCCCCACTTTGCTTCAGATGCAGAAATGAACTGATCAATTACAACCTGAGCACCGTTAACAAAATCACCAAATTGAGCTTCCCAAATCACCAATGCATCCAGCTTGGCTGCAGAGTAACCAAACTCAAAACCAAGGGCGGAAAACTCACTCAGTAAACTGTTAAAGGGGTAGAAGGGCCCCTGTTCTTCAGCAAGGTTATTTAGAGGAATAAAACGCTGAGCTGTATTTGTACCGTGCAGTACAACATGACGATGTGAGAATGTTCCTCGCTCTACATCCTGACCGGTTAACCTTATTGTTCGCCCGCTTTTAAGCAGGGATCCAAATGCGAGAGCTTCTGCAAATCCCCAATCTATTTTTTTCTCATTATTCTGCGCTGCATCAGCCCGTTTGGCTAATTGACGCAAAAGTTTAGGGTTTGCGTCGAAGTTTTTAGGTACGGTATTCAGTTTAACAGCAATCTCCTTTAACTCATCAATAGAGTATGTAGTGTCGGGAAATTCGTCACGCTCTTTTTGAGGTTCTTCGGTTCTGTCAAGCATTTTATCAGTCACCTCAAGAGCGGGTGAACTTTTCGCATCTTCGAATGCTTCATTAAGCAACTCGTCAAACTCATCAAAAATTGCCTGAATCTCCTCCTCGCTGAATTCACCTTTCCGTAGTAACTCTTTTACATAGATGTCGCGAACCGGATCATGATTATCAATCTCTTTGTACATACCCGGTTGCGTAAATGCAGGCTCGTCACCTTCATTGTGTCCATGTTTACGGTAGCAGATCAGGTCGATAACAACATCTTTCCCAAATTTTTGTCGATACTCAATTGCCAGATTCATGGCGTGAACGGCAGCCTCAGGATCATCACCGTTGACGTGAAAAATGGGTGCCAGAATCATTTTAGCCAGGTCAGATGCATATTCGGTAGATCGGGCATCTTCGGGCAGGGTGGTAAATCCAATCTGATTGTTGATGATTACATGGATTGTACCTCCGGTTTCGTAGCCTCTCAGCTGCGACATATTCAACGTTTCGGCAACAACACCCTGGCCTGCAAAAGCAGCATCTCCGTGCATCAATACGGGTACAATTTTCTTTTTAGCGTCGTCTTCACCTTCAAAATGATCCTGGCTTGCACGCGTTGCTCCTTCAACCACAGGATTCACAGCCTCGAGATGACTTGGATTTGGCAGCAACTCAAGCTCAATGGCCTTGCCGCTTTTGGTTTCATAGGCTCCTTTAGAACCCAGGTGATATTTTACATCACCTGATCCCTGGATGGTAGCAGGATCGATATTTCCTTCAAAATCAGCAAATACCTTGCGGTACGGCTTATTCATAATATTCACTAGAATATTTAAACGCCCGCGGTGAGCCATTCCCAGGAAAAATTTCTCGATATCTTTTTCGCCCGCTTTTTCCATCAGAAAATGCATCATAGGAATCAGAGTCTCAGCTCCTTCAAGTGAGAAACGTTTATGACCAATGTATTTCTTGTGCAGAAACTGTTCAAAAGCCATTGCTTGATTCAGCTTATGAAGAATATCCTCTTTCTCTTCTTTGGATAAATTTGGACTGTTCGTAGTCGATTCCATTGTCTCACGCAGAAATCTGCGTTCATTCAAATCGAGAAGGTGCTTGTATTCGGCTCCGATTTTGCCACAATAGGTATTTCTTAGGAGCTGGATTATGTCTCTGAGTTTTGCAGTCTTTTTACCGCCAAGGCCATCACAGAAAAATTCACGGTCTAAATCCCAAAGTGTTAGGCTGTAGTAGTCAAGATCCAGTTCAGGACTTTGTCCCGGCCCCGATCCCAGAGGATCAAGATCTGAAAGTACGTGCCCACGCATGCGATACATGTTAATGAGTCTCCAAACTGCTATGGCACGCCGATCCTGTTCAAGCGTATTTGCTTTACCGCTTAGTTGTCCTTCATATTTATCTTCTCCATAAGGCAGCGGCTGATAAGGAATTTCCAGGTCACGGAAAATGGTATCGTAAAAATCTTCTTCACCGTTTAGCAGCTGATGGACTTTTTGAAGGAACATCCCTGATTCAGCTCCCTGTATGATTCGGTGATCGTAGGTACAGGTCACGGTCATCACTTTACTCACACCCAGCTGGTTAAGCACATCCTGGGCCATAGACTGAAATTCTGCCGGGTAGTTGATAGCCCCGGTTGCAATTATTGCACCTTGTCCTTTCATCAGGCGGGGTACAGAAGAAACCGTGCCAATTGTTCCGGGATTTGTGACACTGATGGTCGTGTTTTGGAAGTCTGAAACCTCCAGGTTTCCATTTCTTGCTTTCTTAATCAAATCTGCATAGGCGTAGAGGAACTCTTTAAAGTTCATCTTGTCTACACCTTTGATATTTGGAACTACCAGGTTTCTGGACCCGTCTCTGCTTTCAAGGTCGATAGCAATACCAAGGTTTACCTGCCCGGGTTTTACTTTGTAGTGGGTGCCATCTTTTTGTGAGTAGTAGGCATTAATGCTCGGAAAATCTTTAAGAGCACGTATAACAGCCCACGCTATAAAGTGGGTAAAAGAGGCTTTGGGCTCACCGCGTTTCAGTAAATGTGTATTTACAATAGACCGGTCTTCATTGAGCATTTTAACCGGGAGAACACGCAGGGAGGTGGCAGTAGGCACTTCCAAACTCTCATCCATGTTGTCCACAATTTTAGAAGCCACTCCTTTAATTTTCTCAAGTTCAGCTCCCTCGGGTATGGACGGTTCTGTAGCGGGCTTCTTGTCCTTTTTTTCCTTGGCCGGTGTTTTCTTAGCCTCAGGCTCTACTTTTTTCTCAGATTTTGCAGGTTTATCTGCCGTCTGTTCCGGGGCAGGAATTTCGTTGCCGTCAATTTGATCGAAGTATTTTCGCCAGTGATTGGGAACAGAGTCTGGATCGGTCTGATATTGTTCGTAAAGCTCTTCTACAAGAGCTGAATTGGGTCCAAATACAGATTCAAGTGATTTCAAAACAGCGAGTGTGTCTTTTGTTGAGTTTAAAAATGTGTATGGCAGATTGTGTGCTCACAATAGCTTGATCGATTTAAAATCATTTACCCCATACAAGATCATATTGCCGAAATTGATTTTGGCTTTATTATGAGTTAAAGCGGAATTAAGATGCCGTGAGCTTAAAAATTTCAATAAGTGGATAAATTAACCATTTAACTATTAAAATACGATGAATATCACTTAGTTTTAAGACGTTAATTTGATCTTAATTCCCGGTTCATCATAGGTATTTCATTCGTTATATTCAGTTAAAATCAAAAATTAATCATTAACGGTACGCTTAAATTATGAGCAGTAAAAACAGAACAGAAACAGGGGCTGAGAACATAGCATGGGATCTTTCGGATCTTTACAAATCACCGGAAGACCCAAAACTACTGAAGGATAAAAAGAACGTACTGGAAGAGGCGGACAAATTTGCGGTTAAGTATCACGGCAGAATTTCTACATTATCTGCCTCTGAATTTTCAGATGCGCTGAGAGCGTATGAATCTCTGATTCAGCGAGCAGGAAAAATCGGATCCTATTCACATTTGATTTGGTCTACCAATACGGAAGATGCCAAACTTGGCAAACTATTACAGGAAGCCAATGAGCTTGGATCAGAGCTCAGCCAGAAGCTTGTGTTTTTTGATGTAGAGTGGATGAAAGTGAATGATGATCGTGCTGAAGAACTGATCAATTCGAAAGAGCTTTTCCCATGGAAACACTATCTGCGTGTTTCGAGAATGTATAAAGATCACACTCTTTCGGAAGATGCGGAGAAGGTGATGAGCGCAAAGTCTGTAACCGGCCGATCTGCATGGAATAGATACTTTGATGAAACACTTGGCGCCGCACGTTTCGAGCTGGATGGCGAAGAGATGACCGAGCAACAGGTGTTGAGTAAGCTTCACAGCCCCGATCGGGAATTGAGAAAAAGAGCACACGAGTCTTTAACAAATACATTTACGGAACTTTCACGGTCACTTACGTTTATTTTTAATACACTGCTGGCCGATAAACATACCAACGATAAGCTTCGGGGCTACGAGAGCTGGATCTCATCGAGAAATCTTTCTAATCAAACCGACAGTGAAACCGTAGATGCCCTTATAACAGCTGTTACCGGGCGATATGAGTTGGTTCAGCGCTACTACAAGCTCAAGAAAAATCTGCTGGGTGTTGATGAGATGTTTGATTACGATCGCTATGCACCGATTGCCAAAAACAGGGAAACGATAAACTGGGATAGAGCAAAATCGATGGTTTTGGAAGCTTACGGAGATTTCCATCCGCGTATGAAATCTATCGCAACAGAATTTTTTGATAAAAAGTGGATTGATGCTGCCATTCGGCCCGGAAAAAGGGGAGGAGCATATTCTGCAAGCACGGTGACAAATGTTCATCCATATGTATTTATGAATTTTGATGGTCAGCTCAGGGATGTGCAAACTCTTGCTCACGAATTGGGTCATGGAGTTCATCAATATCTTTCCAGAAAGCAAGGAGAGCTGCAGTCATCAACACCGCTTACAACAGCAGAAACAGCGTCTGTTTTTGGTGAAATGCTTGTCTTTAATAAGCTGATGAATAACATAGAGGATCCAAAGGAGAAATTGGCCCTATTGGTCAGCAAAATTGATGACACTATAGCGACGGTTTTCCGGCAGGTTTCAATGAATCGTTTCGAAGACAGAATTCATACAGCCCGGCGGGAGGAAGGCGAATTAACTACAGAAGAGTTTTCCAATCATTGGGTGGAGACACAAAACGATCTTTACGGAGATTCAGTCACCATTACCGATGAGTACAAATTATGGTGGTGCTATATTCCGCATTTTCTACATACTCCGGGATATGTGTACGCTTATGCGTTTGGAGAGCTGCTTGTTCTGGCACTTTATGATGCGTATAAAAACCAAAATAATGGGTTTTCAGATCGGTATATTGAGCTTTTGGAAGCAGGTGGTTCTGATTGGCCACATAATATTGTCGGCAAAATGGATATCGATATTCGTGATGCAGGCTTTTGGAACCGTGGTCTCGACCTGTTTGAGTCTATGATAGATCAGGCAGAAGAACTGGCAGAAAGTCTCTAATTAAATAGATTTTGATGGACAACAAGCGAGAAGAAAAAGCACTTTTCGAATTTAAACATGCCGTGGAAGATATCATGCAGCTTCTGCGTAAATCGACGGAAGCTGATACGGTGTATATGTATTGGGTTAATCGTACCCGGGGACAGTTTGTTCTTGAGACCAGTTCCACTATTCTGCCAAATGTGATGTTTAAAGACCGGACTGCTTTTGAGGAGTACTATCTGAATGACTTTAAAGACATCGAAAATGTAATACAGCTGAAAGTAGAAGAAGATTTTTCAGTTACAGACTTGAGTCATTATCACGATCATGTGCCGGTTAGATTCCTCACGCTAATTCCATTCATCAACAATGGTGAAACGGTTGCTTTGACAGTTGTTGAGACAGAATTTCAAATCAACTTAACTGACTATGAAGATGTGTTATCAGCGTACAGAAATGCACTTTTGAACTTGCTGAATACCTATCTTGAACTCACAGATCTCTACGAAAACGAAAAAGAGTGGGCGAGATATGATGAGTCGTTAGAAAGCATTACTCACAAGATGCATAAAGCAGAGGTGCTTGAGATTATGGCTGCGGAGATGCAAAAATTTTTGCGCTCAGGTGGTGTATCAGTTGTTGCTCGTGGAATGGATAGCTGGTGCAATATTTTGAGATCCTCAAAATCACCCGACTACCCAAAGCTGGGCTTGCTGATGGAGGAGAAAAGTGTAGCATATGATGCTCTTCAAAAAGGCAGGGATGTTTTTGCGATTCATTTCAATCAAAATCCAAAACGTATTTCCAGTGCGGAGGAAAATACCGACGGCGCTACGTATGCCATTCCCATAATGATTCATGACCGGCGCCATGCGGTGGTGATAGCTTATGATAAAAACCCCTTAACGTTTAAAGATTCAGTAAAGCATAAGCTAAAAAATCTGGTCCGGGTCGCATCACTATCCATTCAGATTAATCAGGGAAAAGTAGATGTAGATAAAGATATTCTTACAAGTGAATATGGTAATTTTATCCCGGAGATTTGGGAGCGAACACTTGCCACTCAAATTAAAAGAGTGGGGAGATCAGAAGAAAAGACCTGGTTTGGTTTTGTGACTATTGATAACCTACAGGAGCTGCGATCCAGATTCAGACTTGAAGATTTAAAAAGACTCCAGCGATCTGTTGTTAATATTCTCAATCCGGGAAGGAATGGGGCTTCGGGGTTAATTGGATTTAACTCAGACTATATTTATACCGCAATTATTGCCGGTAATGATGATCAGGCTTGTGAGAAGTGGATTTCAGCAGTCGATAAAAAATTGGAAGAGCCTGTAAAAATTTTGGGTGGCCAGAAAATCAAGCTTTCTCTTACATATGGGATGATAGAGGTTGAACCGAATAGCGGTGACCAGTTTGAACAGATAAGGCTGGCTAAAAGAAAACTTTCAGATGCCATGAACGCTAATCAGGCCCGGTCTGCCAGCAATTTTTAAATAAAGACTTTGAGTAGATGTCAAGATTTTTTGTAATAGTTATTGATGGGCTGGGTATTGGAGCACAGGAAGATGCCGCCGAATACGGAGACGAGGGAGCAAATACATTGGGGCATGTTTTGGAGGCGACAGGAGTAAAGCTCCCCAACTTTGAACGGCTTGGTCTTGGAAATATAGACCTACTCAAATCTGTGGATAAATGTACTCTGCCGCTTGGCAGTTATGGTAAAATGCGAGAAGTTTCTGCCGGCAAAGATTCTACCACCGGACACTGGGAAATTGCCGGAATTCATCTGGATCAACCGTTCCCAACCTACCCAAATGGATTTCCTGAGGAAGTTATCCATAAGTTTTGCGAGAAAACAGAAACAGACGGTGTTTTGGCAAACCTTCCATACTCAGGTACGGATGTGATTCGTGACTATGGCGAAGAGCATATGAAATCAGGCAAGCCGATTGTTTATACTTCGGCTGACAGTGTATTTCAGGTTGCCTGCCATGTGGATGAGGTTCCGCTGGAAAAATTATATGAATGGTGTGAGTATGCCAGAAATGAAGTGATGGTGGGGGAGCATGCGGTAGGTCGTGTGATTGCAAGGCCGTTTCAAGGAGAACCCGGAAATTTCGAAAGGCTTTCTGATGACAGGCACGACTACTCCATGATACCGCCAAAGCCAAACCTGCTCTCTCTTCTGCAGGAAAACGATGTAAAAACCTATACAATCGGTAAAGTAATAGATCTTTTTGCAGAAGAAGGTTTTGACCAATATCGGCGCACAAAAAGTAATGCAGAAGGGTTGTCGCAAACTCTGAGCCTGATGAGTGCGAAAATTGAGAACAGTTTTGTCTTTGTGAATCTGATCGACACAGATCAAAAATATGGTCACAGACAGGATCCTCAAGGATTTGGGGAAGCGCTTCAGGAAATTGATCGTGCATTGCCCGCTCTGATTAAAAAACTGGATGAAGAGGATATACTGATCTTTTTAGGGGATCATGGAAATGACCCCACAGATGATAGTACAGATCACACAAGAGAATTTAGCCCTTTGATAGTCGTAAACGGTTCACAAAAACCGGGAAAAGATTTGGGAATACGAAACACTTTTTCGGATATAGCAGCTACAGCGTTGGAGTTTTTCGAGATACAGAATCCACTGCCGGGAACTTCTTTTCTTGGAAAAGTTAAATAGATAAATGATTTGTTTTCGGAGGCAAATCGCATTTCAAAAGAATGCATTTTGTTCGTATCTTAAACAGTTCGAGTTTAGGGTGAATCACAACATTGTTCATCACCGCTCGTTTTAATAGCAGATCATACAGGCGCAAGCACAACATTAAAGAAATCTTTTTATAACGTGGCAAAAAGTTCAGGAATTTCTACCCGCGAATCTGAATCTTTAGATCGATACCTACACGAAATTGGAAAAGAGAAGCTCATTACCCCCGACGATGAAGTTCGTTTGGCCAAAGAGATTCAAAAAGGATCACAGAGAGCACTCGAAGAGTTAACAAAAGCTAACCTCCGTTTTGTTGTTTCAGTTGCAAAGCAGTATCAGAATCAAGGTTTATCTCTCGGAGATTTAATTAACGAAGGTAATCTTGGCTTGATTAAAGCAGCCAAGCGGTTTGATGAAACCCGTGGGTTTAAGTTTATCTCTTACGCCGTTTGGTGGATTCGTCAGTCAATTTTACAGGCATTGGCCGAGCAGAGTCGTATAGTACGCCTGCCTTTGAACCGTGTCGGAGCCTTGAACAAAATTGGTAAAGAACTTTCAAAGTTGGAGCAGGAGTATGAGCGTGTACCTTCTGCAGCTGAACTTGCTGAAAGCCTGGAGATGACTGTTTCTGAAGTAGCCGATACACTAAAAATATCAGGTCGTCACCTTTCAATGGATGCACCGTTTGCTCAGGGTGAAGACAACCGGTTATTGGATGTACTTGAAAATGAAGAGATTCCCAATCCTGATAATGAACTGATGGGCGAGTCTCTGAAAGTGGAGATAGAAAGAGCACTTTCTAAACTCACAAAAAGAGAAGCAGAAGTTATCAGACTTTATTTTGGCATTGGCCGCGAACACTCATTAACTCTGGAAGAGATCGGAGAACGCTTTGATCTCACACGAGAACGAGTACGTCAGATTAAAGAGAAAGCACTGCGAAAACTTCGCCATCATAACCGAAGTGCTGCTCTTAGAGCTTATCTCGGTTAATAAATTTTATCTTATTTATACATGAAAAAGCTCCAAGTTGGAGCTTTTTCTGTTTTTGGCAGGGATCAATTGACAGACAGATACGTATGATCGACCACGAAACCTGTGTTCGATTCCTTATGGTGAAATCAAAAATCTCCCCTATTAAGGGGAGATTTAGAGGGGTGTCCATCGTTATTAACCACATTCTGATGAACATCCCCTTCAATCCCCTTTTTTAAGAGAGACTTATAAGAACGAACGTGATTTATGAATCAAAATCAGGTTCGAAAGCAATGTAAGGTTGAATTCAATTCTGATAAAATAAACTAAAAACCACATGAATATGTGATTTGCTCCTTTGGCGGAAGTTGTTAGCTTAATTTGATGATCTTTAGCAAAAAAATAGCGGTAATAATCCTCACGGTGTTTTTGGTTCAGGAACTGGCTACAGCCCAGATTCTACCATTCCGTAATTACTCTATCGAATTTGGGCTGAGTGAATCGGTGGCCCATGATCTGATCCAGGATTCAAAGGGTTATATCTGGGTGGCTACAGGGTATGGGCTCAACCGGTTTGATGGTAAAAGTTTTCGTCAGTATTACGAAGAGAATGGCCTTTCAAACAACAGGGTACACACTCTTTTTCAAGACTCAGAAGATAAAATCTGGATAGGTACAGAAAACGGTATTACTGTCATTAAAGAGGACTCTCTACACACTCCCGAATATTTGTCAGAGCTATCTGATACAGCGGTATTATCATTTTTTGAAGATTTTTTAGGCACTATCTGGATTGGTACTGCCGATAATGGATTGTGGAGGCTGAACAGTAATAATAAGCTCGTTCACTACAGCGAAGAGAATGATCTTGGAATTATCACGGCAAATGATTTAGCTCAAACCGAAGATGGCGTTATTTGGGTGGCTTCAGACGAAGGCCTTTTCCGGCTTGAAGATGGTAAGTGTGATCATTTTGGAGATGAAGAAGGTCTTCCTGAAGTAAGGGTGCAGAGTGTTGTTGTTGATCGATACAATCGCCTTTGGATTGCATCGCGTGAGGGACTTGTGCTTTTTAGGGATGGCGAATTTCAGTTATTCAACCAACAGCATGGGCTGAGCAACAATCGCGTACTCACCATTACCGTAGAAGCTTACGATCGGATTTGGGTTGGAACCGAAAACGGCCTCTCACTTTTTAATGGCCAATCTTTTACAAACTATAGCCGGGAAAACGGCCTTCCTGCAACCACCATTTACTCAAGTATCATTGATAGAGAGGACAACCTTTGGCTGGGGACACTGGGTGGAGGTATCACTCACTATTCAGGAGAGTTGTTTCAAAGTTATAATATCGATACCGGATTGCCCAACAACGTGGTAACCGGATTTACCGAAGATCGAAATGGAAATATCTGGATTGCTACTTATGGAGGCGGAGTAGTTCGATACGACGGTGAAAATCTTCGGGTATTTGATGAAACTGATGGACTACAAGACAACAAAGTTTATACGTTCCTCGAAGACAGTCGCGGTCAATTCTGGATTGGTACCCGTGAGGGTATTTCAATTTACGAACAGGAAAGATTTACAGATTTCGAAGCTTTTGATATCAATTTTCAATCGGTGAGGAGCATTCACGAAGACACGAGTAAAAGTGAGTTCTGGATTGCGACCTATAACGATGGAGTGTTTCGTCTGCGTAATGACGGGTATGACCATTATAATACATCCAATGTACTTCCAAACAATACCGTGATGGATATCAAACAGGATGAAGAGGGGACAATCTGGTTGGCCACTTATGGAGGTGTTGTGAGGTATCTCGATGAGAAGTTTGAAACCATCACCATTGCCGATGGGCTTCCGAGTAACGGCGTTATTCAAATCTTTATTGATCATTTGGGAGAAAAGTGGTTTTCAACATTCAACGGTCCCGCCCGCTATCACAATGATAGCGTTGAAAGGCTTATTCGATCCGATCAGGTTGAAACCATATTCTACTTTACAATTCAGGATCGTGATAACCGATATTGGATTGGTACAAACCGGGGACTCTACCTATTTAGAAAGGATGAATTTTATGCTTCGGAAACTGAACTTGAGCGAATGCTCTCCTACCGGACTTTTACCAACAGTCAAGGATTGATTGCCAATGAGCTGAATGCAGGAGGGGCATTTTTAGCATCCGATGGCACGATTTGGTTGGGAACTGTTGAAGGATTAAGCCGATTTTTCCCCAATAGAGTTGAAAATAATATGACAGCTCCCGGACTTGAATTTGAATCAATTTCCATTAACGGGCGTGATTTAGTACCCGGTAGAGAGTACCGTCTTACGCACGATAATAACTTTTTACAGGCTACAGTGACCGGACTTACTTTTGAAGCACCCGATCAGATTATCTATCAACATCGACTCCGGGGTCTTAATGATGAATGGACAATTACCCGGGAAAATGAAATCCGGTATCCGGGTCTGCCGCCGGACGACTATTCACTGCAGGTCAGAGCGTACAATGCAGATGGGGCGCAGAGTGAGAAAACTGCAGAGTTTTCATTCACTGTTCTGCCCCCTTTCTATTTCCAATGGTGGTTTATCCTGTTGGCTGCGACTTTATTTATAAGCCTTATACTTTTTATAATTCACTATTACCGGGTGAGTAAACAGGTGGAAATTGAAAAAATGAGGGTTCAGATAGCCAGTGATCTACATGATGACGTGGGCTCATCTCTTACCGAACTTGCTCTTCAGACCGATTTTTTACAGGCAGGAGAGATCAGTAATGAGATGCGAGACACACTAAGTCAGCTGGGAGAACAGAGTCGAAAAATCGTGACCAGTCTGGATGATATTGTTTGGTCGATTGATGCACGAAATGATACAGCAGGTGACCTGACCGACAGAATGCAGGACTATGTAAATCAGGTATTCAGCAATAATCAATGCGAGGTTATCTATCATTTTGATGATCTGAAAATGGATGAAAAACTACCGGTTCAGGCAAAGGAAAATATTTATTTGATATTCAAGGAGGCAGTGAACAACATTATCAAACACTCAAATGCCACTCGTGCTCAAATCCGGTTTTCCTTTGATGGAAATTATTTTAAGCTAAATGTGGAAGACAATGGAAATACTGCAAATAAGGTTAAAAAGTCGGGGCAGGGGCTTAGAAATATGCAGTTAAGGGCAGACCGGATCGGTGCTGATCTGAGCATTAAAAACGGTCAGGGATTTTCAATAACGGCATCAGGCCGTGTATCCTAATGAATCACCAAAAGCGGAGCAGTTATGATTAAAGTTGGAATTGTAGAAGACAATGTAAAAATCAGGAATCTCATTCAGCGCTATCTTGACATGCAGGATGGAATTAGCTGCAGTGTTGCCGTTGAATCGGTAGAAGAGGTGCTGGACTATTTAAAAGAGAAAGAACTTCCGGATATCCTACTGATGGATATTCAACTGCCCGGTATGTCGGGAATTGAGGGTATTGGGATTATTAAACAGGATTATCCCGAGATAGACATCATTATGCTTACTGTTTATCACGATTCGCATAAAATATTTGATTCACTTAAAGCAGGAGCCTCTGGATATCTGCTCAAGCACACCTCTCTTCCTGAAATTAAGGATGCGGTAGAGGATCTGGCAAAAGGTGGTGCACCGATGTCACCTCAAATAGCTCGAAAGGTGATTCAGTATTTCAATACAAATCAGGCTAAAAAGAAGCCTGAATCAAACCTGACGGCTCGTGAACAAGACATTGTAAACGGACTGGTTGACGGTCTCAGCTACAAAATGATTGCCGACAGGTATGATATTTCGATTGATACAGTGAGAGCCCATATCCGGAATATCTATAAAAAGCTGCATGTCAATTCGAAGGCGGAAGTAATCGCCAAATCATTAAGAGGAGAGATTTGAAATTTTTTTGAGCTTTTTTATCAGAACGGAGCTAAAGTTCTAATTCCTGATTGATGTGATTTTGATGCAAGATTTTCCTTAGTCTGTTATTTAATCATGGTCATTTATTTTTATCTGCAACACTACATGCTGTTCCGCGTTATAAATGGAGTGGAATTCATGCCTTAGGATGGATGAAGAAGTTAAAAAACCACAATAAATTGAAGAATTTTACATTTACTCACATGGATATGTGATACAATGTTAGAAACCTGTTGTGTATTTTTACTGTTGAAGGTACAGAACTGTTAATAAGCCAGAGGCTGATATGAAATTTAAATTAGAATATCTCGCGATTTTAATTGCATCAGGACTATTTTTATCCGGTTGCTACACACAGGTTAAGACTGTTCATTCAGATCGAGGCTACTATCCTGCTTCCACTCAACCTGCACCGGATCGCCGTGCTCCGGTTGAGCAGAGACAAGGTCAGATAGTAAATGAGGATGACTATGTACTTGGCTACGAAGATGGCTGGGATGATTCCGAAGAGTACTACTTTAAAGATTATGAAGCGAAGGAGTGGTACCTGAATTATGGAATTAATTTGGCGCATGACAGACATGTTCGGAGATCTTACAGTACTGTGCAGCATCATTATTACTATCCTTACCATTTCAGTTCGTGGTATACACCTCCATTTTACAGATATTACGGTCCAACTAATTATGGGCACAGTTATTTTGCCTTTCAATTTTACCGTCCACATTTCAGCATAGGATTTGGATGGGGATTCCACGATCCATACCGATTTTATTATGATCCTTATTCTTACTATGGCAGTTATTACAGTGGATACTGGGGATATAACAGTGGTTATTATGGCCGCCCGGTAATTGTATACAATACCAGAACCGTACAAAGAGATTACGGTCCTAGAAGTACAGGATTGGCCACAAGAGGTAATGTTGTTCGAAATAGAACTGCATCAGTACAGAATAGCAGAAGCGCTATAAGGAGTAATGCAAGATCTACTCAGGTCAACAGAAGCAGAAGTACGGTTAACCAAACCAGATCATCGAGTTCAATACGATCCAGATCTACCTCCAGAACTAATAGCAGATCTACTGTAAATCGGTCCAGAACAAATACGAATCGATCGTCAGGTACTGTAAACCGTACTCGATCGAATAATAACAGCAGCGGTTCTGTAAACAGAAGCCGGTCTAGTTCCAACAACCGAAGTACTGGAAATGTTAACAGAAATCGATCAAGTTCGAACAATAGAAGCAGCGGATCCGTAAGTAGGAGTAATTCTTCAAGCCGGTCGAGCGGAGCCAGTACCAATCGAAGTCGGTCTAATAATAATGATAGCCAACGGGCCACTATTGGGTCAACCTCGAGCCGCACATCAACCTACGTTACTCCACGGTCTGAGGAAAATCGAATTAGTGTTGGCACTAACACTACGATTAATCGTAGATCAGTTGTTTTTAACCGATCAGTTAATCGAACTGCAGTCAACAGAAGAACTATAAACGCTACAGTTCCGAATCGGATAGCAAATAGCAATAGCAGACAAAACCGATCATCCGGATTTCTAAGATCACTTGGACGTGCATTAGGAAATGCTGCCTTGGAAGGTATTACCAACAGCAGAAGATCATCTTCATCATCCGGTGTAAATAGAACCAGAAGCAGTAGTAGCTCTTCACGTTCAACCGTAAATCGATCATCAAATAATAATCGATCGAGCAGCGGGTCAGTAAAAAGATCATCATCTAATAACAGATCCAGCAGCGGAAGCTCGTCCAGGAAACGCTCATCTTCATCATCCAATAACAGAAATTGATTAAATTTAGCCGAGTGTTAATCACTCGGCTTTTAATTTTCACCATTCTTCCTAATCTACAGGAGAAGTATGCTTAAAAATGCTATAGTTTCGGCCCTGACACTTGTTTTATTTTTTATTGGAGGATTAAGTCAATCATCAGCCCAAAATGCCAATCCACTAAATTCACTGCTCTACAGCAATCAGGCAAACATGTTTAGCGATCAAGGGAGTGCAATGGATCCGGTGTCGATTGTAATGCCGGGAACCGCTTATGCCGCCGGTTTTGGATCTTTTTTGGATAACCCTGCTTCAGCAGCTCTCTTTAATCAAAGTTACGGACAGTTTGGGTTGGCTTATACCAATGTAGAGGAATCAGTACAATTTGCGAACAGTTCACCATTATTGGATGAAAGTCAGTTTAATCTTTCAAATGCGGGATTTGTTTACTCTTTTCCTACATCTCAGGGAAGTTTAGTAGTGGGGGCGGGGTACAATCAGCACACTGTTTTTAACAGAGCTCTTCGTTTCAGTGGAAGAAATGAGCAGACAACCATAACCGACCAGTTTAAAACTCCCGGTTCAACCTATGCAGATATTGCATTTAATACGTTTGCCATAGATTACGGCGATGAGTTTCAAGATTGGGACGAATCCATTTTTCGAATTGGATTCGATGATTTTGGCGATTATCTCGGTATTAAACAGCAGGGGGAAATTTTTGAGAGTGGGTATGGCGGAGAGTACAGTTTCTTTGCAGCTACTGAATTTCAGGAAGATTTGATGATTGGAGTAAGCCTTGGTGTTCTGAATGGACAGTACAAGTATGATCGCCTATTCCAGGAAGTTGATAATTTCAATTTATACAGCAGCGACTTTATTGATTCAAATGATGACGGCACCGGTGATACCGATATAGATAATATCTTGTTGCAGGATCAGATTCGCAGCACGTATACAGGAATAAAACTTCGAGCAGGTCTTATTTATAAATTGGCTGAAGTATTTAATATTGGTGCAAGTTATACACTGGGTACCCGAATGGAGATTGAAGAGAAATTTGATGCAAATATTCAAACCACCTTTGATAATAGCGTTACATTTGAGGATGAATTGAACAGTGAGTTTACCTACTATGTTGAGATGCCTTCCCGCGCGTCAATTGGGTTCGCTCTGAATGATCTAAACAGTATTTCTGTCTCCGCATCGGCCGAGTACGTCGACTATGGCGGAACACGAATAGATTTTAATGACGGTTCTCTTTTTGAAGACGAAATTGCAGAAAATGAATTTATTGAGAATAATTTTAGGTCCGTATGGAATTTGAGGGGAGGAGTAGAGTTTAAGGTTAATGAAGGATTTATCCTTCGGGGAGGCTACGGTTTTCTACCAAGCAAGTTCGAAAACGGTACCGATGATCGTAGTATTTATTCTTTCGGAATGGGCATTTCCGTTTCTGACAATATTCAGCTTGAACTGGCGATGCAATACAAGTATTGGGATGAAGTATCCTCAGTGTATGACTATGCAGACTACGATTACTCAACTCTACCGGACGAGCCGCCAACATTTACAACTCGATCCGAAAATGCTTCAAGAAGTGTAGATAGGTTGATGCTGCTTTCTACTCTTCGTTTTAATCTCTACTAAGAATCGGTATAAAGTGATGAGTTTACGGAATGGCTTCAATTTTGTTGACTTCTAACCGAAACTTGCCACTCTGCTTGTCACTGATTAAGAAACCGAAATGGGAGATGTTTTTTAGGTCAAGATCTGGAGCATCTTCAGGTTTTCTGCCTCTAAATGTAGCTTCGAAATCATTAAATGGAAGAATAATATCTGACCACTCATCCTTTTTTGTTTCAAATCTGTGCTCATACCAATAAGCAGGATTTGAACTATCCGCATCAGGTTTTAGCCTAAAACTATACCGATTCCCATCTCCTTTAACCTTAAGCCGTATTGCCTTGAAACCGAATAGATTAAGAGGTTCTTGATTTCTTACCGATGCAAAACCACCGTTATTTTTTAGTGATACCTCTCCCAGAAAAACGGCATGCCCGTCAGAATTGATTTGAAAATGACTTTTTGATAATCCCCCCATCACATCATCATTGACAATACGCCACTTTTGATTTGCAAGGTTTGTAAAATCGGTAATTACAACAGGGAGTTGTTTCATAAAAAAGATAGGGTGATTTGATTTATGAATAGAACAAATTGATATTGAGATCAATTCACTCGATAATTTCGAAATTGGGGCTTTTTACAATAGAAGTATAAGGATGCTTTCTCTATGATATTATCAGCCATTATCCTTTTTTAAACATACAATAAGTTATTAATAACAAATATTACTTATACATTATGAATTAGATTTGGCCGAGAGTGTGAATTCATGATATATTAGTGAGTGTTGATTGAAACATACCTATCGGAATCTAGAGTATCCTTCCTTAGAAAGCGACTTTCTTCCTCCAACTCCTGTATTGATACTGTCAATTTTCGTTATCGTTGGTGATTCCCAGTTTTCTCCCAATTCTCTTAAAAATATTCCCTTTTTTCTCATCATCTTCATCCGTTTTTCCAATCACACGTGGTTCATCGCTGCTTTGTCCGGTGAAGAAATCACGGATTCTGTCAGTAATACGAGCATTTCGGGTATCACTGCAATCAAGTGAGTAGGGAGTGCTAACTTGTTCGGGTCGAAAGGTAGGTGGCTGTGCGGACAGGTCATCATGCAAGTTTAAATTTTGCAAAAAGATTCCAGCAATGGGCAGTGCAGTCTGGGATGCATAGGCCGGATATTCACGAAATCTTACGCGATGATTCCATCCACCGACACGGGTTCCAAAAACCAGATTTGGGGTAAACCCGACAAACCAACCGTCAGTAAAGTTTTGAGTGGTTCCGGTTTTTCCAGCCAGCGCATGACTGATCTGAAATCGTGAGCGCAACGGAGCTCCTGTTCCTTCATTGACGGTTTTTTCGAGCATAGCAACCATTGTAGCCGCGGTTTCTTTTTTGATTCCGCTCGATGGCTGAGTAGAGAAAGGTGTTTCAATCTCCATTTCGCCCGATACAGGTAATTCTATAAAGTTGATTTTTGAGGCACCGTTATTTGCTTCGTAAATAAGTTCACCGTTATCGGTGAAGATTTTGGTAATAAAAGTTGGTTTTACCGGATCACCTTCATTTAAAAATGAGGTATAGGCTGTAGTCAACTCCATCAGAGACATCTCTGCAGTACCCAACGCCACGGAAGGCCCATCTGGAAGAAGAGAGTGGATACCCATTTTCTGTGCAGTTTCTCTAATCGGTTCAATGCCTGTTTCTGTGGCGAGCTGAACGGCAACCGTGTTGACCGACTGTGCAAGTGCAGCTTGAAGAGAGTATCGTCCGCCATATTCCTGATTGTTGTTTTGGGGAGTCCAATTATCATACTCGGCATATTGTGCTAAAATATTCCTCTGGTAGTCGCATGGTGTTCTGCCCGATTCTATCGCTGCTGCATAGAGAACAGGTTTAAAGGCTGATCCCGGCTGACGCGATGCGAGTACCTGATCATATGGAAAATGGCGGTAGTCAATTCCGCCTACCCAAGCCAAAACATATCCCGTTTCAGGATGAATAGCGTAAAAACCGGCATTCAAAAAAGTGAGATAGTGTCGGATCTCATCATAGGGTGAGACCTTCATTTCACGGTAGCCATCCCAAGTGTAAAGGAGTGATGGAACGGGTTCATGAAAAATGTCTTCAATTTCATCTTCTGAAATTCCCTCCGCTTTCAGTCGTTTGTAGGATTCACTTTGATGCCATACACGAAGTACTTCCGGATCATCTTCACCAAAAATAGGCCGATTCTCTATTTCCCGGTCAAATATCGTCTGAAGCTTCTTCATCTGATTTTTGACGGCATCTTCTGCTGCCCGCTGTAGCCTGGTATCAAGCGAGGAGTGAACAGTCAATCCACTTTTTGCCAGATCTGAACCAAGTTCAGACTCCGTTTTGAGGGTATCCAATATGGCTTCCAGCTCCTTTTGAATCTGAACTTTGTAATAGGGTGCAATATTCTGTATTCCGGCTGATCGATCGTAGTCAATTGTGAGATCTTTATTGATATGCTCCGTCAAGATATCCTGACCAATCATGCCATATTTCTCCATCTGATACAGAACCAGGTTTCTACGGGTTATGGCCCTTTCAGGATTTCGGTGTGGGTTGTAGTAGGTTGTTGCTTTTAGAACTCCGGCCAACGTTGTTGCTTCATTCAGATTTAATTCAGAAGATGATTTACTGTAAAAGCGATAGGATGCCATCTCTATACCAAATGTATCTTCTCCGAACGATACATTGTTGAGATATAGCTCCAATATGTCATCTTTGGAGTAGACCGATTCAATTCGTTTAGCGATGATCATTTCGCGGAGCTTATCAGTGATGAGCATCAATCCACCGTTGCCTTCACGCGGATAGAGGTTTTTCGCCAGCTGTTGAGTTATCGTGCTGCCACCGCCGGCATTTTGTCCCATCAGTATGGTTTTGACAAACACTCGGGCCAAGGCTCTGTAATCTACGCCACTGTGAGACTTAAACCGTATATCTTCAATCGCCAGGAGGGCGTCTACCATTTTTGGATTGATTTCATCCAATGAGACGTAAGACCGGTTTTGATCCCGGAAACTACCCATCTGTATTCCATCGGATGAGATCAACACGGTTGCATTGTCAAGATCAAGTTTACTGAGCTCTTTGGTGCCGGGAACGGGTCCAAATAGACCGGTTAGTGTCAGCAAAAAGACGAGAAGAAAGATAGCAACAGGTGTGAGTAGAACTGCTGAGAGAACTTTTTTCCAAAGTGGAAAGGATGTCTGACTCTGTTTTTTCAAAGTGATGAACGTAGCTAAGTGATTATGTGATGGAGTTCAATTTATCATAAACTTTGAACGGGTAGAAATGTTTCTTTAAAGACTAAAGACCTGCCAGCGTTTTGTGGAGCAAATCCTGGCAGCGTCTGGTTATTGAGCTCATTGGATTGATGAGATATATTGATTGGGGAAAAAATCTGCGGGTTCCGCCTCTGTAATATTGTGTGGTTCGCTCTATTTTCTCTGATAGGCGGGAAATAGGTCTTGTGTTAATACTTCCCCGCGCTGACGCACGGAGCTACTTTCGGTTCATTCCTTCGGGGTTTAT
>Ga0102932_1000458_pt1 | contig 20427 bp, 23 predicted proteins | sample SalPonR1_C_D2_MG_FD_78212 | JGI IMG/M metagenome (GOLD analysis project Ga0102932, IMG submission 78212) | Salt pond soil microbial communities from South San Francisco under conditions of wetland restoration - Salt Pond MetaG R1_C_D2_MG | ecosystem: Environmental > Aquatic > Marine > Intertidal...
GCATCTACACGCCCAGCGAGCAGGGTGACGCGGATGCCGGCTGGATTGCCTATATCGTCGCGCGTCCAAAAAATGCCCGATGAGCGGCCGCAAGGCCGAGACGGCTGCTGTCCGGTGCCGGAAAGTGCCTTGAATGGATGAATACGCGGACTGATTGCTCCGGGCTGCCGTTATAACGCGAAGATCGTCGAAAGCCAGTCTTCCAGGCCCTCGTAGCTCTCCGGGTCCACGCGTACGAATCGATCGATGTCCAATTCGAACAGAGCGGCATGATGAGTCTCGTCTTCGTGCAATGTGGTCATCGCGTCGATCAGCGTCTGTCGGACGTCGGCCGGCAGGCCAGACGAGGCGGACAGCGTCAGACCCGGGAATTCGATTGAAGTCGCCACCGGATACAGGTTGGGATATCGCGCCACGAGATTGTTGGGGGCGATTGCGGCGTCCGCCTCGGCCGAAAACACCATTTCCACGGCATCCAGCCACGACGTCGCGGTCGAAAGAATGAGCGGCTGCTGCAGCGGATTCTCGAACCAGTCGGCCAGCACCAGGTAGCCGAGGCTGGGCGAGGGCAGGCTTGAAATCCTCCGGCCGACGAAATCTTCCAGGCTGTCGTCGGCCAGCGCGCCGGTGGTCAGCAGCGAAAACGTCTTCGGGGCAGCAGCGGCGACCAGCGGCTGATAGTCGAAATTGACCATCCTCCAGGCCGCCATGTGCGCGTCTTCAAGCACCAGCGGCGGTGCCTCGTTGCGTCTTGCGTTGAGCCAGTAGCGGTGAAAGTTGCGGTCGACCGCCAGCGTGATTTCAAGCCCGGTAACATCGTTGAGATAAGCGACCAGCGGCTGAAACACCAGGCGCGCCTGTTCCGGCGGATATTCGGGATTGACCAGCAGTTCCAGGGGGCCGGTGAGCGACTGCACCGGCACGTCCGGTGTCGTTCCCGGTTCGCCGGCCTGTCCTTCGGCGATCGTCTCTTCGACAGCCGCGGGCATTTCCTGCATCGCTGCTGCCTGCTCGCCCGGATCCTGGGCCAAGGTCATGGACGAAGCCAGCAGCAAAAACACTGCCCACCGCGCCATACGGACACCTACCGGCGCGTGGTTCTGACGATAGTCGTGACGATAGTCGTGACAAGCGTTCATCGGTCTGTCTACCCCATTTGTTGATCTTGTTGAATTTTTTCGCGTAAGTGCTTGATGGAAAATTCAATTATGGAGTCGGATATTAGCACAAAGATATTTACTCACAACAGCGCTCCAGTCAACGATCCGGCATCGATTTTCGCGCCGCTTTCGGCTTCCGCAGCGACCACGGCGAGACCGATTACGCTTCCGGTCTTGCCGGTCTCGGCCACGGCATAAAGCACCTGGGCCGGCTTTCCGGCAAGCTCGAAGGAAAGGCCGGGTTCAGGCGGCATATCGGCGGCCAGCCGGAACCGGGCCGTTCGACGCGTGACGCGGCCTCGATAATGGACCCGTGCGATGACTTCCTGTCCGGGGAAGCACCCCTTCTTGTAACTCAGTCCGCCGAGCGCTTCCAGCCCCAGCATCTGCGGCAGGTAAGCGCCGGCAGTCTCGGGCAGGATCCACGGCATCGCGCATTCGATATCGGCTTGCAGCCACTGGTCTGGAAGCACCTCCAGGTCGATCCACGTGGGGTCTTCGGGTTCGCCCAGAAGCAGCGAGCGATCGGGATCCAGCGCCAGCTGCAGCGCGTGGCGATCTCGCGCCTTCGGTCCGAGCGCGGGAGACGCGGTAACATCCGGTTGAAGCGCGACCTTTCGGCCGATGCTGAACATGCGCGCACGCCTGAGCGTTGGCGCCACCGATGATTCTGGTAGCACCAGCCAAACGCTTTCGGAGTGAATGCCGATCAGCAGTACCGAGTCCGCGCGACCGTCGGGGCTGCACCATGCGGTCGGATACAGCCTCGAATCGGCGATGGCCTCGACATCGATGGTCAGTTGCGATTGCATGAAAGCAATAGCGTCCGGGCCGGTCACCTCGATGGCGCGAAGACGAATCGAAGGAATGTGGTCAAGCTGCGACATCCGATCACACCATGTCGGTAAAATAAGCGACCATGAATGATACAGAAGCCCGCTCCAGTCCGCCGGAATCCGCGATGGCCGGCAGCGCCGAAAACCAAGGCAGCGGTCAGGACGATCTGCGGCGCAAGGATCCTGAATCGCCTTGCGGCAGCGATGCCAAGCATGTCGAGAATTCGAAAGATGAGGCCGCCCAACCGCGTGAGATTGGGGGTCGCAAGGGCCCAGACCCGGTGCGCTACGGCGACTGGGAAAAGAACGGTCGCTGTATCGACTTCTGAATCCGGCCCTCGATGCCGGATCAAATATCATCGTTTTTCCTGAAGCACTGAACCGAATCACGGATTTTGAGAATGGAAACCAACCAACGCCCGCTATCGCCCCATCTTCAGATTTATCGCCCGCAGTGGACCTCGGTGCTGTCGATTCTGCATCGAATTTCCGGGGTTTTGCTGAGCGTGGGTACAGTCCTCATGGTGATCTGGCTGGCGGCGCTGGCGCAGGGTGAGCAGGCGTATCAGTCGATGATCGGGTTCATGTCGTCGCCGCTGCTGCTGGTCGCGTTGATCGCCTGGACGCTTGCGCTTTTCTACCATCTGCTCAACGGCATCCGCCACCTGCTCTGGGATACCGGTACCATGCTGGAACTCAAGCCCGCGCGGGCCAGCGGCTGGCTGGTGGTGGTTCTGGCATTGGCGCTGACGGCCATTGTCTGGGGAGGCCTGTTATGAAAGCGCTCCGCAATCCGCTTGAAAGAGCCATCAATCACGGCTCGGCCGGCAGCGGTGTCCACCACTGGTGGGCCCAGCGCTTCAGCGCAATCCTGCTGGTACCGCTTACGCTCTGGCTGGTCTGGACACTGGCCGTGCTGGCCGGCGCCGACTACGCTGCGGCCAGGGACTGGATCGCGTCGCCATGGAATGCCTCGATGGCCATTCTGCTTGTCGGCGCCACGTTTTATCACGCCCGGCTCGGCATGCAGGTGGTCATCGAGGATTACGTTCATCACCGCGCCCTGGAAGTCACGCTGCAGATCCTGGTCGCCGCCGCGGCGCTGATCGGCGCCGTCGTTTCGATGATCGCGATTCTCAAAGTGGCCTTTACGGGTTGAAAATCACTTCGAATGGCGGGCGCCGGCGACGCATCGACGCGTAGACGCCCGAAATTTCCGATCAAACCCGCTGCTCTGCCAGTCGAATCGGCCGGGATCGAGTCGTCACGAACCTGAACAACAATTGCTGGAACCTGAATGTCTCACAGCTACAACATCGAAAAACATGAATACGACGTCGTTGTCGTCGGCGCCGGCGGCGCCGGCCTGCGCGCCACCATGGGTCTTGCCGCAACCGGCCTGAACACTGCCTGCGTCACCAAGGTGTTTCCGACCCGATCGCACACCGTTGCGGCCCAGGGCGGCATGAGCGCCGCGCTCGGCAACATGGGTGAGGACGATTGGCGTTGGCACATGTACGACACCATTAAAGGTTCGGATTGGCTGGGTGACCAGGACGCCATCGAGTACATGTGCCGCGAAGCCATTCCTTCAGTGGTCGAGCTGGAGCATTTCGGCGTTCCGTTCTCGCGCACCGAGCAGGGCAAGATTTACCAGCGCCCGTTCGGCGGCATGACCACGCACTTTGGAGAAGGTACTGCGCAGCGCACCTGCGCGGCCGCCGACCGGACCGGCCATGCCATCCTGCACACGCTCTACCAGCAGTCGCTCAAGCACGAAGCCCAGTTCTTCATCGAGTACTTCGCCATCGACCTGGTCATGGACGATGACGGTGTCTGCCGCGGCGTGCTGGCCTGGGACCTGGCTACCGGCACGCTGCACCTGTTCCGGGCGCACGCGGTCATCCTGGCCACCGGCGGCTACGGGCGTGCCTACATGTCGGCCACCTCGGCGCATACCTGCACCGGAGACGGCAACGGCATGGTGCTGCGCGCCGGGTTGCCGCTGCAGGACATGGAGTTTGTCCAGTTCCATCCGACCGGGGTCTACGGCGCCGGCTGCCTGATCACCGAGGGCGTGCGGGGCGAGGGCGGCTACCTCACCAATTCGGAAGGAGAGCGCTTCATGGAGCGTTACGCACCCAACGCCAAGGACCTGGCTTCGCGCGACGTTGTTTCGCGGTCCATGACGATCGAAATTCGCGAAGGGCGCGGCGTGGGTGCGAACAACGATCACATCCACCTCAACCTGCAGCACCTGGGGCCGGAAGTCATCAACGAGCGCTTGCCCGGGATTGCCGAGACGGCCCGTATCTTCGCCGGGGTGGACGTGACGAAAGAGCCCATCCCGGTCTTGCCGACGGTGCATTACAACATGGGCGGCATCCCGACCAACTATCATGGTGAGGTGGTCACGCTCAAGGACGGCGACCCGGATTCGGTCGTACCCGGACTTTATGCGATCGGCGAGGCCGCCTGCGTTTCGGTTCACGGCGCGAACCGGCTGGGATCCAATTCGCTGCTCGATCTGATCGTGTTCGGTCGCGCCGTGGCCAAGAAATGCGGTTCGAACCTCAAGCCCAACCAGTCGCATCCGACGCTGCCGGAGAGCCTCGTCGATGGGCTGGTCGGGGAATTCGACCGTATCAGGCATGCCGACGGCGCGAATTCCACTGCCGAGATCCGGGATCGCATGCAGCACGTCATGCAGGAAGACGCGGCCGTATTCCGCACCAGCGATACCCTGAAGCAGGGCGCCGAGCGGATCAACGAAGTGCGTGGCCTGTTCGACGATGTCAAGGTGACAGATCGTTCGATGATCTGGAATTCCGATCTGGTAGAAACCCTCGAGCTGCGCAATCTTCTGGGCAACGCGGTCACGACCATGATCTCGGCGGAAAATCGCAAGGAAAGCCGCGGCGCTCACGCCCATGAGGATCACCCGGACCGAGACGACGAGAACTGGATGAAGCACTCGCTGATCTGGTTCGACGACAAGGGCGATACCCGCATCGACTATCGACCGGTGCACATGTACACGCTGTCCGACGACGTGGAAGTGGTTCCCGCCAAGAAGCGGACCTACTGACACGCGTGGCATCGACAACGCACGACACTCCGAAACGACGGTAGCGAAATGGCTGAATTCAGACTTCCGAAGAACTCGCGCATCACCAAGGGCAAGCACCATCCGGCGCCCGACGGTTCGACCAACATCAAGACGTTCCGCATTTATCGCTGGGACCCGGACAGCGGCCAGAACCCGCGCATCGACAGCTATGACGTCGACCTCGACGACTGTGGCCCGATGGTGCTGGACGCGATCATCAAGATCAAAAACGAAATGGATCCCACACTGACTTTCCGGCGTTCGTGCCGCGAAGGGATCTGTGGATCGTGTGCGTTCAACATCGACGGCGTCAATACGCTGGCGTGCACCACCGGGATTGACGAGATCAAGGGCGACGTCAAGCTTTATCCGCTGCCGCACATGCCGGTGGTCAAGGATCTCGTTCCCGACATGACCCATTTCTACGCGCAGTACGCTTCGATACGGCCCTGGATCCGCACCCAGAGCCCGGCACCGCCGGACAAGGAGCGGCTGCAGACGCCGGAAGACCGGGAACATCTGAACGGGCTGTATGAATGCATCCTGTGCGCTTGCTGTACTACGTCGTGCCCGAGCTACTGGTGGAACGGCGACCGTTACCTCGGGCCGGCGGTGCTGCTCCAGGCTTATCGCTGGCTGGTCGATTCGCGCGACGAGGCCACCGGCGAACGGCTGGACGAACTCGAGGATCCATTCAAGCTCTATCGCTGCCACACCATCATGAACTGTGCCCAGACCTGCCCAAAGGGCCTCAACCCGGCCAAGGCGATCGCCGAAATCAAGAAAATGATGCTGGCGCGCCAGGGTATGTAGGTCGCAGGCGTCGATGGGAAGGTCGTCGCCGGATCCGGATCATGCCGCGCTTTCGCGCCTGCGCTGGCGCTGCCGGCGCGGCATGCGCGAACTCGACACGCTGCTGGAGCGCTGGCTGACCGAGCGCTGGCGGGGAGCCGATGCTTCGGACCGGATAACGTTCGAGCGGCTGCTGGGCTGCGAGGACGACCAGCTCTGGGACTGGTGCATGGGCCGCTCGACGCCCGACGACCCAGTGCTGGCGGCCATGGTCGAGCAGGTCGTCGAACCGACCGCAACTCGCGACAGGGACGGGCTTGGCGGCTGAACTGCACACGCGTCGCGGTTGGATCAGGCCGGCGGCCGTCTCGTTCATCGCCTTTCTTGCCGTTGTCTCGATCGTGATTTCCGGCATGCCGGCGGCTGCAGGGGTCGCGCTTGCGCTGGTCGTATTGCTGGCGGCCGGCCGCAGCCTCGTACGCCCGAAAACACACACGATCAGGCTGGACCGAGGCGCAAGTCCGTCGCTGGACGGGATACGCGGCAGCCTGAGCGGAGAGGCCGTCACCAGTCTTTTCATCGCGCTCAAGCTGGTGGCGCCGGACGGATCGACCCGCCGCGCGTTTTTGTTTCGCGATGAGCTTGGCATCGATCAGTTCCGGGCGCTGCTGGCGTATCTGCGTCATGGGTGAAGCGCCCGGCGCGGGCCGCCTGCGATCGCCGGTGCAACAAAGATGCGGCGTTCGCGCAGGTTAGAATCGCGGCATGGAAGAAAGCGGTCGAATAGATTCTGGCGCGCGCGCGCCCGGTGCCTTCGAACACTGGCTGCTGGCGCTTTACCCGCTGTGGCAGTGGCTGGTTCTGATACCGGCGGCCGCCGTCTTTACCGTCGTCGGCGCACTGGTGGCCATGGCGATGTGCGCTTTCGGCCTGCAGCGCCAGGCCAATCTCGGCGTGGCCGCGCGCTGGGCGCGCTTCATCGCCTATCTGACGCCGATGCGGGTCGAAATCGAGGGCGCCGAGCACATCGATCCCGAGCAGAGCTACGTGGTCGTAGCCAATCACCAGAGCCAGTACGACATTCCCCTTATCTATGGCTTCTGCGGCCTCGACCTGCGCTGGGTCATGAAGGCCGAGATCGGCAAGCTGCCGTTCATCGCCCAGGGCTGCCGGGCGATCGGGCACGTCTTCATCGACCGCGGCGATCCGGACCAGGCGCGGGACGCCATCAACAGCGCCGTCGGCCGCTTGCCGCCGGGTACCGGCGTACTGTTTTTTCCCGAGGGCACGCGCAGCCGTACCGGCGAGTTGATCAAGTTTCGCAAGGGCGCCTTCCGCGTGGCCGTGGACCGCAATCTTCCGGTGCTGCCCATGACCGTGATCGGTACGCGCGAGATGCTGCCGCCGGGTTCCTTTCGCATTCGACCCGGCTGCGCCAGGCTCGTCGTGCATGCGCCGATCCTGCCGGGCGCCGGGACGGTCGACGAAGCCGTGACCGAACTGTGTTCGCGCACCCGTGCCGTGATCGCCGCGCCCATCGCGCATTTCCGGGCCGAGCCCGGCGGCGACGCCTGATGCGGGTGCACGTTCCGGATCCCGAGTACACAGCCTCGGCGCGCGCCGGGCGCAACTTCGTGCTGGCGCTCAAGATCGTCGTCGGTTTCGTGGTCGTGATGTGGTCGGTGTTCCTGTTCGACCAGTTTTCACGCATCGGGCTGATACGCTACGGTCTGATACCGAGGGAGGGAATCGGGTTGCTGGGCCTGTTGACCACCCCATTGCTGCACTACAACCTCGGCCACATCGCTTCCAATACGCTGCCGCTGCTGATCGGCGGCACGATGATGCTGTTCCTGTACCCCAATTCCGCGCTGCGTGCGTTGCCGGCGATCTGGCTCGGCTCGGGTCTGCTGGCATGGGTGTTCGCCCGCAGCAGTGTGCATATCGGGGCCAGCGGCGTGATCTACGGGCTGCTCGCGTTCGTATTCATTTCAGGCGTGATCCGCCGGGACCTGCGTTCGATCGGCGCCGCGCTGGTGATCTGGTTCATGTACGGGTCGATGATCTGGGGTGTGCTTCCGGCCGGACCCACCATGAGCTGGGAGCTGCACGCAAGCGGACTGGCGCTGGGCATCGCGATGGCGCTGCGCTACCGCGATTGGGATCGGCCGCCGATGAAGCGCTACGAATGGGAAGACGAGGAGCTTCCGGAGGATGACTCGCACGAACCGTGGCGGGAGGCCGAGGATCGATGGCGGTGACGCTGCACATCGTCGGCTGTGGCCGCGTCGGACGAAGCCTGGCCCGCTTGTGGGCGGAGGCCGGGACGTTCTCGATAGGCCAGGTGCTCAACCGCAGCATCGATAGTGCGCGGGCTGCGGTTGAATTCATCGGCCAGGGCAATGCCGTCGAGCGTCTCGCGTGCATCGCTGCAGAAGATTGGCTGATGCTGGCCGCGCCGGACGGCCGGCTGGCGTCGATCGTTACGGACATCGCCGAAACGTTCGGTCGAAAAAGCCGTGAACCAGGGGGCGGTCCCGCGCTGGCCTTTCATGTCTCAGGGGCTGAACCGGCCAATGTGCTGCGCCCGATCGGTTGCCCCGTCGCATCGGTTCACCCGGTGTGTCCTTTCAGCGACCCGAGCCGTGCAGTCGAGACCTTCGGCGGCAGCTATGCGCTGGGGGAGGGGGACGGCGAGGCGCTGGATCGAGTGCTCGCGGCGTTTGCCGAAATCGGCGCGGCGATCATGCGGTTCGACCCGATCGACAAACGGCGCTACCACGCGGCCACCATCGCGGCCAGTAATTTCCTGAATGTACTCGACGATCTGGCGCTGGGGCTTGCCGAATCGGCCGGACTGGCCCCCGAGCAGGCCCTCAAGGTGATCGTCGCGCTCCAGCGCGCCGGTCTTGCCAACATCGAACGCGCCGGTCCGATACAGACCCTGACTGGACCCATCGAGCGCGGTGATCGCGCGGTCTGCGAAAGACTTGCGGGCACCCCCGGGGTGGCCGAAAACGATCTGTTCATGGCGCTGGCGCGCGCCGCAGTCGACCTGGCCGAGCGCAAGCACGGCAGGCCGTCGAAATACCGGCCAGATCCGCTTCGCGAACTGTTCGCCGAGCCGGGAATCATTAATTCCGGAGGGGCCAATGGCGGCATTTGAATTCCAGGCCATGGACGGCGGACGCCAGATCAGCGGGGTGGTGCAGGCCGATACCGCACGCATGGCCCGCCAGCAGCTGCGCGAGCGCGGTCTGGTGCCGCTGGAAGTCCAGCCGGTCGCGCGCACCACTGCTGCCGGCCGCGGCGGCGCACGGCTGGGCCGCGAGCGCGCGCTGATCCTGCGCCAGATGGCGGCGCTGCTCAAGGCGGGTCTGCCGCTGGAGGAAGTGCTCTCGCTGGCGGCCGATCAGTCGGATTCGAAGCGCGTCAATCGCCCGCTGGCCGCGATTCGGGCTCGGGTGCTGGAAGGCCAGTCGCTTTCCGATGCGATGGCCGAGCAGCCGGCGTTGTTTCCGGCCATGTACACGCGATCGATTGCGGCCGCGGAGCAGGCCGGCAAGCTCGATTCTGTGATCGCCCGGCTGGCGCATCACGCCGAGCGGCGCCTGGCGCTCGCACGCAGCGTATCGGTGGCCCTGGTCTATCCGCTGCTGCTGGCTCTGATTTCTCTGGGTGTGGTCTGGGGTCTGCTGGGTTTCGTCGTCCCGCGCGTGGTCAGCGTGTTCGAGTATTCAGATCAGCAACTGCCGCTGATGACCCGCAGCCTGCTCGAAATATCGTCGTTCGTATCCAGCTACGGCCTGCTGGTCGTTGTGGCGCTGGTGGTGCTGGCATTCGCGTCCGCCGCGTTGCTGCGACTACCGGGGCCGCGCATGCGGGTGGACCGGGCTTTGCTGAAGCTGCCGCTGGCCGGCCGGCTCGTGCGGGCCCAGTCCGCGGCGATGTTCGCGCGCACGCTGGCCATCCTGGTCAGCAGCTCGGTGCCGGCGGTGGAAGCATTGAAGGCGGCTTCCGAAGTCGTTGCCAACCGCAAGGTCCGCGCCGATCTTGAAACGGCTGCTGCAAGGGTACGGGAAGGTGCCTCGATCTCGGCCGCCATGCAGACCATCGAGTGGCTGCCGCCGCTCACCCGCCGACTGATCCACGGCGGCGAACAGGCCGGCGAACTCGGCGAGATGCTCGAGCACGCCGCTGAACTCCAGGAATCGGACCTGCAGGACACCGGTCAGGTGCTGATGGCCGTGCTGCAGCCGACGCTCATCCTGCTGGTGGGGCTGGTCGTGCTTTACATCGTGCTGGCGATCCTGCTGCCCATCATGAACATGAGCCAGCTGCTGTCATGAGCGCACAGAGTCCGCCGAGATGATCAGATTCGAACACGTGGCCAAGCGCTATCCAGGCGGCGTGCAGGCGCTGTCGGACGTGAATTTCGAACTCCGGCGCGGCGAGATGGCCTTTCTCACCGGCCACTCCGGGGCCGGCAAGAGCACCTTGCTGCGTCTGATCGCGGTGCTGGAGCGCCCCAGCCGCGGCCAGGTGCTGTTCGACGGCAAGAACGTCGGGCGCGTTTCGTCCCGGCAGATCCCCAAACTGCGGCGCAAGGTCGGCGTGATCTTCCAGGACCACAAGCTGCTGACCGATCGCAAGGTACTCGACAACGTCGCATTGCCGCTGCTGATCGCGGGTTACTCCTGGAGCGAGATTCGGCGTCGCGTTCGGGCAGCGCTCGACCTGGTGGGCCTGCTGGACAAGGAAAACACGCTGATCCCGGCGCTTTCCGGGGGCCAGCAGCAGCGCGTCGGCATCGCACGCGCGATGATCGCCAAGCCGCCCGTACTGCTGGCCGACGAACCTACCGGGAATCTGGATCCGGAACTTTCCGAAGAGTTGATGCGGTTGTTCTGTACGCTCAATGAGCTCGGCACCACCGTGCTCATCGCCACCCATGATCTCGGCCTGGTTGAGCGGCTGGGACGGCGAACCCTGGTGCTCAGGGACGGCTGCATGGTCGACGACCGCAGCCGCGGAGCGGCCGCGTGACCAGGATGTCAGAACGCGGTGGCGGCGACCTGCGTTCCTGGGCGCGGCGGCACGGCTACAGCTTTCTTTCTTCGGTGGGTACGCTGGTGCGAAATCCGCTTACCAGCGCCTTGACCATCATTGTGCTGGCCATTGCGCTGACGCTGCCTCTGGGGCTGAATACGGCGCTGGTGAACCTGCAAGCCGTGCATGACGACCTGGACCGGCTCGACAGCATTAGCGTGTTCCTGGAACTGGAGGCCGGCGAAGACGGGGCGCGACGGGTGGCCTCGCGGCTATCCAGCTGGCGCAACATACTGGCCGTGGATCCGGTGAGCCCGGATAAGGGGATGCGAGAGCTGGCGGGTGCGACCGGGCTGGACCGGTTCGAGGTCGGCGACGTGCCGCTGCCGTGGGTGCTGGAAGTAACGCCGAACTCGGCCGTTGACATTGCTGAGCTGGCCGAGCGGTTGAGGCGGGCCGAGCGGGTCGACATGGTGGTCGTGGACCTGGACTGGGTGCGCCGTCTGGACGCCATCCTGGAGGTGTTTTCACGGCTTGTGATTCTGCTGGCGACGCTGTTTGCGGCCAGCGTGCTGTTCGTGATCTCAAACAATATCCGTACCGAGATCCAGCGCCGGCGCGAGGAGATCGAGATTCTTGCGCTGGTCGGCGCCACGCCGGGCTACATCCGCCGGCCGTTCCTGTATTCCGGACTGTGGATGGGGCTGGGCGGTGCGCTGCTGGCCTGGCTGGCGGTGCATGCCGGGCTTTGGATGCTCAGGGGGCCGATCGAGGCGCTTGCAGCCACCTACGGTACATCGGCCGAATTGACAGCGCCTTCGGCGCCGATGCTCGGCCTGATGCTGGCCGCAAGCGGCGCGCTGGGAATAGTCGGCGCCTGGGTCGCGGTTTCGCGCCAGCTGGCCCGGATCAATCCGTGACCGGCGGGAACTTTCCACCGACGAGTCTTTCCAACGAACAGAGGTTATACAGGACGAATTTGATCCTGTATTTGAGAAAATCAAGTAATTTTGCTATACTCTAGCGGTTGATTCACAGGAGTATTGAATGTCGAAGGATCTTGTACCAAGTCATCTGTTGGCCCCGGCCGGAACCGGCTCCCTGGATGCGTACATGCAGGAAGTCAACCGGATCCCGGTGCTTACCCTCGAAGAGGAGCAGAGCCTTGCGCGTCGGTTCCACGACGAAGAAGATCTGGACGCGGCGCGCATGCTGGTCATGTCGCATCTCCGATTCGTGGCGCACGTCGCACGCGGCTATTCCGGTTATGGATTGGCGCTGGGCGACCTGATCCAGGAAGGCAATATCGGCCTGATGAAAGCGGTCAAGCGTTTCGATCCCGACCAGGGCGTGCGGCTGGTGTCGTTCGCCGTGCACTGGATTCGGGCCGAAATCCATGAATTCGTGTTGCGCAACTGGCGCATCGTCAAGGTTGCGACCACCAAGGCCCAGCGCAAGCTGTTCTTCAACCTGAGAAAGTCGAAAAAGCGCCTCGGCTGGCTGAACCAGGACGAGGTCAACCGGGTTGCCGCAGACCTCAACGTCAAGCCCGAAGTGGTCATGGAAATGGAATCCCGACTGTCCGGTCAGGATGTCGGTTTCGACCTGACTTCCGACGATGACGACGACAAGCCTTACCTGGCGCCGGCCGCCTTCCTCGAAAGCCATTCCGATTCGCCCGACCTGGCCGCCGAGAGCGAGGATCTCGAAGACCATTACCATGAGGTGCTGTTCGAGGGCATGGACCAGCTCGACGATCGCTCGAAGGACATCATCCAGTCGCGCTGGCTGATCGATCCGAAGATCACGCTGCAGGAACTTGCCGACAAGTACGGCGTATCCGCCGAGCGCATCCGGCAGCTCGAGGCGGTGGCGATGAAGAAGCTGAAGGCCCACTTCGCCGCCTGACGTCCCGCAAAGCTGTTGCGCGCGCGACTGACGGCGTGCGGCGGTGCTCGGAATCCTCATGTGCTCGAATGCACACTGCGGTTCTTGCGCGCCGGCGCCCACCGTCAGTCACCCGCTCTCGGCGCTTATCGGGACGCCAGGAACCTGAAGTCCCGCAAAGCTGTGATGAAGCCCCCGCTGGTCGGGGGCTTTTTCGTTGGAACGGTCGGAATCGGGATTTCGGCGAAACCTCACCTGGATGATTCTGCTTCGAAAAATCCGCTTTCCTCGAGACGACGGGTTCGCTCTGCGCCCGTGACACGGTGGATGTTGACCTCTTCGACGATCTTCCGTGCAACTTCGGTGTCAACGCTTCCGGGTCTGATCAGTCGGGTGTCGTCGCCATCCAGTTTGATCCGGTAGTCGCCGCCTGGGCAGAAGGCGTCGATATGGTCGCGGTTGTCCCCGCGGGCGTGATAGACGCACCTCGGTTCCGACGCATGCGGTTCAAACACGTTTCTGTAAGGACCCCGGTGACAATGTGTTCGCGCGGTCAGCGCATCGAATGACGCCGCCAGGTCGCTTTGATGAAATGGCGTCGTGATCTCACCGCGCCTGTGGGTATCGCGGCCTGCGACGACGGCGGGGACCAACGACGCCGTGGCCTGGCCGAAGATGTCTCTCTCCGCCGCTGTTATCGGGATCATGGCGCGATGATCGCTCACCATGACAAGGATTCCCTCGTCGAAGAAGCCGGACGAACGGAGCGTAGAGTAGAACTCCCATACCGTCTCGTCCATGTAGCGAAAAACCGCTTCCTCGGAACGTTCACCGGTATCCGGATGGCGATACGGATGATGGGTGGAGACGGTTTCTATGGTCACCATGAAAGGCCGCGTGCCGTCTCCAAGTTTCGAGATGAACTCGAGACTTCTCTGGTAAAGCGTTCGGTCGCTGACCGAATCGAAATGATGTCGCCTGTCGATATCCTTGTAGGCTGGATGATCGTGGCCTTCAACGTGAGAGAAACCCAGCGTATCGATCCAGGATTTTTTTCGCGCGAATTGAAGATTGCCCGACGTCAGAAAGGCGGTGAAATAGCCCGCCCTGTCGCGTAATATCTTCGGTAGCTGAAGCGGCGTTTCCCAGGCCGTCTGAAACGGACGGATTTGAAAGAACGGCTGCTGGGGCGACACGTATTCGAGACCGGTAAACAGCGAAATCAGACCTTCGTTGGTACTGAAACCGGCAGCGTGCATACGGCTGAACCAGGCGTGCTCGCGCGCGATCGTATCGATCCTTGGCGTCCAGTCATTAATGCCGCTGTATAGCTGGCTCTGGTACGGCGACCATGATTCCAGGATCAGGAGGATGATGTTCGGTGACGCGTTCATCCCCGCACGGCAGACCTGTTCACCCAGTCGATCATCGATTTCGATCAGCTTTTTCCGGAACGCCTCGGAGTATTTCTGCGTGACCCCGACATTGAAGTTCACGGCCATGACGTTGCGCATTGCCCAATCGTGGATGTAGGAAGGCGGCTTAACAGTCAAGTGCGCAAGTATCCCCGCCAACGGCAAAACACCGGCCAGAAGCAATACCTTCCTGGTCAACAATTCATGGCAGGAAACGAACGAGAGCGCGACGAGGACGGCGGCCATACCGATCAGACTCATGAATTTGAACGAAATCAGTTCGGTCTCGTTGACATGGCGCCACAGCAGCGCGACGTGCTTGCCGTAGATGGCCAGATCGTCGAGTCGAAGGCGGATAAAAAAACTCTCGAGAATCAGGGCATCCATCATGTATACGATTACGCCGGCGAGAAACGCCAGGCGAAGCGGAATGAAAACCAGCGCGTTTCGAGTCGCCAGCGAAACGACAAGCAGCAACCACAGGACGCTCACAATCGCGAGGTCATTCAGGATCACGGATGTCGTGAAGCAGGATGAGCAGTTGATCGCCTGGCCGAAAATGCTGTTGACGATATCGACGCGCAGTGCGACAGCCAGCAAAAGCAGCGCGATGGACAGCACGGGAAAGATGACCCCGAGCACCCGGTGCAGCTTCTGGAAATGCGTCATGTCGTGGGTGATTCCTGCGATTCGTCGAGCTGGGGAATCTGCGGTCCAGGTCGTGACAGCCCCGCCAAGTAACGATGGTAGCATCCGAAGAAGTGCGATCGACTGTGTCAATGCCGCCTGATCCATCTGGTCCGGTATGCTCACAGCGCACCGAACCGCAACGCCGAGGGATTGAAATGAATGATCGCGAACAGATCCACGGCCTCATCACCGAGCTCTACGCGCTGGTTTCAGGGCCCGGTGAGAAGCAGCGCGATTGGGCGCGCGAAGCCGAGTTGTTCATGTCCCAGGCGCACATGATCCGGACAAATGTCGATGCGGCCGGCAACACCTCGCCGGAGATCATCAGAGCGGCCGACTATGCCGAGAACTTCGAACGCAAGATGGCCGGGCGCGATTTCTTCGAGGTGGAGATCCACAACGTAGTCGAGCTGTTCGGCAACGTCGCGCACGCATTCAGTACCTACGAAGCCTACGAGGACGCCGAGTGCACTCGTTTTCTGAAGCGCGGGATCAACAGCATCCAGTTTTACCGAGTCGACGGCGAATGGAAGATTGCCGGCATGGTCTGGGACGACGAGCGGCCCGGGCTGACCATCGGGCCGCGCTACCTGCCGCGGTAACGCACCGCTTCCGACGGCGATCGGCCGGATTTTGCGCGAATTCGACTTGAACGCGGCCGAGCCGATCACCATTACCGAACTTCATCCTGCCGATTCCCGGAGTACTGTATGACGACACTCGACCGCGACGCCGCCATTCTCGCCATTGCCCTGCATGCAGCATTCGCCGACGGTGGCAAGCACGAGGCAGAGCGGGAGGAGTTCCGGAGAATCGCGGAAACGCTGGCCGCCGACGGCGATGGTCCGGACGCCCGTCGCGTCTACCAGGATGTGTTGCTCAAGCGCGTTTCGCTCGAGGATGCCACGGCGGCGCTGACCGACTCCGGCGAGAAGCATCTGGCCTACGAACTCGCGGTCGGCGTGTGCGACGCCGACGGCCGCACCGTGGATGCCGAGCGCGAGTTTCTGGACCGGCTGCGGGGGCTGCTGGAGCTGGATACTGCCGAGGCCGACGAGGTCGAGCGCGAGGCCGAGCAGGTCGTGGCAATGACCGAGGCGGCTGCGCCCGCGACGGTTCCCGGCACCGCTTCGATGCCGCAAGCGCCGGCCGCGGTCGACGAGGCGGCGATCGACAAGTCCATCCTGAATTACTCGATCCTCAACGGCGCGCTGGAAATCCTGCCGCAGTCGTGGGCGTCGATGGCGGTTATCCCGCTGCAGATCAAGATGGTCTACGAGATCGGCCAGCGCCACGGTGTGGCCCTGGACCGCGGCCATATCAAGGAATTCCTGGCCACGCTCGGCGTCGGCATGACCTCGCAGTACGTCGAGCAGTTCGGCCGCAAGCTGATCGGCGGGCTGTTCCGGGCGGCGGCCGGCCGGGGCATCGGCCGGCTGGGCCGTACCGCGACCGGCATGGCGTTTTCGTTCGCCACCACGTATGCGCTGGGTCAGGTCGCCAGGCGCTACTATGCCGGCGGTCGCCAGATGAGCACCGACCTGCTGCGCACCACCTTTCAGGAGACGCTCGGCCCGGCGAAACAGATGCAGCAGGAATACCTGCCGCAGATCGAGCAGAAGGCACAGACGCTGGACATGGGCCAGGTCATGGGCATGGTGCGCGGGCGTTCGTCTACCGGCCTCTGAAGCGGGCTTGCCGGTCGAAATAGCCAGCCCATGGGGCGCGGCGTCAACGGGTTGCGCGACGACTGCTATGCTTCGTGCTGATGGTTTCCACCGAACAACCGGTCCGACTGCCGATGAACCCGTACGTTTCACACCTCGAATGCAGCCTCGACGGCAGCCGCTATGACGCCGGGAAGGTCTATCGCCTTTCCGATGCCGGTCGGCCGCTGCTGGTCAGGTACCGGCTGGCCGATATCGCCGCCACGGTCGACCGTGACGAGGTCGCCGCCCGCGGCGGCGGGTTCTACAAGTGGCGCGAGCTGCTGCCGTTTGCAGACGAGGGCGGTGTGCCGCGGCTCGGTGAGATCGATACGCCGCTGATTCCATTGAATTCATCGCCCAACGTCGTCGTCAAGGACGAAGGGCGGCTGCCGACGGGTTCGTTCAAGGCGCGCGGGCTGGCGCTGGCCGTGGCGATGGCGCGCGAGCTCGGACTGAACAGGCTGTGCATGCCGTCGAACGGCAACGCCGGTGCGGCGCTGGCCGCTTACGCCACGCGCGCAGGCATGCAGTCGCTGGTTTATTGCCCGGCCGACACCCCGCGCATGAACATCGACGAGACGCGACTTTGCGGGGCGGAAGTCGTCGAAGTCGACGGCTACATCGACGACTGCGGCAAGCTGCTGGCCGAGCGGGCCCAGCAGGAAGGCTGGTTCGACGTCTCCACGCTCAAGGAACCCTACCGGCTGGAAGGCAAGAAGACCATGGGCCTGGAGCTGGCTGCGCAATGGGGCTGGAAGCTGCCCGACGCGATCTTCTATCCGACCGGCGGCGGCACAGGGCTGATCGGCATGTGGAAGGCGTTCGCCGAGATGCGCGAACTCGGCTGGATCGAAGGCCCGCTGCCGAAGATGATCGCGGTGCAGGCCGAGGGCTGCGCGCCCATGGTGCGGGCGTTCGACGCCGGCGAGGAATTTGCAACCCGCTGGGAAAATGCAACCACCCGGGCCGCAGGCATCCGCGTGCCGCAGGCGGTCGGCGACTTCCTGATCCTGCGCGCGGTGCGCGAATCCGGCGGCAGGGCGATTGCGGTCAGCGAGGATGAAATCGTGCGGTCCTGGAAATCGCTCGCATCGGAAGAAGGCATCCTGATGTGCCCCGAGGGTGCCGCGACGCATGCGGCCTGGCTGCGCATGGTCGAGGCCGGCGAGATCGACCGGGACGAGAAAGTCGTGCTCTACAACTGCGCGACCGGGCTCAAGTACAAGCTGCCGGAACTCTGACACCCATGGCCGACTGCCGATTCATCACCGATTATCCTGCTCTGGTCCGGCACCGCGCCGAACTGAAAGCGGCCGCCCGCGCCCGCTGGACCCGGCTGGCGATCGCGTTGCCGCTGCTGTCGTTTCTTGCTTACGGGGCGTTTTCGCTGAGTCCGCAATTCGGATTGTTCGTCGCCGCGGTCGGTGCCGGAGTGCTGTTCTTCCTCTGGCTGCCGGGCGGAAGCTCCGTCGATGCCGGCGCATTGGCCGGCGTGGAAGGCGAGGTGAGCGCGCTGGAGCGACTCAAGACGCTGCCGGGCGATTTCCTCGTGTTCAATCGGGTAAGGCTGCCCGACGGCCAGTTGCCCAATGGCTGGCGCGAACTGGATTTCATCGTGGCCGGCCCTACCGGTTTGTGGATCGTCGAGGTCAAGAACACGCCCGGTCACGTCTACGTGCAACCCGACGAGCGGCACTGGCCGCTGGCGCGACGCGGCGGTTGCGGCGGCCGGCCGAACTGGAACGCGGTCGAAAACCCGATACCCCAGGCGCGCGCCCAGGTTGATTCCCTTCGCAGATGGCTGTTGCAGCACGGCATCGCGGCCGACCCGAAACCATTGATCTGCCTGTCGCATTCGGAAGTGGCGGTGGACAATGCCGGTGCCTCACCGGTGCCGGTGGTGGTGCGCGATCAACTCGCCGATCGGATTGAATCGGGGCCGCGACGCGCGTTGCCCGGCGGCCTGCTCGAGACGCTGAGCCTGTTTCGACAATCCGGCGCCACGGCGGTCGAACGCGCCGCCTGAATCCTTGTTCAGCGCGATTGTCGAACCCCGCGAAGATACCAGGCGAGCACGACCCAGTCGTACAGGAAGTGGACCATGATCGGCACCACCAGGTTGCCGGTAGCCTGATAAAGCCATCCCAGGTAAAGGCCCATCACGCAGGTCAGCACAAAGTAGGCCGGCGTCAGCGCGTGCGCGAGCCCGAACAACAGCGAGGCGACGGCGAGCGCCGTCACCGGCCCGATCAGCCCTTCCAGCCCGGCCTGGATCACGCCCCGAAACAGCAGTTCCTCGCCGATGCCGGCGGCCAGCGCAACGGCAAACACGGCGGCCGGCCCGGCATTCCTGAATAGCGGCAGCAGATGATCCTCGACGATACGTCTGAGTGCTTCGACCCAATCCCAACGAAGCCGCATCACAGCAAGTATGGCCGCGACCATCGGCACGGTCGCCAGCACCGACAGGCCCAATGCACTTGCGCTGGAATCGATCGACAGCCACGGTCGCAGGCCGAACAGCAGTGCAAGCAGCAGCGCCAGGATTCCCAGCGCGCTCTCGAAGCCCAGCGCGAAAGTGATCGGCCGGCGCTTCATAAATGCGCCGAGGCGCGTCGACCGGTGGTCGTCTTCGACGGACGGGTCCTGACGCCCGGCCGCCGGGTCGCTCACCGCGGACCGCCCGGCGAAAAGAAGCTGCTGTCGCTTTCAGCAGGGACGCCGGACATCAGCTGCCCGCGCCGGGCGGTCCATTTGCGTGCCATCCGCAAGATCGAAGTCTCGGTTGTGAACTGCTGCAAGCGCGCCAGGGGCACCCAGGCCAGGTCATGCGATTCGTCGCTGACGACATAATCGCGTCCCGAGCAGCTGACCAAAACGAAACGCACGTCGAAATGAAAGTGCGCCGGGTCGGCCTTGCGCGCCGGAATCTCGTGGACGTCGATGTCCAGGATGGCGCGTGAGAGCAATTCCGCTGCAAGACCCGACTCTTCCTCGGCCTCGCGTTGCGCCACCGCAGCGGTGTCTGGATCGCCGTCGCTATGCCCGCCGAGCTGCAGCCAGGCGTTCAGCTTGCGGTGGTGAGTGAGCAGTACATGTTCGCCCGAATCGTCCACCAGCCAGGCTGAGCCGGTGACGTGGCCGGGCCGGAAGCAATCGCGCTCGAAGCAGTTGGCGCGGCCCGAAAGCAGGGACTGGAACTCATCGACGACCGTGGCTTCCGCGGGGTAGCGCTGGCGATAGTCGCTCAGCGCATCAGACAGATCGAACGGGTTGGGGCAGGGTGTTTGAATCATGGGATTCCGTAGCAAAGGAGGCGGGCCGGCGCGCCGATATTACCAATGATCAGATCGGCGACGCCGGTCATCCACTGCGTCGTCCCCTTGTCTGGACCGCAGCGCGAGGCGGGTCGACCCGGCGCCGCTGGCCCGGCGCCAGTTGTTCCAGCGTGAAGTCGCCGACCGCGGATCGCACCAGCCGCAGCGTCGGGTGACCGACGGCCGCGGTCATCCGGCGCACCTGGCGATTGCGGCCCTCGGTGATGATCATCTCCAGCCAGACGTCGGTGACGTTCTTGCGGGAGCGCACCGGCGGGTCGCGCGGCCAGAGGTTTTCGGGCGCGTCGATGCGCCGGACTGTCGCCGGCCGGGTCAGCTTGCCGTCCAGTTCCACCCCGCGGCGCAGCGTCGCCAGCGCCGCCTCGTCGGGCTCGCGTTCGACCAGCGCAAGATAGGTCTTGGGCAGCTTGTACTTCGGCGACGAGATACGTGCCTGAAGCGC
>Ga0102932_1000465_pt1 | contig 20242 bp, 15 predicted proteins | sample SalPonR1_C_D2_MG_FD_78212 | JGI IMG/M metagenome (GOLD analysis project Ga0102932, IMG submission 78212) | Salt pond soil microbial communities from South San Francisco under conditions of wetland restoration - Salt Pond MetaG R1_C_D2_MG | ecosystem: Environmental > Aquatic > Marine > Intertidal...
GAGCGGCCGGAGCAGAAGGATATGCGGGTTCAGCTCGACTGGCTCGCTGTAATCGTACCGGGTCAGATGGGATACTTTTAGCTTCATGGATTTCCATGTTGAAAGTGAAAATCATCCGTCTGCCATGGTAACGCGGTCCGACCGGCATCCCGTCACTCGGCCGTTTTGGCGCCCGGCGCGGGGAAAACAGCGGATTCCGTCTTTCGGGGGCATCAAGGCCAGCAGGCGAGCCTTTTTCCGTCCCTGGACCCAGCTCGCCAACCAGCAGAAATAGTTATAGCGCCCGATCTCGAAGGCCCTGCGGCCAATAACAGCGCTGACGGTCGAGAATGCCGTTCTCTCGTGGGCCGAGGGCCTGGAGTGTCCACCTCCCTGAAAACCGCACCACGGATAACTCGAATCTCGGCCTGGTGACGCTCCTGACCCGGAGGTCATCAACTCGGTTTCGAACTTTTCCTAGCCCAGCACCGCGCGCAGAATAAAGAAAAAGACGATCGACAGCAACGCGCCGGCCGGCACGGTCACGAACCAGGATACGAAAATGGTGCCAACGACGCGCAGATTGATGGCCGTCATGCCGCGCACCAGTCCTACCCCGAGTACCGCGCCCACCAGCGTGTGGGTGGTGGAAATGGGCAGTCCGGTACCCGACGCCATCACGATGGTGGCGGCCGCGGCGATACCGGCGCAGAAGCCCCGACTGGGCGTCAGATGTGTGATCTTGCTGCCCACGGTATGAATCACCTTGTGCCCGTAGGTGGCCAGGCCAATCACGATGCCCGTGCCGCCGAGCACAAGCACCCACGGTGAAACCACGGCCTCCTGGCCGACCTCACCGCTGAAGGAAATGCTTATCACGGCTGCCAGCGGGCCGACCGCATTGGCGACGTCGTTGGATCCGTGGGCGAATGCCATGGCGCAGGCGGTGACCACCATCAGCACCGCGAACACCTTTTCGACGCTGGCGTACTGGAAGTCCCGTTCGGCGACCGTGTCGCCTCGGATCCGCTTGATGTAGATATGTCCGGCCAGCGCCATGAGGCCGCCGATCGCTGCCGACAATGTATAGCTGTGGATCGTGCTCAGGTCGACCCCGATGTGCTTGATCCCCTTGAGCAGTGTGACCAGGGCGATGAAGAAGCCCGAAAGGAAGATATAAAACGGTGCGTAGCGGCGCGCTGCGGTCAGCGGATCCTCCCGCTCCAGGATCAGCCGCTGCACGCTGAGAAACAGCATGAGCCCGATGACGCCGGCCAATACCGGGCTGATGAACCAGCTCATCACGATCTGACTGATCTGCCCCCAATACACGGCATTCAGTCCCAGTGCGGCGACCGCGAAACCTGTCACGGCACCGACGATCGAATGGGTCGTGGAAACCGGCCAGCCGTATTTCGATGCGATCATCAACCAGGTGCCGGCGGCCAGCAGCGACGCCAGCATGCCGAATACCAGCAAATCCGGCGCGTCGGCGAACAGGCTGGCGTCGACGATACCCTTGCGGATGGTGGATGTTACTCCGCCGCCGGCCAGCACCGCGCCCGAGAATTCGAAAATGGCGGCAATGACCACCGCCTGGCGGATGGTTATCGATTTTGAACCGACGGCCGGCGCCATGGCGTTGGCTACGTCGTTGGCCCCGATCCCCCAGGCCATGAACAGCCCGAAGAGGGTCCCCAATACGATGAATACGACTGCGAATTCCACCTGCCCGGCCGGGTCAGTTCGAAATCAGGAGATGCAACCGGCCGCCGACCCCCTGGGCCAGATCGCCGAGGTCGCCGGTCCACTCAAGGATCTTGTACAGGAACATTATGTCCACGGGCGGGAGGTCCTTTTCAATGCGGAACAATTCGGCCCTGAGCGCAATCTGCTTGCGGTCGCCTTCGCTTTCGATCCGACCGAGTTCCTCGGTCATGCTCATCATCAGTTGCACTTCGCGACCGCGAAAGCCGCTCTCGAACAGTTCATCGAGTTCGGCGACGGATTGCTGGGCCTGGGATACGGCCCTCAGACTGCAGCGCAGGAATTCCAGATAATCGTCCGCGAGCGAAGGCGGTGGCTGCATTTTTCGGCCGATGACCAGTCCTGATATGTCCTTGGCCTTGTTGGCAATACGGTCCTGGTTGGAGATCAGATCGAGCAGATCGGCGCGGCTGACCGGCATGAACATGCTCTTGGGAAGATTGAGCCGGAATTCCTGCTTGAGGTCGTCGGCTGCGTCTTCGAACTGGGTGATGCGTTCGCGAATCTCGGAGGCTTCGTCCCAGTCCCCTTCGATGACCGCACCGAAAAACGGCACGAGTTCCATTGCGCAGGCAGAGGCCTGCTCGAAGTGCTTCTGAATCGGCTTGACCGGCGAGCGTCCGAACAGCCGCGACATGTAGTGGTTCGGCACGGATCTACTCCTCGAATGCTTGACTGATGCGTCGGTCCGATTATACGCGGCGAGCTGCATTGTGCCGGAACCCAACTGTTCTGGGTCAATCCCCGCCGATGTTCCCCTCAATGCGGTCTTGAGACGGGGCGCCGCTTCGGCCTATGTCGGTGGCAAACGCCCGCACCATGCCGTAGCAGGCGGCCATCAGCAGCAGCGTCATCGGCAGGGCCATCGTGATTGCCGCTTGCTGGATGGCGGCCAGGCCGCCGACGATGAGCAGGATGGATGCGACGGCGCCCTCCGACACCGCCCAGAAGATGCGCTGCGAGACCGGCGGATGCGGATGCCCGCCGGACGTCACCATGTCGTCGACCAGAGAACCGGAATCCGACGAGGTGATGAAGAAGATGATGATCACCAGCGTTGCAAACACCGGGGTGATGGTTCCTATCGGCAGTTCGCTTAGCAGCAGATGAAGCGAGATGGCCACGTCGTCGACCGCCTGTTGGGCAATATTGATTTCGGTGAAGCGCTCCAGGTGCAACGCGGTGCCGCCGAAGGTCGACATCCAGAAAAAGGTCACCAGTGAAGGCACCACCAGGCCGGCCGTGATCAGCTCGCGAACCGTCCGGCCCTTCGAGATCCGCGCGACGAAGATGCCGACGAAGGGGGACCAGGAAATCCACCAGCCCCAGTAGAACAGGGTCCAGCGTGACTGCCAGTCAGAGGTCGTGGCGAAATCGGTTTCCAGGCTGGTCTCGATCAGTGTCTGCAGGTAGATGCCCAACCCGCCGACGAGCGTTTCAAGGATATAGGCCGTGGGGCCGGCCAGGAATACGAACAGCAGCAGGATGAACGCCAGCACCAGGTTCAGCGCCGAAAGCCTCCTGATGCCGCGCTGGATACCCGAGACCACCGATAGGGTGGCAACGGCCGTGATCGTCGCGATGATCATCACCTGCATCAGCGTCGACGTCTCTATTCCCAGTGACATCGACAGGCCGGCGTTGATCTGCATTGCGCCCAGCCCCAGCGAAGTTGCCACGCCGAGCAGCGTGCCCACCGTGCAAAGGATATCGGTCAGGTGGCCGGGCATGCCGTAGATTCGTTCGCCGATCAGCGGCCAGAGTACCGAGCGCGGCGCAAGCGGCAGGCCGATGCGGAAATGGAAATAGGCAATCGACAGCGCCAGCACCAGGTAGATGGCCCATGGGTGCAGGCCCCAGTGGAAGAAGGAGTACCGGATCGCGTCGTGCATGGCCGCGGCGGTACCCGGCTCGGCGTAATGCGGCTCCAGATAATGGTTGAGCGGCTCGGCGACGCCCCAGAACACGAGCCCGGTGCCCATGCCTGCGGCGAACAGCATCGCGAACCAGCTGGGTCGTCCGAATTCCGGCTCGTCGTCGGCTTTTCCGAGCTTGAGCTTTCCTGCCGGGCTGACGACGACTGCCAGCGCGAACAGCACCAGCGCGCTGGTGATCAGCATGTAATACCAGCCCAGGGTCGCGACGATCCAGCCCTGGATGGATTCGAACGCGGCCGCGGCCGTTGACGTGAAACCGCCGCCGAAGATGCAGAAAGCGACGACCAGTGCCGCCGATCCGAAGAACACGGTGGGTTGCATCCGTTTGAACGGACCCAGCGGTCGTGCGAGATTGTGTTTCGGGTCCCACTTGTCGGTCATCGATGTCCCATGGCGCGTGCTCGCGCCTCCGGATGAATCGGCAGGCTTGGATGTTTCCAGGATCGGGATGAATCAGAGCTTCAGTCTGCGATATCCGGCTCCACGAACAAGCATACCACCTCGGGAAAAGCGTGCTTGAAGTCGCTCTCGAAAGCGTTGATGTCTTTGACAAGGCCGTTGTCGCCGTCTCCGGGACTCAGTTGCGGCTTCAGCGAAACCATTGCGTCCTTGCCGAACTGCATCGAGATCATATCGAGGATGGATACGACCTCCTGGCGCGATGCGATGAAAGTTCGCATGCGCTCGCGTTTCTGGATATTGATCGATTCGCCGATCACCATGGCGCTGGAGCCGGTCACGACGGCCGCGCCAAGCTTGGCCACGGCAATCGCGCTGTTTGCCCACAGTGCGTAAAGGATGGTCTTTACGGAGTTGGCGCCCGCCATTAACTCAGTTCGATGGCAATCGCCGTGGCTTCGCCGCCGCCGATGCACAGCGAAGCGATCCCGCGCTTGCCGCCGGTGGACTTCAGCGCATGGATCAGCGTCACCAGGACACGTGCTCCGCTGCAGCCGATGGGATGGCCCAGTGCGCAGGCGCCGCCGTAAATGTTGACCTTGTCGTGCTGCAGGCCGTGCTCGTGCATTGCGGCCATGGTGACCGTCGCGAAAGCCTCGTTGATCTCGTACAGGTCCACGTCGCCGGCGCTCCAGCCGGCTCGCTCGAGGACTTTCTTGATCGCGCCTACGGGTGCGGTGGTGAACCACTCCGGTTCCTGTGAATGGGTGGCATGCGCGACGATCTTGGCAAGCGGCTGAATCCCGCGTTCCGACGCGTTGCCGGCGCTCATCATCACCAGCGCTGCGGCGCCGTCGGAAATCTTCGATGAGCTGGCCGCGGTAATCGTGCCGTCCTTGGCAAAGGCTGGTCGCAGGTTCGGAATCTTGTCGACGCTGATCCGACCCGGTTCTTCGTCGGTGGCGATTTCCACGTCTCCCTTGCGCGACTTGATCGTGACCGGCACGATCTCATCGGCAAACCGGCCATCGGCAATCGCCTTGTTGGCGCGCTCGACGGAGGTGCGCGAAAAGTCATCCTGCTGTTCGCGCGAAAAGCTGTACTTGGCTGCACACTTTTCGCCGAACCCCCCCATCATCTGGCCGTCGAAAGGGTTCTGGAGGCCGTCGAAGAACATGTGATCAAGCAGCTGGTCGTGGCCCATCCGCAGCCCGCGCTTGACCAGGTAGGGCGCATTGGTCATGGATTCCATGCCGCCGGCGATCACGATTTCTGCAGAGCCAGCGCGAATCGCGTCGTGGCCCAGCATCACGGCCTTCATGCCCGATCCGCAGACCTTGTTGAGCGTGGTCGCCCCGACCGAAAGAGGCAGGTCGGCGCCGATCGAGGCCTGGCGGGCGGGCGCCTGGCCGGTGCCGGCCGGCAGCACACAGCCCATCAGGACTTCCGAGACGTCGCTGCCGTCAATACCCGAATCGCCGAGCGCGGCCCGAATGGCGGCGGCGCCGAGTTCAGGCGACGAAACGGGCGAGAACTGCCCCTGGAATGCGCCGATCGCGGTGCGCCGCGCAGCGGTGATGACGATTGAGTCAGCCATGACGATTATCCGTGCTTTAAAGATTCCATATTATCGCAGGTGCCGACAACTCTGGACGAATGCGCAGGCGCGGTGCAAAAAAAAGTCCTGACGGCAACCGGATGCTTCCACGTGCGCCGTGAAACGCCCAGGAGCGGCACGGTACCTCACCAAAGCGCGCCGGGAGCATTCGGTCATAGGTTCCACGGTCAAGCGTTTATCGGCCAGAAATGCACCACGGCGAAGCTCGTCACGACCATCAGTATCAGATTCAGCGGTGCGCCGACGCGCGGGAAGTCGGAGAATTTCAGCACACCGGTGCCGAAGATCATCGTGTTGGTCTGGTAGCCGACCGGCGTCAGGAAGCTGTTGGACGCGGCGAACATCACCGCGATAGTCAACGCGATCGGGTTGAGTTGAAGCATGTCGGCCAGCGAGATCGCCACCGGTACGAGGATGACCACAGAGGCGTTGTTGCTCAGAATGCTGGTCAGCAGCGCGGTGGCCGCGTAGAGGGCCATCACTACGTACACCGGCTCCCAGTTGCCCGCGTAGACCGCCAGCAGCGAACTGAGCCAGGCCGCCGCCCCGGATTTGGTCATTGCGATGCCCAGTGGGATGATGCCGGCGAGCAGGAAGATCACGTCCCAGGAGACATCGTCGTACATGTTGGACTTGCTGATGCATCCTGTGGCGAACATCGCAATAACACCGGTGATGGCGGTCAGAACGATCGGCATGGGCGTCAATGCCGCCAGTCCAACGACTGCGGCCACGATGCCGCCGGCGATCAACATGCGCCGGGTTTCGAAAACGTCTTTGTATTCACCCAGCACGACGATGTCGGTGTTGCGATGAAGGCGGTCCAGCGCGGTCTTGGAGATTTCCAGCAGCACGATCTCGCCCACGTGCAGCTTTTCCTGGTTGAGCCTGCGCGAGCGCACGGTCTTCGTGTCCAGCCCGACCAGCCGAGCCTGGTAGCGCTTCCAGAAGTCCACGGCGCGTGCGGTACGGCCGTTGAAGAGGCCGCGGTTGCGCAGCAATATGGGCACCAGCTTGCCGTCGCTGCGGGCCTTGCGCGTGTCGCCGAAATCCGACAGCACGTCGACGTGGTTTTCCTTGATCAGATCCATGATCTGACGGATGGTGGCCTGGGCCATGATGATGTCGCCGGCTTCGATAGGCGTCGTGCGGGCACGCTTGATCCAGGTCTGGTCGCCGCGCGTGAGCTTCATGACCTCGGCGCCGGCGTGGGCCTCGAACTTCTCATTTTGCAGCGTCTTGCCGATCAGGTCGCTGTTTGCGGGCACGCTGAGTTCGATGACGAAGGATTCTTCCTCTTCCTGCTGCAAGGGTCGGGCGTCGCTGGCCGGGAGAAGCCAGCGGCCCAGCGTCAGGAAATACAGTACGCCGACGCCGAGAACGATGAGGCCAACGTGCGCGAACTCGAACATCTGGAGGTCGCGCCCGACGCGCGGACTTTCGGACAGGATGGCCGACGCGAGGATGTTGGTCGAGGTGCCGATCAGGGTCAGCGTTCCGCCCAGCATGCCGAAAAAGCTCACCGGCATCAGCACCCGCGAAGCGCGCAACTTGCTGCGCCGGGCCATGTCCAGCACCAGCGGTATCGAGATGGCGACCGCCGCGGTGTTGTTGATGAAGCCGGAAACCAGGCCGACCATGATGCCGATGACGATGATCTGGCGGGTCTCGGAATTGCCCACCAGCGGGAAAAGCCGCTTGCCCAACATGTGAATCAGGCCCGATCGCTGGATGCCGCCGGACAGGATGAACATGCAAAGGACGGTCACCGTTGCCGTACTGGAAAGTCCGGACAGACTCTCCGAAACGTTCGGAAAAGCCGACTTCAGATCGACACCGCGCTCGAGCAGCCATTCCGAGTGGAACAGGATCGGAATGGCCATCACGGTGACCAGAATCGCCAGCGCGGTCACATCCACGGGCAGCTTCTCGGTCGCGAACAGGTAAAGCGCACAGCCGATGATGACGAAGACCACGGCGATTTCAACAGTCATGGCGATGACCCGATCGTCGATTGAATGCGGAGTGTAGCGGGTTTGGGTACGCGCGTTCCATTTTCGCGTCGCCGGGCGACGCCCGCCTGACACACCGCCGGGCGGGACGGAAACCTGTCATTTCAGGTGCGCTCGTAGACCAGCTCGCGGCCGATCAGCATGCGCCGGATTTCATTGGTGCCGGCGCCGATATCGTAGAGCTTGGCATCGCGCAGCAGCCGGCCGGTCGGGTACTCGTTGATGTAGCCGTTGCCGCCCAGCGCCTGGATGGCCTCCAGTGCCACATTGACCGCGCTGGTCGAAGAATGCAGCAGGCAAGCTGCGGCGTCTATGCGCGATTTATCGCCGGCATCAAAGGCCGTTGCGGTCTGGTAGGCGAATCCGCGCGATGACTGAAGTGCTGCATACATGTCGCCGATCTTGGCCTGCATCAGGCCGAAGTCGCCCAGCCGGCGGTCGAATTGCTTGCGCTCGCGGACGTAGGGCAGGACCTGGTCCAGACAGGCCTGCATGATGCCGATGGGCCCGCCGGAAAGCACCAGCCGCTCCGAGTTGAGGCCCGACATCAGGATCTTCACTCCGTTATCCACTTCGCCCAGCACGTTGGCTTCGGGAATTTCACAGTTGTCGAAGACCAGTTCGCAGGTATTCGATCCTCGCATGCCGAGCTTGTCCAGCTTCTGTGCCTTGCTGAAGCCCTTCATGCCGTCTTCGACGATAAAGGCCGTCATGCACTTCGAGCCGGCGTCCTTGCCGGCGGTGCGCATGTAGACCACGGCCACGTCGCATTCAGGGCCGTTGGTGATCCACATCTTGGAGCCGTTGGCCACCCACACGTTGTCTTTATGCTCGGCCCGGCAAGCCATGGAGCCAACCACGTCGGAGCCGGCACCCGGTTCCGACATTGCGAGCGCACCCTTGAACTCGCCGGAGACCAGTTTGGGTACGAACCGTTCGCGTTGCTCGTCGTTGCCGTTTCTGTAGAGGTTGTCCAGGCACAGGTTCGAGTGCGCGCCGTATGAAAGACCTACCGAGGCCGAGGCCCTGGAGATTTCCTCCATTGCGACCAGGTGTGCCTGGTAACCCATCCCTGAGCCGCCCAGCGATTCGGGGATGGTGATGCCCAGAAGGCCCATTTCGCCGAGGGCGGTCCACATTTCCTGCGGAAACTCGTTGGTCTCGTCGATGGCGGCGGCACGCGGTGCGATGGCTTCGTCGGCGAAGCGACGCACCGACTCGCGCAGCAATTCGATGTCTTCGTTTAGTTTCATGTTTGAGTTACACAGCAGATGAACACGGATGAACGCCGATAAAAACGGAAATGCGTCTTAAAAACGCGACGCGAAGACCGCGAAGGTAGCACGAAGAGAACGAAGAACAGAAAAAACCAATTCAATCGATTTCGGGTATTTCTTCGTGTCCTTCGTGCCAACCTTTGTGGTCTTCGTGGGATGTTTTGGACTTTATCCGCGTTTTATCCGCGTCCATCCGCGGTTGAATCGTCAATGATTGCCGCGTTCGCGGCCCGGGAAGCGGTGGGCACGGCCCATGAACGGCAGCTTGAGCTTGCCGATGGTCGTGACGCGCTCCTCGGCCATGCGGTCGGCGGCCTTCCAGCTCGGGATGTTGTCGCGCTCCGCGATCTGGAAGATCTTCGAGACGTTGTAGTAGATTGTGCGCATCATGCGCTTGGCGCGCTCGCGGTTGTAGCCTTCGAATTCGATGGATACGTTCATCAGGCCGCCGGCGTTGACTGCGTAATCAGGCGCGTAAATGATGCCGCGGGCTTCGAGCTCGTTGCCGCACTCGTCGGTCGCCAGCTGGTTGTTGGCCGCGCCGCAAACGATCTTGAACTTGAACCGTGGAATCGTCTGTTCGTTGACGATCGCACCGAGTGCGGTGGGGCAGAATACGTCGGCGTCAACTTCATAGATATCATCGAGACCGACGGCCTCGCAGCCCAGTTCGACGCACTGCTTGACCGCTTCTTCGTTGATATCGGTGACGAAGACCTTGGCCCCTTCGTTGCGCAGCAACTTGACCAGTTCGAAGCCGACGTGACCAACGCCCTGGACGGCGTAGCTGTAGTCGCCGACTTCCTCGTTGCCGAACTTGTGCTGGAGACTGGCGCGGATGCCCTGCAGGGTGCCGAACGCGGTGAACGGCGACGGGTCGCCGGAACCGCCGTGAACCTGGTGCACACCGACGCAGTTGTCGGTTTCCTGGAAGACATATTCCATGTCGTTGACGTCGATGCCGACGTCTTCGGCCGTGATGTAGCGACCGTTGAGCGAATCGATGAATCGCCCAAAGGACCTGAACAGGGCCTCGGACTTGTCGGTGCGCGGATCGCCGATCAGCACCGACTTGCCGCCGCCCAGGTTCAGACCGGCCACCGCGGCCTTGTAGGTCATGCCGCGCGACAGGCGAAGGACGTCGTCCAGCGCTTCCTGCTCGGTTGCGTAAGGCCACATACGCAGACCGCCCAGGGCAGGGCCAAGCGTGGTGTTGTGTATCGCGATGATGCCCTTGAGGCCGGCATCCTTGTTGTGGCAGAAAACGACCTGTTCGTGCTCGGTCGTGTGGATGGTTTCAAAAAGATTCATTCAATCCTCCAGGCTTCGCGCTTCTTGCGGCACGAATTGTGAAAACTTATTCAACCGGCCCCCGAGAACCGGTGGGGATAAAAAGCCGTGCGTGTGGACAGGCAGACTCAGCGGCGTATTTTAGCGGATTTGGCGGCTGCCGATGCCGAGTCGGGAGGTTTCTGGTTTCAGTGACCTCCCGCCGGCACAACCGAATGTGTAAAGTACAATTGAAACGGCTTGCAAATCTCTGGTTTGCGGGCAGTTGACTGACATCAATGCCGCGTGATCAAAAAGACATTAGCATGCGGTAATATTCAAGCCGTTCTCAACTGGAGCGCTACGCATGGAACTTGACCCTCTGCTTCTCTCCCGAATCCAGTTCGCGTTCGTCGTTTCATTCCATGCGATCTTTCCGGTGTTCACGATCGGACTGGCTGCCTGGATCGCGGTTCTGGAAGCGCTCAATTACCTTCGCCCCGATCCGGTGCGCGAAAAGCTCAGCCAGTTCTGGATCAAGATCTTCGCGCTGGTATTCGGCCTGGGTGTCGTTTCCGGCATCGTGATGGCGTTCCAGTTCGGGACCAACTGGTCGAACTTTTCATACGCATCCTCGAACTTCATGGGCCCGATACTGAGCTATGAAGTGGTGACCGCGTTCTTCCTCGAAGCCACATTCCTGGGCGTGTTGCTGTTCGGTCGCGACAAGGTGCCGCGTGGCCTTCACCTGCTGGCCGCCTGCATGGTCGCGCTGGGGACCTTTATCTCGTCATTCTGGATCCTGTCCGCAAATAGCTGGTTCCATACCCCGGCCGGCGTCGAGCTGGTCGACGGCCATTTCCAGGTCACGTCCTGGCTACAGGCCATCTTCAACCCTTCAATGCCGTACCGCTTCGCCCACATGGCGCTCGCTTCCTTCATTACCGGCGGCTTTGTGGTGGCTGCAGTCAGTTCCTGGTATCTGGTACGGGGCCGCAATCCCGAATCCAGCCGCATGGCGTTGAAGATGACGGTGGTGATGCTTGCGGTGGCCACGCCGCTGCAACTGGTGGTCGGCGACATGCACGGCTTGAACACGCTCGAGCACCAGCCGATCAAGGTGGCTGCCATGGAAGGGCATTGGGAGACGAAGAAGGGCGCGCCGTTGGTGCTTTTCGGCCTGCCCGACGGCTCGGCCGAGAAGAATCACTTCGAGCTCGCCATTCCGTACCTGGGCAGCCTTATTCTGACCCACAGCCTTGACGGGGAAGTCCAGGGCCTGAAGTCGGTGCCCGCCGAAGATCGACCGCCTGTAGCGATCGTTTTCTGGAGCTTCAGAATCATGGTCGCGATCGGTCTCGTGTTCATCATTCTGTCCTGGGCCGCACTCGTTCAGATGCTGCGCGGCAGGTTGTTCGAGTCTAGGCGGTTGCTCACCATCCTGTCCGTGTCTTATCCGCTGCCGTTTATCGCCGTAATTGCCGGCTGGTTCGTTACCGAAATTGGCCGCCAGCCCTGGGTGGTCTACGGCATGATGAGAGTCTCCGAGGCTCTGACGCCGTCGCTTTCGGGCGCAATGGCGCTGACGACGCTGGTTGGCTATATCGCGGTCTATTCGGTGGTTTTCGGCGCCGGTGTGTATTACCTGCGGCACGTGCTCGTGCAAGGGCTTGAGCCCATCGAGGGATCCGACGATTCGGATTCTGCGCGGCCGAAGCGGCCCTTCTCCGCGGTGAATACGGACTTTGACGGCAAAACGCAGACGGCGAGGAGTTGAGCGATGGAAAATATCGATCTGACAATGATCTGGGTCGTCATCATCGGCGTTGCAGTGTTCATGTATGTCCTCATGGACGGCTTCGATCTGGGCGTCGGTATCCTTTTTCCGTTGGCCCCTGGAGATGAATCGCGCGATTTGATGATGAATTCGGTCGCGCCGGTCTGGGACGGCAACGAAACCTGGCTTATCCTCGGCGGCGCCGGGCTGCTGGCCGCGTTCCCGCTGATCTACTCGGTATTTCTCCCGGCCCTCTACATCGGCGTATTCCTCTTGCTGGCCGGCCTGATCTTTCGAGGCATCGCGTTCGAGTTCCGCTTCAAGTCCGAAAAATTCAAGCACTGGTGGGATCGGTCCTTCAATATCGGATCCACCGTCGCTGCATTCGCCCAGGGCGCGGTAATCGGTGCCTATATCCAGGGCTTCGAAGTCGTGGACATGAAGTACGCCGGGGGAGCATTCGACTGGCTGACCCCGTTCACGCTGATGACCGGCGTGGGCGTCGTGGTCGGGTACGCGCTGCTGGGTGCGACGTGGACTGTGCTCAAGACCGAGGGCACGACCCGGGACTGGGCTTTCAAGATGAGCGAGCGCCTGCTGCTGGGCGTGTTCGGGTTCTTCATCATCGTCAGCCTGTGGACCCCGTTTACCAAGCCGTTTGTTTACGACCGGTGGATGAACAACGTGGAGTGGCTGTGGCTGTTCCCGCTGTTGACCGCGCTGGTGAGCCTTTGGGTGTGGCGCGGCATCCGCCGACGCAGTGACGCGATTCCGTTCATCGGCTCGATGATCCTGTTCGCATTGTTCTACCTGGGGATCCTGATTTCGATGTGGCCGTACGCGGTGCCGCCCGACTACACGTTCTGGGATGCGGCCTCGGATCCGGGCAGTCAGCTGTTCCTGCTGATCGGCGTGCTGTTCCTGATTCCGATCATCCTGGTCTACACGGCTTTCAACTACTGGGTATTCCGCGGCAAGGTCAAGCCTGGAGAAGGCTACCATTGAGCCCGGGGTCAAAAAGCGCAACGACGCCTGGCTGAGTCGGCAGGCACCGGGCTGGCTGATTCCGGGCGTGACCGTGCTCTCGGCGGCCGACGCCGGGATCGTCGTCGTTCAGGCATGGCTCATCGCGACCCTGGCTGCCGGCGTCTTCATCGAGCAACAGCCGCTATCTTCCCTGATGCCTCAGATGTGGCTGTTGCTGTCGGTACTGGTCCTGCGCGCCTTGTCCGGCGGTGTTCGCCAGCTCCTGGCCGGTCGCGCCTCGGCCATGGTCCGTCGCGAGACGCGACTCAGGCTTCTCGACAGGTTCGAGACGACCGGTCCAGCGGGCCTGCCGCCGGACGGCGAACTGATTGCCGCGTTCGACGAGCAGGTCGAAGCGTTCGACGCGTTCTATAGTCGATTTCTTCCCCAACGGGTCGGCGCCACCGTCGTGCCGCTGGTCATTCTGGTATTCGCGTTCGCCACCGACTGGCTGGCTGGACTGTTGCTGCTGTTGACCGCGCCGCTGATCCCGCTGTTCATGATCCTTATTGGTATTGGCGCCGAGAAGCTCGCGCGCGAACAGTTTCGCAGTCTGGCCCGCCTGGGCGGCTGGTTTCTCGACCAGGTGCAGGGCGCCGCGACGATTCGCCTGTTCCGCGCCGAATCCGGCGCCCGCCGGCAAGTCGAGCAGCGTACCCATGCGCTCCGGCGCGAGACCATGCGCGTGCTGCGCCTGGCGTTCCTGTCCTCGGCCGTACTGGAATTCTTTTCCGCGGTGGCGATCGCCAGCCTCGCCATGTATATCGGTCTCGGGCTGCTGGGCTTTCTGACGTTCGGCCCGGCGCCGGAGCTGACCTTGCACAGCGGGCTTTTCCTGCTGTTGCTGGCACCCGAATTCTTCCAGCCGCTGCGGGCACTTTCGCAGGGCTGGCACGATCGGGCCGACGCCAACGCGGCGGCCGGGGAAGTGCGTGAGCTACTGGCGCTACCGCCAGCCCGGCCGAGTGCCGAAGAGGGGTTTGCGCCCGAAGCGCCGCGCCAGTGCAGGGTCGAGTTGCGGGGCGTGAGTTTCGCGCACCCTGAGCGACAGCTCCTGCTGCAAGATCTGGACCTGGAGATCGAGGCTGGACTGAAAATCGTGCTGGTCGGTTCCAGCGGCAGCGGCAAGAGCAGTCTGATTTCGCTGTTCGCGGGTTTCGCCGAGCCTTCGTCCGGTGAGGTAATGCTCGATGGCCAGCCGCTCGCACGCTTCAGCGATGCCGCACTGCGCGGTCATGTCGCCTGGCTGGGCCAGCGCCCGGTGCTGTTTGCCGGCACGATTGCGCAGAACATCGCGCTGGGATGGGAATCCGCCTCGCGCGAGCAGATCGAGCGCATCGCCGATCAGGCCGGGGTAAGAGAATTTGCCGACCGGCTGCCGGAGGGGTTGGATTCACCGGTGGGCGAGAACGGTTACGGGCTCTCAGGGGGACAGGCGCAGCGGGTCGCGCTGGCGAGGGCGTTGCTGCGTCCGCGCCCGCTTGTTCTGCTGGACGAGCCCACCGCAAACCTGGACGGCGAGTCGGAAATGAACGTGCTGCACGCGCTGGAGAACCTGCTGTCCGAGCGCAGCGCAACGGTGATCTGCGCAGCGCATCGCGCCGCCACCATGGCCTGGGCAGACCGGATTCTCGAAATTGACCGGGGACAACTGAAATGGCTGCGCTGATCCGACTGCTGTGGCCCGGCGGCGCGACCGCGCGCTGGATGCTGATTTCGGCGTCGATGGCGCTGGCGGCGGTCGTGCTGGGGGTGGTGCTGCTGGCGGTTTCCGGCTGGTTGATCACGGCCAGTGCGCTGGCCGGCATCGGCGTGCTGGCCGTTCTGGACATCTTCGCGCCCGGGGCGATAATCCGTGCAGCGGCAGTCGGTCGGACCGCCACGCGTTACCTGGAGCGCCTGCTCGGCCACGAGGCGACTTTCCGCCAACTGACCGAAATCCGGATCCGGGCTTTCTCCCGATTGCTCGCGCTACCGATCGAAACGCTGGACTCGCTCGCGCGCGGCGACACCCTGACGCGGCTCACGCGCGACGTGGATGTACTCGATCATCTTTTTCCAAGGCTTGTGTTGCCGAGCGTTGCGGCGCTTGGCGCGACGTTGCTGGCGGTCGTCGTGTTGTTGGCGCTTGCGCCGTCGGCCGGGCTTGCATTGGCAGCAAGTCTGGCGGGTGGCGGCACGCTGGTGTTGGTTGTCGGCAGTCGCATGGCCCGCGTGCCGGGCCGCATGCTTGCCGGGGCCACGCCCCGGATGCGTTCGGCAACCGCTGAATGGTTGCAGGGGCTGGCCGAACTCATCAGCGTTGAGCGGGCGGGCCACCGCGCACGCGGCGTCATGCGGCGTGTTGAGGATCAGATCCGCGCGCAGCTTGCCCAGCGGCGCGTCGAGGCCTTGATGCAGACCGGAGTTGCGCTGGCCGGTTACATTGCGTTCTGGCTGGTGCTTTTGATAGGCATGAAGCTTTACGCCGAGGGGTCGCTGACCGCGCCGGTAGCGGCCGGGCTCGCATTGGCCAGCCTCGCGCTGGTTGATGCATGGGTGCCGCTGGCGGCCAGCTGGAGCTTCTTCGAAACCTGCCGGCAGGCGGCCGGGCGGATCGACACGCTCGGCGGCGACGGCACGTCGTCACTGGCCGGTCCGATCCGCTCGGTCCCGAATTTCAACCTGAGCGCAAGCAATCTCGGGTTCCGTTACCCGAGCGCCGTCGATTCGGTAATAACCGGGATAGACCTGCATGTATCGGAAGGCGAACACCTGCTCGTCCAAGGTGCGAGCGGCGCCGGCAAGACGACGCTGGGAAAGGTGCTGGCCGGCATTCTCACGCCCGCCGGGGGCACCGTTTCGCTGGGCGGCGTCGACCTGCGGCAGTTGGACCAGACATTTTTGCGGGGGCAAGTCGGCTTTCTTTCGCAGACGCCGATGCTGTTCAACGACACGCTGGCCGCAAATCTTCGACTGGGCGCGTCTTCGGCAACCGGCGAAGAATTGTTGCGGGTGCTGGAGGTCGTCGGGCTGTCGGCATTCGTCGACGACCTGCCGAACGGTCTGGAAAGCTGGATCGGTGAGCACGGCCGCGGTGTCTCGGGCGGGGAAGGGCGCCGGCTCGCGCTGGCGCGTCTGCTGCTCGCCGATTTCCGGATATTGATACTCGACGAACCGATGGCCGGCGTGGACGCCGACACGGCCGCCGGTATTTCGGCCCGACTGGCGCCGCTGCTGGCCGGGCGCAGCGTGATCGTGCTGTCCCACGATCCGCTGGTTCTGCCCGATTACGATCGTCGATATCGCTTTATCGACGGTCGCGTCGCGGCGGACTGAGAACTGCAGTCATAAGCCGGTCGCGACAATCTTGGGTCTGCCTGGAGAACCTAGGGGAGCTCCACGGTTGCCGTGAACGCGCCGCGCAGCTCGCCGGGAGCGAATCCCGTAGCCCGGTCTTCCGGATAAAGCCTGTCGATGGTCTCGGCCAGTTCCGGAGCGATGGACTCGCCGTGGCAGACCACGCATTGCGGCCCGGTCGGAATCGCCTTCATGTAGCGTCCGACGCGATCGTCGTCGCCGTCGATGGTTTCGATCTGCCAGGCTTCCAGCTCGGCGGGATCGGCGCCTTGCTTCATGCTTGCTTCGAAGCGATGCAGCACGGCCGCTTCCCAGTCGTCCGGCACGTTGTCCGGGTTTCGGACCCGAAGTGCAGTGCGGCCGACTTCGAACCCGTTTCCGGACACGCGTGCGGCGATTTCCGGGGCCTTGACATTGCAAACCCGAATTCCGCCGACCGGACCTTGTTCACTCAGCGCCTCGTTCAGAGCCGAGATCAACTGCGACCCGAGCTGACCGGTCTTTGCGCGCGCCTCGGAAACCCAGTCGGGGGCCGGGTCCTGACTGCAGGCGGCCAGAGGGAAAAGTAATGTTACAGCGAGCAGGGCATCACGCATGCTCATTCGAATGCCGTCCCGGACCGCTTGCCCATCGCGCCCAGAATCTTCGCCAGCGGACAGAACCCGGTGAACGCGGCCTGCAGCATGTTGGCGCCGACGAAGGCAGTGAACCAGAGCCAATAGACGCTGTGGAGTTGGGACAATGCCAGGCTGATCAGAATGAATAGTCCAGCGAATGCAAACACGAGCCTGTCGATATTCATGACGATTTCTCTCCTTCCAGAAAATTCTACCGGTGGACTTGCATATAATATAAGTAAGTGCTAATATATTGTCAAGAAAAATATCCAGTTTCGTTCCCGTTCGCGTTTCGAATCCAGATGAGTCTTCGGCAATGAACAATAGAAAAACACTGGAATCCCTCTCAGACAGGGTGACCGGGCTGGCAACACGCCGCCGGGGCATGGTCAGCGTGGTCATGGTCGCCAGCCTGGTGGTGCTTTTGGCGTTTTCGGTCCTGCCCAGCATATGGCCTGCGACTTTCGCGCCGCTGCACACGCTGACCATTGATACCGACCCGGAAAACATGCTGGCCGACGACGAGCCGGTGCGTGTTTTCCATGACCATGCCAAGGAACGATACGACCTCTACGACATGATCGTCGTCGGAGTGGTCAACGAAAGCAATCCGAACGGTGTGTTCAATCCGGATACGTTGTCACGCGTCTACGAGCTGACCGAATTCGCTCGCAACCTGGATTTTCCCGACCCGCGCAATCCGGATCAACGCCGTGAAGTGGTCGGTGTGGACGTTATCGCGCCTTCCAACGTCGACGATATCCAGCAGGCCGGTGTCGGCCAGGTCGAATTCTCGTGGCTGATGCCGCAGCCTCCCGAGACTGAAGAGGGCGCGCGCCGCATCTTCGAGCGCGCCAAGCGTATTCCGATGCTCGACGGCACCATGGTCGGCACCGACGGCCAGGCGCTGGCGATCTACCTGCCGATCACGCACAAGGCCATCTCGTGGAACGTTCGCCAATCGATACTCGAGTTCACCGCCGACTGGCCGGACGCAGACCGGGTTCACGTCACCGGCCTGCCGGTTGCCGAAGACACCTTCGGTGTCGAGATGTTCTACCAAATGGCGATCTCGGCGCCGCTGGCGATGCTCGTGATCTTCATCCTGATGTGGCTGTTCTTCAGAAATCTCGTGCTGGTCATTTCGCCGATGATCGTCGCGCTGGTGACCTCGCTTTCGACAATGGCTTTGCTGGTGATCTCGGGCAACACGATTCACATCATGAGTTCGATGATCCCGATCTTCATCATGCCCATTGCGGTGCTCGATTCGGTTCACATACTCTCCGAGGCGTTCGATAGTTACCAGAAACACCGGGACCGCCGCAAAACGATCATGGCGGTCATGCGCCAGTTGTTCCGGCCGATGTTGTTCACGTCCCTGACCACAACCGCCGGCTTTGCCTCGCTGGCATTGACGCCGATTCCACCGGTGCAGGTTTTCGGCGTGTTCGTCGCGATCGGCGTGATGCTCGCCTGGTTCTGGAGCATCGTGTTCATCCCCGCCTATTTCATGTTCATCCCGGAGCGCAGGCTCGAGAAGTTCGGTCATGCCGAGGGCGAGGATCCCGGATCGTCGACGCTTCTTGGAAGGCTGTTGCAGGCCACCGGTCGCTTCGCGGTTAAACGTCGCGGCATCGTGCTTCTGATCGCAGTGGCGCTCATCGGCACGGCGGCCTGGGGCATCAGCATGATCCGGATCAACGACAACCCGATCGAGTGGTTCGAGCCGGACCACCCGATTCGTGTCGCCGACAGGGTCATGAACGATCACCTGGCGGGCACCTACATGGCATACCTGGAATTCAGCGACGTGACGGCCGAGTCGCTGTCGGCGCTGCGCGAAGAACTGGCCGGCACCCTGGCCTCGGAGGCCGAGTCGCGCGACGAGGCGGCAGGCACGGCCTTCGAAGACGCCGCGGAGCTCGCACGGTCTGTGGACGCGAGCTCGGTCGATGAATTCTTCGATGCCATGCTTTCAAGCATCGAAGAGCGTCAATCGGAAGCCGAGGACCCCTTCGCGTGGGATGACGTCTGGCTGGCGGTGGATGAACGTCGCGCTGCTGGCGAGACGTTCAAGCAGCCCGAAGTGCTCGAGTGGATGGACGCCTTGCAAGCCGATCTGCGTGACGATCCAAGAGTCGGCAAGGTCAACTCGCTGGTCGACATCATCAAGGTGGTCCATCGAGAACTGCTGGGTGGTGGCGAAGAGGAGTTCCGGATTCCCGACCGCGCCGATACCGTGGCCCAGACCATTTTCACTTTCCAGGGCAGCCACAGGCCGCAGGACCTCTGGCACTTCGTCACGCCGGATTATCGATCGGCCAACCTGTGGCTGCAGCTCAACAGCGGCGACAACATGGACATGGAGGCGGTTCTAGCGCACGTAGACGACTTTATTTCCGACAATCCGCCGCCGATCGAATTGGAAAAGAACTGGTTCGGCCTCACCTATATCAATGTGGTGTGGCAGGACAAGATGGTGACCGGCATGCTTTACGCCTTCATGGGCAGTTTCGTCATTGTGCTCGCCATGATGGTGCTGCTGTTCCGTTCGTTCCTCTGGGGTCTGCTTTCGATGATTCCGCTGACCGTGACCGTGGGCCTGATTTATGGCGTCATCGGGCTGGTAGGGAAGGACTACGACATGCCGGTAGCGGTACTCAGCGCGCTCAGTCTCGGGCTGGCTGTCGATTTCGCGATTCACTTCCTGGCCCGGTCCAGGCAGTTCTTCGACGAGATCGGTGACTGGAACGAGACCGCCCGAAAGATGTTCGGCGAGCCGGGTCGTGCGATCAGCCGCAACGTCATCATCCTGGGCGCCGGATTCCTGCCCTTGCTCGCTGCCCCGCTGGTGCCCTACCAGACGGTCGGCATTTTCATCGCCGCTATTATTTTTGCCGCAGGCGTGATCACGCTCGTCTTGCTGCCGGCGTCGATGAGCTACCTCAACAAACCACTCTTCCGTCGGAGGACCGAGACATGAGAATCCTGATGGCAGCATTGCTGCTCGCATTCGTGACAACGACCGAGGCACAGACGCCGAGCGTCGACGACATCGTGCATCACGCGAATCTTGTCGCCTATTACCAGGGCAAGGATGGCCGTGCCGAAGTCCAGATGACGATCACCGACAGCCAGGGTCGGGAGCGCGATAGACGAATGATCATTCTTCGCCGCGACCAGGCCGACACCGACTCGCTGGAAAACCGGGCGTACTGGAGC
>Ga0102932_1000468_pt1 | contig 20213 bp, 17 predicted proteins | sample SalPonR1_C_D2_MG_FD_78212 | JGI IMG/M metagenome (GOLD analysis project Ga0102932, IMG submission 78212) | Salt pond soil microbial communities from South San Francisco under conditions of wetland restoration - Salt Pond MetaG R1_C_D2_MG | ecosystem: Environmental > Aquatic > Marine > Intertidal...
ACCGTCTACTTCAAATTTATGCCAGTACTGAACCGTATCATCCGGGAATGTAACCGGCTCTTCCAGCCGTACTTCCTCAAATCCTGTATTGAATCCAACATCATTTCCTGTGTTATCAAATTCCCTGATGAGACGCGGGTTCGGATTAATATCATCACCAAGGTCCGACCGGTAAATGCGATATCCTTCAAAATCAGTTTCCCCTGTAATGGGATCAACCGATTCTTCGGCCAGCCTGTCCCAGAAAATTGTAGCGCTGCCGGCCTCAAGTTCGATGCGGACATTCGGATTGTCGGGGGGGGTCGGGAATAGAAAACGGTCCAGCTGACCATTATCATTCAGGTCTTCACCGGGGTCCAGCCTTCCGTTGTTATTTACATCCTCGCCCTGGAATACCCTGTTCAGGGAGTTTATGGTCGAAACAAGATTTACCCGCGACTCCTCATTATCCACAGATTTGCCGGCAAGCCCCTGGAACTGCTCCGGCTTCAGTGCCGCTGATACCCCGAAAAAGATCGTGATGGTTTCACCGGGTAATACTTCAGTAAAAGGACCGGTTGAAATAAATGAAATGTAATTTCCTTCACTTTCCTGGCCGTCTGTTCGAAGTTCTTCACGGATTGAAGGTTTATCTGATCCCGGTCTTTGTGTATCTATAGGAAAAGTTTCTGCCATTCTATTATATCGTTCAATATCATCAGAAGGCCGAAGAAACACCCCTGTACCGGCTGAAAAGAGCCAGTAACTTGGCCCCACATCCGGAGTGCGCAGGCCAAAGCCGGGAAGCTGATCATTAAAAGGATGAAAAAACTCGCCGCGATATTCGGATCCAATCAGTGAAACGGCTCCGTATGTATTAATACTTGGCATATCAGTGGAGCCGGCATCAAATACATAGGTCGTAAAAAGATCATCCAAAAAACCGATGCCATTTTTATTGAAAAAAGCACTGCCCTGATCGGTGGCGGTGAAAACATTTCTGGCAACCAAATCAGCATACATACCGACGTAAACACTGTCCCATACAACACCATCGGGGTTCCCGGAGTGGATTTGGCTGTTATTGGTGATATCGTATTGAAGAATGGTAAAGTTTTCGGTGAATGGAAAATCCCAGTTCAGGCTGCGAAGTTCAACGTCGGCAAAAAGAGGCTGATCATGTCCCTGGATTACCGTATTTGTACCCGGTATCACAGTATTGCGATCTGTGAAGTTAGTAATAATATCCTGCTGACTGATTCCTACCCCCGTGTTTTCTCCCTCAAAACGAATTTGTCCGTCTGCGGTAAACTCAAAGCCGCGCTTACCGGAGGCAAATCCGCCAGGATCTGTAATAGCTGAAGTTGAAGTGAGCTGCTGACCTCCTGCAAAAGCACCTATCCAGATTCCTGCTTCAAAGAGGTGCTCTGTACCTGTATTTGCGGGAAAGCGCATGCTGGCACCTGCATCCGGATTGTTTCTCACATCCGGTTTTCCAAGCGTACCGATATTGGAAATTGCTAAACGCAATTCACCTGCACTTGTCTCGGCGCGTTCAAATAGAAATTGTGCCTGGACCTGTGAAGCGAACAAAAACAGAGAGAAAAGAATCAACCCCGGTAACTTTACATTCATATAACCCAAATATTCAAAATCAATCCTATAATTTATACTGTAAGTGTAAGAAATTTTTTGCGAAAATTCTTCACATCTGTGATTGATTTTACATTTGCGTAATATTACTTATGATTTGATCAGGGTACGGTAGATATGAACAAGCGTTCCCTGTTTAACACCCATATAATAGAGAGCCACAATCAATCCAAAAATAAGCTGCAGGCGGATCACACCATTCACTTCAAACCTTCTGGCAGATGTGGTGACATGATCGTTTTCGAGCCTGAAAGGCGAAGATTTTTTTATCCGGCTGACGATTTCCTGGTCTTCCATAAGAATAAGGTCTTCCCTGAATCCTGAAATACGGTCGAACAGCTGCTTTTCCGCGTACAGACTTTGATCGCCAAACCGAAGCCATGTAGCTTTGAACCGGGTGAACCATCCGTACAGGCGATACCATACATTTTGCTTATCAAAGCGTAACTGAAAACAGCCGGCCGGGAACCCGTTCCGTACCGACATCAGAATCTTTCTGTCGTAATGTTCGGGCGGAATTGTATCCGCATGCAAAAAATAGAGCACGCTGCCTGAAGCTGAACGTGCACCGCGGTTCATCTGTGCAGCCCGGCCCTTCACTTCGCAGTGAACAACACGCGCACCTGAGTCTGCAGCAATTTTTGCGGTATTGTCTCTGCTTCCAGCGTCCGCTATTATGATCTCTTTCTCAACAAACTTGTCTCCGCGACTCTTAATTTCATCAATCAGAAGACCAATAGTTTCTTCTTCATTGATGGTGGGGATGATAATACTCAGTTCAGGATTGGCCAATTTCAAAAGAGCTTTTATTTAAATCGTCAAGGGTATCAATATCATTCAGTTCTTCCAGTTCACCCCACGATTTATGCAGTTGGTCGAGTGTTTTAATAGTTTCCCCGTAAAGGGAGTCGCGGCTCCAGCTTTTATTAATGAAAAGTTCCGGGATGTAGTGATTCATACCAAGAAGGTAGTATCCTCCATCCTGCGAGGGACCCAGAACCACATCGTTACATTCGAGTTCTTCGTATGCAGAGAGCAGGTGCTGATCCGACAGTGCCGGGCAGTCGCTCCCGATAATAAGAATCCGCCCGAAGCCTTCCCGGAATCCTTGTCTGAAAGCTTCCTGCATCCGCTCACCCAGATTATCCCCTTTTTGTAATTTTTTAATGAACTGATCTTCCCCCCAGTTATCCGAAAAATCGATACTGGATGAATACCAGACCTGTTTTGTAACATTCAATTTTTGAACAACTCCGCGTGTATATGCAAGTAATTTCTGATACACATCGAGGGCTCTTTTATTCCCGATATCTGCAGCCAGTCTTGTTTTTACTTTTCCTTCTTCAGGATTTTTTACAAATATGACCAACAGGTCGCGCCTGGTTTCTAACACCTTACTTTATGCTGATTTATAATTATTAAAAGTGGAACAACTTCATCAATAATCCATTAAATTGGAAGACAGATCATTGGTTTTTTAATATCTTCACAAGTTAAATAAATAATCAGCTAAAAAAAGTTACCGGAAGTAATACTTCTATAAAAATATGACTCGATTTATACTTTCTGCCCTGTTTTTATTGTCCGTTTTAATAATCACCGTACCGCAGGCACATGCCCAGGAACGATTCAGTGACATGGAAGCCGGCCTGATGATCGGTGAACCCACCGGTTTGAGTTTCAAAATGTGGAGAAATAACAAAACCGCTATTGATGCAGGATTAGCCTGGTCATTCAGCGACGACGGCTCCCTCCATATTCACGGTGATTACCTGTTGCACAACTGGCTCGAGGTGGAGGAGGGAAGCCTTGCTTTCTATTATGGCATTGGTGCGAGAATCCGTGTTACAAGCAACAGTAAGTTTGGCGCGAGAATACCGGCTGGCCTGCAATATCTGATGGAAGGGAGCAGGATTGGATTCTTTTTTGAAATCGCGCCCATATTAAACCTTTTACCTGATACGGACCTGGATGTGAACGGCGGGATTGGCGCAAGGTATTTCTTTTGAGAAAGCGCGGTGTTTGAAGTAAAGGGATACATTGACATGCCTGCGAACACACCCCTCGTTCGGCCCAAACACCCTTTGGGCGTTGTGCCTAACATTTCCCCTCTCGAGAGGGGAAGGCTAACCTTAACACCGACAGGTGGTTAAGGTTAGACAGGGGTGTGTTCCAACGTATCAGGGCGTTTTGTAATCCATTTATTTAAACAACGTTCCTTTGGATCCATGACCTCGCCAACTCACCCTTTCATCCCTGCTCTTTCTTTTACCGGAAGTGACACCTCGGTTCCTTCTTTCACAAATTTAATATCCATGAAGGGGTTTTCTAAATACTGATTTACTTGTGCCGAAATTTCGTCCAGGTAATCATCTGATGAATCGGGATCATGATGGGTTAGATATAGCCTTTTTACACCGCTGCCTTTTGCAATTTCGACTACTCTTTCCCATGCTGAATGGCCCCAGTTCATTTTTGAGTGATAGTTATTCAGACAAAATTGTGCATCATGAATTAAAAGATCGCAACCGGAGATAAACTCTTGAAACTTTTTGGTGAACCGGACCGGTGTGGTTTCGAGAGGCAATTCATTATCCGGTGAAAACACAATACTGTAATCATCTATCTTTATTTTATAAATAGCTGTTTTCGTTGGATGATTCGCAAGCAGAAAATCGACGGTATAGTTTCCAAACTCCTCTGAAGGATTTTCATGGGTTACGTAATCAATATCGGCAGCTATCATGTCGAGAGTAACCGGAAAGAATGTTTTGGTAAGATGCCCGGCTAAAATCTCTTTGGCACCGCCCCTGTATTGTTCCGGCATATGAACAACAAATATATTTTCTCTCCGGTAAAACGGTTTAAAAAAGGGAAATCCCTGGATATGATCCCAGTGCGGATGTGTGATAAAAATACGCCCTTTCACGGGATAGCTAATTTCATTTTCAAGATAATTTCCCAGGTTCCTGATACCAGTACCACTGTCCAGGATAATGTATTCATCCAAAAAAGGAGCGGATACAGATACACAGGTAGTGTTCCCGCCATAGCGTATATTCTCGGGATTAGCCGTGGGCGTGGAACCTCTGACACCCCAGAATTTAACTTTCACAGCCGGTTCAGTCTCTTTTTTAAATGTATGAGTGAGATTCTTAATCAGGCCGTCATCCTTTTGAAAAAAATCCAGGTGTATGAAATCTGAAAAATCTTCTGAAGCAAGCTTTGTGCCGTTATCATGAATCAATAAAATGCGGGAATCACGAATCGACGGTTCACGTGCAAGCAGAGCCTGAAGCTTTTCGAGAGAGAACTCCGGGTTGGAAAAATCTACAATGATTGCTGAGGGTTTATGAGCCTCAACTTTTTTTATAGTGAGGGTACAATCAGGCGCAATAATAAACTGGTTGCCGGTGTCAGACAACTCCTCCATCAGGCAGGCACCATAACGATGGTCTGCCAGTATAATTACAGATTTGTTTTTTAAAGTTTGAACCACAATCCAGATTATTTACTCAGGGGGTTAATACCGGGTAATAAAAAATAGTATACAAACGAATGGCCTGTTTCTGCAATTAACAATTTCCAACAGAGCTGACCGGAATTTCTATTTTTTGAGTTTATCGATCTCGGCCTCAAGTTGATCCAAATCACCCTCTTTTTCCGAAAGAGATTGCTCAGCTTTATCAATTTTCTCTTTCACCTCATCAAGCATGGTACTGCCTTTTTGGGGTTTAAAATAACTGAGTGATTCTTTCATTTGAATGAGGTCCCTGGTAAGGGTAGATATTTCCTGTTTCAGGCTGTCAGCTTTTCTCTGTTTCTTCTGTATGTCGGCCAGATCATCTGCCGTAAACTCATTTACATGTTCGCGGCCAACAATCTTCGCGGCCGATTTTGCAGCACGGAACCGGTCATAAATCACATCACAGATTTCCCGGTAGTCTTTCCACATTTTATTTTTGTATTTAATGGGGACATATCCCGCCTTTTTAAACTCCTCCTGCAGAGGTTTTGCCTCTTCTACCGCTGCAATCGGATCTTCGTGTGTCGTGAGCTTGCCAAGCTGTTCAAGAATCTCTTTTTTCTCGTCCAGGTTGTCTTTTCTCTTCTCTTTAACCTCCTTAAAATGATCCCGGCGCCGGTCATAAAAATGATCCATCGCACCTTTAAACTTTTTCCAGATCTTGCCGGATTTTCTTTTCGGCACAGGACCAACCTCTTTCCACTGCTTCATCAGGTTCTGAAGTTTTTGGTGTGTTCCCTCAAAATCATCCGACTCCTTCAGTTCTTCAGCCTCCTTGATCAGCTCATATTTCTTTTCAAGGTTTTCATTTTCCTGCTCACGTATCAGGTCTGCATTTTCAGCTTTCTTCTCATTAAAAGCATCGGTAGCTGCTTTAAAGCGATCCCACAATTCATTCTCTTCTTTTTGAGGCAGATTCCCTGTTTTTTTCCAGTTCCGATGCAGTTTATTTACCCTGCGGGCAGCATCTGCAAGGTCATCGGCATCCACCAGCGCCTCAGCCTCATCAATTAACTTTTTCTTTTTCTGAAGAAATTTCTCAATCTGTTTTCGGTATTTTTTATCACTTTTAAACCGTTTTGCATGAAACTTCTCCTGCACGTCATGGTACTTGTCCCACATCTCCTGGTTTTTCTCAATAGGCACACGTCCAATTTTTCTCCACTGCTTAGACAGCTCTTCAAACTCTTTTTCAGCCTCTTTCCAGTTTTCATCATCTCCAAGATCTTCCAGGAATTTTTCCATTTTTTCCAGGATTACCAGTTTCCCCATCAGGTTATCCTGTTCCTGTTGTTTCTTCTGGACCAGGCGATCTACTTTATGCTCCTTGAATATCTTTTGAAGCTTTTGAAATCTCTCATTCAGCTGTTCAATTTCATTTTTTGGCACCGGCTTTATCTTGTCCCAGCGCCTTGATATTTTTCTCACTTCATTTTCTGCGGTCCATTTCTCTTTCTCAACAATTTCTTCAAGCTGCTGAAGCAGATTTTTTTTCTTTTCGAGATTCTCTTCTCTTATTTTTTTCTGCTCTTCGAAATGTGCATTTTTCCTTTTTTCGAACTCTTCCCGGGCTTTCTCAATTCTCTCTTTATAACCGGTTACATCCGCCTCTTTCGGATCAGGCCCTTTTTCCCATTCGAGCTTTAAATTTTCGAATTCCATGCCTACGTAGGGCCAGTCTGTCATTTCACTGATATTTTCAGCTTTTTCAGCAAGAGAAGCATAAAATGAGTCCACACTCTTATCATCTTCCCCGTCTTCTTTTTCTTCAGCTGCAGCGTGAGCGGCCTCTGCATCTTCATCCGGTTCGTCACTTTTCTCTGCTTCAGTGTGGGGCTTTTCAGCACTTTCAACAGGTTCTGAAGATTCATCTTCTGTTTCTTCAACTGGTTCAGGCTCAGTCGTAGTTTTTTCTGCATGCTCCTCTTTCAATTGGCTGCTGAACTTTTTTTCTAAATCGGATGCAGCCATTTCAATTTTTTTGATAAGGGTTTCAAAATCACCAATAGCTTCAGCCGATAAAAGTTCATCTTTGAGATCAGAGAATGATGCTTTTAGCTTATCAATCGCGGCATTCTCTTTTTTCTTCCATGTACGGATAAATTCATCACTCTTTGTCTTTAATTCTTCAAACGCGGATTCCAGGTGTTTAATCTCCTCTTCTACGTTTTCAATATCGACAGATCCGATTTTCCTCTCTTCAAAATAGGATGTGGACTTCAGGTGTACATCTCCCTCCGGTGTTACATAGGCAAATTTATTCTCAAATAAGTGTTGGGAGTCACTGGGTGATTTTTTTTCTGAATCAGACAAAATAAGTTCCTTTTTCATTCTATTTTTTTACGGCTCGGGGCCTTCTTTAATTTAGAAACGTAGTTTAATCAAGAATCCTTATGGAAGCAAACGCGCAAACCGGTAATTTATCAATCAGGATGTGGCTTTCAGAGGATTCTTACAGATATCTTAAAAACCTGTTCAACTGCATATCCTGTAATTATCCGTTAAGTTTTCGCTGGTATAGTACATCAATCAGAAGTGCAGCTGTCCACGAAAAATCAGTTGAGCCGTAGCCTTTACCCGTATCAGGGTCAAAATATTCATAAAACCCGTTTTGAGCAGGAAGCTGTATAATCGATTCCATAATACGATCAGCGTAAAGATCATACCCGTATTTCGACAACCCAATACATAACATCCAGTTCAGATTGATCCAGATCGGGCCGCGCCAGTATTTACTGGATGAGTATTCAGGGCTGCTGCGGTCAAAAGTTGGTGCGGCAAAACAGGTATCGTCCAGCCGGCAAAAGCAGTGTGTATTCAGGTAGTTAAAGAGACGTTCGGCTCTTGACGGATCCGGTATTCCTGCAAAGAGGGGAAGAAAGCCTGCCAGCACCCTTTCATGAATCTGACTATTTGAAACCATGTCAAAATCAACATAAAAACCGTTTTCTTCATCCCATAACTTTTGGTCTAATGCCTCAGCCGTTTTTTGCGATTGATCTTTCCAGGGCCTTGGATCTTTACCGAGTCGTTTTGCAATTTCTGCAAGATCGAGTGTAGCCTGGCACAGTATTGTATTGAACAGGACATCCTGAACCAGAAAGGGACAATCACTGGTGCGAATACTTTTTTCGTCATATTTCTGCCTTCGAAAGAGCTCAACAAGGTACACATACCGGTCATATTCTTCGTCCGTTGGCCTTTCGGCTGCATCAACGTGAGACAAATCCTTACGCTCGTAAGGCGGGATCTCACCGGGCGGCGGATTAATCTCTTTTAATACAGGATCCCAGACCGGTGAATTATCCTGGCCCGATTCCCAGGGATGGCGGATGTATACCAGGTTTTCATTGTCCGGGTCTCGTTCATCATATAAATAGTTATGCCATTTTACGAGTTGATCATAAATTTTTTCCGCATAATCAAGAGCCCTTTTGGTGTCTTTACTGTGATCCATCATAAGGCGAACGGCAGTTGCATGAACTGGCGGCTGGCATATTCCGGAAGATTCTAAACCTGCAGGTGAATCGGGTGAACAATCAACCTGCCAGAAATCAGGACCGGGGAAATAGAGTCCGTTCAGTTCGTTTTTATCAAATACAATATGCGGTATCATGCCATTGTCCCATTGCGCATCAAAAAGCCGTTCCAGTTCCTTTTCTGCCCTCTCCTGGTTATAGTGACAATAGCCGATACTGATAAAACAAGAATCCCACGACCACTGGTGCGGATAGAGTGAATTAGTGGGTTTCGTAAATGAGCCGGTCCAGTTTTTTTTTAGTACATTTTCGGCTGCTTCTATTAAATCTTGAAATTCTTTCTCTTTCGCAGATGGCATACTGTTTTTTGTTATTTACAAATGAATTATGAGTATGATTTATTTGTCTCAATATTATGAAAAAATAGGCTTTCCATTTTGTTTAAATCAATTTTAATCGTAAATGCAAAAAATAGATAACTTACATCTTATGTATTCATGTTAATTTATCAGTCAATTACCTGGAAAGTATCCCGGTATATTAAAATTTAGAAAATGAATTTCGATTCTAACTGGCGGCAACGCTGGATTCAACTGCTTAGAAAGTGGATTGCGTTTAAAGAGAGGGCAAAACTGGGGTTTCATTATCTTCAGGATGAGATCTATGAAATTGATAAAGCCACTCACTCCTATTTTCGGGCTTTAACAATTTTGCTCAGCTTGTTGGTCGTTGCCAGCATTCTGATTCCGATCGGTTTTGAGATGACCCCGGAGCTGATTCATCTCAATCGCCAGATTGAGACTGCCATTCTTTTTGGGTTCGTTGCAAGTTTCTTGCTTCGTCTGTTTTTAACATCTAACCGAATCACATTTATCAAAAAACGATGGCCTGAGGGGATATTAACGTTATTCTCAATTTTAATTCTGTCCGGTATCACTGATTTTCTTTTTTTTGATATCGGGAGTACCGAAAGGGTGCTGTTGCGGTTTTTAAAGGGGTACCTGCTGCTGATCGTGGCGATTAAATTTTTACAGTACCTGCCTGAACTCCTTGAAAAACAGAAAAATTCTGCCCGTTTCCTGGTTTACAGTTTTCTATCGCTTATTGCATCAGGAACAGTTCTGCTGATGCTGCCCGAGGCAACACAAGACGGTGAGGGGCTTAGTTTTATCGATGCCCTGTTTACTTCAACAAGCGCTGTATGTGTTACGGGCCTCATTGTGGTTGATACTGCAACCCACTTTACACTTTTCGGAGAGCTTGTGATTCTGTCTCTTATCCAGCTCGGCGGAATAGGTATTGTCACATTTGCAACATTCCTGTTTCTCTATCTTCACGGGGGGCTGGGACTCGGACAGATGAATACGCTGAAAGGAATGGTGGGTGAAAAAAATTCAGTGCTTCTGATTTCCACGCTGAAGATGATTGTAGGATTTACACTTCTTGTTGAAGCAATCGGCGCAGTTGCATTCTACCTTAGCTGGGATATAAGCTTTTCGAGTCATGAACAAAAAATACTTTTCTCCATATTCCATGCTGTTTCTGCATTTTGCAATGCAGGTTTTTCTCTTTTTACAAACAGTTTTGCAAATGCAGAAAATGCAACTAATCTCGGAGTCAACTTCACTACAATGATTTTAATTGTATTAGGAGGCCTCGGGTTTACTACAATTTGGGAAATAATTCGTCTTAAAACAGCTCGTTCAAAATGGCGAAGGCGACTCACTATTCATACACGTACAGTTTTACTCAGTACGGTTGTCCTGATCGTTATTGGCGCTTTGTTGATTCTTGCAATGGAGTGGAATCAAACTCTTTCAGGCTATTCGTTGGGAAATAAAGTGCTTATTTCTCTTTTTCAAAGTATAACCACCCGAACAGCAGGTTTCAACACGATAGAGACCGGGGCTATCGGGATGTCTGCAACACTCATCATACTTGTACTTATGTTTATTGGCGGGTCACCCGCATCCACGGCGGGTGGTATAAAGACCACTACGTTTGCGGTTGTGATGCGCTCTGTGGTAATGACCATTCGCGGCTACAACCGAATGGAAGTATTCAATCGAACGGTGCCAAATTCAGTTATTTTCCGTGCTATGACCGTGGCACTGCTCGCATCTTTCTGCATTAGTGTGAGTACTATTTTACTGAGCCTTGTTGAAAGCCATAGCTTTACAGATCTTCTTTTTGAAGAAGTATCTGCATTTGCAACCGTTGGGCTTTCACGAGGTATCACCAGTGACCTGACCTCTCCGGGAAAATTTATAATTGTTGTTTCCATGTTCCTGGGAAGAGTAGGAATTTTAACGTTTATGATTGCATTTGCAAAAAAAATAGATACACACAAATACAAATATCCCGAAGAATCAATCATGGTATCTTAACCAAAAAATCAGGAAAAAAAGATGGAAAAAAGAAAGGATCTTCAATTTGCGATTATTGGAATTGGTGCTTTTGGCAGCGCTTTAGCCAAAAAATTGTCTGAAGAGGGTGCCTATGTGATTGCCATCGACAATAACATGGATCACATTAACCAGATAAAAGAGTTTGTTACAGACGCGATCTGTTTTGATGCAACAGATACAGAGCTTCTTGAAAGTCATGGCATATCGGAAGTGGATGTCGCAATTATTTCAATCGGTGAGGCATTTGAACCGGTCGCTCTAATTGCTATGCACTTGCTGGGTTCAGGTGTAAAAGAGGTTTATGGCCGGGCAGAAAGTTATATCCAGGAACAAATCCTTAAAAAAATAGGTATTACGGATGTTATCCACCCGGAACGCCAGGTCGGTGAACGGATGGGAATTTCATTGATGAGGAGAGGAGTTTCGGATATATATGACATAAGCGACGAATTGTCAATTTTTGAAACCGAAGTACCCGAATCGATGATTGGTTATACGCTCGAAGAGCTAAAAATTCGTGAACGGTACCAACTGAATGTTATAACCATCAAAAGGCTGAAATCAAATGAAAAAAGTGACGCTGATGAAAAAATTTATGAGGTATTGGGGATTGTGACCGGAACTACCAGGGTTAAAAAAGGAGATCATTTTTTATTGGTGGGAAGTGAAGATAATATGGACAAAATGATGGAAACAAATTGAGGTTGGAATTGTCAGAGCAAAATTCTTACTCCTTTTCTGAAGCGGTTTCCGGAGATGAACTCAATCCAAGTTGTTCTTTCACGCGTTTTAATCCTTCCCCTGCCTTGATTGTCCAGTCATCAGGCAGGTATCTGCGAACCATGAGTACGGAACAAGGTGCCTGGTCTGCTACAACGTCCGTAATGGTCCCAAAAAGGACATTTTTTATACTCCATTCATGTGATGCACCAATGATAACAAGATCATGATCGTGATTTTCAAATTCTTCAGAGATACCGTCACTCACTTCTTTTGCCTCTCTGATTTCAATCTCTGCCAAATCTAAATCTTTAATGATCAGTTTTATAGATTTTTGAAGATATTCCAATTCCTTTTCATGAGAGACACCCTCTTTTACAAGACGCAGTATTTTAAGATTTGCTTTGTTTGCCCTGGCTATTCTTGCGCCAACTTCCAGACCTAACTGGGCGTGAAGGCCTCCTCCCCATGGCACAAGAATCGATTTTATTTCGCCGAGTCCGCGGCTCTTCAAAACGCCCAAGTCTGCTTTCAAATTTTGAATAATTCTCTGAACAGGTGTTTTGTAAATTCTGCCTACACTAAAACCGCCTTGCCATCCCATCACCAGCATGTCTGCTTTTCTCTCGGTGGTTTCGGAAATAAGTGCGCCAAAAACATCGTGCGCAGCTTCAGAAACAGATTCGAATTCTGTTTTCTGAAGAGCCCTGTTCTCCGGTTTCGATTTGTCGATAGATTTTTCAGTTATTTCATCAATATGCTTTTGTACCGATGGTCTCTCCTCAATTCTTTGTCTGATCGTTGAAATCGGTGTTTGCAGTGGTACATGTAAAATATGTATACCGGTTACTTTCCCGCCGGTATCTTTTCCTGTAGCTATGTACTGCGACAGCCTAAGCAGATTCCCTTCATACTCAGGATTGGCGAGGGCAGTCATCACATGTCGTGAATCATTTGGATTAAGTTTGCGACGGACGGGCAATGCTTTTTCAATTCTCTCTCTTTCTCGCTTTTCGGTTGGAAGAGAAAACACCTTCAGTCCGTGCTTTTTCCACTGTTCACTAAATTCCGGAATCGCATTATCAATAGATACCCGGCTTTTACCCCAAACCAGGTACCACGCAAGACTTGCTAAAATCAATACTACAACCGCAATCTGTGCAAAGGTGCCTGAATATATGATAATAGATATACATCCGATTGCAGCAACTACCTGAGCAAATGGATTTCCGGGTGTTCGATAACTTGGCTTGTACCAATCGGGACTGGCTGCCCTCAAAACAATACAACCTATATTCAACGCTGCATAGCTATAAAGCTGCAGAACACTTGCAATTTTTGCGAGGTTCTCAAGACTGTCAATTAGCAAAAAAAGCAGTGCCAGAACGCCGGTCATTAAAATGGCGCGATAAGGTGTTAACAGTTTCTTATGAACTGCGCTCAGCCAGTTAGGCACCATACGATCTCTGGCCATAGCCAGGTTGATTCGTGAAGATGCCATAATGCTTGCATTCGCAGAGGAAACTGTAGCCAGCAGTCCGGCGAATATAATGGCAAGTCCGCCGAAACCACCGAGCATCTGCCTGGCGGCTGTTGTAAGCGGGTCAGGAACTTCAACGATGGTAGATTGAGTAAATATTCCTGCAATTACCAGTAAAATCACCATGTAGAGCACAGTAACCAAAGCCACGGATCCTATTAATGCCCTGGGTAGGTTTTTATCCGGATCTTTTATCTCTTCAGCTACAGCAGCTATCTTCACAAAGCCAAGAAAAGAGACAAATACAAGAGCAGTTGTACCTAAAATCGGCTCTGTTCCAAAAGGGAAAAACGGATCAAAATTAGCCGGCTCGAGGTGAAATATTCCCAGAGCGCTGAATCCGCCGAGAATAGCAAAGAGAGTTAAGACAACAATTACCTGTAAACGCCCCGATTCTTTTGCCCCTATCACATTAAGCACAATCAACAGTACCCCTCCCGCAAATGCTCCCCAAAAGGCCGTTACCGGAAGAAACTGGGAGAGATATTCGCCAAGCCCGAAGAGGTAGAAGGCGATGGCAAAAGTCAAGCTAAGCCAGATACCAACTCCTGAAATAGCACCAAATGCAGGACCAAGAGAACGTGAAACAAAAAAATAATCTCCGCCCGACGTCGGCATTCCGGTTGCCAGTTCAGCAGCACTTGATGCAGTTATAATGCAAATAATACCGGCTATCAGATAAGCAAATATTGCCGCCGGACCGGTTAATTCAAGAGCGATTCCTGCAAGTAAAAAAATACCGGCTCCGATCATAGTTCCTGCGCCGATGGTCAGCGCATCCCAAAACCCAAGCTCTCTTCGCAAATCAGTCATTACACAGTAAATTAACAGTGTTGAGTTTTAAAAGAAGAATAAAGCTACAAAAATCAGAATTGATTTCTATATAAAAAGTGATTTATTTGCTTTTTTAGCAGACTTCAGCTTTTGTTTGACGGACTATTCTTTCTGGATCATAAAGTTCCTTTAGAAATAATCGGATGAAGACTGCAGATCTAAAAAATATTACAACTCTTTTGTTACAAATCTTGAAATAAGCGGCAAATGATCACTTATTTTGATCATCTCTTCCCGGCTGAGCGGCTCGATAATATGCGTACTGTTCGGAACCATTTCACGGGCAAGATTCTGGTTGGGCAAAATATGATCAATTCTCCAAAATAGTGAATCGGAGGGATGCGAAAAGCTGTCTGTTCCTTCCAGAGGATCGATGAACAGCGGTGGTTTACTGCCCAATAAAAGGTTGAATTCCCGGCTACCGGGAGTAGTGTTCAAATCTCCAGCAATGAGCATGTTTCGATCCGGCTCCAGCTTCATCAGCATTTGCAGATGACTACGCAACAACCTGATCTGTCCCATCCTCCATGCTTCATTTCGCTCGCCCCGGCCAGCTTTCAGATGCAAACCCGTTAGTGTAACCCGGTAGTCCTGATTAATCATGAGATCTGCCGTCCACATTCGATTGTTGGTAAGCATCTGAGAGGTTGTATTGCCATCATCATCTTTTTGTCCCGGTATGGGTGTTTCGATATGAGCATAACTGTAAAACATGCCCAACGGTACACGGCTCATCAGCACAACATTCATGTACCAGTCAGGACTTTCCAGTGCAGCAAAAACCTGGTAGCCAAGTTCGGGAAAGAAGTCCTTCGAAAGTGTTTTCAGGTAGCTGTCACTCTCCAGCTCCTGGAATACTACCACATCCGCATTCAGTCGGCGGATAGCCTCAGCAAGCAGTTCTCTGCGTTGCTCCATATCACCCTGCGGACTGTCTTCACGGTTATTATCGATATAGGGATTGTCGTATTCGTCTACAAAATGTTCAATATTCCATGAGGCAATTGTGAGGGTATCAGGTATGGATTGATACCAGCCCGGTTTGGCAACCTCTTTTTGATAACCGATGTAGCTTTTATCACTCATTTTATCCGGCTGGTCATTGCAGCTGAGAAAAAATGTGACAAGAATAATTGAGCCAAAAAATATTTTATTCATTTTGGAAAAACTGAAAATTTCTGATTACGGGAGATCAGTTGTTGTATAATTAAAAAGAGTTTAAAAACCGAGATTACCAATGTTCCGGATGAATAACAATGGATAATTTATAATCATCAACCTGGCGCATCCATTTTCTGAAATCTGATCAAACAATAATATCTATTACCAAAATTGTCCAAAGGTTTTGAACAATACTGATCAGTTACAATAATCCATATATATTTATTTATGATATTAATAAATAATATTAATTATTAATTATATAAAAAAGACACTACCATTTCCCCGGCTGTCTGCGATCTGTGATTTATCCGGACATATAAACAGGTAACCAGTAATAAACTTTTTCATTATTAAGAAACGGACAATGTCTGACTCCAACCAATCATTTACGCTAATCGAAGGTACATTTGATTCCGAAGACGCCAGGGAGGTGCTGATGAGCCTTATTGGCCGAAAAATCGAATTTCATCATAAAAAAAATCTGAGATACCAGGAACGAAAAGGCATGGCACACCAAGGCTCACTCGATAGAATCGAAGAGTTGAAAAAAACCCGGGACGATATCCTTGCTCATCTGAAAGAGATGAAAAAGAAACAAATGTCAGTTTACATAAAATCTGATGTTTTCTATTCCGCCACTGAAAATAGTCAGCCGGGTGAACAGCAGTAATATTTTGCTATGGCTTACAGCCTCCGGAATAATCTTATCGCGTAAAAAAATACTGCTTGCAGAACACTCTACACCTTATTAATCAATATCCTGACAAGATAACATGGAGCAAATTATAACACTGGCGTCCAATCTTTTATCACCGATTATACTGATGTTCGTACTCGGTATCTGTGCCTCTCTTCTGCGAAGCGATCTGCGTCTTCCGGAATCAATTTATAATGCACTTGCCATTTATCTGCTTTTGGCAATTGGGCTAAAGGGGGGCGTGGAACTGCATAAAACACCTTTGCTTGAGTTTCTCTGGCCATCCCTGGTTACTCTTATTCTCGGTATTGTGACCCCGATTACGGCATATAACATACTCAGGCGCCTGGGAAAATTCGACCGGATCAATGCCTCAGCCATCGCGGCACATTATGGATCGGTATCTGCAGTAACGTTTATTGTTGCCGTTGCCTTTGCCCGTATGAACGGATACGAGTCAGAGGGCTTTATGCCTGCCCTGGTTGCCATTCTTGAAGTGCCAGCCATCGTTGTAGCGCTGATGATTGCCTACACCAGGGATAAACGCGCGGGATCATGGCAGGATGCCCTGCATGAAGTGCTTGCAGGCAGAAGCATTTTGCTTCTGGCCGGAGGTTTGGTGATAGGCTTAATTGCCGGCCCGTCAGGTTTTGAATCCATTTCACCATTTTTTGAATCGGGATTCCAGGGGGCTCTTGCACTCTTTCTCCTTGAAATGGGAATTATAACTGCACGAAGGCTTGAGGGGCTTAAGGAGGTTGGAGTATTCCTGATTATATTCGGTATCACTGTTCCGCTGCTGCACGGCGTTATTGCCATATTTCTCGGAAGCCTTGCCGGGCTATCGTTGGCAGGAAGTGCTGTTTTGGGAGCAATGGTTTCAAGTGCCTCTTATATTGCCGCTCCTGCTGCAGTCCGTATTGCGCTGCCCGAAGCAAACCCGACGCTCTATCTTACAGCTTCACTTGGAATTACATTTCCCTTCAACATAACCCTTGGTATTCCAATCTATTTCGCTTTTGCTGAATGGATCTTTTGATTTTATTAAATTCCGGGACAACTCAGACTTAAAATGGCACCATCAATGAAAAAAATTTCACTAAAACTTGTAACCATTGTAACTGAACGAATTCTGGAAGACAGAATATTAAGAAAAATAACAGAATTGGGGGCTAAAGGATACACACTGACACAGGCAACCGGAAAAGGCTCAAGAGGAGTTCGCGCCAGTGAATGGGAAGGGCCCGACACCCGCATTGAGACATTGGTAAGTCCCGGTGTTGCCGATTCTATCGTTGAGTACATTGCAGACTCTCTGTTCGAACACTACGCTGTAATTGTCTATGTTCAGGATGCGGACGTGGTTCGGGGCGAAAAATATATTTGAGCCTTAACAAAAACCCACCGCACCGGCTCTCCGGCACAATGCATTTACCAAAATTAATAATTCACATTCTCTGCTTAACACTTCGCAATAACCCAGGTGCCGGGCAAACGGTACTCAACATTTATAAAAATTTAACTCCATAATTACCACATATTTCAGACACAATTGTCTATTTATGCGGTAGCAGAGATATGAAATTTAACAGACCGGTAATCGGAAGGTGAGCAACCAATCATTTTTTTAAAATAGTTGCTGAAATAGAACGGATCACAAAAACCCAGCTTATAAGCAATTTCCTTGATGCTGTCATTTGAAAATTTCAGCTCCCGGCGTGCTTTGATCATGATCTGTTCATGGATAACAGATTTGGCCGTAACACCCAGAACTTTTTTAACTACCTGGTTTAAATATCTTGGAGAAATATTCATCATATCAGCATATTCCGAAACCTGGTGCACCTTCGTAAAATGCCTGGATACAAGACGTTTATACTCTCTTGCAATTTCTACGTCATTTGAATGATTTTCAGTGTTTAACCGGATATTACACTTGCTGTCACAATAGATCAAAAGTGTTTTAAGCAGGGAAGCAGCGGCCGCCTCTTTGTTCGGAATTTCGGAACCTGCAAACTCATCAATCATTTCCGCGATGAGGTGCACACGTTCTCCTATTTTCGGGCTTAAAATTATTTTGGGTACTTCTGAAAATGTTGAGAATATATCCACCTGCTTGATAACCAGGTTTTCTTCAATCCGATTTTTTAAAAAGCTGCTGCCGAAGTGTATAATCCAACCGGCGGGCTCAGATTCAAATTCAAGAAGAACCTCTTGGCCCGGCATAATAAAGAAGATTGAACCGGGAGTTGGATCAAATAATTCAAAATCTATCTGGAGACTCCTGATCCCTTTCTCAATCCATATTATGGTAAAGTTCTCCGGATCTGAAAAACCGGGTACTTGTTTATCAAATTTATTTACCCTGATCAAACCTGAATAATCCATACGCCTGTTATTTTTGTTTCTTTAAAAACAGGGGCAGCCAAACTACTCTCTTTTTTTCTGGAGATGTATTGCATAATATGTAATTTTTTTTGAATATCGAATTACATTCACCCTAACCGTCTGTCCGGCACCATATACTTACCAAAATTAAAATCCACCTTCTCTGCTTTACATCTCAACACCACCCGGGCGCCGGGCTGACGGTATTCAGGATGATCCACCGTCTGTCCGGCACCATATACTTACCAAAATTAAAAACCTACATTCTCAGCTGCAAAACTCAACATCATCCAGGCGCCGGGCTGACGGTATTCTTGGCATCCATCCAGCCCTACCCAAAATCACGCCACCGGCTCCGGTCAGCCGGCCGGGCTGGTTTACAGGTCGGGTTTTTACTTTATTTTCCATGGCCGACAGACCGGGGAAGAGCAACCGTCTGTCCGGCACCATATAATTGCCAAAGTAAAAAATATGCATTCTATGCTACCCAACTCACCATCACCCAGGCGCCGGGCTGACGGTATTCGCGGCAACCAACCAGCCCTACCCAAAATCTTGCCACCGGCTCCGGTCAGCCGGCCCGGTGGGTTTGCAGATCGGGTTTTTACTTTATTTTCCAGGGCCTACAGACCGGGGAAGAGCGACCGTCTGTCCAGACTAACGGTTTTCAGGAGATGGATAGGTCAAAACATACTTTTAAAAAAGAAATTCCGATAATTATCAGAATTCTCTTGACTCTGTACCATGGTACAGGCCTTATATTATTAGTGAGTTAAATTCCAAATCAAAACAATTGAGTCAAATATGCCGTTTAAAAAAGGAGAAGTTTACAGGTGTCCGGATAAAAACTGTGGATGCGAAGTAACCGTAACCAAAAGTGCCCCGCAATCTTGTGGTGGCGATCAAAACCCAACCTGCTGCTGCGGTAAAACAATGGTACTGGCGGACAAAAACTGAATGTTTAATTTTAAATTTCATGAGTTATAAAATCGGTAAAACGGCCGAACTTGCCGGGGTCAATAAGGAGACCATACGGTATTATGAGAAGCGAAAACTCATTTCACCGCCGGCAAGGCGCCGGTCGGGTTACAGGGAATTTTCCCGTTTACATATTGATGAAATCAAATTCATCAAACGGGCCCAGGAACTGGGTTTTACACTTTCTGAGATTAAAGAACTGCTGCAATTAAAGGTAGACGAGGATACGGATTGCAAAGAAGTCCGATCCCGGGCAGAAGAAAAGAGGAAAGCAGTTTCCCGAAAAATCGAAAACCTGGTTGAAATTAAGAAAGCTCTTGAGACATTGATCAAAAGATGCAAATCTGACAGATCAACAAATGAGTGTGCAATTTTAAAAACCTTAAACGGAGAATATGAAGATGAACAGCGTGATACTTGAATCCACAATTACTTGTCCGGCTTGTGGACACAAGTCAAAAGAAAAAATGTCTGAAGATTCCTGTCTCTTTTTTTGGGAATGCCCTTCCTGCAGTAATATTGCAAAACCCAAGCAGGGCGACTGCTGTGTATTTTGTTCTTATGGGGATACAGACTGTCCGCCAATTCAAACCGGTAGTAATAGTTGCTGCTGACATTTTGAAAAAAATGAACTTTATTTACCTCAACAATTACACAAAAGCCGGTTTCTGGACAAGCATCATTGCTGCTTTGTGCTGTTTTACACCCTTACTTGTGTGGGGATTTGCTTTCGCCGGATTGGCAGCTTTCACAGCCTATATCGATCTTGTGGTACTTCCAGTTTTGTTTCTGGGATTGGCCTTATTTGCCTTTGGTTACCGAAAATACAAACAGGAGAAAAACCTTC
>Ga0102932_1000472_pt1 | contig 20187 bp, 19 predicted proteins | sample SalPonR1_C_D2_MG_FD_78212 | JGI IMG/M metagenome (GOLD analysis project Ga0102932, IMG submission 78212) | Salt pond soil microbial communities from South San Francisco under conditions of wetland restoration - Salt Pond MetaG R1_C_D2_MG | ecosystem: Environmental > Aquatic > Marine > Intertidal...
CGCCTCGGCGCGCATTTCCTATGGTGGGCGCGGACAGATCACCGATGTTCAGCAACCAAGGATCGGCCAGCAAGTGCTGGATGCGGTCCTTCCCTTCTGAGGTCAGCCCATGAAGAAAGTGCTTCTGATACTGGTGATGATGATGCTTGGAACTGGTGGCGGCGTGGGCGCGGGATTCGCGTTACGCAAACCGCCGGCAACACATGACACGACCGAAACTTGCGTGCCCGCAGCCGATGCCCCGCAAGCGACGCAGACCCCCCCGGCACAAGACAAAGGTGCGGACAGCCAGCATGACTATGTCAAACTCGACAATCAGTTCGTGGTGCCCCTTGTCAACCGCGACGAGATGCGCGGGCTGATCATCATGTCGCTCAGCCTCGAGCTTGTGCGCGGCACCGCCGACACCGTTTATGTAAAAGAGCCGAAACTGCGCGACGAGTTCCTTGAAGTGCTGTTCGAACATGCGAACATGGGCGGATTCAACGGTGATTTCACAGCAGCCGATCGCCTTGAAGCATTGAAGGTCAGCCTCGGCGAAGTGGCACTGCGCGTTCTGGGCCCCATCGTGTCCGACGTTCTCATCACAGATATCGCGCGGCAAGCATCCTAGAGCCCGATACCGACACCGCGCGTCGCCGGCCAAGTCAGAAACAGACGGGGTGCGCGAGACGCCTTTGGCCTCGCCACTGTCAGAAGCGCGGGTCCGCGATGGACAGCAGAAGCTGCGCCAGCCGTGCGTCCTCATCGGTGCGCGCCAGACGACGGAGCCGATCTTTGCGCGCGGTCGCGGCAATATCTTCGGCGGCGCATTGTTTGCCATGTGCCCGGCTGAGGCGGGTCATCACCGCCTCCTTTCCCGCAAGATGCCGCGCCAGACGGCGCATCAGGTCCATCCGCTTGGCATCATGCCATGCGGACCATGCGATTTCTGCGCCAATGGCCCGCGCCCCATGCAAATCATCGGGTGAGAGCATCGCCATATCGCGCTTGTGCGCATCAAGCCTTGCTATGTCGCGGCGCAGGGCGGCCTCTTTTTCAAGGAAAGCACGCAACCGGTTCTTCTCGGCTTCGAACGCAAGCCGGGTTACATCAATCAGGTCATCTCGGGTCCCGCTCATCCGAATGCCCGTGCCCGGCGGCGCATGGCATCGGCAAAGCGGATCGCCGCCGCCACGGCGCGATATTGGTCGGTCGGAATTTCCTCTCCGATTTCGGCGGCCGCGAAAAGCGCGCGCGCCGTGGGCGGGTCATGACGGATCGGCACTCCCGACTCTGTCGCGGCGTCGCGTATGGCGAGCGCCATGTGATCAAGTCCTTTGGCCACGCATTCGGGTGCCGACCCCGGCGCACGGCTCCATTTGAGGGCCACAGCGTAGTGTGTCGGGTTCACGATCACCACATCCGCACCGGGCACATCTGCCATCATCTGTGATGAGGCGATCTCCTGCGCGCGCTGACGGCGCTGCTGTTTCATATGCGGATCGCCCTCGTGCTGTTTATGCTCATCCTTCATATCCTGATGAGACATTCGATTGCGCCGCAGATGATCAAACCGCTGCCAGAGAAAGTCTCCTCCCCCAATGATCAGTGCGACCGGAACGACCACCAGCATGAAGTCGAACATTTGTCGCACCATGAGAAGGCCGATGCCCCGCGGCTCGGCATGAATGGCGCCCGACATGACAGGCAAGCGGTGAACCAGGAAAACAGCCAGAAGCACTGAGTAACAGGTCAGCTTGGCAAAGCTCTTGGCAAATTCAAAAAGACCCGACGGTCCGTATTTTTGCTTGGCATTCGAAAGAGGATTGATTCGCTGAAGCTTGGGCTTGAGCTTGTCGGGGGCGGGAACGAAGCTTCGTGTGCCGATAACCGCGAGCAGCGCGAGACAGGCAGGGATGAGAAACCACGCCAGAAGCCCACTGGCCACCGACCAGATCAACCCGCCAACCACCGGCTGTGCCGGGCCGTCGAAGAATGTCGCACGCAACCTGTCGGGCTGTGCCAGAAGCGTCATGAGCGCGTTGGCCACATGCTCGACGCTGGGCCCGCCCACCACAAGCGCGGCAAGCAGGACGCCCGAATATCCCGCTGCCGATGTCAGGTCCGCCGAGCGCGCGAGCTCACCCTTTTTGCGCGCTTCATCCAGCTTGTGCTGTGTCGGCTCGTGCGGTTTGTCGGTATCGGGATCCTGCGCTGACATTGTCAGCCTCCGAAAGGATTGGCGACAAAGGTTTCAAGCGCACGAATCCAGACGCTCAGCATCACCGGCGACAAAAGCATGAGCCCCAGAAGCCCGGCCGCACTTATCGCGGGGGCCCCGACAAAGACGACCATGAGCTGTGGCATGGCCCGGTTTATGATACCGAGAGTGAGATTGTAGAGCACCGACACGATGAGAAACGGCGCCGCCAGCCGGAAGGCCAGCGCGAAGGCCGCGCCGACCTGTGCGATGCCCCAGTCCGCCACAGCGGCGGCATCGGGCAGGGCTCCGATGGGGAAAACCCCATAGGTCCTGATGAACATCTCGGCCATGCGCACATGCAGGCCAAGAAGCATGGCAAGGGCCAGTGCAGCGATGACAAGCACATGTCCCATGGCAGGCATCGGCGTGGTCCCCGCCGATCCGAGGATCTGTGACAACGATGTCGCCTGAGCTGCAATCGATCCTGCGGTCTGAAGCGCGAGAAGGAAGAGGCGAAGGCCGATACCGATAAAAAGACCGATACCCGCTTCGATCAGGATGAGCGGTATCAGCGCCGCAAAATCGGGTGGTGCGCCGATATAGGGCCGGATCGCCGGAGTCACGATCAGCGTGAGCGCCATGGCGAGCCCCAATTTGACCCGCACGGGAACCGAGTTTTCGCCGAACCCCGGAAAGAGCGACATCACCGGACTGGCGCGCAGAAAAACAATAAAATGCGCCCACACGATTTCGTGGCCAAGCGACAAAAGGGCCGCCGCGCCCGTCATGCGGCGACCACCCCCACGAGCGATGGCTGCGCCTCAACACCGACCTCCTCGAACGAGAGCACCGGGTTGGTGATGTTTCGGGCCATAAGCACTGTGCGCAGGAATCGACGCCGCGTCGATGCCGTGACGATCGCGGGAGCGATGCCTTGATTGCCCGCAGTCTCCACCTGTTCGGCGACCCCGCCTGTGAGCGAATTGAACAGATGCGGCGGCAGCGCCACATCGAGTCGCCCGCGATCACCATCCATCTGGTAGCTGGCGAAGATATCCTCCCACTCCGGGGCCAGTTGAATCAGCGGCAGCGTTCCGTCATCACGCATCAGTGCCGAGACAAGCTGAAATCCCAGCCTTTGGCGCACATGCTCGCAGATCGTCTCTGGTTGGCTATTGGTCTGACGCGCTTCGGCAACCGCCTCGATGATAAGTGGCAGATTGCGGATCGACACCTGTTCGGCCAAGAGCAGCCGCAGCACCGAATGAAGAAGGTCCGTTGGCACGCGATCGGGGATCAGCTCATCCAGGAGTTTGCGGTTCGCTTCGCTCCGTGCCGGATCAGACAGGTTGACCATTTCATCAAGCAACCTGCGCATCGCCTTCATGCTCAGCAAACGGCTGAGGTTCTTGCGGATGATTTCAAGCAGGTGGGTCGCCAGTATCTCGGGCGGGGCGACGACCGTTGCTCCGCCCAGCGCCGCGTCTTCTTGGCTTTCCGCCCCGATCCAGCGGGCGGGCGCTCCGTAGACAGGTTCGCTCACCGCTTCTCCAGGGGGAAGACCCGGAATATTGTCGGGATCGAGAACGAGAACCTGCTCCGCCCTGAGCCAGGCCCGGGCCCCCTCCACACCAAGTATCCGGATCACATAGGCCCCGGGGGGCAATGACGGATCATCGGTCAGGCGGATTTCGGGAAGGATAAGCCCATAACGCGTCGCGACATGCGCGCGCATGTTGGCGATCCGGGCGTCGAGCCCGGTCCCTTGGTCAAGAACCATGGACACCAGGTCCGGCGCGAATTCGACGTGGATATCATCAAGCTCAAGCACGTCGCCCATCGTCTTCTGTGAGGGCACGGGTGTTTCGCTGACCTCGGGGGACTTGTCTCGCCGGGCCTTTGCCCGGCCATTCAGCACATAGGCCGTCACGCCAAGGCCGACACCACCGATCATGAAGGGCAGGAATGGCAGCCCGGGGATAAGCGCGAAGAGCCCCATCAGCACCGCAACCGTGGCCAGCGCGATAGGGTGCCGGCCAAGCTGTTCGCTCAACGCGAGATCGGTCGATCCGACCGCACCGCCGCGCGCCAAAAGAAGTGCCGACGCGATGGAAATCACCACCGCCGGTATCTGGGTCACAAGACCGTCGCCCACGGTGAGGATCGCATACGTCTTGAACGCCTGGGCCAAGGGCATGCCATGCACCACCGCCCCCATGATCAGCCCCATCACAAGGTTCAGCAAGGTGATGAGAAGCCCGGCGATCGCGTCCCCCTTGACGAATTTCGACGCCCCGTCGAGCGAACCGAAAAAGGTGGTTTCCTGTTGTTCCCTGTCGCGGCGCGCGCGCGCTTCTTCATGGGTGATTGCCCCGGCGGACATATCACTGTCGATGGCAAGCTGTTTGCCCGGCATCCCATCCAGCGCGAACCGGGCCCCGACCTCGGCCATTCGCGCCGCGCCTTTGGTGATAACCATGAAATTGACGATCAGCAAAACCGCGAACACCACAAGCCCGAGAAACACGCTCCCACCCATCACGAAACTGGCGAATCCCTGAATGACATCTCCTGCCGCACCGGTGCCCGTATGACCCTGGCCGATGATCAGCTTGGTCGAGGAGACGTTGAGCGACAGACGCAGCATGAGCGACGCCAGAAGCACCGTGGGAAAGGCCGAAAAATCAAGCGGCCGTTCGATGAACAAGGTTGTGGTGAAGATCAGGATGGCCAGGGCAAAGGACGCGGCCAGCCCAATATCGAGCACCCAGGCCGGCATGGGCAAAATCATCATGACGATGATCGCCATGAGCGCCATCGACAAGAGCACCGTCGGTTGAAAGAGCGCGCGCAGGGATAGGCTCATCTGGACGACCTCGCGCCTGTCACGTTTGATTTCGTGACGAACGCCCGGTCTCGGCTTTGCCGGGCTGGCACCAACGATCCCAGCCGCCCACCGCCATTGCCATTCGCAAACAGGGGGCGGCTTTTGGTCGTCACGACCCGGCTGCGGGTCTGACGCGGCGTTTTCTGTTCTGGCGGCAGCGCCTTGAGCTCTTGCTCATAGCGCGCGATATAGCGCTTTGCGTAGGCCGGTGTGCGAGAGTGATAGGCACCGGCGGCAAGTGACCAGTCACCCGTCTCGCGATACAGGCGATTGAGGAATTGCGCCGCGTAGAGTGCGTTCTGACGTGGATCAAACATAGAATCGATCGACGCGAAACCCGCGTGATGCCAGCGGTAGTTGATCTGAAAGCATCCGACATCAAAGCTTTGCGCGCCTCGGTCAAACGCCGCTTGCGCGAATATCCGGGCCTCTGCGCGCGTGCTGAACCAGTGCCCTTTGCCCTCCATGTTGACGGTCCAGGGCCATGGCTGTGAATGGCCGTCACGATGACGCCCGGTTTCGGTGCGTGTGATTGCCCGCAGGACCGTGATTGGAACCCCTGTCGCGACAGAGGCGTGGCGGGCGGCAAGGTCACAGCTTTGTTTCGGTGCGACCTCGCCCGCTTTGGCCGCCGCCGGGGCGGCGCCCGGCATCGCTCCGAATGACATGGCAAACACGATGAAACCGCAAATGAGCATCCACACAGGCGAGCCTGAGCGATGTTCCAACCCTTGCCTTGGGCGCGCTTTCAACACGGACATATCGGTCATTCTGTCCTCGCCTCATGGCGGCATTCTGCCGCTTCGATTCCGTATTTAGGGCCAAAGCCTTTAGATTCGGTAAGCAGGATCAGGAGCGTGAAGGAACTTGATCGGGGGCCGCCCCCTCCGGCGGGCCACACGCCATGGATCTCGCACCCCGACACATCCTTGACATACGGCGGTCCGAAGACCGACCTCAATCATCGGCAAGCGGACGGGCACCCAGCATGGCCTTGATACGCTGCCGCGATACGCTGCTTTCAGTCAAAAGAGCCCTGCCCGAGCCAAGCGGCGCATCGGGGTTTTCAGGCTCGGCGCCATCCGTCAAACCGGCAGCCAGCTCCGCGATATCCGGTGCCGTATCACCGGGAACCTGCGCCCAGTCTTCCGCCTCTATTGCGGTGCGCCGGGCATCCTTGTCGCGCCCGGCGGAGGCGAAAAGAATACGGGCAGCATCGGTCTCACCGGTCATTTCGCGTGCTTGGGCCCGCAAAAGATTGGCCTCATCACCTTGTAACCCAAGAAGCGCAACCTCGGCATTTCGGGGGTGTCCCAGCGACAGGGCGATCTTGGCGCGGAGGATCCGCCGGTCACGTCCGGCACGACCCTCCGCCGGCTGATCCACAAAGCGCGATGCCGCATCCGGGAACCCAAGGGACAGCAGACGTTGCGCCACCGTGTTGGCGACCACAGTATCGAGCAACGGCACGTCTTCGGGTGAGAACCGGATGGATTGGGCGATGAAGGTCAAATCCTTCGCGTTCCGCTCAAGAAGCTGCATCAGGACATCGTTCAGCCCAATTACCGCAGCTTCGTCCAAGTCAGGTGTGAGACGCTCGAACTCGGTGAATGCACGGCCAAAATCACCCGCCCCGGCAATCGCGGCGATGTAGGCACGGATGAGGTCTTTTCCCACAGGTTCGTCCCGAAATTCGAGCGCATAGGAACCGGCAAGTTCGGCCATGTCCTCGGCTATCCCGCGGCCCGCCGCGAGCCGTGTGTCGATGCTATGGACAAGGGCGGTTGCCGCATGATTGGAATTGCCTGCGACCACGGCATCAAGATCGGCCTCCGAGGCGCCCTCCGTGCCGCTTGCCAGTCCGGCTTCGGCTCGCGCGAGACGCTCCTCGTCCGACGCCGCGTCCGGCGTCCTGTTCAATCGCCGCAATATCCGATCCGCCGCCTTGCGATGGCCCGCCGCCAGAAGCCGCCGGGCCAAAACAGGGCCAAGGTGATCCCGCAGATGCGCAGGAAGCTCACCAAGTGTCCGCTGCATCGCATTCTGATTGATCGCCAGAGCGGGCGGCAGCGGGTCCTGCGCCAGCGCAGACCAGAAGGAAGCATTCGTATCGCACGCGGCCTGACCATCCAGAACACCGGGGGCAGAGGCCGATCCGTTATCCACGATCTCGGCCATGGCCCGGACGACCCGGGCAGCCACGGTATCCTCCCCCTCAATCAGCATGAGTGCCTGACGCGCCTCGGCGCCGAACCCGAAGAACACGAAGGTGCGAGCCAACCGAAGCGCGGTTTCAGGGTCTGTTTTGTCGAACTCACCACTTATCTCGGACCGCAACCGCCCGATCGAAGCGGAAAACTCGGTGTCATCGTTCCAAGCCGCGACGTCGAGATATTCAGCCTTTAGGCAAGGGCCGCCATCCGGCGTTTGCGCCGTGGAATGCATGGCACCTGGCACGTTCATAGCCGTTGTGGTGGCCATGTTCGCCTGACTCAGGGATGTTTCAGACCCCGACGTGGCCTCTTCGCCCTTCGGGCGGTCAGGCGCACCCTTGGCCCCTGATTGCGGCGTGGGCTCGGCTTGATGCCGTCGGGGCGTGAGCAGATTTTGAGCGGTAGCACGGGAAATCTCACGCAAAAGGGTGTCGCGCATGGAGGTGGTATCGACCTTCGCCACCTTGTTTGGCGATAGTTCCGAAGCCGCAGCTAATCCAGAGACTGTTTCGCCCGAATATGGCCCAAACTGAAACCCCGCAGCGACAAGATCACGCGCGGTGGCAACCAACCCGGTGCCCTTCGGAGTGAGCGGGATGCCAAAGCTGGGTGCTGTCGACAAAGCTCTGTCAGGGGTGTCACCGGTAGCCTGCCCTGACGGCTCCGCACTGGGATCCTCACGGATGTCGAGGACAAGCATCGCCGTGCCCGCCCAACTGGCGTCAACCCGGCACTGACACGCCAGTTCAAGCCGCAGCCCCGATCCGGTGCGAAGCGGGGCCACAGCAGCCAACCGCTCCTTGCCGATCCGGTTGAAAACACTGTTCAGACGGAATTCTATCCCATCGCGATCAAGGGAGAGCCGGTGGTCTGACCCATCTTGCAACATTTGAAAGCCGACGCGCTCGGGCATATGCAAAACAAGTCGCGTGAAAGTCGGATGAACACCAGAGCGCACCTCGACCGTCTCGGCCTGGACATCTGCTGCCAGAAGGCTGATCGCCATGGCTCCTACCAGGCGCCACATCAGGCCGCCTCCTGCTTGATGGCCTTGAGCGATTCTTCGAGATCGTTGAAATCGGGTCGCGCATGCGACGGCGTGTTTTGCCGCCCCACCTCAATACAGATATTGGTGGCATGGTTGTGCAGGTTGGCGACCAGAACCTCACGGATCAGTTGATAGAAATGGCCGTCTTCCTCGACCACGGCTTTGACCTTGTTCGCGAATGGCCCAACCAGCCCGTAGGCCAGAAACACGCCCAGAAAAGTCCCGACAAGAGCGCCACCGATCATCTTGCCGAGAACTTCCGGCGGCTGATCGATCGAGGCCATGGTCTTGATCACACCAAGCACCGCAGCCACGATCCCCAGCGCGGGCAGCGCATCCGCCACCGATTGCAACGCGTGACTCGAATGGAGCGCATGGTGCAGGTTCGCCTCCATTCGTTTTTCAAGAACTTCTTCGACCTGATGAGGGTCGTCATAGTTCATCGACGCGGAGCGCAACGTATCGCTTATCAGGGCCACCGCCTCACGATCCTTCAGGATTTTGGGGTATTTGCCGAAAATCGAAGAGTCGGCGGGCGCTTCGATATGTTCTTCGATGGCAACGGGGTTTTGCCGTGCAAGATGGATCAGCTCAAAAAGCAGGCACAGGAGATCGCGGTAATCCGCATGCTTCCACTTCGGCCCCTTGAAGACCTTGGCGATATCCCGGGCGGTTTGCTTGACCGTGCCCATGTCGTTGCTCAGCAGGAAGGCGCCTGTTGCGGCGCCACCGATCATCATCATCTCGAACGGCAGCGCCTTCATGATGATCCCAAGCTTGCCGCCAGCGGCCAGATAGCCGCCGAACACCATCACGAAGATCACCAGAATTCCGACGATACCGATCATTGCATGCTCCCGGGCTGTTCATCGGATGACTGTCGCAGGTTCAGGTTAATATTCCTTGAGCGTCAGCACCTTATTCAGTGGGAACATCGGCGTTTCGCCCCGCCAGAATGACGCTGATTCCGTGCGCGGCCCCGGCACTTAGTCCGGCCATGACACCTGCCGCCGCCTCGGGCCGCATCCGGCCGAGAAAACCCGCCGCAAACTCGGGACTCATTTCCTCGAAAAGCGCCGCGGCCTGTTTGGGTTTCATGCTTTCATAGACCCTGACAAGACGCCCTATATCGTCCTCCGCCGCCGTGTCGGCGATGGAAATGGTTTCAGCCAGCTTTTCTTCGGCGGCGACAAGACGGGCAAGCTTGCGCTCGATCTCTTCATCGGCGACGCGAAGGGCCTGCATCCTTTCGGAGAGCGCGGTTTCCCGTTTTTGAAGGCGGGCCTCGCGGTTCTCGAACGCAGTGAGCATCTCCTGAAAATCCGGCGGTGTCTCACAGTGAGTGGTTTGACTCGCCGCCGCGAGAGCGGTCGCCTCGGTATCGCTTTGCCCTTTGGCCCATGCCTGACCGGCGTCTTGCCCCATCCGAAGCATGGCCGAACAGATCATCAGGCCCGCCACGATCATGAGCGCGCCCTTCATGCGGCGCGGGCGGCGGCGCGGCTTTGTTCCACCCGTCATCACGCGGCGCCCTCCATCTCACGCCGGCGAAAGACCGGGCCCACGGGCGATGTCTCTGTGGGGGTTTGCGCCGGTTCCGGCGGCTCTTCCTGAAGGTCATGCATGGACGCCACCATGAGTTCCAGCCGCTTGGCCACGCCCTCCGCACGTTCGGTGAGTTCGTCCAGTGACTCTGTTGATGCGACGGCGGTTCCTTGCGCGGCCTGCAATGTGCGGGTCAGATCATCAACCTGCGCCGAGAGCACCGCGACGGCGCCGCCCATCCCCTCTTCGAGATCATTGAACCGGCTTAGCCTACGGGCCAGAACGAAGCAGTAGAACGCGGCGCCAAGGGCCCCGGCCACAAGCAGAATATCAGCAATCATTTCCATGACATGTCCTCAGTTCAAAACGAATTCCATGATCAGCAGGTCTTTGACCCGCTCACCACCAGCGACAATCCGGACGCGCCGCAGCATCTGAGACCTGAGCCGGGTCAGTGACGCCCGATCCGTGAGATCGCGCACATCCAGCGCCCGCAGATAGCTGTTGAGCACATCGACGACGCGCGGCATCAGTGCCGCGACCTCCTCCTGATGGCCTGCGCCAACCTCAAGCTGAGCGTAGAAACGCAGGTGCTTTCCGGTCGCCCCCTCGCCCAGCGAAACCACAAGCGCGGGCACCGGCACATAGGCGACATCAGGCAAATCCGGGAGCTCCGACGCCGCGAATTTCTCGGTGTCGGAGGCCTTCGCGGTCTTTTCCGATTCGGGGCCAAAGAGCATGCCGGAACTCACCGCGAAAAACCCACCGCCGCCACCAAGTGCAGCAAGTAAAACCCCGATTATCAAAGGTAATTTCGAAGATTTTTTCGAGACGCTCTCTTCGTTTTCGTCTTCTTCACTCATTCGGGCACCCGTGTTCTGTCACTTGGGCAATTTAACCGGGAGGCACTAACCGATTGTTAAACCTGATCGGCGAAACAGGGAGTCGCAGGATGGGCAGAACGCCCGCCATGAGGAGGCGAAGAATTGCAGCAGATCGTGAATGTCTGGTCCGGGCTCGACCTGAGGAAGCGTGTGATCGCGGGTGTGGCCACGCTCGCCATGTTCGGTGCGGTTCTCGGGCTGGGGCAAATGGTGGCCACGCCGTCACTTTCGCTACTCTATTCCGGCCTGGAAAGCGGATCTGCGGGCGATGTCGTGAGCGCGCTGGAACAGCGTGGCGTCGCCTACGAAGTGCGTGGCGGCTCGATCTTCGTGGACGCCGCGAAACGTGATGCTCTTCGCATGACCCTCGCCGCCGAAGGGCTGCCCGCAAATTCGGGCAAGGGATACGAGCTTCTGGATGGGCTGTCGGGCTTTGGCACCACCTCACAGATGTTCGATGCCGCCTATTGGCGCGCGAAGGAAGGCGAACTGGCGCGCACATTGGTTTCAAGCGCGAACATCACTTCGGCCCGTGTGCATCTCGCCAACACCGGCGGCAACCCGTTTCAGCGGGATATCTCGCCATCCGCATCGGTCATGGTCACCGCGCCGGGCACAGACGTGCCGACGAAACAGGCACAGGCGATCCGATATCTCGTCGCGTCGGCCGTGCCCGGCATGACACCCGAAGATGTCTCGGTCATAGACAGTTCCGGGGGCCTTATCGGTGCGCCGGACGATGTTCAGGGCGATGCGGGCGAAGATCTGACCGATACTTTGCGGCAGCGCGTGCATCGCCTTCTCGAGGCGCGTGTAGGGGCGGGGAATGCCGTTGTCGAACTGAGTGTTGATATCGTCAAGACAACCGAGCATATCCGCGAACGCAGCATCGACCCAAGCAGCAGGGTGGCCATCTCGACCGACACCGAGGAGCGCACCAACTCGTCATCCGACAAGGGCGGTGGCGACGTGACGGTGGCCTCGAACCTTCCACAAGGCGACGCCACTGGCGGTGGCAACTCAAGCAGCCAAACAAACGAAACGCGGGAACGCGTGAACTATGAGATTTCGCAGACCGAGCGGGAACTCACACTTGCGCCCGGCGCGGTCAAGCGGTTGACAGTTGCAGTGCTGGTCAACGGCAGCACCGAAACTGCCGCGGACGGGTCCACCCAATTCGCGCCGCGTCCTGAAGAAGAGCTTGCGGCGCTGCGCGAGCTTGTCTCGTCGGCCATCGGGTTTGACGAAACACGCGGTGACGTGATCACGATCAAGACAATGCAGTTTTCCCCCCCTATCGAGGCGGGCACCTTGCGAGAGCCTTCATTTCTGACATCCCTCGGCATCGACATGATGTCGCTGGCGCAGGCTCTCGTTCTGGCGGTCGTGGCGCTGATACTGGGGCTCTTCGTGATCAGGCCAATCCTTTCGGGTGCGCGCTCGGGTGATGTGGCGCGGATCGCCCCACCTGCGTCGGGTGAAAGACCATCCGGTGATGTCTCGGCTGCCGAAGCAACGGCTCCCCTTGCTTCGCTGACCGGTGAGATCGACGACGGCGATCTCGATCCTGCCACGATGTCCCTTGTCCCCACCGATCCGTCCACTCGCACTACGGACCCTGAAACTGCACTTCAGTTGGCGCGCGAGGGTGCCAATGGTGATCCGGTGGATCGGCTTCGCGCCATGATCGGTGAACGCCAGACCGAAACGGTCGAAATTCTGCGCAACTGGCTTGAAGGCGAGGAGGAAGAGGCCTGATGGGCATATCTCATCTGCTGGAAGATTTCGGAGCCGGGCGCGTGCAGGATATGGCTGATCTGGGCGAGGGCGCCCTCGAGGACCTGCGCCTTGACGCCTATGAAGACGGGTATAAGGCCGGATGGGACGATGCCGTCACGGCACAAGCGGAGGACACCCGGCGCATCTCGTCAGATTTCGCCAGCAACCTTGCAAACCTCTCCTTCACCTACGAAGAGGCCCTTCAGGGTATGCTCCGCGATCTGCGCCCTCTGCTGGAGGAAATGGTGAGCAAGGTGCTGCCCCCTCTCGCACAAGATAGCCTTGGCCCGCGCATTTCAGAACTCTTGCTCGCCGCCGCCCAAGACGGGGCCAAGCCACCGATTGAGATCGTCGCGGCGCCAGAACATGCGGAGATGCTGGAAAGGCTCTGTGAGGAGACCGGCACATTGACGGTGTCGCTGAAATCGGAACCGACACTCGGGCCGGGTCAGGTTCATCTGAGCTTTGGCACGCGCGAGCATGAGTTGAATCTCGATCGGCTGCTCTCTGACATTTCAGACGCGGTCGCGACATTCTTCGACGCCCTTCCCCAACAGGACCAGAAGGAAACAGCCTGATGACCGATGCTTCCCGATCCGCTGACAGCCGCGCGACCGATCCCGGCAACCCATTCGCAAGTGTGCCGATTGAAATCACGATTTCGGTCGGGAAGGCGCGTCCTCTTATCCGCGATCTGCTCAGCCTGAGCCGTGACGCCGTGCTGCCGCTGGACAAGCGCGTGGAGGACCCTGTCGAGCTTTATGTCGGAGACAGGCTTATCGCGCGCGGTGAGCTTGAGGAGATGGAGGGTGAACATAAAGGGCAGCTTTCGGTGCGCCTGACCGAGGTTGCAGATCTGCGGGAAAACCTGGGATGATCAGGCGCGTCCTCTGGCTGGTCGCATGCCTGGTCGGGGCATCGGTCATGGCCACACCCGGCTTTGCTCAGGATGTTTCGATTTCTCTGGGCGAAGATGGGGGGCTATCGGTCCGGACGATTCAGCTTATCGCGCTGATTACCGTCCTGAGCCTGGCGCCGGGTCTGGCGATCATGATCACCTGCTTTCCGTTCATGGTCACCGTGCTGGCGATTTTGCGCCAGGGGATCGGCCTTCAACAATCGCCACCGAACATGCTGATCGTGAGCCTTGCGCTTTTTCTCACCTATTTCGTCATGGAACCGGTGTTCAGCGAAGCCTGGACACTTGGCATCGAGCCGCTTCTTGCCGAAAAGATCGCGCCCGAGGATGCCTTTTCCCGCGCTATTGGGCCGTTTCGGGAATTCATGGCGGCGCGCATGGACGGGGAAACATTCGCCTCGATGGCGGCTCTGCGGCCCGACACCCAAGGCCTCGTGCCCGGCCCCGAGGCGCCGCTATCCGTCATGATACCGAGCTTCCTTCTGTCCGAAATTTCGCGTGCTTTTCAAATCGGCTTTCTGGTCTTTCTGCCATTTCTGATCATTGATCTGGTGGTTGCGGCAGTTCTCATGTCGATGGGTATGATGATGGTGCCCCCTGCAATCGTCTCACTTCCGTTCAAGCTGGCCTTTTTCGTAATCGCCGATGGCTGGCGCCTCATCGCCGATAGTTTGGTGCGAAGTTACTTTTAGCACGTGATATTTCGGGCGCTTTGAGTAGCTATCGGTCCACGCCTCGGGCAGACCATATTTGCCTTGGGCCACACGGACGGCGAATGCGGCGCGCACGCGTTGGCCGGTTTACAGACCCTGTCGGCGGGTCGTCTCAGAGGCCCATGACGCGCATGTCTTTCCAGAGCGTTCTTGACCAAGCGGGCGCACCCGAACAGTCCTCACTCGCCATTGTGGATGCATATGATGTGCGGGGCCCGATCTTCTGTTGCCTCGGGCGCGAGACCCGACAGTCTGTAACGCGTTCAGTCGAGAGCTTGGGCATCATGGGACGAAGCAACCATGTTGGCGGGAACCCGCAGGGCGGTCCAAGTCGAGCTTCGCCTCAAATCTGGAATGCACTTGGCAGACAAGCCCTTGCGTTGTCTCCTTGCGCGCCGGCATCTGGTGTGGCTCGCTGCGCTGTTGACCTTAACACGACTTGTTTGAGAGCGGAGCCGGCCAAGCTCAGCGCACCACGAACTCCGCGTGAAGCGCCCCTGCCGCCTTGATGCTCTTGAGGATGTCAATCATGTCCCGCGGCGACACACCCAGCGCATTCAACCCGGCAACCACTTCGGAGAGCGTCGTGCCTTCGGGCACTTCCGCCAAACCTGTGCCGGGCTCTTCCTCGATCTCAGCCCGGGTGCGCGGGACCACGATGGTCTCGCCCTCGGCAAAGGGGTTGGGCTGAACGACGACCGGAGCCTCCTCGACCCGAAGCGTCAAGTTTCCTTGTGAAACGGCGATCCGCGAGATGCGCACATCGTCTCCCATGACGATCGTCCCCGAGCGTTGATCCACGACGACCCGCGCCTTGCGCTCGGGTGCCACGAGGATGTTTTCCACAGTCGCGAGCGCATGAGCCGGTGAGGCCGCCCGCGTGCGCGCGATATCAAGGCGCACGGTTCCCGAGTCGAGCATGACAGCGACCGGCCGGCCAAAGGCACGGTTGATCTCGGTTTCGATCCTGCGCGCCGTTGTGAAATCGGGCTCTCTGAGCGCCAGTCGCAAACTTTCCAGTGAGGACAGATCGAAATCCACTTCGCGCTCAACCCGCGCGCCCGAGGGAATCACACCGGATGTCGGCACGCCTTGAACAACTGCGGCGGCATCGCCCTCGGCGGCGGCCCCCCCGGCGATGATGGTGCCTTGGGCCACGGCATAGATGTCACCGTCAGCGGCGTTCAAGGGCGTCATGACCAGCGTGCCACCCAGCAGGCTGTTGGCGTCACCGATCGCCGAGACGGTGACATCAACCTTGCCACCTGCACGGGCAAAGGGCGGCAGGCTGGCTGTGACGATGACCGCAGCCACGTTCTTGGGGCGAAATTGCTCGCCGCTGACGTTCACGCCCAGCCGTTCGAGAATGTTGGCCATGATCTCTTCGGTGAAGGGTGCGTTCCTCAGGCCATCACCGGTGCCATTGAGACCGACGACAAGGCCATATCCGACCAGATCATTGCCCCGCACCCCATCAAATTCCACCAGATCCTTGATCCGGATCTGGTTGGCGTGGGCCGGCTCGAAAGAGATCACAATAGCGATCAAAAAGAGGGCAAAAGAGCGGAGACATGCCATCATGAGAGGAAATTCATCAGGTTGAGGCGCGCTGACCGCGCGGTCACGGTGTAAAGCATCTCGAGCTGAAACTGAACATTCTCAAGCTCGGTCGCCGTGTTAAAGGGATCGACCGCCAGAAGGTCGTTGCGCGCCAAACCCAGGCTTGTCTGCTCTGCCGCGATCCTGCTCGAGGCCGCATCGATACGCGATTGCGCATACCCCAGATCGGCCTGCGCACCTGCAACCGCGGCTTCAACGCCAAAAAGCCGCGCACCGGCATTCGACATCAGGTCGGCGCGTTCGCCCTCGGTGAGCGGCAGCGCAGCATCCCCCGCGACCACCAGTGTGATCGTATCGCGTAGGGCGTCGCGAAAGACATCGCTATCGGCGCGCAGATCGAGCGCGATCGACTGACCGGCGCCAAGCTCAAAGGGCGACATGTCGGTAGTTCCCCCGGTATAGACCAAGGTTTCATAAGCGCCACCCGGTGCGAAGAATGCGTCCATCGCCGCATTGAGCGATGCCGGACCGGTCACACCCGACGTCGCCGCTCTTGCGGCTATGAGAATGTCATCCGCGCCCGCAAGCGCGGGGCCGGACACATCTGTGCCGGCAAATAGGGGGCGGCCGGCGACATTGATATTGAGAGCGGAGGTCACCGTATCGAGGACACCTTCGGCAAGCGAGGTGACCGCCGCACGTTGTTGTGGTCCGGCACTGTCGTTGATCAGCGCCGCCGCAGAGGCGAGGGTCGAAACTTCGTCCCGGATGGTCTCCATTGCGGTCTGCATAGCCTCGGTGGCAAAACCCGCCTCCTTGCTGACGTTGGCCAGCGCGTTGTTCACCGTGATCTGATGTTCGATATCCGAGAGGTCCGACAGGTTCCCCGAAAGATGTGCGCTTAGGTCCGCAGCCTGGCCCGACGCCAATTCCTGCGTCAGCCGGGTCAGCTGTGTCTTGAGCAAACTGTTTTGCCGCGTGGTCATCAGGCTCTGCGACAAATCACCGATTGACGTGAAACTCATGGTCATATCCTCAGTAGCGATTGCATCATGTCATCCACCACCTCAAGCATCCGCGCATTTGCCGCAAAGGCCTGTTCGATGATCAGAAGGCGCTGTGTCTCCGCATCCGAGTCCACCCCACCTTTCAGAAGAAGTGCATCCAGCTCACCTTGTCTGGCCCCTGCGAAACTGACGCTCTGTTCTTGGGTCAAACGCTCTTGTGCGATCGAGGACACGAATGTTCCCGCGTGACCGGCGAGAGAGGCCCCAGCACCAGAAAACCCGGCCGACGGGATGGATTGGCGATCCGAGATTGCCGCCCGCATAGCATTGAGCAAAGTGGCATCACCTTCGGCACCGGGGCTCACAGCACCAAGCCCGTCCCGAAGTTTTCCGATGTCCCCTCCGGCATCCGGGTCGACACGCGCATTGAGTTGCAGACGCCCGGCGAGGCCAGTCTCGTTGCCGGGCGCAAAGCTGGCACCACTGTCGGTGAAAAGCCCCGGCTCACCTACGGCACGGCTGGTATCCAGGTCAGGGGCCTGAAACCTCTCGACGAGGTTTTGCGCAAGCGCGTCGAGGCGGGACTGTGCGGAAACGGCATGATCGTCACGCAGCTCGAAAAGGGCCGCCATGCGCCCGCCTTTCATCTGGGCGGCGCCGCCGGATGTCGCGACAGGCTCACCATTCATGCGCAAGGCCGAGAGACCGCCGCCCTCCAACGTCATGTCTGCCACGATGGCATTCGCCTGCGTGAATTCGAACTCGGTTGGCACACGGTCAAGAAGCACGGCCCCACCTGTCGACACGAGACCCACCCTGCCATGATCGCCGGGCACCTCCCTGACCGGGACAATCTCGGCGATCCGGTCCACGATGACCTGTCTCTGATCCTCAAGCGAGGAGACGTCGAAACCGCGCAGATGCGCATCCTGTATCTGTGTGTTCAGGCTCTGAACCTGCGTCAAAGAGGTGTTAAGTGTGTCAACCGTGCCTGCGATCTGAGCCTCCGCGGATTGGCGCTGCGACTGAATTTCTTGGGAAATGGCGTTGAAGGCTGTCGCCACAGCCGCAGCACGCGTCACAGCCGCAGAAAGCCTGTCCGGGGTCTCCGGGCGGCTCGCCGCTGTCGCGAGCGCGGCGTCGAAGGCGGCAAGCCGCGCACCGAGCGAGCCGGGATTTTCCGGCGTTCCGACCACGCTTTCGAGCCGCTCAAAGAATGCGGCCCCTGTTTGCGCGAGCGCCATCGCGCCATCCGCAGCACGACGATCAGCAAGGACACCGCGATCCATGTGGCGGACGATAGACTGAACCTTGACGCCGCCGGAGCTTCCCCGCGCATCTGCGCTTAGCTCGATTTCGCGGCGGCCATAACCCGGCGTGTGCAAGTTCGCCAGGTTGGACGACACGACACTCGCCGCCCGTGAATTCGCTGTGAGGCCGGACAGGGCATTGGACAGTGCATGCGTGAGCGACATGGCGCATATCCTCCTTGTTTACGGTGTTTGGTGGCGATAGCCGGACCGTGGACGGGACGGCATCAACGTTTGATGTTGGTGGTTTCCTGCAACATCTCATCGACGGTCTGGATCACCTTCGCGTTCGAGGAATAGGCCCGCTGCGTTTGAATCATGTCAGTCAGCTCACCAGCAACGTCTGTTGCCGATTCCTCGCGTGCGAAAGAAACAACATCACCTGTCGGGCCATCGCCCGCATCCCAGAGGAAGAACGACCCGCTGTCCGGCGAGGGCATATAGGTCTGCTGATCAAGTGAGACCATACCGTTCGGATTGGGCAGATCGACCAGCGGCACCTGATAGATGATCTTGGTGATGCCCGTGTCGAACGAGGCATGGACGAACCCGTTTTCGTCAACCTCAGCTTGGGTCATGTTGCCGACGGGCGAACCATCCTTCGAGATCGAAAGTGGTGCGAAGCTATCGGAAAGCTGCGTGAGACCGTCGGTACTGCCAAGCTGACCGATGTTGATCTCCATCGGTCCGCCCTCGACATTTACGATAACCTGGCCTGTTGCGGCATCGTAGGTTCCGCCGGACACGGTGTTCACGCCCAGAAGTGTCCCGCCACTCGCGCGGGCATCATCGAAATCAAGCGTGTATTCCCCGACAACTGCATTTCCTTGCGCCGAATCCTTGAACGTCATTGTCCATTGGTTCGAATTACCGGTTGCCGGCACGGTCGGGGTGAATTCAACAAGAATGTTTTCCGATTTTCCGAGGTTGTCGAAATATTCCACCGAGAGTTGTTGCCCCGTCCCATCCGCAGCTGCGGCGGTTTCGGTTGCGGGCAGGTTGAGGCCAAGGCGGATAGCGGTTGTCGGTTCGCCGGTGAGCTGATTGACGTTGATCTGAACCGGCTCAAGCCCGTCGCTCGTGTCGCGCGGAAACTCCGGCACGGATCCGTCCGCGTTCGCCGGCCACCCCAGAAGAACCAGCCCCGAATCCGTTTTGAGTATACCGTCGGCATCGGTGCGGAAAGATCCGGTTGTCGTCAGCAACATCTGGCTTCCGCCGTTGCCGACCTCGACCTGACTGGCCGCAGCGACAGGAAGAAACCCACGGCCTCGCACCGCGAGATCGGTTGGATTCGATGTCGTCACGAGTGAGCCGCTCTCGTCAATCAGACGCTGTGTCGAAGACCGGACGCCCCCGGCGGAATAACTTCCCCCGTTTCGCGAGATCACCAGAGACTGAAAATCCGCTTCAACCCGTTTATACCCATGTGTGGCCGAGTTCGCGATATTGTCGGAGATCGCCGCAAGCCGCGTTGCATTCGCGCTTAGCGCTGCGACACCGGCATTCAACGAAGAGGAAATGGTCATGGACACGCCTTTCTGCTGCATCATCTGCTGTTGGCATCAGGCATAAGGCCGGTCGCTTAACACCGGGCTAACAGATAAAATTACGTGCAACTCTCCCTGCTCAATCGGATGCCGTTCACTCCCTCCCGGTTCTGAGAAAGATCACTTCAAGCCGGTTGTTCCGAAGCGCCATCGGGTCGCGCACAGCAGCAGAGCGATCTGCATGCCCCGTCACGCGGCGAAAGCGCAGGGTTTCAACGCCGAATTGTTCCAACATAAGACGCCCCTGCTGCGCACGCGCCGTACTCAGATTCCAAACGGGATTATCCTTGAACGGCACCGCCTCGGCACGCGTATGAGCCGCCACCGCCATCGGGTTGACGACAATCCCCGACAAGCTTGCCACGACTTCGGTCAGAGCCTCCAGAAGTGCGGTTGGCACGTCGCTCTGCCGCTCGAAAAGCGTGGCACCGTCAAGATCGAAGAGCTCGATCACGAGACCCTCATCGGTCACCCGCGTGAGGATATGCCGTTTGAGATCGAGACTGACGAGGCTTTCGCCGGTCAGCCCCTTCAGTGCCTCGTCAATCGTGCGTTTGAGCGCCTCGGACTCGGCTTGGGCGCCAGCG
>Ga0102932_1000487_pt1 | contig 19976 bp, 19 predicted proteins | sample SalPonR1_C_D2_MG_FD_78212 | JGI IMG/M metagenome (GOLD analysis project Ga0102932, IMG submission 78212) | Salt pond soil microbial communities from South San Francisco under conditions of wetland restoration - Salt Pond MetaG R1_C_D2_MG | ecosystem: Environmental > Aquatic > Marine > Intertidal...
ACGGCCGCCGCGGGCGGAATCGAGCGCTCGGCGCAGTCCGTAGCGCTCCTTTTCGAGGAGGGCCGCGCGGTGCAGCTCTCCTTCACCTACGTATCGCCAACGCTCGAGGGCACGTTCTCGCCCGCGCCCGGCGTGACGCTCGACAGCGGCGACATGGCGCCCGGCTACTCGTCGCTCAGCTTCGGCTACAAGATGCCGATCGGGCAGGCGATGGATCTCGCCGTGATCTTCGACGAGTCGGTCGGCGCGGACGTCGACTACACCGGCGCGGCCATGGGCTATCCGTTCCGGGGCACGACGGCCGAGCTTGACGGCGCCGATCTCACCGCGCTCATGCGCTACAGATTCGACGGCGGGATGAGCCTCTACGGCGGCGTCAGGGTGCAGTCGATCACCGCGGAGCTCGACGGTCTCTTCGTGCGGGGGGCTCCGGGATCCTACGCGCTCGACGTCGACCGGACCTTCGAGTTCGGCTACGTGGCCGGCGTCGCCTACGAACGGCCCGACATCGCGCTGCGCGTCGCGCTGACCTACCATTCCGCGATCGACCACGACTTCGACTCGACCGAATCCTTCGGCACCTTCCCGGGCCCCGGCGGCACCTTCGTCACGACGATCCCGCAGGCGCTCAATCTCGAGTTCCAGACCGGGATCGCCGAGGGCACGCTGCTCTTCGGCAACGTGCGCTGGCAGGACTGGTCGGAATTCGACATCACGCCTCCGGGCCTCGGCGGCGCATCGCTGATCGACTACGACAGCGACTACACGACCTACAACCTCGGCATCGGCCGGCGCTTCACCGACAACTGGTCCGGCGCGATCACGGTGGGCTACGAAGGCCAGACCGGCGACGTGCAGGGCAATCTCGCGCCCCGCGACGGCTTCGCCTCGATAGGCCTCGCCGCCACCTACACGCAGGGCGCGACCCAGATCACCGGCGGCGTGCGCTACATCGCGCTCGGCGACGCGACGACCCAGACGATCGGCGCGGAATTCTCCGACAACAGCGCCATCGCCGCGGGCGTGCAGATCAAGTACACGTTCTGAGGCGACGTCCCTCCGCCAAGGAAAGGCGGAATCCGAACCATTCGCGCGGCCAACGCGTCATATGGTTGTGGCGCGGCGAAATGACGTCGATAATGGCTGCCTGTTTGGCGGACGCGGGATCCCGGAACGATGAGCGATGAAAATGACAGCGAACTCGATCGCCTGCTCGAACAGAGACGGGCCGTCATCGCGTTCGGGCACACCGCCCTGAAGGCGGAGAAGCAGGACGACATCCTGACCGAGGCCTGCGAGCACTGCCGCCGCGCGCTCGGGACGCACCTCTCGAAGGTCATGCGGCTCGAGGACGACGGCAGGAACCTGCGAGTCATCGCGGGCGTCGGGTGGGACGACGGCGTGGTGGGCGAGGAGGTCGTGCCCGCCCTCGAGACGTCCTCGGAAGGTTTCGCGCTCATCCACGGCGAGCCCGCCGTCGCTCACGATGTCAGCGACGACAGGTTCGATTACCCGGAGTTTCTCCAGCGCCACGGGGTCGAGGCGATGGTGAACGTCGTCATTCCCGGAACCGACGGTACCGCGCCCTTCGGCCTCCTGCAGGTCGACAGCACGACGCCCCGCGAATTCCGTCAGGCCGACATCGAGTTTCTGCAAGGCTACGCCCTCATCCTCGGCGCGGCGATCGAGCGGTTCCAGAAATCCGAAGCTCTGCGGCTGGCGCTCAACGACCGGGAACGGGCGCTCGAGGAACTCCAGCACCGCGTGAAGAACAATCTCGCGATCCTCAAGGGCCTCTTCCGGAGCAAGCACCGCCGCAGCACCCATCCGGGGGTGCAGCAGGAGATCGCCATGATGATCGGGCAGATCGAAACGCTGTCACGGCTGCACGACCTCCTCTCGACGTCGAGCGATATCGACCGGATCGAGATCGGCGGCTTCCTCTCCAACCTCGCGTCGCAGATCGGGTCGTTCGGCTCCGAAGGCGAGGTCGAGTGCGAGATCAACTCGCAGATCGAGCCCGTCACCGTCGACAGCAGCATCGCCATCCCCCTCGGGATCGTCGCCAACGAGTTCATCACGAACTCCATCAAGTACGCCTCCCGCGACGGGGTGTGCCGCATCCATCTCACCGTCGCGAAGACCTCCGGCGCAGTCGAGATCGTGCTGCGCGACGAAGGCCCGGGCCTCGGCGACGCGCTGGAGAAGCGGAGCGGGGCCGATACCGGCTCGGGCCTCAACCATATCGAGGCGCTTCTCGATCAGATCGGCGCCGCGCGCGAGTGGGGTTCCGAGGAGGGAACCCGGTTGCTGATCCGGCTTCCGGCATCGTCGCCAATGTCCGCCGCGACGATCTGAGCCGTCGCACGGGCGTCTCACCCGCCGAAGGCGGCGCCATCGCCGATCGAGTTTTCTCTGGATAGGCCCCGCCGCCTCCGCTATCCCCACGCCGAGCCGCAACGAGACCCGCCATGCTCTACCCGACCGCCGACGCCTGGCTCAGCGCCCGTTCGAGACGCCTCATGCTGTTCGGCATGTCGGGGCTGGGCAAGACCCATGTCTCGAACCTGCTGCGCGCGAGCGGGGACTGGTTCCACTACTCGGTCGATTACCGGATCGGCACGCGGTACATGGGCGAACACATCGCCGACAACTTCAAGCGGGAGGCGATGAAGGTCCCGCTCCTGCGCGAGCTGCTGCTGTCGGATTCGGTCTACATCCAGTCGAACATCACCTTCGACAACCTCGCGCCGCTCTCCACCTACCTCGGCAAGCCCGGCGATCCGGCAAAGGGCGGGTTGCCGTTCGAAGAATACATGCGCCGGCAGGAGCAGCACCGGCAGGCCGAGATCTCCGCCATGCTCGACACCGTGCCCTTCATCGAGCGGGCCAAGCAGCTTTACGGCTACGACCATTTCGTCTGCGACACGAGCGGGTCGATCTGCGAGATCGTCGATCCGGAGGATCCCGCCGACCCGGTGCTCTCGGCGCTTTCGGACAAGCTTCTCATGGTCTGGATCGAGGGCACCGATGCCCATACCGAGGAGCTGATCCGCCGCTTCGACCGCGCGCCCAAGCCGATGTGCTACCAGATCGAATTCCTCGAGGAGGCCTGGGCCGAATACCTCGCCGAGACCGGCCTCGCGCCCGACGAGGTGGATCCCGACGCCTTCGTCCGGTGGGCCTACGCCCGCGCCCTCGCCCACAGGCAGCCCCGCTACCGCGCCATGGCCGGGAACTGGGGCCTGACGCTGCAGGCCGAGGACATCGCGCGGGTGAAGACCGACGAGGACATGATCGCCCTCGTCGCCCATGCCCTTGAGGCCCGGTCGCAATCCGCCTAAGTCAGCGGGTCTGACACGAGGACCACCCGCGATGCCCATCACGCTGCCGGAAAACCTGCCCGCCTTCGACGTGCTTTCGCGCGAAGGGGTCATGGTGATGTCCGAGAGCCGGGCCGCACGGCAGGACATCCGACCCCTCAGGATCGGACTCCTCAACCTGATGCCGAAGAAGATCCAGACCGAGAACCAGTTCGCCCGGCTGATCGGCGCGACGCCGCTCCAGATCGATCTCCAGCTGATCCGGATGACCGAGCATCAGACCAAGACCACAGCCGCCGAGCACATGGAGACCTTCTACCGCCCCTTCCAGGAGGTCAGGGGCGAGAAGTTCGACGGCCTCGTCATCACCGGCGCGCCGATCGAGCACCTGCCGTTCGAGGAGGTCACCTACTGGGACGAGTTGTGCGAGGTGATGGACTGGACCCGGACCAACGTGCAGTCGACCTTCGGCGTCTGCTGGGGCGGCATGGCGATGATCCACCATTTCCACGGGGTCGAGAAACACATGCTCGACGCGAAGGCCTTCGGCTGCTTCCGCCACCGGAACCTCGCCCCCGCCTCGCCCTATCTGCGCGGCTTTTCGGACGATTGCGTGATCCCCGTCTCGCGCTGGACCGAGATGAAGCAGGACGAGATCGACGCGGCCCCCGCGCTCAGGACGCTTCTGGGATCGGACGAGGTCGGCCCCTGCCTCGTGGAGGACCCCTCCCACCGCGCGCTCTACATCTTCAACCACTTCGAATACGACAGCGCGACACTGAAGGAAGAGTACGACCGCGACGCCGCGCACGGCGCGGCGATCACCGTGCCCCGCAACTACTATCCCGATGACGATCCGGCGAGAACGCCGCTCAACCGGTGGCGAAGCCACGCGCATCTTCTATATGGCAACTGGATCAACGAGATTTACCAGTCCACGCCATATGACCTCACTCAGATCGGCACCGAGACGCCTTAGCCTCGCGGCCGCTGCGGCGATGCTGCTCGGCTGCGCGGGCACGGACGGACTAGGAGAGCCCGCGACCATGGCAGAGCGTCGATATCCGCCGACCGGGCAGCTTCTCGATGTCGGCGGCACCACCGTTCACGCGCATGTCGAGGGGTCCGGGCCACCGGTCATCCTGATCCACGGCGCCTCGGGCAACATCCGCGACTTCACCTTCGACCTGACCGGCCGCCTCTCCGACCGCTATCGCGTCATCGCCTTCGACCGCCCCGGTCTCGGCCACAGCGAGTTGCTCCGGCCGGGCGGGGAAAGCCCGCAGGGGCAGGCGCGCCTCCTAGACGAGGCCGCCGCGCAACTCGGCGTCGACCGCGCCGTGATCGTCGGGCACTCCTATGGCGCGGCCGTGGCGCTCGCCTGGGCGCTCGAGCGGCCCGATCGCGTCGCCGCCCTCGTCTCGCTCGCGGGCGCGGCGAACGAATGGGAGGGCGGCCTCGGCCCCTGGTACGCCATCGCGTCGTCCCGGATCGGCGGCGCGACCATCGTGCCGCTCGTCTCCGCCCTCGCCCCGCGCGGCCAGGCGGAACGCGCCATGACTTCGATCTTCGCGCCGCAGCCCGTCCCCGAGGGCTATGCCGACTACATCGGCGTCGACCTCACCCTGCGGCCCGCCACGCTGCGCGCGAACGCCCGTCAGGTGAACGGGCTGAAGCCCTACGTCGTGGAGATGTCCCGCCGGTACGGCGAGATCGACGTGCCGGTCGAGATCGTGCACGGCGACGCCGACACCATCGTGCCGCTCGACATCCACTCCCGCCCCCTCGCCCGCCAGATCGACGGCGCCAACCTGAGCGTTCTCGAGGGCGTCGGCCACATGCCCCACCATTCGGACCCCGAGGCGGTCGTCGCAGCCATCGACCGGGCCGCGGCCCGCGCCGGATTGCGCTGACGACCCTCTCCCCTTAATGTTCAAGGGCTTAACACCGGAGGCCCCATGTCCCTGCCTTTCGACGGCGCGATCAGCGCGTTCTACGAGAACGAAGCTCCCGAGGAGATCCGCGAGGCGGTGCGCGACGGACGCAAGAAGGACATCCTCAATCCGTCCTATCCCTACGACCACGTCATGAAGAAATCGCAATACTCCGAGGAAATGGACAGGCTCCAGCTGGAACTCGCGAAGTTCCAGCGCGACGTGAGGGACACCGGCAAGCGCGTCGTCGTCGTCTTCGAAGGCCGCGACGCATCCGGAAAAGGCGGCACGATCAAAAGGTTCCGCGAGAATCTCAATCCTCGCGGCGCGCGTCAGGTGGCTCTGTCGAAGCCGTCGGACCGCGAGCAGGGCCAGTGGTATTTCCAGCGCTACGTCGACCATCTGCCGACGCACGGAGAAATCATCTTCTTCGACCGCAGCTGGTACAACCGTGCTGTCGTGGAGCATGTCTTCGACTTCTGCAGTTCGGCCGAACGCGCCGTCTTCTTCCGCCAGCTGCCGCGCTTCGAGACGCTGGTCATCGACGAGGGCATCTATTTCGTGAAGCTCTGGCTGAACGTCGGGCGCGCCGAACAGCTCCGCCGCTTCCTCGCGCGCGAGAGCGATCCGCTCAAGCAGTGGAAGCTGTCGTGGATCGACGTCGAAGGTCTGAGGCGCTGGGATGCCTATTCCGATGCGATCCGCGAGACCTTCGAGCATTCGCACAGTCCCAGCGCTCCCTGGACGGTGATCCGGACCGACGACAAGCGCCGGGCGCGGATCGCCGCGATCCGGGCGGTGCTGCACGGAATCGAGTACGCCGGCAAGAACGAGCAGGTCGTGCGGGCCCCCGATTCCGCGGTCTGCGGCGGCCCCGACATCTGGCATGCCTAAACGCGGTTATCACCATGGCAACCTCAAACAGGCGCTCGTCGACGCCGCGCTCGAGCTCATCGAGGCGAAGGGGCCGACCGGTTTCACGCTGTCGGAAGCGGCGAAGCAGGCCGGCGTCACCCCCGCCGCCGTCTACCGCCACTTCGAAGGCCGCGAGGACCTGATCGCCGAGGCCGCGCGGCAGGGCTACGAGATCTTCGCCGACCTCATGGACTACGCCTACGAGTCCGGGCAGCCCTCGGCGCTGGCCTCGTTCGAGGCGACGGGCCGTGCCTACCTCGCCTTCGCCCGGCGCTATCCCGGGCACTACGTGGCGATGTTCGAAAGCGGCATCTCGGTCAACCGCACCCCGGACCTCGCCGCGGCCGCCCGCCGGGCGTCCGGCGTTCTGGAACGCGCGGCGGCCAGCCTCTCCGAGCACATCCCGCCCGACAAGCGCCCGCCGCCACAGATGTTCTCCGCCCATATCTGGGCGATGAGCCATGGCGTCGTGGAACTCTTCGCGCGCGGCTCGCCCGGCACGAAATCGCCGTTTCCACCGGAGGATCTTCTGGAAACCGGGATCGGAATCTACCTGCGCGGCCTCGGGCTCGTCCCGCCCGACACCTGATCAGCCCATCGCGCCGATCAGCCGGCCGAGCGCCGCGGCGGCGTCGGACTCGCGCCAGATCTCGTCTCCGATACCGAAGAAATCCGTGACAGGAGAAAGAGTTCGGACGAGATCTTCACTCAAGGCGCCTTCCGCGACGACCGGCACCTCGATCATCTCCGACCACCATTCGAAAAGCTCACCCGGCACCACCTCGCCGCTCCCCAGCGCGGTCGCGCCGACGGGACCGAAACTCACGTAATCGGCCCCGATCTCCGCCGCCGTCATCGCGTCATGCCGGGACGTGCCGCAGAAGGCGCCCACGATCGCGTCGGCGCCGAGATCCGTCCGCACCGTCCTGACCGACCGCGCGCCGTCGGTGAGATGCACCCCGTCGAGCCCGTGCTGGCGGGCAAGCCGGACATGCGCCTCGATCACAACGGCGACGTCGCGCGCGTGGCATACCTCCCGCACGGCGTCCGCCGCCCGGCCGAGCCGGTCCGCATCCCGCGTGGCGAGCGCCAGCCGCACGCAGGCGACCTCATGGGCGTCGAGCACCGCGCCGAGCCGGTCGGGAAAGCCCGACAGGTCGATCTCCGGCGGCGTGATGAGGTAGATCTGCGGGCGCTCGTCTGCGGCCATCGTCGGCTCCTCGAGGTCGTCCGCGCCCCTATAGCGGCCCGGCCCGGCGAATGCCATATCCGCTTCATCTCGGGAGAAATACTCCGGGGGAGCCGCGCAAGCGGCGGGGGCGGAGCCCCCTCTCGCTTCGCCGGCAACCGCAATCCCCTCGTCGCAGGGCATCCACCTGCCTCCCTTGCCACACCGCCGCCGGCCCCGTATCACGCCCGCCAGTCCGCGATGAGGAACCCATGTCCCAGCCCGCCTTCGTCCTCGTGCGCCCGCAGATGGGCGAGAACATCGGCGCCGCGGCGCGAGGGATGTGGAACTTCGGCCTCGACCGGATGCGCGTCGTGGCCCCGCGGGACGGCTGGCCGAACCCGAAGGCGGTCGCGATGGCCTCCGGAGCGGGCCGTCTCCTCGACGACGCCCGCCCTTTTCCCACCACCGCCGAGGCCGTGGCCGACGCCACCTACGTCTACGCCACGACGGCCCGCGACCGCGACCTGACGAAACCCGTCGTCACGCCCGAGGAGGCCATGCGCGAGGCGAAGGCGATGATCGCGCGGGGCGGCCGCGTCGCCGTCCTTTTCGGGCCAGAACGCGCGGGGCTCGAGAACGACGACATCGCGCGCGCCAACGCCATCGTCTCGGTCCCGGTGAACCCGGACTTCCCGTCGCTCAATCTCGCGCAATGCGTGCTGCTCACCGCCTACGAATGGCGCCGCGCCACGGCCCCCGCCGAGCCCCGGCAGATGGAATGGGCCGGCAGCGAGCCCGCCACGGCGGTCGAGGTCGACCACCTCGCCCGGCATTACGAGGACCGCCTGGGCGAGGCGGGCTTCTTCTTTCCCGAAACCAAGGCACAGGCCATGAAGCTGACCCTGCGCAACCTCTGGAGCCGGATGCCGCTCACCCGCTCCGACGTGCAGGTGCTGCACGGGATCATGCGGCAGATGGTCCGCTGGAAGGAGCGCGGGCATCTGGACGACCCCGGCTCCGGGGCATAGGTTCCCGGCGAACGGAAGGACGGGCCATGGCCAAGCAACGCTCCATCTTCGAGGACGTGGGCACCACGAAAACCGAGGCGCCGAAGCCGCGTGGCGGCCTGATCGACCGGGGCACCGGTGGCGCGCGGCGGGCTATCCGCGTCTGGCTGATGGTGCTTTTCGCCCTCGTCACGGTGATGATCGCCGTGGGCGGCATGACGCGGCTCACCGACTCGGGGCTCTCGATCACCGAGTGGCGGCCGATCACCGGGGCGATCCCGCCTTTCTCGGCCGAGGACTGGCAGCGCGAATTCGATCTCTACCGCCAGATTCCGGAATACCAGCTCCAGAACCGCGGGATGAGCCTTGCCGAGTTCAAGGTGATCTACTGGTGGGAATGGGGTCACCGGCAGCTTGGCCGCGTCATCGGCCTCGTCTGGGCGGCGGGCTTCCTGTGGTTCCTCTTCCGCCGGCAGATCCCGGCGGGCTGGACGCCGCGCCTTCTGGGCCTCGGCGCGCTCGGCGGCCTTCAGGGCGCGATCGGCTGGTGGATGGTGTCCTCGGGGCTGACGGGCACGATGCTCGACGTGGCCTCCTATCGCCTGGCGATCCACCTCGGCCTCGCCTTCGTGATCCTGGGCCTCATCGCCTGGTACGTCTTCCGGCTCGGCCGCACCGAGGCCGCGCTCCTGCAGGCCCGCCGGAGCCGGGAGCCGAAGCTCTTCTCGATGTCGACCGGGCTGATGCATTTCGCGATGCTCCAGATCCTGCTCGGCGCGCTCGTGGCCGGGATCGACGCAGGCCGCAGCTTTCCCGACTGGCCGCTGATGGCGGGCGGCGTCTTCCCCCCCGACCCCTTCGAGCTCGAGCCGCTCTGGCGCAACTTCTTCGAGGACGACGGGCTGGTGCAGTTCATGCACCGGACGGCGGGGTATCTGCTGGCGATCTTCGGCGTCGTGGTCTGGCTGCGCGCGCGGCGCTCGCCCAACGGCGCGACCCGCTTCGCCTTCAACGCGATGATCGCGGCGATGGCGCTGCAGGTCGTCCTCGGCATCCTGGCCGTGATCTACATGGCGCCCGTCCATATCGCGATCGTCCACCAGGCGGGCGCCGTCCTGCTCTGGGTGCTCATCCTGCGGGGCCGCTTCCTCGCCCAGTATCCGCAAACCCAATCCGTGAGGGGCTGACATGTCCGCCTACGAAGATCTAATGGCCTTCCAGCGCGAGACGGAGGCCCTCTCGCAGGTCGCCGGCCGTCTCCACTGGGATCAGGAGACGATGATGCCCCGCGGCGCCGCCCTTCAGCGCGGCGAGGAGATGGGCGCGATGGAGAGCGTGCTGCACGCCCGCAGGACCGACCCGCGCGTGGGAGAGTGGCTCGAGACCGCGATCGCGCCGGACAACGACGGTCAGGCCCAGCTGCGCGAGATCCGCCGCGACTACGAGCGGGCCGTGAAGGTCCCCGCGACGCTTGCCGCGGAGATCGCGCGGGTCACCTCCATCGGCCACGGCGTCTGGGCCGACGCGAAGATGACCGAGGACTTCGCCGCCTTCGCGCCGACGCTGAAGGAGATCGTGAAGCTGAAGCGCGAGGAGGCGGCGGCGCTCGCCGCGGGCGGCGATCTCTACGACGCGCTCCTCGACGACTACGAGCCGGGGATGACCGGAGCCGAGATCGAGAGGATGTTCTCCGATCTGCGCCCCGGCCTCGTGAACCTGCGCGAGCGGATCCTCGACCAGGGCGACGGCGAGCCCGGGATCGACCATGCCTTCGCCGAAGACGGCCAGCTCGCCCTCTCCCGCGAACTGGCGCTCGCCTTCGGCTACGACATGGTTCACGGCCGGATCGACAAGGCGGTGCATCCGTTCTGTTCGGGCGGCGGGCTCGACGTGCGGATCACCACGCGCACCAACCCGCGCGACCCGTTCAACTGCTTCTATTCGACGATCCACGAATGCGGGCACGCGGCCTACGAACAGGGCGTCGACCGGTCGTACCTGCTGACGCCCATCGGGCGGGGGTGCTCGATGGGCGTCCACGAAAGCCAGAGCCGGATCTACGAGAACCAGCTCGGCCGCTCGCGCGCCTTCACGAGCTATCTCTACAACCGGATGCTGGCCACCTTCGACGACTTCGGCGTGCCCGACGCCGAGACCTTCTACCGGATCGTGAACCGGGTGCGGCCGGGCTACATCCGGACCGAGGCCGACGAGGTTCATTACAACCTCCACATCCTGATGCGCTTCGATCTCGAACGCGGGCTGATCGAGGGGCTGCTTGACGTGGCCGACCTGCCGGAGGCGTGGGACGCCCGCTTCGAGATGGATTTCGGCGTCGCGGTCGACAAGCCGTCGAACGGCGTCCTGCAGGACGTGCACTGGTCCGCGGGTCTCTTCGGCTATTTCCCGACATACACGCTCGGCAATGTCTACGCGGGCTGTCTGAACGAGGCGATGCGCGTCGCGATCCCGGACCTCGACGCGCAGCTCATTGAGGGCGACACGACGGCCGCCGCAAACTGGCTGCGCGAGACCGTCCAGCGTTTCGGGGCGCTTCGGACGCCACGCGGAACGATCGCCCGCGCGACGGGCGCCGAGCCGACGGTCGGACCGCTCCTGGCGTATCTCGAGGCGAAGTTCGGCGCGCTCTACCGCGTATAGACGCGAGGGGGCCGTCTGCCCCCTCGCGCTCCCCCGAGGATATTTCCGGACAGATGGAGGCAGGGGCCGGAGACGCGGCCGGGAGGGCTTGCCGCGCCTTGCGCCGCAGGGGCCTAGCGATTGAGGCTGTCGAAGGTCTTGCCGTTCTTGATGAGATCGGAGAGCAGATCCGCCGGCCGCCACAGCGCGGGATCCTCGTCGACGAGCTTCTTGAGGTCTTCGCGGATCATCAGCAATCCCTCGCGGTCCGCCCATTGCATCGGCCCGCCGATCCAGCGCGGAAAGGCGAAGCCGTGGACCATCGCGACGTCGATGTCGGACGGCCGCTGCGCCACCCCCTCCTCGAGCAGGCGAGCGCCTTCGTTCACCATCGCGAGCAGGCAGCGGCGGGCGATCTCGTCCGGGCCGAAGCGCCGCGGCGCGATGTTCTTCCGCTTCCGTTCGAGCGCGATCAGCCGCGTGACCTCCGGGTCCTCCGCGCCCACGCGGCTGCCCTGCCGGTAGAGGTAGTAGCCGCGCCCGTTCTTCTGGCCGTAGCGTCCCGCCTCGCACAGCAGGTCGCCGATGGCGACGTATCGGTCGCCTGGGTCGCGCGTCGGCGCGAGGCGCCTGCGCCACTCCCAGGAGATGTCGAGCCCCGCGAGATCGGCCGCCTGGAAAGGTCCGAGCGGGAAGCCGAAAGCCCGCATGGCCGCGTCGACCTCGGCCACCGACGCCCCGTCCTCGAGAAGCTCGTCGGCCGCCTTGCGGTAGGCGAGCAGCATCCGGTTGGCCACGAAGCCGTGGCTGACCTCGGCGCGGATCGGAATCTTGCCGAGAGACTTCGCCAGCGACAGCGCGCTGGCCACGACGTCGGGCGCGGTTTCGGCGCCCACCACGATCTCGATCAGGCGCATCACATGCGCGGGCGAGAAGAAGTGCAGCCCGATCACGTTCGCGGGCCGCTTCGTGCCGGCGGCCAGCAGGTCGACATCGATGTAGGAGGTGGTCGTCGCGATGATCGCGCCGGGGGCGAGCACCCGGTCCAGGGTCGAGAAGACGGCCTTCTTCGTGGCGATGTCCTCGTCGACGGCCTCGATCGCCAGTTCGCAGTCGGAAAGATCGTCATAGCCCAGCGCGCCCGAGAACCGGTCGAGCCGCCGGTCCCGGTCGGCGGCGCTGAGGCGCCCGCGCCTCACGCCTGCCTCCATCCCGTCGACGACCCGTGCCACGGCGTCCTCGAGCGCGCCCTCGTCGCGCTCGAGAAGACGCACCTCGAACCCGCCGTTGAGGAGCGCGAGCGCGATCCCGGTCCCCATCGTTCCGCCGCCGACGACGCCGACGCGCCCGATCTTGTAGGGCGCGACGTCTTCGAGGCCGGGAAACCGCGGGGCGCGGCGCTCCGCGAAGAACATGTGGCGCAAAGCGGCAGACTGACCGGAGGACACCAGGTCGTCGAAGGCGGCGCGCTCGTAGGCCATTCCGACGTCGAACGGCATCAGAAGCGCCGCCTCGACGCAATCGATCACCCGTTTCGGCGCCTCCAGCGGCGACGCGGCGAGATCCTTTCGCCGCGTCGCGACGGCGGCCATGTAGCCCGAGGGGTCGGCGAAGCCCGCGGCCGCCTCGCAGGTCGGGCGCGGGCCGAGATCCTCCTCCTCGAGCGACTCGGCGAAGGCGAGCGCCGCGCCTTCGAGATCGCCTTCCACCACCCCGTCGAGAAGGCCCGCCTCGGCCGCCTCGTCGGCCGAGATCGACCGGCCGTGGATCATCAGGTCGAGCGCGAACGCCGCGCCGGCGAGACGCGGCGCCCGCTGGGTCCCGCCCGCCCCCGGAACGATGCCGAGCGTGACTTCGGGCAGACCGACCCTGGCCTCCTCGGAGGCCAGCCGGTAGTGGCAGGCAAGCGCAAGCTCCAGACCGCCGCCCAGCGCGTTTCCATGAATCGCGGCGACGACGGGTTTGGGGGAGGATTCGACCGTCGCGCAGACCTCGGGCAGCCATGGATCCTCGGGCGGCTTGCCGAATTCGGCGATGTCGGCGCCGGCGGGAAACGTCCGGCCGGACGCCATGATCACGATCGCATCCACCTCGTCGGCGAGCGCCCGGCCGACACCGTCGACCAGCGCCTTCCTGACCGGACGCGACAGAGCGTTGACGGGGGGATTGTCTATCGTCAGGACCGCGACGCGATCCTCGACCCGGTAGTGCACCTGTCCGCTCATCACGCCCCCCGATGCGTGCCGCCTTGCCTCGACAACCTTGTAGCCGAGGTGAGCGGCGCGGCGCCAGAGGTTAGGCGAACTCTGCAGCGCGCGGATCTCCGGGCGACCAGGGCGCGACCGGTTCAGATCGTCTTTGCGCAGGAGAGCATCGCGCGCGCGTCCGGGGCCTTACCTCAGACCGCGCATTTGCGGCAGAACGGCGTCGCCGGCAGCACGTCCAGGCGTTCCTCGGAGATCCTTTCGCCGCACTTCACGCAGAACCCGTAGCTTCCGTCCTCGATTCGGGCCAGCGCAGCGCGGATCACGTCGATCTCTGCCAGTCCCGACTGTCCCATGCCTTCCAGCACCTCGTCCTCTTCCCGCTCGGTGGCCAGTTCCTCCCAGTCCTTCGACTGATGGGAATCAAGCTCCTCCTCGATGCCGTGAAGACGCGCTTCGAGTTCGGCGAGCCGCGCGCGCAGGCCGGTCTCTCTGTCCCTCAGTTCCTTCATCCGAACCTCCCCTTGATGATCCGCGAGGTTACCCCTCCGAACGGACGGGGTTCCTTGATGCACGTCAACAGGGGCGGCCCCGGTGGCTCAGATCGGGACGTTTTCCCAGAAGTCTTCGGGGTCCTCGTCGGAGGAAAGCTCCGGCGCTGCCTCTGGGCGCGCCCGCCGCGACAGCCGGTCGCGAATCTTGACCTTCATCGCCTCCGCGAGTTCCGGCTTCGCCAGCGCCTCGTCGATCATGGCGCCGATGTCATCCATCATCGGATCGATGGTCGAGATGTCCTTCAAGATCGCCTCCCTGAGGAAAGACCCTTACGAAGATCCTAACATGGCGATGACCCGGGCGCGACGCACCGGGCGGGAAGAGGACGTAATTTTCCCGTGAACGCCGGGCAGCGCCGCGCCCTTGGGCGCTTGGGCGCCGCCTGCCCGATATCGCGGCACTCAGCGCGGGCAGTACTGGTTGTAGAGCGCCTCGATCACAGGCGTTATGCGGGTGTCGGCAAGGCGGTAGCGCATCACCCGACCCTCCCTCGTCGCGGCGACGAGTCCTTCCGCCCGAAGACGGGCGAGCTGCTGGCTGACATAGGCCTGACCGAGGTCGAGCGCATCCTCGAGTTCGCCAACGCTCTTCTCGCGCTCGACGAGTTGGCATAGAATCAGCAGGCGCGACGGGTTGGAAAGGGCCCGCAGCATTCCTGCAGCTTCTTCCGCGGCGAGAGCCATGCGCTCCTGCGAAATCTCAGTTTCCACCGGTTTCATCCCTTATCATCCCGGATTTTACATGGCAACATTGCAATGTTTAAGTTTCCCCCTATTATGTAGAACAACTCGGTCAATGGAGGAACCCATGAAACCGCACGTCAAGGCTTTCTTCGACGACGCCACGAATACGGTGTCCTATGTCGTTCGCGACCCGAACGGGCGTTCGGCGGCCATAATCGACAGCGTGCTCGACTTCGACTACTCGAGCGGGCGCACGGATACCTCCTCGGCCGACGCGATCATCGACCACGTGAGGTCCGAGGGATTGAACGTGGAATGGGTGCTCGAAACCCACGTCCACGCCGACCACTTGTCCGCCGCGCCCTATCTCCAGGAGAAGCTGGGGGGCAAGATCGGCATCGGCGAGAACATCACCGTCGTGCAGGACACCTTCGGCAAGGTCTTCAACGAAGGCACCGAATTCCAGCGCGACGGCAGCCAGTTCGACAAGCTCTTCACCGAGGGCGACAGTTTTCACATCGGCCAGCTTCGCGGCGACGTCCTGCACACGCCCGGTCACACGCCGGCCTGTCTCACCTACGTGATCGGCGACGCGGCCTTCGTCGGCGACACGCTCTTCATGCCGGACTTCGGGACCGCGCGCTGCGACTTCCCCGGAGGCTCCGCGGAGACGATGTTCGCGAGCGTCCAGAAGATCCTCTCGCTCCCCGACGCGACCCGGATCTTCGTCGGCCACGACTACAAGGCGCCGGGGCGCGACGACTACGCCTGGGAATCGACCGTGGGCGAGCAGAAGGCGAAGAACGTCCACGTGGGTGCCGGGAAATCCAAGGACGAGTTCGTGAAGATGCGGACCGAGCGCGACGCGACTCTGGGCATGCCCAAGCTCATCATTCCCTCCCTTCAGGTGAACATGCGCGCGGGGCAAATGCCTGCGGAAGACAACAGGGGCGACGTGTTCCTGAAGGTGCCGGTGAACAAACTCTGAAACTCAGCTAACGGACTTACCAATGGAACAAGACTGGATCTGGGGGCTGGTCGGAGGCGCGATCATCGGATCGGCCGCCGCCGTATACCTCCTCGTCAACGGACGCATCATGGGGGCGTCGGGCATTCTCGGCGGTCTCGTCGATGGCTCGGGCCGCTCCGCGTGGCTCGAACGCGCGGCCTTCATCGTGGGGCTCGTTCTCATGCCGATCGCCTTCGTGCCGCTCTACGAAGAGGTCGACACGCACCTGACCGACAACATGGTGGCGGTCGTCGCCGCGGGCCTGCTCGTCGGCATCGGCACGCGGATCGCCAACGGCTGCACCAGCGGGCACGGCGTCTGCGGCATCTCGCGGCTGTCGCTGCGCGGGATCGTGGCCACCGTCTTCTACATCTTCGCCGGGGGCGTGACGATCGTCCTGTTCCGGCACATCCTGGGAGTGATCTGACATGCGCGCTTTCTTCGCTTTCGTCGCCGGCAGCATGTTCGGCGTGGGCCTGCTCGTCTCGGGGATGACCGACACGACCAAGGTGCAGGGCTGGCTCGACCTCTTCGGAGACTGGGACCCGACGCTCGCCTTCGTCATGGGCGGCGCGATCATCCCGATGATGATCGCATGGGCCGTCACGCGCGGCCGGCAACCGGCCCTCGGAGGGCAGTTCCCGGCACCGCCGAAGGCCGAGATCGGGCGCAAGCTCGTGATCGGCTCGACGCTGTTCGGCATGGGCTGGGGGCTCGTCGGGCTCTGCCCGGGCCCGGCCATGGCGTCGCTCAGCTATGGCGGGATCGGCGGCCTCGTCTTCGTCGGATCGATGATTCTGGGCATGCTCATCGCCCCCACGCTCAACGCGAGGCTTGACGCCGTTCCGGCCGCGACCTGATATGGTGGCCATGGAGATCAGACCGCTTTCGGAAAAATTCGCCGTCTCGCCCCAGATCGAGACGCATGACCTGGCCGCCCTCAAGGCGGCCGGGTTCAAGACGATCGTCGACAACCGGCCGGACGAGGAGATCCCTCCCGATGTCGGATCCGAGGCGATCCGCGAGGCCGCGGAGGCGGAGGGCCTCCGCTTCGTGATGAACCCGCTCAGCCACGGCGCGCTCACGATGGATCACATCACGACACAGGGCGAGGCACTGGACACCTCCGACGGCCCGGTCTTCGCCTATTGCGCATCCGGAAACCGCAGCGCGATCCTCTGGGCACTGTCGCAGGCCGGCAAGGTGCCGACCGACGACCTGATCGCCGCGGCGGGGCGCGCGGGCTACAATCTCGAACCGTTCCGTGGCGAGATCGACCGGCTGGCCGGGCACTGAGGCCTAACCGCCCGCATCGGGAAGAGGCGGGAGGCCGGGCGCATCCGCAGGGGCGTCGAGCTCCGGCAAGCCGGGAGGCGCTTCCCCGTCGAACTCCATCCGGTCGATCTGCGGGGACATGGCCTGCGCCGGGCGGCCCTCGGGGCCGTCTGCCTCCGCCGGTCGGAGGATGCGCACGGCCCTCTGCCCCCGGCTCTGCCCCAGATGCGCCCGCGATACCGGATGACCAAGCGGTGCCTCGAGCTTGATCCGGCGGACGGACGCGCCCTCCAGATCGAGCAGTTCCCCAACCTCGAGAGCCATGACCCGGGAAAGCGGCAGATTCACGCGGCAGAGAACCGCGTCGATCCGCGCCGGAAGCGGCAGCAGCGCCGCGCGCAGGTCCGACAGGTCGAGACCCCGCGCCCGCCGGTTGTCGTCCCTCGGCGCGAGGATGCGGAGCACTCCCGTCCGGTGCCCGCCGCCGAATTCGAGCTCCAGCCGGGTCTCGCGGAAGGCGCCGTCGTCGAGACCCAGCCGCACCGCGCGGGCATCGGGGAGGAGCCGCGCGCAACACGGCGCCACGCCGCCGCCCGGCAACATTTCGGCCACGGCCGCGAGCCAGCCGTCGATCACATGGGAGACCAGCGCGAAGTCGGTCGAGGTGCCTGCGCGTTTCTCGCGCCGGGAGGACGAGACCCGTCCGGTCGTCTGGACCTCCATGAGAGCGCCGAGCAACGCCGTGTCCAGGATCGCGAGACCGCAGACCGCGCCGTTGCGCGCCAATCCGAGCAGCAGCAGATCCGCTTGAAGGTCCGCGAGGGTGCGGGTGAGCGAGGTCTCGCCCTCCTCGACCGAGAGCACGGCCAGTTCGAGGCCCAGCCCCTCTTCGGCCACGCGCGGCAGGATGCGCCGCCACACGTCCGCACCGCCGATCCGCGCGCTGCCCCCGGCGGCCGAGCGAATTTTCCGTTCGAGGACCGGATGCGTCGAAGCTTCCGCCAATGTGACCGTCCGTTTGCCCGTACCACCCGGCGTAGTGCCACGTCCGGGTAAAGGCTTCGTTGATCCCGTCCTTCAGGCCGCGGCCCGGCGCGCCTTCGGCAGGATCACGCGGAACGCCGCCCCGCCCTGCCCCGGCAGATACGAGATCGAACCGCCGAGCTTGTCCATGATCTCGCGGCAGATCGCGAGGCCGAGCCCCGCGCCTCCGGCGGCCCGCGTGTCCGACAGGCGCGAGAACTTCTCGAAGATCACCGACTGCTTCGCGCGCGGGATGCCATCACCGTTGTCGACGAAGTCGACGGTCACGGCATCGCCGGCGCCGCTCACCCGAATCTCCAGGTCGGGCTCTCTCGCGGCGCAGTACTTCTGGGCGTTGGCGATGATGTTGATGAACACCTGAGAAAGCCGGTCGGCGTCGGTGGTGACGAGCACGCTCTCGGCGGCCTTCGTTCGACGGATCCGCATCTGGTCCGTCTCGCCGTGCCGCGCGGTCGCCGCGAGGGCCCGGTCGATCACCTCGCCGAGCCGGACGTCCTCGAGGCGCAGAGACACCTGCCCGTTCTCGAGCACGCTGAGGTCGAGCAGATCGTCGAGCAGCCGCGTCAGCCGGCGCGACTCGTCGTGGATGATCCGCGAATAGCGCATGCGGTCTTCCGACACCATCGTATCGCCCGCCATCAGGATCTCCGAGAAGGCGCGGATCGAGGTCATCGGCGTGCGAAGCTCGTGGCTGATCTGGCTGAGGAACGCGTCCTTCTGGATCGACAGTTCGGTCAGCTTCTCGTTCGCCTCCCGCAACTGGCGGGCGGTGCGTTCGAGCTCGGACGACTTGGCCTCGAGCTGGCTGGAATATTCCATGATCTGAGCGGCTTCATCGGCGACCTTCATGAGATCCTGCACCGAAACGGTCGTACCGCCGGTGATCTGTCCGACCATGGCATGCGCGGTCGCCGCGCCGACCGACCCGGCGAGCCGGCGTTCGAGCGTCTGCAGGAACGCGGGGGTCACGTCGGGAAGATACTCCCGCTTGCCCTGCGCCTGCGCGATCGACTGGAACAGCGCCTGCGCCTCCCGGTTCCCGAGGATCCGCTGCGCCATGACGAGAAGATCCTCGGCCTCGGCCACGCTTTCGCCCCAGCCACGGGTGCTGTCGCTGTAGCGCCAGACATTGACGAAGCTGGCCCCCTGAAGCCGCTCGAGCGGTTTCGGGAAGGTCACGAGAGAGCCGAGAATGAAGGCTCCGGTGTTGAGCGAGATGCTCCAGATCACGGTGTGCACGAGCGGATCGAGGCCCTCGATCCCGAAGAGCGCCTGCGGACGGAGCAGGTATATTCCGAACGGACCCTCGGCCATCGTCGCAGCGGAGAGGATCGCGCCGGACCCGAAGCTTGGCAGGAAGAAGGTATAGGCCCACACGACGAAACCGACGGTCAACCCCAGAGCCGCGCCGATCCGGTTGGCGCCGCGCCAGAATATCCCGCCGATCAGGGCCGGGACGATCTGCGAGACGCCGACGAAAGAGATGAGACCGATCGCGGCGAGCGCCGCCCCGCCGCCCGACATGTCGTAATAGGCATAGCCGAGTGCCAGGATCGCCGTGATCGTGAGACGGCGCGAGAGAAGCACGATGTTCCTGACGTCGCCCGGGTCGCTCCCCTTCTCGCGACGCACGCTGAGCCAGATCGGCATGACGATGTGGTTCGACACCATCGTCGAGAGCGCGATGGACGCCACGATGACCATCGAGGTCGCCGCCGAGAATCCGCCGAGGAACGAAAGCATCGCAAGTCCGTCCTGCCCATAGGCGAGCGGAACGGTCAGCACGAAAGTGTCGGGGTTGGTGCCGGGCGGCATGGCGGCAAGCCCCACGACCGCAATCGGCACGACGAAAAGGCTGATCAGGAACATGTAGAGCGGGAATGCCCAGGACGCGGTCACGAGATGGCTTTCGTCGGTGTTCTCGACCACGAGCACATGAAACATCCGCGGGAGACAGATGAACGCCGCCGCCGCGACGAACGTCAGGGCGATCCAGCGATCACCCTGCAGCCGCCAGTCGGCGATCGGCGACGCCGCGATCTGCTCGAGCGTCGCCGTCGGCCCGCCCGCCACGGCGAACACGACGAAGAGGCCCACGGCGACCAGCGCGATGAGCTTGACGACCGCCTCGACGGCGATCGCCATGACCACGCCGTTGTGCTTTTCGTCAACATCGAGATTGCGCGTTCCGAAGATGATCGTGAACAGCGCAAGGC
>Ga0102932_1000492_pt1 | contig 19837 bp, 19 predicted proteins | sample SalPonR1_C_D2_MG_FD_78212 | JGI IMG/M metagenome (GOLD analysis project Ga0102932, IMG submission 78212) | Salt pond soil microbial communities from South San Francisco under conditions of wetland restoration - Salt Pond MetaG R1_C_D2_MG | ecosystem: Environmental > Aquatic > Marine > Intertidal...
ATCCCGAGCGCCAAATCCACGCTCATCGACCCCGTCGAAATCACCGCGATCTTCTCCCGCTGCGACTCGTCCCCAAGCCGCATCACCGCACCCTTCCCGAACTGACGCTCGATGGCGGCGAGGGTGGCGTCGAGCGAGCGACGCTTGCCCGCGAGGTCGGTGGATTCTCTGTCCTTGTCGTTCATGACGTCCTCCTGAGCGGGCGCGCGAGGCGCCTCGGGGTACGGACCGACGCGACCGGGACGGCGCGAAGCGGCGATGCCTCAAATACTAAGGTGTCCAGCGCGCTCGCGCAAGAGCGCCGGCCGCCGATCCCACGGCGATCGCCGTCCAGGCCCCGGTAGACGCCCGACGCGTGGCTTCCCACGGCCCCAGCGAGGATCGGGTAGGCTCGCCTGCGGCGCAGTCGATGCGACCCGGGCGGCCCGCCGCCCGACCGTCGCGAGCCCGGCTGCCCACCCGACCATGCCCAGCGACGTTCGACTCCCCGACCCCCTCTACTTCCAGCAGGCGTCGATGCTGCTGCTGGTGTTCCGCTTCCGCGGCAGGCGGAAGCTCGTGGCGTCGCGCCTGATGGAGAGCGACGACTTCAGGGGCGAGCTCGCAGCGCACCTGCCGGTCCTCGAGCGTCTCTACGGCGAGCTCGAGGTGTCGGGCGTGGACGTCGTCTCGTACCAGCACGGCCGGTTCTACACCGACCCGTGGCCCGACGCCCTCCTCGTGATCGAGCACCTGCGCGACGGCCGCGAGGCCTGACCGGGCGCGTCGCGTCAGCCTGGGCGCGGCACCGGCTCGATCTCCCGCAGCGCGGCGAGATCCGCGGCGCCGGCCACGTGCATCGCGATCCGGAGCTCGTGCACGAACCGACGCAGCACCGCCTCGACGGCGTCCGCCGATTCGGTGGCGGGCCGGAGCAGCGGAAGGGCGACGGCGCACCACGACGCGCCCGACGCGATCGCCTTGGCGACGTCCAGGCCGGACCGGATGCCGCCCGACGCGATCAGCGGTACGCCGGGGGCGACGGTGCGCGCCGACCGCAACGCCGTCAGCGTCGGGATGCCCCACTCGGCGAGGTCCTCGCCGCGGATCTCGCCCCAGCGCACCCACGCCTCGACGCGGGCCCACGACGTGCCTCCCGCCCCCGCCACGTCGAACGCGGCGAAGCCCGCGCCGGAGAGGCGCGAGGCGGTGCCTGCGTCCAGGCCGTGGCCCACCTCCTTGAGCACCAGCGGGCGACCCACCTCGGCGGGCAACCGCCCGAGCTTGGCGAGCAGTCCACGGAAGTCGCCGTCGCCGCCCACCTGCATCGCCTCCTGCAGGGGGTTCACGTGCAACGCCAAGCCGTCGGCCTCGACCGCGTCGATGGCACGGACGATCTCGTCCGCTCCGTAGCCCAGGTTCAGCTGAGCCGCACCGAGGTTCCCGAGGATCGGCACGTCGGGCGCATGCCGGCGAACCGCGAAGGTGGGCACCGCCGAAGGGGTCTCGAGCATCACGCGCTGAGAGCCGAGCATCATACCGATCCCGACCCGCTGCGCCGCGATCGCGAGGTTCCGGTTCAAGGCCGCCGAACGGTCCGCCCCGCCGGTCATCGCGCCCACGAGCAGGGGCGCCGACATCGGCCGGCCGACGAACGAGGTGGACGCATCGACCGCCGAGAGATCGGTCTCGGGCAGCGCCCGATACGGAAGATCGATCGACTCGAACCCGGTCGTGCGCGTCCGATATTCGACCGGACCCTCCAGGCAGGCTTCGACGTGCCGGCGCTTTCGGACCGCGCCGAGGTCGTTCGACGTCACGAAGTCACGGTACCCCGCGGAGCTACACTGGGCGCATGGTCGCCCTCCGTCCCGGTCCGCTCCTCGTCGCTGCGGCGACCGCTCTCCTGCTCGCGGGCTGCGCCACCCCGCCCATCGACTCGGTCGCGCAGGAGCTCGCGAGCTGCCGGCCCGGCGACGCGGACGCCGACTACGAGGCCGCCTCGCGCTACTGGATCGCCCGTGCCTCCGGCGACGCGCCGTGGGTCGTGGGCTACGCGCCGGCGACCGGGATCGACGCGATGGACGCCCACGACGCCGCGAGCGGCGCGGCACGCCTGCCCCACGCCGCGATGGCCAGCGTGCGCGCCCGCCACGCCGTCGACCGCGTGGCGGCGCTCGGACCGCGGAGCGAGCTGGTGCGGGCCGCCGGCGCCGGCTTCGATCCGCTGGCGCTGCTGGCCGATCCGGCCGTCCGCTACGTCCATCCCGACCTGCCGCTCGTGCGACAGGGCGTGCCCAGCGACCTCTACCTTCGCGATCAGTGGCACCTCACCGATTTCGGCCTGCCGACGGCCTGGGGGATCGAGACCGGCTCCGCGGACGTCACGATCGCCGTGATCGACGCCGGCTTCGACGTGACGCACCCCGATCTGGAGAGCGCGTTCGTCCCCGGCTGGGACTTCACCGACGGCGACGACGACCTCGTGACCGACGATCCGCACGGAACCCACGTCGCCGGCATCGCGGGCGGCCGCGCCGGCGGCGGCAAGATCGTCGGCGTCGCCCCGACCGGCGTGCGGCTGCTACCGCTCAAGGTCGCCGACGAGATCGGCGCGATCGACACGAGCAGCGTCGTGAGCGCGATCTACTTCGCGATCGGCATCGCCGACCCGAACGTCGGCGCGGAGCCCCCCGAAGTGCCGGCGCGCGTGATCTCGATCAGCCTCGGAACGAACGGGCCGGCGACGGAGCCGATACCGGCGATCGAGGACGCCATCCGAGCCGCCCGCGGGGCCGGCAGCCTGACCTTCGCGGCCTCCGGCAACACGGCCGGCGGGGCGACCGGTGCGGGCATCTCCGCGCCCGCGAACGGCCCGTGCGCGATCGCCGTGGGCTCCGTCGACCAAGGGATGGACCGCAGCGCATTCTCGAACTACGATCGCGTCGACCGGCTCGTCGACCTCGCCGCACCGGGCGGCGTCAGCGCCATCGGCGAAGGGATCCTCAGCTCGCTTCCCAGCAACGTCTACCCCACCGAGCCGTACGGCTACCTCGTGGGCACCTCGATGGCGACACCGTACGTGGCCGGCGTCGCGGCGCTACTGCTCTCGCACGATCCGTCGCTGAGCGCCAGCGACGCCTATGCGCGGCTCCTCGGCACGGCGCTGCGCGCCGATCCGGACGCCGGCTACGAGGTCGGCTTCGGCGTGACGTGCGCCGACGCCGCGCTGGGCTCGGAGCGTCGCTGCGGACGCCCGTAGAGGCCAGCGAGCGCCGGGACGGCGAGGGGCGCCCGACGTCACGCCAGCAACGACACCGCGACGCCGACAGCGGCGGCGAACGCGATGGCCAGCACGCCCGCCGACAGGACGCCCGCGGCGTCCGACAGGCGTCGATCGCCCGGGAGGCCTTGCCGCGCGAAGCCCCACAGGAGCCCGCCGATCACGCCACCGACGTGGCCCCACAACGAGACGCCGGGAACCGCGACCGACAGCAGCGCGATCAGCGCCATCCACTGCACCAGGCTGCGCGTGAGCGCGCGGTCCGCCGCCCCTCGGCCGCGTAGCACGTCGGCCAGCAGCGCCCCAGCGACCCCCAGCACGCCGCCCGAGGCGCCCACGAGCACGACGACCTGACCGCTCTGGGCGACCTGGGTGAGGTACCCGCCCATCAGCGTGCCGAACGCGAACGCCGCCAGCAGGTCGCCCCACGTGCGGCGCGCCTCGTACATCCGTCCGATGTCGATCAGCACCCAGGCGTTCAGCGCGATGTGGACGAGGTTGCCGTGGACGAACGCGTAGGAGAGGAAGCGCCACCAGGCGTCGCCGCCGCTCACGCCAGGAACGCCCATCAGGAACGCGGCCGCGGCCTGGCTCGGATCGAGTCGACCGAGCGCCGTCGCCACCGGCGACGCGATCCGGTCGAGGCTCAGCTGGCCCAGGTACGCGACCACGATCGCCGCCGTGAGCGCCCAGGTGCCGAGCGGGTTGCGTGCTCGAATCGTCGGGAGCGCCCCGCCGGCGGCCTGCACCTTGTCGGCGTAGCGTGGCCGCAAGGGAGGCGGGGCCGAGGCGTACGCGCGGCCCCACAGCTCGCCGGCCGCGGGGTGGCCTCCCCGCTCGGCGGCCTGCGCCAGCACGGCGAACAGCTCGTGCGGCGGCACGCCCGCGGGAGGCGGCTGGAGGTGCCTCTGGGCCTCCTCGAGGCGTCCACGAGCCGCAGCGAGCCGCACCTCAGCCATCTGCGCCACGCGCGTCAGGATCGGGCCCGCCTCCGGATCGGCCGCCGCCTCGCGCAGGCGCTCCACCCGCTGCGCGGCCTCGTCCAGCCGATCGAGCGCCAGCAGCGCCCGGATCCGGGCCTCCTCCGCCAGCCAGACGTTGTCGCCCTCGCCCTCGACCCGGCGCTCGAGCACCTCTCGCCAGCGGCCCGACGCGGCCAGCCACTGCATCCGAAGCAGCTCCGCGTCGCTCGGGATCGCCCGGTCCGCGGCGTCCAGGTCGCCCCGACGCAACGCGACCTGCGCGAGAAGCCGCCGCAGTCCGTCCCGACCTTCCGGCGTCCAGTAGAGCGCGCGAACGAGCCCCTCGGCCACGCCGAACGCCCCGGACCGGGCCAGCGTCGTGACGAGGAGCGGCGCGAACACGAACAACAGCGACACGGCCGTCGCCGCGGCCGGAACGACCGGGTCGCCGGATACGCCGCCGACGTCGGCCACGACGACCAGCCCGGCGAGCAGCGTGGCGGCGAGCGTCTTCGCGGGCAGCTCGCTCCAGCCTGGAGCGAGGCGACGCGTCCAACGGACGGCGTAGATGCCGGTGACGGCGACCACGAGCGCGATCAGGGCCAGCTGACTCATGTCCCGGAGGGTACCGCTTCGCTCCGAGGCACGACCGTCCGCCGGGGGACCGCGAAGCCGGGGCACCGGGGGCGGGCGCGCCAGGGCGGTATGATCGGGGGCGCACCCCGGCGGGACGCCCCCGCACCGTCCCCGTCCCGTCCTCGCCCGGAGGCTCCGTGTACCAGCTGCTCGCGATTCCGTTTCTCGTCGTCGGCTACCTCGTCGGGACGATCCCGACCGGATGGCTCGTCGCCCGTGCGCGCGGCGTCGACATCCAGCAGGTGGGGTCCGGCAACATCGGCGCCACGAACGTGCTCCGCGCCATGGGCGTCGGTCCGGCGCTGTTCGTCGTGCTGATGGACCCGGTCAAAGGCGCGCTCGCGGCGGCGCTTCCCCTGCTGCTGGGGATGGATCAGTGGACGGTGGCGGCGACGGGGCTGGCGACCGTTCTCGGCAACAACTTCAACGTGTTCCTGGGCATGCGGGGCGGCAAGGGGATCGCGACCAGCCTCGGCGTGTTCCTCGTCGTGAACCCGGTCGTGACGGTCGTCGCCGCGGTGCTCGGGATCTTCACCATCGCCATCGGCCGGTACGTCTCGCTGGGGTCGATGGTGGGCATGGTGTCCGCGCCGCTCTTCCTGCTGGCGTCGGGCGTGTTTCCCTTTCCGGACCTCGCGCTGGCGACGATCCTCGCGCTCCTCGCGCTCTACCGGCACCGCGAGAACCTTCGGCGGCTCGCGAAGGGCACCGAGCGACGGCTGGGACAGCCCGCACCGTCCCGCTGACCCGCCTCGGACCAGATCGGTGCGGAACGCGACCTCAGCCGCGCGGCAGCGGAGCCCGGATCGCTCGCCGGCGCGCGCGCTGCACGACGACGATGCCGGCGATCGCGATCGCGCCGCCGATGACCGTCAGCAGGCTCGGAACCTCGCCCAGGAACCACCACGACAGCGTCAGGCTGAACACCGGCACGCTGTAGAGCATCGCGGTCACCTGCGTGATCGGCGCCCGCGACAGCGCGAACGCGAACAGGCTGTACGCCAGCGCGGAAGGGAACAGGCCGATGTAGCCGGTCGCGAGCAGCGAGCTCGCCGGGGCGTCCATCAGGTCGGCCTGCAGCCCGGGCAGGAACGCCAGCATCGGCACGGTCCCTCCCCACGTCACGAACGCCGTGACCTCGACCGCCCTGTAACGGGCGAACATGCGCTGCTGCAGCACGAAGTAGAGGCTCGTCGCGAACGCGGAGAGCAGGACGAAGCCGGCGAACGGATCGAAGCGGAGCCCCGCAGAGTCGCCGAGCACGATCAGCGCCACGCCCGCGAAGCTCGTGAGGCTGCCCAGCCAGCCGATCACCGGCATGCGCTCCCCGGTGATCCAGCGCGCCAGCAGCGCCGTGATGGCGGGCGCGGAGGCGATGATCAGGCTCGTGGCCCCCGCCGAGACGCGCAGCTCGCCGGCGTTCAGCGCCGTGTGATAGACGAAGATGCCGGTCCCGCCCAGCAGCAGGAACCACGGCACGTCGCGCGCCTGGGGCCTGAGCCGTGCTCCGGTGAGCAGCAGGAACGGCACGAACGCCGCCGACGCGACGAGGTGACGCGTCACCGTCAGGTGCGGCACCGAGAGCCCCGCCAACCCGACCTTGATCAACGGGAACGCCGATCCCCACAACACGGCGACGGCGAGAAGGGCCAGGAAGGCGGCGAGGGGCATGCGAGCGTACGGATTCGGGCGACGGCGGCCGAGCGATCAGCTCGGCAGCGTCACCACGCGCCCACAGGCGCACCGCTCGCCGTCGCGCACCATCACGGTGCGCCCGTCGCGGTACCAGAGCGTTTCGCACGCCGGGCAGCGCACCTCGTCCGCGCCCGCGCCCAGCGACCGGATCGCCTGCGGCTCCAGGAAGCGCCGCTCGCCGCACCAGTGGCACACGGCCTCGGCCCCGCCATCCTCCGCGATCATCGCCTCGCGCTCCTCCGGCGTGAAGTACGCGAGCGCTTCCAGCGCCTTCTCGTCGCTGCATCGGCAGCCGAACCGGAGCGGCAGCGCCTCCTCGGTCATCAGGCGCATGTCGAGACCCCAGGTGAGCTCGTGCATCGCGGTGAGCAGGCCGCCCCGCCTAAGGCCGTCGGTCAGCTGGCCGAACGCGCGGACGTTGGCCTCGAGCAGGTCCAGCGCCGCGGGGTCCGCTCCCGGCAGCGCCTGCAGCAGGACCCCGCCCGCCGTCTCGACCCGGCCGCCACGCACGTACACGCCGAGCAGCACGGCGGACGCGATCTGCTCGCTGCGGGCCAGGAACGCGGCGACGTCCTCGGCGATCTCGCCCGAGACCAGCTCGACGGTGCTCGAGAACGGATCGCCGTACGGCGCATGCGAGCGGATCACCTCGATCGTCCCCGCGCGGCCGACGGCGCCGCCGACGTCCAGCTTGCCGTCCGTGCGCGGCGCGAGCTCGGTTTCCGGGTTCTTCACGTACCCGCGCACGCTTCCGTCCAGGCCGGCGTCCGCGATGACGCCTCCCAGGGGACCGCCACCCTCCAGACGGACCGTCACGCGGTCGCGGTGATCCTTCAGCAGAACGTGCGACAGCAGCAGGGCGCCGGTCAGGGTGCGGCCCAGGGCGGCGCCGGCGGTCGCGCTGGTGCCGTGGCGCACGGCAGCGTCGGCCACGAGGTCGGTCGTGTCGGCGGCGACCACGCGGATGCCTCCGTCGGCCGCCATGCCGCGAAGCAGGTGCGACATGCGAGTCTCCTTGGGTGCAGCGGTTCGGTGGGCGCCCGCGTACGGCGCCCCTCCTCCGAGCAGCGCTCCAGAGTCTATCGCCGGGAGCGGTGTCGCTTGGACGGCCGCGCGACGCCGTCGCCGGCCGCCTTCGCCTCGAGGCGACGCAGCGTGACCGCGGGCACGAGCTTGCCGACGTCCGCGCCGTAACGGGCGAGCTCCTTGACGCGCGTCGAGGACACGTACGACCAGCGCGTCGCGGTCATGATGAACGTCGTCTCGACGTCGGGGTTGAGCTGGCGGTTCAGGTGCGCCATCTGCAGCTCGTACTCGAAGTCGCTGATCGCACGCAAGCCCTTCACGATCACTTGCGCCTGCACCGTCCGCATGTACTCGGCCAGCAGGCCCTCGAATCGGTCCACGCCGACGTTGTCCAGCGGCGCGACCACCTCGGCGAGGATCTCGAGGCGCTCCTCGGTGGTGAAGGCGTAGTCGTTCTTGAGCGGGTTGTCGAGCACAGCGACCGTCAGCCGGTCGTAGACCCTGGCGGCACGGTGAATGATGTCGGCATGCCCGTTGTGGACGGGGTCGAAGCTGCCCGGGTAGACGGCGTGGATCATGGCTCGGATCGTACCGCGTCGCCGGAGGCGCATCCGGCCGGGTCGGCCGTGTCGGCCTGCGCGGACCAGGCGCGGAGCAGCTCGACCGCGACCTCCTCCGCGGTCGCCCGTCCCTCCGCGACGTCCCGTAGCCGATCGTCCGCGCCCGCATCGAGCGCCATGGCGGCCTGCCGGCGCAGCGCGGCCGCCAGCTCGGCACGCACCCGGCCGTGCCGCCTCCGCGTGTCGCCCCCGTGGGCGGCGAGCCAGTCGGCGTGCTCGTCGAGGGCGCTCAGCAACGCGGACACGCCCGTTCCGTCGCTGGCCCGCGTCTGCACGACGGGCGCGGTCCAGCCGTCCGGCTCGGGCTCGGAAAGCCCCTGCGCCGCCCGCACGTCGCGCCGGAGCCGATCGGCCCCCGGCAGGTCCGCCTTGTTGATCACGAACAGGTCCGCGATCTCCATCACGCCCGCCTTGAACGCCTGCACGCCGTCGCCGCCCGCAGGCGTCATCACCAGCACGGTCGTGTCGGCGACCGCGGCGACGTCCACCTCGCTCTGGCCGACCCCGACCGTCTCGATCAGCACGCGATCGTAGCCGGCAGCGTCGAGGAGCGCCGCGATCCGGAGCGTGGCGGCCGCCAAGCCGCCGAGCTGTCCGCGCGTCGCCATCGACCGCACGAACACGCCCGCGTCGCCGTGCCAGCGCGTCATCCGGATGCGATCTCCGAGGATCGCTCCGCCGCTGTACGGACTCGTCGGATCGACCGCGATCACCGCCACGCGCAGTCCGTTTCCGCGATACGCCTCGACCATCCGGTCGGCGAGGCTGCTCTTGCCGCTGCCGGGAGAGCCGGTGAGTCCGATCAGGCGCGACCCGTGCGAGCGCGCTGCGCCACCGGATCGCTCCGTCGCCTGCCGAAGCGCGGCGAGGACGCGAGGGGCACGGGGGTCGTCCGCCTCGAGCCAGCTGACGGCCCGCCCCAGCGCGCGAAGCGACCCGGCCAGCACGAGCGCGGCCACCTCGCCCGGATCGGCGAAGGTGGGCGTGGGGGTGGGACTCTGCTCACCGGCGGGCACGCCGCACGATAGCGCGCCGCGCTCAGGCGGGCTGGCGGCGCGCGAACCCGCCGGCCAGCTCGAGCGCGCCCGCCTCGATCGCCCATCCCGGCTCGCGGCGGCCCGTCTTGACCGCCAGCTCGACCTCGAGCAGGATGTCGAACACCTCGCGCAAGGCGCGCTCGTCGAGGCGGCGAGCGATCTCCATCGCCTTGCCTGCCGCGTACGGCGCAGCGCCCAGCGCCTTCGCCGCGACCGCCTTGGCCACGTCGCCGTCGCGCTCGCGCAGCGCGACGGCGCGCGCCACGAGGGAGAACTGCCAGCCGAGCGCGCCCAGGATCCGTGGCGCCGCCTCGCCCGCGTCCAGCAGCAGGCGCGCCGTCCGTACGGCGGTCGCCTCGTTGCCGGCGGTGACGGCGTCGATCAGGTCGAACGCGTCGCGCGAGGCGGGTCTGTTGACGAGCTCGCGGACCCGCGTCTCGTCCAGCACCTCGTCGAGCACCGCGAGCTTCTCGATCTCGGCCGCCAACGCCGGCAGGTCCTCCCCGAACAGGTCGGCGAGGACGTCGGGGACGGCACCGCGCGTGCGCACGCCGTGCGCCTCCGCCTCCTTCGCGATCCAGCCGCGCAACGCGGCGTAGCGGGGCGTGGGCCGATGCTCCAGCGTGCCCAGCGTGCGCCACGCCTTCTGGCGGGCGGCCGTCGCCTTGGCGTCGACGACGATCACGAGCGCGTCCTCCGGAACCGAGGCCAGCGCCTTCATCGCCGCAGCACGAGGCGCGACGCCGGCTTGGCCCTCGAACGCCGTGTCGAAGTCCAGCAGCAGCACCGTCGCACCGAACAGGCCGGTCTGGTGGACGGCCGCCTCGATCTGGTCGGGCAGCAGCCCCTCGCCGAGCTCGACCACCTCGCTGGGCGCCACGCCGCGGTCGTGCAGCGCGCGACGGGCCGAGCGACGGGCGAGGAACGGGTCGCCCGTGAACGCCAGGATCATACGAGCACGTTGACGGCAGGCACGGGAAGATCGTTCAGCATCGCCGGGGCGCTCGCGAACCGCTCGCACGGGTCGGGCGCGAGGGCCTGACGCAGCCAGCTCCACGCCGCCTCCGCCGCTGGCGGGAGCGGCGCGAGGGGGACGCTACGATCACCGACCAGGACGCGAATCACGTCGCGTCCGTAGGGCGGCTGGCCGGTGATCGCATGGTAGACGACCGCCCCCACGGCGTACAGATCGCTGCGCGGATCGCTGCGCTCGCCCGCGAACTGCTCGGGAGCCATGTAGTTCGGCGTCCCCATCGCGGTCGAGGTCGAGGTGATCGCGGCCAGGCCGAGGTCCTTCGCGAAGCCGAAGTCGAGGAGCAGCACACGCTCGCCACGGATCATCACGTTCCCCGGCTTCACGTCGTTGTGGATGATGCCACGATCGTGCGCGTAGGCCAGCGCCGCGAGCAGGTCGCGCGCGATCCTCAGCGCGCGCTGCGCCGAGAGCGGACCGAGCTCCAGCGCGTCGGCCAGGGCGACGCCGGGAACGTACGGGTAGATCAGCGCGCCGTCGCGCGCGGCGAGCAGCGGCAGGATGTTCGGGTGATCCAGCTTGCGGACGACCTCCGCCTCGCGGGCCAGGCGGCGCTCGAGGTCGGGATTGAACCCGGACAGGCGCTTGACGACGACGAGTCGATCCTCGCTCCGTGCGAGCTCGACGCGCACCGGTCCGTTCTCGGCGAGCACACGCACGGTCTTGAGCATGGGGAAATCTACCACGAGGGCGACAGGCGGATCGCCCCGAGTTCGTCCGTACGGAGAACCTCGGCGCCGGACTCGCGTACGCGGCGCACGACCTCGGCCGAAGGATGTCCGTACCGGTTCGCACCGACCGACACGGCGACCTGCCGAGGCCGCGTCGCGCGCAGCAACGAGGCACCCGACGAGTGCGGCGATCCGTGATGCGGCGCGAGCACCACGTCGAGCTGGGGCAGCGCCAGCGAGCGCTCGACTCGCGACGAGACGTCGCCCGCCAGCAGCGCCCAAGGCCGCCCCCGCCAGTCGATCCGCAACACGACGGAGTCCTCGTTGGGCTCGCCGACGGGTCGCTCGCCGGGGTGGAGCACGTGCAGATCCGCCTCGCCGAAGCGCAGCACCTGACCGCGCCGCAACGGCAGAAGGGGCACGCCCTCCGCTCGAGCGAGCGCCGCCAGCCGCTCCCAGGCGGGACGGCCCGGCGCGGGGTGACCGTACGCCAGCGCGGCCACGGGAAGCGACCGGAGCACGGTCTGGAGGCCCTCGGCGTGGTCCATGTCGGCGTGCGTGGACACGACCAGCTCGAGCTCGTCGACGTCGAGGGCGCGGAGCGCGGGGACCACCTGCGCGGCGGCCACGTCGTAATCGGAGAACGGCGTGCCGCCGCCGTCGACGAGCACCTCCGTCCGGCCCGGCAGCCGGAGAAGGATCGCGTCGCCCTGACCGACGTCGAGGACGATCAGCTCGGGACGCAGCATCGGGGAGGCCGTGATGAGCGACGCCGCGAGGGCGCAGGCGGTCACGGCCAGCGCCCGCCACGGCCGCAGCCGACCGCGGACCGCCCAGGCCCACGGCGCCAGCCCGAGGCCCCACAGCGCGACGCCCAGCGGCGCCACGGCGCCCCAGGCGAGCCCGGGTAGGGCGGCACCCGACTCGGCGACGGCGAGCAGCGCCCAGGCCAGCGGCTCGGTGAGCCGTCCCACGGCCGCGCCGAGCCACGGGACGAAGGCGCCCGCCACGCCGGCGACGAGTCCCAGGGGGAGGAGCGCCGTCGCGAGGGGGACCGCGACCAGGTTGACGAGCGGTCCCAGCGGCGCGGCCTGCCCGAACGCGTCGACGACGAGCGGGAGCCCGGCGAGGCTGGCCGACGCGCTGATCGCCAGCGATGCGGGCAACCAGGCGCGCGGGTCCCTGATGGACCTTCCCCGCCCGAGGCGCCGGGCGACGGGAACGCCCAACGCCAGGATCCCGATCAGGGACAGGTACGACAGCTGGAACGCGAGGTCGAACAGCCAGTCGGGACGTGCCAGGAGCGTCGCCGCTGCGGCCAGCCCCAACGTCGCGGGCGGATCGGGTCGACCGGCGCCGGACGCGACCGATACGCCGGCCGCCGCCGTCATCACCGCGGCGCGGATCAGGCTGGGCGTCGGTCCGATCCACACCGTGTACGTCGCCGCTGCCGCGGCGACCAGTGCCCAGCGTGCCGGGCCGATGGGCGCCAGCAGCGTCGCCACGAACGCGGCCAGCACGCCGAGGTGCAGGCCCGAGAGCGCCAGCAGGTGCGCGAGCCCTGCCCGGGCGAACAGCGAACGCAGGTCGCCCGCGTCCTCCCGCTCCCCCAGCACCAGCGCGCGCATCAGCAGGGCCGGCCCGGGCGCGAGGCCGGCCGTCACGCCGTTCCGCACGCGTGCACGGAAGCCCGCCCCGGGCTGCGCGAAGGTGACCGTGTCGACCCGCAGCAGGTGCGCGCCGCCACGCCGGCGAAGCCACGCGCGCTCGTCGAAGCCGCCCGGGTTTCGGGCGCCGGTCGCCGCCTCCAGCCGGCCGCGCACTCGGACCCGCCCGCGCGGCACGGCGCCCACCGGGCGCAACGCGACGACGACCGTCGTTCCGTCCAGCCGTAGCGAGCGGGCGTCCGACCAGCCTGCGAGCTCGACCTCGTGCCCGGCCAGCGGCGCCAGGACGTCGGGCCGCGCTTCGCGTTGATCGTGCCTCAGGTGCCCGAGCGGCAGCAGCAGGGGAAGCGCCAGCCAGATCCGGAGCCGGCCGCGTGCCAGCAGCGGCGCCAGCAGCCAGGCGCAGAAGCTCAGCGCGACCGGAAACCCGGCCGCGGCCGCGCCCGCGCCCAGGGCGACGCCCAGCCCCGCGGGCACGCTCCACGGCACGAATCCGGTCACGGCGTGACGCGGCTTCGGAGGCGCGCGAGCGTGGCGGGCCCGATTCCCCGAACGCGCTCCAGATCGTCGATGCTGGCGAACGGCCTGGCGTCGACGATACGTCCCGCCAGGGCCGGTCCGATCCCCGGCAGCGTCTGGAGCTCGCGTACGGAGGCGGCGTTGATCGAGACGCGGGCCTCGCCCTCCGGACCGGCGATCCGCGGAACGTGCACGGTCGTACCGTGCGTCAGGGGGGCGGCGAGGTCCACCAGCTCGGTGGCCGCGTCGGGGCCGAGGCCTCCGGCCGCCTCGACGAGATCGGCCACGCGGGCGCCCCACGGGAGGCGATAGCTTCCCGCCGTTCGGACCGCGCCGTGCACCGCCACCACCAGGTCGGGGACCTCGGGGACCGGAACCGCCCGGCGCGCGTGAAGCCGCGGCCACAGCCCCGCCACGACGAGCGCCAGGCACGCCGTGAGGAACACCGCCGTGAGGATCGTCTCGCGCCGCTCGTGCACGTAGGCAGGCTAGGCGCCGTGCGCGACCCCCGGCTCGCCTACCCAGACACGAGCAGGCGGGCACGGGGAGCTTCCCCGTGCCCGCCTGCGATCATGCCGCCGTCGCGGCGGCGCGAACGCGTCCTCGCTCAGCGCGCGTCGTCGTACTTCTTCGTGACCGCGTCCCAGTCGATCAGGTCCCAGAACGCCTCGATGTAGTCCGGACGCCGGTTCTGGTACTTCAGGTAGTACGCGTGCTCCCAGACGTCGAGGCCCAGGATCGGCACGTCGCCGTCCATGTACGGGCTGTCCTGGTTCGGCGTGCTGTAGACGGCGAGCTCGCCGCCCGGCTTGACCACGAGCCACGCCCAGCCGCTGCCGAAGCGGCCCGCGGCGGTGTCGCTGAACGTGGACCTGAACTCGTCGAACGAGCCGAACGCCGCGTCGATGGCGGAGCCGAGCTCGCCGCTGGGCCGACCGCCGCCCTGGGGCGACAGGATCTCCCAGAACAGGTTGTGGTTCGCGTAGCCTCCGCCGTTGTTGCGCACCGCCGTGGGAAGCCGGTCGACCCCCATGCGGAGGATCTCCTCGATCGGCTTGCCGTCGAGGTCGGTGCCCTCGACCGCGGCAGCGAGCTTGCTGGCGTAGCCGGCGTGGTGCTTGTCGTGGTGAATCTCCATGGTGCGGGCGTCGATGTGGGGTTCGAGCGCGTCGAACGCGTAGGGAAGATCGGGAAGTCGGTAAGCCATGCGGAGTACCCCCTTCATGGGACGAGCTCTGGCGCTTCGGGCGTGCGTGGCGTACGGATGAGCATCCGTGAGCCCGGCTCGCGGGCTCTCGCCCCGAACATAGCAAAGCGGGACGAAGGTCCCGTGCCCCCCCGGTTACACGCCTCCGGGTCGTCACCCCCCGCCCCGTCGGAAATGCGACGGTTCGAAGGCCGCGGGCCTGCTACCTTGTCCTTCCATGCCCAAGAAGCAGCGAAGCAAACGACGCCGCAGCCGCGCTACCGCGAGTCGCGTCCCCTGGATCCTCGGGGCCATCGGCATCGCGGTGCTCATCGCCGTCCCGATCATCGTCGAGTCCGTCCGCGCCGCGAACCTTCCGGGCGAACGGTTCGCCAGTCAGGGCAACCGTCACGTCCCGCTTGGCGCGAACGTGCCGGCGTACAACAGCGATCCTCCGACCTCTGGGCCGCACACGGCCGAGCTGGCCGCGTGGGGCACGTACGGTCCGGACGACGTCGTCGAGGACCAGCGCCTCCTCCACAACATGGAGGACGGGGGCGTGATCCTCTGGTACCGACCGGCCGACGATGACGACGCGACCCTCGACCGACTCGACGACCTCGAGCGGATCGCCGCCAGCTATCGCCGCGTGGTGATCGCGCCCCGGCCCGACATGCCGACCGACTACGCGATGACGGCGTGGCAGCGGCTCCAGCGCTTCGAGACGATCGACGAGGAGGGCATGACCGCCTTCTTGGCGGCGTTCGAAGGCATCGACAACCACGTCCGATGAGTCGCTGGACGGCACGTCCGTCAGGCTCCGTCTGCGCGCCGGGCGACCGACCCGCTCACGACCGCTCCGGTAGCATGCGCGCATGAACCGACGCCTGATCATGATCGTCACGCTCGTCGCCGCGGTCGCCGTCGTGGCGGCGATCGCCATCGTTCCCAGACTGGGGACCACCGGTGCCAGCGCGCAAGGGACCGATCTCGCGCTCGACCAGCAGCCGCGGAAAGGCCCGGCCGACGCTCCGGCGCAGGTGGTCGTGTTCGAGGACTTCCTCTGTCCCCATTGCGGCTCGTTCGCCGAGGACATCACGCCGCGCCTCGAGCGCGCGTACGTCGACGACGGCTCCGCGGCGTACTACTCGAAGAACTTCGTCGTGATCGGCCCCGAGTCGGAGCGGATCGCGCAGGTGGGCGAGTGCGTGTTCGAGCAGGGGAACGACGCGTTCTGGACGTTCGAGGAGGTCGCGTTCAGGAGCCAGAGCGGGCTGACCGAGGCTCGCGCGATCGCGCTGGCCGAAGAGTACGTCGCGGATCTGGACGCCGCGGCGCTGCGGGACTGCATCGAGGCGGGTCGCGGTCTCGAGGCGGTTCGCGCCGACATGGCCGACGCGCAGGCGCTGGGCCTCCAGGGCACGCCCACCGTGTTCGTGAACGGTGAGCAGGTCAGGGTCGGCTACGACGACATCGCCGCGGCGATCGAGGCCGCCGTCGCCAACGCCGAGTGAGCGAGGAGACCGGCTCGAGCACGGTCGAGGCGGGGCTGTACCTCGCGTGGGTCGTGGCGCTGGTCGCGACGCTCGGCAGCCTCTGGTTCAGCGAGGTGCGCTCGTTCGTCCCGTGCACGCTCTGCTGGTATCAACGCATCCTGATGTACCCGCTGGTCCTCCTGCTGGGGGTGGCCGCCTGGAACCGCGACGCGGGCATCGTGAGGTACACGCTTCCCCTGACGATCCTCGGTGCGCTCGTCGCGAGCTACCACGTGCTGGACCAGAAGGTTCCCGGCTTCGGCGTGCCCGGCGCCTGCCGTAGCGGGGTTCCGTGCGACGTCGCGTACATCGACTGGTTCGGATTCGTCACGATTCCGGTCCTGTCGCTCACGGCGTTCCTTCTCGTCAGCGCGGCGCTGGTCGTGGTGGCTCGCGCGCGCCGCTGAACGCACGGCCCGACCCCGGATCGCCTGCTAGACTCGAGGTCCGTACCGGGAGAGGAGCGCACGTGAATCAAGATGCGAAGCGCGCGACGGGGCGCGGCGTTCCGAGCGAGCGTCACGCGATCGGCATCACGCGCATGTGCCTCCGCAGCGGCAGCGTGCAGTTGCCGTTCGCCCTGTCCGGGTCGCTTCCCGAGGGCGAGCTGCTCGTACACGACGCGGAGGCCGACGAGCCGATCGTGCTCTGGTCCGAGCCGCCCCGGCGGCTCGCGGGCCTCGCTCCCCTGTTCGAACGTCACGAGGTCCAGGTCAACGATCAGCTGGTGCTCGAGGTGCGCGGCGACGACGTGCGCATCGCCGTCGCCAAGCGCCCCCGGCGATCGCGCCCGAAGGTCACCCCCAGCACGTGGGCCAGCCACCGAGACGAGCCTCGCCCCGACGCGGCGCCGCAGCCGGGCGACGACGCGGACGGCCCGAGCACGCCCGCGCAGGACGGCGGGCGCTCGACGCCGTGGGAGGACGCGACGGCGGACGCGGACGGGCACGCGGACGCGGACGCGGACGTGGCGGCGTATCGCGCGGATTCCGAACGCGACGAGCGCCACGAGCCGTCGGGGCGTAGCGAGCTGTCCGCGAGCGATGGGCACGACGCGGCGCGGACCGCGCGTCGCACGGGCCCGGCGCAGGTCCGGCCTCCCGACGAGGCGACGGCGACGCCGGGCAGGCGCGCCGCCTGGGCCCGGCCGATCGATGGCGTGTCGCACGACGAGCTCGACGACGACGACGTCCCGCGGGCGCCCCGGGTGACCGTCAGGCCGGCGTCGGACGCGCGTGCGGCGTCCCGCGACGGCGCAGGGTCGCCTGCCGCCGCGGGGGACGCCCGCGCCTCCGACCGCGGTCCGACACGGCGATCGGGCGGGGGCCCGTTCGCCGGCCTCGTACGTCGGGCGCGGGGATGGTTCGGTGGCGACGCCGGACCGCGCGACGACGACCGTGGCCCGTCGGACGACGACACCGAGCCGGAGGCCCGAGACTGGCTCCAAGGCTGGGACGTCGACGACGACGCGTCCGACGCGGACCCCGACGCGTTCGATACGACGCCCGCGCTCGGCACGGCCGCGCCTCCAGCCCGTGCGGCCGGCCGGCTGCGGCGCGAGGCGCCAGACGCGCCCCACGAACGGTCTCCCGGCACGCCGGAGCGCACCGAGGAGCCCGCCCAGAAGCCCACCCAGAAGCCCACCGAGAAGCCTCTCGAGCAGCCCCTCGCCGAGGCGCCACAGGGGGCCGCGCGGCGTCGCCGTGACGCCGCAGCCGATCGTGCACCGGACGCGCCGGCGCGGGATTCGGCCGAGGCGACGGTCGGCGGCGTCGGGGACGACGAACGGGACGCGCGCGCGGCGCGCGTGAAGGCTGCCGGGCCCGCCGTCCCCGTCGAGCGCCCCGACATCCTGGCCGAAGAGCCTCCCGAGCCGCCGGACGAAACGGCGCACGAAGCGACGCACGCAACGACGGACGAAGCCACGGACGAGCCGGTCGACGAGGCGGCGGACGAGCCTGCCACCCCCGTACCGCATGGGTCCGCCGCGAGAACGCCGCTCTTCCCTGACCCGCCGTTCCATGCTGCCGCGGACGAGGATGGACAGGCCCCGGGCGCCGCGTCAGCGACGCACGCCGACAGCGATTCCGCGCCGGCCGAGACCGCAGGTCCCCAAGCGGGCTCGGCGGACGCGCCGCCCGTCGACGCGCCGCCGGAGCGCGGGGCGACGCTCCCGTCCGGCGTCCCGATCCGCGCCGAGCGGTTCCTTGGGGGCGACCTGCGCACGCGCCTGCTCCGGTTCCTGACGAGTCCCGAGATGCCGCTGATCGCGAAGACCGATCTGATCGCGAAGCGATTCGACCTGGAGCCCGCGACGGCGCAGGAAATGCTCGAGGACATCGCCGACGATCCTCCCGACGGTCTTCGCTTGACGGTGGTCCGCCAGGGCGCCTGGCGCATCGAGCGCCGCAGCGCCTAGCCGGCGGGCACGCCCGGTGCCCGCCGAGGCCCTCACCCCGCCAATCCGCTGCGGGCGACGACCTCGGCGCCGATCTCGTCCGGCGCCTCGAGGCGAGCGCCGCGCTGCAGCAGGAACCGCCGCCACGCGTCCACGTCGCGGGCGATGCCGTTCTTCTCGCTCCACATCAGGAACGGCACCAGCCAGCTGCGGGCCGTGGCGACCTCCAGCCAGTAGAGCCGCGCGCTGAGCCCGCCGTCGCGCAGGTAGCCGCTCTCCTCGAACGCCCGGAGCGCCGCCGCACGATCGTACGGAACCTGCCGGAACTCCGGCGTCCAGTCGCCCGCGTCCCGCCCCAGCACCAGGTACTGCGCGCGCGGATCGCCGTTGAACGGCGTTCCCACCGCGCCGCTGTTGAGCACCAGGTGCCGGCCCCAGCGACGCTCCAGCGGTCGGTGCGTGTGCGAGCCGACGAGCACGTCGTACGGGTGCATCTCGACGATCTCGCTGATCGCCTCGTCGGCGAGGTGCTCGCCGTACCCCTCCCGGTAGTGGCGCGGGCTGCCGTGCGACACGAGCACGCGCGGTGCGCCGGGAGGCTCGATCGCGACCGTCAGCGGCAGCGCCGCGATCCGCGGGAGCCAGCCCGACCGCTCGAGACGTTCCGCGCACCAGGCCGTCGAGCGCCAGAACGGGTCGGTGAACCAGCTCGCGGGTAGCGACGCATCGCGCCGGACCCACATCCGCAGAAGGTCGTCGTGGTTCCCGAGCACCATCGTCCAGCCCAGGGCGTCGATCCGCTCGAGCACCTCGGCGCCTTGCGGACCGCGGTTGACCATGTCGCCGTTGACGATCACGAGCTCCGGCTCGACCGGCTCCAGATCCTCGATCACGGCCTCCAGCGCGGGCAGGTTGCCGTGAACGTCGGCGAGCACGGCGACGCTGCGCACGTCCAGCGGGCGACGTTCCGGCACGCTCATCGCCTCTGCTCCGGGGCCGACCGCGCCTCCGCAGCCAGCGCCGCGTCGAGCGCGCTCCGCATCGCGCTCAGCGGGGCGGGCCGGCCGGTCCAGGCCTCGAACGCCACCGCGCCCTGGTGCAGCAGCATGCCGGTCCCGTCCACCGTGCGCAGGCCGGCCGACGCCGCGTCCTCGAGGAACGGCGTGACGCGCGGACGGTAGACCAGGTCGACGGCGACGGCGTCCCCGCCGCGCGCGCCCACCGTGTGCAGCACGCTGCCCGATACCGGCCGCTCGTCGGGATCCACGCCCTCCCGGCGCATTCCGAGCGACGTCGCGTTGACCCACACGTCGGCGGCGACCGCCTCCTCGGCGTCGTCCAACACGCGCACGTCGCATCGCTCCATGGCGTCCGCGAGCCACTCGGCCAGTCGCGCGGCCAGTCGCCGGGCGCGCGCCGGCGTGCGGTTCACGATCCACAACCGTGCCGCACCGGCGTTCACCACCGCCCATGCGACCGCATGCGCTGCGCCCCCGGATCCCAGGAGCGCGACGCGCCGGTCCTCCAGGTCGACGCCCGCCTCCTGCAGCGAGCGCAGGAACCCCTCGGCGTCGCTGTTCTCGCCCACGA
>Ga0102932_1000500_pt1 | contig 19743 bp, 21 predicted proteins | sample SalPonR1_C_D2_MG_FD_78212 | JGI IMG/M metagenome (GOLD analysis project Ga0102932, IMG submission 78212) | Salt pond soil microbial communities from South San Francisco under conditions of wetland restoration - Salt Pond MetaG R1_C_D2_MG | ecosystem: Environmental > Aquatic > Marine > Intertidal...
GAGGTGAAGACGCTGGCCGGGGTCTATGGCAAGGCCTACGAGGGCGACGAGGGGTTCGCCGCGATCCAGAAGGACGTGGAAGCCTTTGCCGAGGCCGAGGGCCGGCGTCCGCGGATGCTGGTGGTCAAGATGGGCCAGGACGGCCATGACCGCGGCGCCAAGGTGATCGCCACCGCCTTTGCCGATATCGGTTTCGACGTGGATGTCGGCCCGCTGTTCCAGACCCCCGAGGAGGCGGCGCAGGATGCGGTCGACAACGATGTGCATGTGGTCGGCATCTCGAGTCAGGCGGCGGGCCACAAGACGCTGGCGCCGCAACTGATCGAGGCGCTGAAGGAAAAGGACGCAGGCGACATCATCGTGATCTGTGGCGGGGTCATTCCGCAACAGGATTACGATTTCCTCAAGAAGGCCGGCGTCAAGGCGATCTTCGGCCCCGGCACCAATATCCCCGAGGCCGCGCAGGATATCCTGCGCCTGATCCGCGCGGCGCGCGGCTGATCACGGGACCGGGAGGGGGCCTTGCCCCCTCTTGGCCTGCGGCCAATTCACCCCCAGAGTATTTCGAGCAAGATGAAGGGTGCGGGCATGACGCAAAAAGGCAGGACGATGATCGCTTCAGGCGCCGGGTTCTTGTGGGCGCTGGTGCTGTTATGGGTGGCGGAGCGCTATGTCACGCTGCCGGTGTTCACGCTGATGCCGACGATCATGACGGCGTTCATGGCGCCGGGTCTGGTGGCGGCGGCGATGGTGCTGCGGGTCGCGATGCGCCGGTTCGGCGACGAGGCGATGCTGGCGGGGGGCGCGTTGCAGGGCGCTGCGGCGGTGGATCAGCGGGTCTTGCAGAACACGCTGGAGCAGCTGGTGATCGCGCTTTGCGTCTGGCCTGCCGCCGCGATCATGCTGGGCAATGCCGGGCCGGGGGTGATCGTGGTGCTGGGTTTGGGGTTCGCGCTGATGCGGCTGGTGTTCTGGCTGGGCTATCACCATGCGCCGCTCTTGCGCGTCTTCGGCTTTGCGGGCAGTTTCTGGCCGACAGTGCTGGTGGCGCTCTGGGCCTTGCTGCGGCTGGGCGCGGGAGTTGCGGGCTGAGCGCTGAAGGGGCTGAGCGGTGAAGGGGATGAGCGATGCTGGAACTGGATCATCTGGCGGTCGCGGCGCGCGATCTTGAAGAGGGGCGCGCGGCGGTCGAGGAGGCGCTGGGCGTGCGCTTGCAGGCTGGCGGGCAACATGCGCGCTTTGGCACGCATAACCTGCTTTTGGGCCTCGAGGACGGGATTTACCTTGAGGTGATCGCGATCGACCCGGAGGCGCCGGCACCCCAAGGCGCGCGCTGGTTCGATCTTGACCGTTTCGACGGGCCGCCGACGTTGCAATGCTGGATCTGTCGCTGCGACGATCTGGGGGCGGCGCTGACGCGCTATCCAAGCGCGGGCGATCCGGTCGCACTGGAGCGGGGCGATCTCAGCTGGCGCATGGCGGTGCCGCGCGACGGGGTGCTGGCGTTCGACAACCGCTTTCCCGCGCTGATCGAATGGGCGGGGGATGCGCATCCCGCAAAGCGGCTGGCGGCGTCGGGCTGTGCGCTGGCGCGGCTGGTGGTCAGCCATCCCGAGGCCGGGCGGCTGGCCGATCTGCTTGGCCCCGAGCTCAGGGATGAGCGCGTGGTGTTCGAGACGGGCGCGCCGGGGTTGAGGGCGGAAATCTCGACCCCCGGCGGGTTGAGGGTGCTTGAATGATCATTCGCGCTGCGCGGGCGGGCGATGCAGCGGCTATCGCCGCCCTGTGGAACCCGTTGATCCGCGACACGGCGATCACCTTCAACAGTCATGAAAAGACCGCCGCCGATGTGGCGGGCGATATCTCCGCGCGCAGGGCGGCGGGCCATGCGTTCCTGTTGGCTGAAGCGGAAGATGCAGTGTTGGGTTTTGCTGCTTACGGGCAGTTCCGGGGTGGTCCGGGCTATGCGCGCACCGGAGAGCATACGATTATTCTTGGTGACGACGCGCGCGGGCGCGGCGTGGGGCGCGCCTTGCTGGGGGCGATTGAGGATCATGCGCGCGGCGCGGGGATTCACATGATGTTTGCCGGAGTGAGCGGCGAGAACCCGTCGGCTGTGGCCTTTCACGAGCGTTTGGGATACCTGCGCATCGCGGTGCTGGCGCAGGTGGGCTGGAAATTCGGGCGCTGGATGGACCTCGTCCTGTTGCAGAAACGGCTGTAATCACGCGCTGACAAGGATGGTCAAACCGGGTAGGTTGAGTGATGTCGATCTGGACGCGGATATCCCAAGCGATCTCGTCACTTGCCAAGGGCGAGGGGCTGAGCGCGGTCTTCGACAAGCTGCGCAGCCCGCCCGAGCGCAGCGTTGCCTTTACAATCGCCGTGATCGCGCTGGGCGCAAAAATGGCCAAGGCCGACGGGCAGGTGACGCGCGACGAGGTGACTGCCTTTCGCGAGGTGTTCCAGATCACGCGCGAGGACGAGGCGGGCGCGGCAAGGGTGTTCAATCTGGCGCGTCAGGACGTGGCGGGATTCGAGGAATACGCGCGCCGTATCAGCGAGATGTTCGATGGGCAGGCTGGCACGCTTTGCGATCTGATGGAGGGGCTGTTCCATATCGCCATGGCGGATGGCGCCTATCACCCCAAAGAGGATGTCTTCTTGCGCCGGGTGGCCGATATATTCGGCCTTGATGAGGGCGATTTTCGCAGGCTGCGCAGCCGTTTCGTGGCCGATGCGAAGCCCGACCCCTATAGCGTGCTGGGGGTTACGCCCGACACGCCTTTGCCGCAGATCCGCAAGGCCTGGCAAAAGATGGTGCGCGAGAGCCACCCCGACCGGATGATCGCGCGCGGCGTGCCGGCCGAGGCGATCCGCATGGCCGAAAAGCGCATGGTCGATATCAACCGCGCCTGGGAAGAGATCAACGAGGAGGCCGCGGGTGCGGATCGCGGCCTATAATGTCGAATGGTTCGATGCGCTGTTCGACGAGGATGGCGGGCTTCTGGCCGATGATGAATGGTCGGGCCGCCACGAGGTGACCCGCGCCGATCAGCTGGCCGCGCTGGGGATCGTGTTTACGGCGATGGATGCCGATGCGGTGATGGTGATCGAGGCGCCCGAACATAACGGGCGCCGCGCCACGGAACCCGCGCTTGAGGCCTTCGCCGAGTTCGCGGGGCTGCGCGCGCGAAAGGCGGTGGCAGGGTTTCCAAATCAGACGCAGCAGGAAATCGCGCTGCTTTACGATCCCAACAAGCTGACATGCCGGCATGACCCCATTGGTGCGCCCACGGGCAAGAAGGGGTCGCGCGAGGCGCCGCGCTTTGACGGGGTGTTCCGGATCGACCTTGATATCGACGATACCGAGGATCTGGTGGAGTTTTCCAAGCCGCCGCTGGAACTGGCATGTGAGACGTCCGGAGGGTTCGCGTTCCGCATGATCGGCGCGCATCTGAAATCCAAGGCGCCGCATGGCGCGCGCACGCACGACCAGATCATGCGCCTTGCCATCGCCAACCGGCGCAAGCAACAGGCGCAGGCGGTCTGGCTGCGCCGCCGCATCGAGCAGCATCTGCAGGCAAGCGAGCCGCTCATTGTGCTGGGCGACCTCAATGATGGTCCGGGCCTTGACGAATACGAGCATCTGTTCGGGCGTTCTTCGGTCGAGATCGTGATGGGCGAGGGGGCCGGGGCGGGGGCGTATTTGTTCGACCCGCATGCGCGGCGCGCGCTGACCCGTGTCATCGGGGCGCGCAGCACCACGGCGCGCTTCTACCTGCCCAGCGAAAAACGCTATCTTCAGGCCCTGCTCGATTATGTCATGGTGTCGCCCGAACTGGCCGCGCGCGACCCGGCTTGGCGGATCTGGCATCCGTTCGACGATCCGGTCTGCTGGAAGCTGCCGGAATTGCGAGAAGCGCTGATCATGGCCTCGGATCATTTTCCGGTCACGATGGATATTGACCTGCCGACTTAAAAACGTTGCGCGCATCGCCTATATTGGCATCATGAAACGGATTGCACTCAGTTCCGCCCTGGCCCTGTGCCTTGCCCTGCCGACCAGCGCCCAGGAGGCGCCGGAGGATGAGGGTCTGTCGCTGATGGAGCGCGGCGCGCAGATGTTCATGGAAGGCATCATGCGCGAGATGGAGCCGGCGATGAATGATCTGCGCGGCCTGGCCGAGGATATGGGCCCTGAGCTCAAGCGCTTTGTCGAGGAAATGGGGCCGGCCTTTGGCGAACTGATGGGGCGGATCGGCGATATCAACGCCTATCACCCGCCCGAAATTTTGCCCAATGGCGATATCATCCTGCGGCGCAAGACACCGATGGAGCCGGGGGACGACGCGGTGGACCCGCCCGGAGAGGGCGAGATCGACATCTGACACGGCTCAGGCGCCGGGCGTGACGATGACGGGTTCCGCTGAAAGCGATTCCGCAAGTGAGCGGAACCGCGCCTCGGCCACCTCGCCGAAAAGCGGCGCGGCATCGGGCGATAGTTTCAGCTCAAGGCGCTTTTTCTTGGGATACCAGTGCATCCGCCCCAGTTTCGCATCCTCGCGCAGCCACAGCATCGCGGCAAAGCGCATCGCCTTGCCCAGAACCTCGGCCTCGTGGGCGTCCTTTTCCGGGATCAGTTCGTAAAGATCCTCAAAGCGCGATCCCTCGCGGCGGTTCGAATAGCGGTGCATCAGGGCAAGGCCCAGATAGACCCTTTCGGAATGCTTGAGGCCGCCCAGGTTGGCGCGGGTGGCGTTGTCAAAGCAATCCGCGGCGCGGTAATCGGGATGCGAGCGCCATGAGACATCATGCAGAAGGCAGGCGGCCTTGATGATGCGCCGCCGGTCGGCGCGCGCCGAGCGGAAAAGCGGCTCGATGAAATCATAGACCACGCGGCCAAAGCCGGGCAGGCGGGCATCCTTGGATTCGGCGAAGCGGCAGGCCTCGATCAGCGGGTCGCGGTCGCGCAGTTGCTGGGGCATCTGTTCATAAAGCAGCCCCTCGCGGATGCCATAGCTCGACACCGCGATATCGTGCGGCTTGAAGGTGCGCACCACCTCGCGCAGAACCTCGATGGCATAGGGCACAAGCACCGCGCGCGCCGAAGAGACACCGGCGCGGTTGCGCAGGTCCTCAAGGTCGTTCTTGTCGATATATTTGGCGGTCTCGCGCACCGCCTTGGGGGTCATGCGGTATTCATGCAGCACCTGAAGCGGATAGCCGCGCCGGGCCATGTCGATCTTGGCGATGGCGCGCCACGATCCGCCGACCAGAAACAGGCGGTTCTTCTGTTCGCCCAGTTCCTCGCGCATCCGGGCGACGCTGTCGCGGATCAGCGCCTTGCGTGCCTTCTTGCCGCCCTTGAGGTCACGCAGCTTGAGCGGCCCCAGCGAGGACGACATGCGCTTGCCCACGGTGCCGCCGTCGATTTCGGCCAGTTCCATGGACGAGCCGCCGATATCGCAGACCAGCCCATAGGAGCCGGGCCAGCCCAGCAGCACGCCCTGCGCTGAAAGGCGCGCCTCTTCGCGCCCGTCGATCACCCAGAGCCGGATACCGGTTTCGCGTTCGACCTGGTCGCGGAATTCCGCGCCGTCCTCGGCGTCGCGCACGGCGGCGGTGGCCACGGCGCTCAGTGCCCCGGTGCCCATCCCGTCGCCCAGCAACTTGAAGCGCCTGAGCGCGGCCAGCGCGCGTTCGCGCCCCTCCGGATTGAGGCGCCCGGTGTCGGACATGCCCGCGCCAAGCCCGCACATGATCTTTTCGTTGTAGAAATAGGCGGGGCTGCGCGCGGCGCCGTCGAACACCACCAGACGCACCGAGTTGGAACCCACATCGACCACGCCCACGCGGCTGAGCGCGCGGGCCGAGGGCTTGTCGAACAGGGGGCGGCCAAAGGGCCCGCCATCATCCTGTTGCGCCGGATCGCTGGTGCCGTCCATGTGCCTCTCGGGTCTGTGCGGCCCTGTTATGGGCCAGGTGGCCCAAGGCGTCAATCACCCGATCAGTCCTCGGTATGAGTCAGCTTGGGCACATCCGACGCGCCTGCCGAGCCGCGACCCGAAAGGGACGGGTTCTCCATGAAGAAGCGGTGGCAGTTGAAGGCGAACGCGCCTTCGGCGACCTCGGCGCGGGTGAAATTGCCATCGCCCGACATGACCCAGCTTTGCGCCACGTCGGCCATGTTGGCGGCCATGACCTGGCTGACGATCTGGGCTTTCACGGTGGGGTTCTGGATCTCGACCAGGGTTTCGACGCGGCGGTTGAGGTTGCGCCCCATCCAGTCGGCCGAGCTGATATAGACCCGCGCCTTCTTGGAGGGCAGGTCGGCGCCATTGCCGAAACAGACGATGCGCGAATGTTCGAGGAACCGCCCGACGATGGATTTGACGCGGATGGTCTCGCTGAGGCCCTTGACGCCGGGGCGCAGCCCGCAGATGCCGCGCACGACGAGGTTGATCTTCACGCCCGCCTGGCTGGCGGCGTAAAGCGCGTCGATCACGTCAGGTTCGATCAGCGCGTTCATCTTGGCCCAGATCGCGGCGGGCTTGCCGGCGCGGGCATGGTCGGCCTCGCGCCCGATCATCTCGATCAGGCGCGGCTTGAGCGAGATCGGCGAGATCGCCAGATTGTCCAGCTTCTCGGGCTGGGCATAGCCCGAGAGATAGTTGAACACCTTGGTCGCGTCGCGCCCCAGTGCGGCATCGCAGGTGAACAGGCTGAGATCGGTGTAAATCTTGGCGGTGATCGGGTGGTAATTGCCGGTGCCGTAATGGGTATAGGTCACAAGGGTATCGCCCTCGCGGCGCACCACGGTCGATATCTTGGCATGGGTCTTGAGATCGAGGAAACCATAGACCACATGCGCGCCCGCACGTTCCAGCCGCCGCGACTGGCGGATATTGGCGGCCTCGTCGAAGCGGGCCTTGAGTTCGACCAGCGCGGTGACGGATTTGCCATCCTCAGCCGCCTCGCAGAGCGCGCTGACGATCGGGCTGTCCTTGGATGTGCGATAGAGCGTCTGCTTGATCGCCACCACGTTGGGATCGCGCGCCGCCTGCGCCAGAAAGCGCACCACCATGTCGAAGGTTTCATAAGGGTGGTGCAGCAGCATGTCCTTCTGGCGGATCGCCGCGAACATGTCGCCGTCATGGTCCTGGACCCGCTCGGGCACGCGCGGGGTGAAGGACGGCCACAGAAGGTCAGGGCGGTCATCCAGCACCAGTTCCTTGAGGTCGGCCAGACCGATCATGCCCTGCACCTCGACCACCTCGTCGGGGATGACATGCAATTCATCCATGATCACGCGGCGCAGCGCCTCGGGGGCATTGGTCGAGATTTTCATGCGCACCACTTCGCCGCGGCGGCGGCGCTTCAGCGCCACTTCGAATTCGCGCACCAGGTCTTCGGCTTCTTCCTCGACTTCCAGATCGCTGTCACGCAGCACCCTGAAGGCGCAATGCCCCTTGTGGACATAGCCCGGAAACAGGCTGTCGAGATGCACCAGAAGCAGCTCTTCCAGCGGGATCACGCGGTGAAAGCCGGGCTCGGCGGGCAGGCTCACGAAGCGGTCGATCTGCTGAGGGATCGGCAACAGCGCCTGAAGCGGGCGCTTGTCGGATTTGCGCTCAAGCTGAAGCGCCAGCGAATAGCCCAGGTTGGGAATGAAGGGGAAGGGATGCGCCGGGTCGATGGCCAGCGGCGACAGCACCGGAAACACCTTGTTGAGAAACATCTCGCCAAGATAGGCGCGATCGGTATCGGTCAGGCTGGCGGCGTCGAGGATCGAGATGTTCTCGTCCTCCATCTCGCGGCGCAGGATTTCGAAGGTCTCCTGCTGCGTATCCAGAAGGCGGCGGGCGTTTTCGTTGATCAGCACCAGCTGCTCGGCGGGCGTCAGCCCATCATCGGCCGGGGTGGTGTTGCCCGCATGGGCCAGTTCGCGCAGGCCCGCGACGCGCACGTTGTAGAACTCATCGAGATTGGTGGCCGAGATCGACAGGAAGCGCAGCCGTTCAAGCAGCGGAACGCGCGGGTTCTGCGCCTCGCCCAGCACACGCCAGTTGAACCCCAGCCAGCTGAGTTCGCGGTTGTAAAAGCGCCCCGGACCGTCAAGATCCAGATCGGGCAGATCGACGGGTTTGGGGATCGGGGACTTGAGAAAATCAGCAGTATTCATGCGGGCCTTATGGCGTTGGCGTGTAACGGAAAGGTGACGAAGTCTGCCGCTGCGCGCGTCACTTGTCCAGCAGCTTTGTGGCAAGGCGGCGGGTGATCGGGCTTTGGGTTTCCAGCGCCAGCGCATCAAGCCCGGCCACCACCTTTCGCGCGGCGGCGAAAGAGCGGTCGATCCGGCGCACGAGATAGGGAATCGTGTTGGGTGTGGGCGACAATTGGCGGTCATCCATCAGCTTCATCAGCACCGCCGCCAGCAGCGCATCGTCGGGTTCGCGCAGCGTGGTGGCGGGGGTGCCCTCTATGCGGCTGGCAAGGTCGGGCAGCATGAGCCCCCAGTCACGCGGCGCGCGCGTGCCCGTCATCAGTATCGAGCGCCCCTCGGCCAGCGCCAGGTTATGAAGGTGAAACAGCGCCTCCTCGGCGGCCTTGTCGCCCGCGACGGCATCGCAATCCTCGATCGCCAGATGGGTCCGGGCGAGGGCGGGAATATCGGCCTGCGCCAGCGCGCCCGCGGCCAGGATGCGCGCGTCCGACAGTACCGCCCAGACATGTGCCAGATGCGTCTTGCCTGCGCCTTCGGGGCCGATCAGCAACAGTTTGCGCGCCGGCCAGGTCTGCCAGGACTCGATCATCGCCACGGTCTGGGCATTGGCCGGTGAGACGAAGAAATCGTCGCGCCCCAGCGCTTCGCGCACGGGCAGATCGAAGCTGAGTTGTTCGGGCATCATTCGTCCGTGGATGACAGGCCAAGATAAAGGCGGCTGCCCATGTAGCGTGAAATCAGGAACCGGGTCAGCACCCCGATGGCGGCGGCCACCGGCACCGCCACCAACATGCCGACGAACCCGAAGAGCGCCCCGAAGACCGAAAGCGCGAAGATCAGCCAGACCGGATGCAGCCCCACCGAGTGTCCGACCAGCTTGGGCGTCAGGAAATTGCCCTCGGCTACCTGGCCCAGCACGAAGATGCCCGCCACCAGGCCGATACTGACCCAGTCGCCCCAGAACTGGAACAGCGCCAGCCCGATGGCCAGCGAGCCCCCCACCACCGCGCCGACATAGGGGATGAAGGTGATCAGCCCGGCCACGGCGCCCACCACGAGGCCGAATTGCAGACCTACCAGCATAAGCGCCACCGCGTAATAGGTGCCAAGGATCAGGCAGACCGTGCCCATCCCGCGGATGAAGCTGGCCAGTGTGCGGTCGATATCGCGCGCCAGATGGCGGATCACCGGCGCATGGTCGCGCGGCAGCAGGTCGTCGATCCTGCCGATCATGCGGTCCCAGTCGTAAAGCAGGTAGAAGGCCACCACCGGCACGATCACGAACAAAAGCACCACATTGAACAATGAGGCCGCCGAGGCCAGCACCGAGTCGAGCACCTGCCCGCCGCGTTCGCTGATGGTCTGGCCGACGGCGAGCAGCGATTTGCGCAGCACGGATTCTTCATTGACGACCGAGGGGAACCTTTCGGTCAGGGACTGCTGCATTTGGTTGAACAGGCGCGGCGCGGTGTCGAACAGCGCCACGGATTGCTGCAACAGCGTCGGCAGTACCAGCAACACCATCACCACGAAGACCACCAGAGCCATCAGCGTGATCAGCGTCACCGCCACCGCGCGCGATGCACCGATGCGCTCAAGGCGGTCGGCCAGCGGATCGAGGAAATAGGCAATGGCGCCGCCCAGCACGAAAGGCAGGATCACGTCGCCCAGGAACCACATCACGACCAGGAACACCGCTGACGCGATGCCCCAGTATTTCATCTGTTCTCTGACGGGCAGGGCCATGTCATGTCCTCGTTAGCCTCAAGCTACATCACCCATGAGCCCTCCGCTTTCAAGCGGCAGATGCAAAAATTCGACGCGTGCGGCGGGGCTGACGCGGGTCAGTGCAAGCGCACGCCTTGTGCATCGAGGGTGCTTTGCACTTGCGTCATCGCCAACTCGTCAAGCGGTTTGCCAAGCTTGACGGACAGTGCCGCCGCCACGCCCGCGCCCTGACCCGCGACGGTGCAACAGGCCATGTTGCGGGTCGCGGCGTGGGCGATGCGGTCACCGCCCGTCGCGCGACCGGCGACCAGCAGGTTCGCGATTCCCTTGGGCAGAAGTGAGCGATAGGGAATCTGCATGTAGCGCCCGGTGGTTGGCAGGATCAGGACGCCGTAGCCGTCGATGAATTCCGGGTAGATGCCGATGCTGTCCTCGAACCGGCCTTCGTGGCGCACATCGGTTTCGGTCATGTTGTAGACCGCGTCGATCTTGCGGGTGTCGCGGATGCCGATGGACATGCCGAAATTGCGCAGCCGTGCGGTTCCGCAGCCGGGGGTATAGGCGCGCAGCGCGTCGATGGCATGCATCGCCTGCCGGCGGCCCTCGATCTCGAAACGGGTCAGGCTGTCAGGGTCGATCCCGTCCGCGCCCGCCAGATGGATGAGGTTCATATAGGTCATCTCGCCCGAATCGTGCACAGCGCCCCATGTGCCGCCGATGGTGTTCAGGTGCTTCGGGATCAGCCCGTCGCGGATCGCCTGCTCGAACGGCTTGCCAAGGAAGGGCGAATACATGTCGTCTTCCTTGCCGCTGGTTTCGACTTCCCATTCGCCGCTGGACCAGTCCTTGTAGGTCTGTGGATCGGCCTTGACCCCTGCCATGAACGCGGCCTTGTCCACACCCGCGATGTGGAACATCACGCTTGCGGCCTGCATGTCTTCCACCGGGGTCTTGTGCGTGGGGGCGCCTGCGCGATGTGCCACGTCCGCATCGCCCGTCGCGTCGATCACGCGGCGCGCGCGGATCGCCTCGCGGCCCGCCTTGCTTTCGACGATCACGCCGGTGATCGCGCCATCCTCGACGATGGGGGCCACGAACTGCCGGTGCAACATCGGGTGGATGCCGGCTTCCTCGACCAGGCGGTCGGCAACCAGTTTGAAACCTTCGCTGTCCAACTCGTAACTCAGCGACTGGCTTTCCGGCACGGCCGCGCCCATCGCCTTGGCGCGGTCTTCGAATTCGCGCCCGATACCGCCGGCCTCCACCGTCTGTTCGTGCCGGTACCACGCAAAGCCCTCGACGCCCACGACGGTGATGTTGCCGCCAAAGCAGCCGAAGCGTTCCAGCAAGGTCACCTCGACCCCGCAGCGCGCCGCCGCCAGCGCGGCAGCCAGCCCGCCGGGACCGGATCCCACGACAAGCACATCGGTTTCATGGATCACCGGCACCTGCCGGGCGGGTTCAAGGATGGTGTCGGTCAAGTGGATGTCCTTCCGTCGCGGTAGCGTGCAAGGTGTCTTTGATTGACTGGCCAGTCAAACACATTTTCGCGGCCAAAGATTGCCCCCTCCGCCGAATTGCCGTAGATCGCGGAAAACCCATGATGACCAAGGGACAAGACCCATGCGCCTGAGCCGCTATTTTCTGCCCGTTCTCAAGGAAACGCCCGCCGAAGCCCAGATCGCCAGCCATCGCCTGATGCTGCGCGCGGGGATGATCAAGCAGGCCAGCGCCGGGAACTATTCCTGGTTGCCGATGGGCTTCAAGGTGCTGCGCAAGCTGGAAAACATCGTCCACGAGGAACAGATCCGTGCCGGTCACATCCCGATGCTGATGCCGACGCTGCAATCGGCCGACCTGTGGCGCGAAAGCGGGCGCTATGACGATTACGGCGAGGAAATGCTGCGTGTCACCGACCGGCACGGGCGCGACATGCTCTATGGCCCGACCAACGAAGAGCTGATCACCGACATTTTCCGCAGCCATGTGGGCAGCTACAAGGAACTGCCGCTGACGCTCTATCACATCCAGTGGAAGTTCCGCGACGAGATCCGCCCGCGCTTCGGCGTGATGCGCGGGCGCGAGTTCCTGATGAAGGACGGCTATAATTTCGACCTCACGCGCGAAGACGCGCTGCATGCCTATAACCGCCATCTGGTCAGCTATCTGCGCACCTATGAGCGCATGGGCCTGCAGGCGATCCCGATGCGCGCCGAAAGCGGTCCGATCGGCGGCGACGACACCCATGAATTCCTGGTGCTGGCCGAGACCGGCGAATCCGGCGTGTTCTATGACAGCGAGATCACCGACCTGCGTTTCGGCGACCGCGAGATCGACTATGACGACGTCGCCGCCTGCCAGTCGGTGATGGAGGAATTCACCTCGCGCTACGCGCGCACTGACGACACCCATGACGAGGCCGTCTTTCACGAGCGCGTCCCCGAGGCGCGCCGCCGCGAGGGGCGGGGCATCGAAGTCGGGCAGATCTTCTATTTCGGCACCAAGTATTCCGAGCCGATGGGCGCCACCGTTCAAGGCCCCGATGGCAGGCCGGTGCCGGTGCATATGGGCAGCCACGGGATCGGCGTCAGCCGCCTTGTGGGCGCGATCATCGAGGCCAGCCATGACGACAAGGGCATCATCTGGCCCGAGGGCGTCACGCCCTTCCATGTGGGGATCGTCAATCTCAAGCAGGGCGATTCCGAGGCGGATGCGGCCTGCGAGGCGATCTATAAATCCGTCGAGGCTCTGGGCCTCGAACCGCTTTATGACGACACCGACGACCGGGCAGGGGCCAAATTCGCGACGCAGGACCTGATCGGTTTGCCCTGGCGGATCACGGTGGGGCCGCGCGGGCTCAAGAACGGCGTGGTCGAACTGACCTCGCGGCGGACCGGCGCAAGCGAAGAATTGCCACCCGAGAAAGCCGTTGAAAAGATAGCGCAGATCTACGCGCCCCATCATGGTGCGCCGCGCAGCGAGCCGATGGCGAAACGCTCGTTCCACACCTGGCTCTGAGGCTCTATACTGCCTCATAAAAACGAGGCAGGACACAGAAACGATGCTTTTCAGGGCCATCGCTTTGGCGGCTGGCCTGGCCGGGGCGGCCGGGCTTTCGCAATTTCCCGAATATGCGCAGCAATACACGCAGCGCCTTGCTGGCGCGGTGCACGAGCTTGACGCCGTGGTGGCGCGGTTCGATGCCGATGCCGCCGGGCTGGGGCTGGATCGCGCGGCGGCGCTGGACGATCTGCGACAGGGCAGCCGCATGGGCCGCGCGCGCGCTCAGTCCATGGGCGAGGTTCTGGCGCGTCACGCGGCGCTGAGCGCTGACCTCGCGCATCTGCGCGGTGCGGGTCCGGGCGCCTTGGTGCTCAATGGCTGGCGTTTCTCTGACCCCGAGATCGCGCGCGCCGCCTGGGCGGCGTTTCGCCCGGCGCTGCCGGTCAGTGGCGCGGGTGTCGGCTTTGGCGCGGCCGGGTTCGTGCTGGGCTATGGCCTTCTGGGCGGGGCGCTCGCCGGTCTGGGCGCGGTTGGGCGTATGGGGCGGCGTCGCAGGCCCGCCGCTCCGGCGACTGATCCGGGCACCTAGAAAAAGCCACGCAGCGCGAAACCTGCGAGCGCCAGGCAAAGCAGCGCCAGGATCAGGCCAAGGGCCAGTCGGATGCGCCGTGCGGCGGTGGATCTTTCAAGGTCAATCATAAACGAATTGCTCCGACAGGATGCGGTGCGCGGGCACGCCGGTTTCGATCAGTGCGGCCTCGAGCATGCGCAGCATCGGCGGCGGCCCGCACAGCACGAAGAGCCAGTCCCGCCGTCCGGCTTCGGCCACGTGGCGGCGCAGGACATCCGCGTCGATCAGGCCGCGTGGCCCCTGCCAGCCTTCGGGCGGCTCGGAGAGCACATGCAGGATTTCGGTGCCATGATCGCGCGCCAGCGATTGAAGTTCATCGGCGCAGACGATCTGCGACTCCTCGCGGTTGCCATAGATCAGCAGCGTGGGGCGCGGATCATTGGTTGCGGCCAGTTCGCGCAGGATGCCCAGCAAAGGCGCGATGCCCACGCCCCCGGCGATCAGCGCGATACCGGGCGCATCGGCATGGCCTTCCACCGTCAGATGGCCGTGCGGGCCTTCGACATAGGCGCGCGTGCCCGGCGCGATCTGCCCGATGTGGTCGGTGAAATCGCCCAGCTCCTTGATGATGAACTCCAGTTCCGGCCCCTCTGACGGGGCCGAGGCGATCGAGAACGGGTTTTCGTTCAGCGAAAAGGGCGCATGCCCGATATTGAGCCATGCGAACTGCCCGGCGCGATAGCTGAGCCGGTGCCCGCCCTCGGGTCTGAGCCGCAGCCGCCAGGTTTTCAGCGCCGCCGGCGTGACCGAAACCACCCGCCAGCGCCGCCGCGCCCGCAGCAAGGGTGCGACAAGGCAGATCTGCGCCAGCGCCGCCAGTGCCAGCACCAGCCCCGCCACCCAGACCCAACCAAGCGTGGGATCGGCGCTGTAGCGCCCTGCGCGCAGCGCATGCAGCACGCCTGCGCCCGCCACCAGCACCGCGCCCAGCCCATGCAGGAAACGCCATATCTCATAGCGGTATCCCGCCACGTCGCGCGCCAGCGCCATGGCCACCACCGCCCCCAGCCCCAGCCACGCCAGGATGCCGGGCCAGATCGCGGGCCATGAATATTCCACGGCCATGCGGCGCGTGGTATCCCATTCGGGCGCGGGCGCCAGCGGCGAGACATAGAAGAACGGATGCGCCAGCGCGAAGATCAGCGCGGCGCGCGCCAGCAACTGGTGGGTGCGCATCACCACATCGCTGCCCACGCGCGACGTGACCGCCCGGAAGCGGCCCAATTGCACGAACTCGACCAGGATCATCGCAAGCGCCAGCAACCCCAGCCCGCTGGCCAGTTCGTCCCATGGCGTGCGTGGCGCAAGCCCTTGCACCCAGGCCAGCGCCAGCGGCGTCAGCACAAGGGCGAGATAGATCACGATCAGCGCGGCTGCGGGCATTACCGGTTGCTCCCTCCGGATGGCGAATCGTCCCGGTTTACGGTCATGCTAACGCGCCTTTTGCACGGGGTCGCCGGTCTTGACCCTGACCCCGATAAAACGCAGTGTTCGCGCAAAATGAAAACCGAGGTTTCCACGTGGCAGGCTCCGAGCGTCGCACACCCGTCCCCGCGCCATTCGCGCCCTTTGAATGGATGATCGCATGGCGCTATCTGCGCGCCAAGCGGGCCGAGGGCGGCGTCAGCGTGATGACCTGGATCAGCCTTGTCGGCATCACGCTCGCGGTCTTTGCACTGGTCGCCACGCTGGCCGTGCGCTCGGGGTTCCGCGCCGAACTGGTCGATACGATCCTTGGCGCCAATGCCCATGTCACTGTCTACAATATCGGCGCGGTCAACGAACGGACCGGTCGCATCGACCGCACCATCGCCGATTACGAGGGCATGGCCGCGCGCCTGCGCGAGGTCGATGGCGTGACCCGTGTCGCGCCGCTGGTCAAGGGGCAGGTCATGGCCAATGCCCGCGAGCGCAACGCCGGTGTGCAGGTGTTCGGCATCGCCCCCGGCGATCTTGCGACCATCCCGCGCATCGCAAACCCCGAAACCGCGCGCGGCGATATCGGCCAGTTTCCCGATGGCATCGCCATCGGGTCCGGGGTGGCGCGCGAACTCAATGTCGATCTGGGGGACCGCATCAAGCTGATCTCGCCCAACGGGATCAAGACGGCCTTCGGCACCACCCCGCGCATCAACGCCTACGAGGTTGTCTACATCTTCTCGGCGGGGCGCTATGACATCGACCAGGTGCGCGTTTACCTGCCCTTCGAGGAGGCGCAGAGCTTTTTCAACCGCGAAGGGCGCGCCGATGAGCTTGAGGTCATGGTCGCCGACCCCGAACGGGTCGAGGAAATGGGCGACAGGCTGCTTGGCGCGGCGGGCGAGCGGGCGCAGGTCTGGACATGGCGCGACGCCTCGGGCGGCTATCTGCGCGCGCTCGAGGTCGAGGATAACGTGATGTTCATCATCCTCTCGATCCTCGTGCTGATCGCCGCGATGAACATCACCTCGGGGCTGATCATGCTGGTCAAGAACAAGGGCCGCGATATCGGCATCCTGCGGACCATGGGCCTGACCGAAGGCGCGGTGCTGCGGGTATTCTTCATCTGCGGCGCCTTCACCGGGCTGATCGGCACCGCCGCCGGGGTGGCCTTGGGCTGCCTTTTCGCGATCTATATCGACCCGATCTTCAGCTTCGTGAACATGATGATGGGCGGACAGGTCTGGGACCCGTCGATCCGGGGCATCTATTACCTGCCCGCGCAGCTCCAACTGGGCGACGTGATGTCGGCGGTGATGCTCTCGCTGGGCCTCAGCTTCGTGGTCACGATCTTCCCTGCGCGCCGCGCTGCGCGGATGAACCCGGTGGAGGCGCTGCGCTATGAGTAGTGGTGAGGCAATGCTGCGCCTGTCCGGCGTCTCCAAGACCTATAATCAGGGCCGCGAGAACGAAGTGCAGGTGCTGGACGGCGCCGATCTCACGCTTCAGGCGGGCGAGATGGTGGCGCTGGTCGCGCCCTCGGGGGCGGGCAAATCGACGCTTCTGCATATCGCGGGCCTTCTGGATACGCCCGATACCGGCACGGTCGAGATCGGCGGCGTCGATTACACCGGGCTTGGCGATCGCCGCCGCACCGTGGCGCGGCGGCGCGAGGTGGGCTTTGTTTACCAGTTCCACCACCTGCTGCCGGAATTCACCGCGCTTGAAAACGTCGTACTGCCGCAGTTGGCCAATGGCATTCAAAGAACCGAGGCCGAGATCCGCGCCGCCGATCTTTTGGCGCGGGTGGGGGTCGGCGGGCGCGCGGGGCATCGCCCTTCGGCCATGTCGGGGGGCGAGCAGCAGCGCGTCGCCTTTTGCCGTGCGCTGGCCAATGCGCCGCGCCTGTTGCTGGCCGATGAACCCACCGGCAACCTTGACCCGGCGACATCGGATCAGGTGTTCGACACGCTGGTGGCGCTGGTGCGCGGCACCGGGCTGGCGGCCTTGATCGCAACGCATAACCTTGAACTGGCGGCGCGGATGGACCGCGTGGTCAGGCTCGATCAGGGCCGCGTGGTGGCGCAGTAGCGGGCCGCGTTGCGGCGCGGTTGAACCGCGCTTCAGAAGGTTTGAATTGACCTTGACGGCTCCGGCACCCAATCTGCCGCGACCTTTCAGAAAAGCCGGAGATCGACATGGTTGCCGTTACCCTCGACGAAATCGAAAGCACCACCAAGGCGGCGCTGATGCGCCACGGCGCGGCCGAATGGATCGCCGCCCATGTGGCCGACGCGGTGCGCAAGGCCGAAAGCGTGGGCAACCGGATTTGCGGGCTTTACTATCTTGAAAGCTACTGCAAGCAGCTGGAAACGGGTCGTGTGCGGGGCGATGTGACACCCGAGGTCAGCCAGCCCCGCCCCGGCGTGGTCTCGGTCGATGCGCGTCTGGGCTTTGCCCAGCCCGCCTTTGCCCGCGCCCTGCCGCAGGCGGTGGCGGCGGCGCGTGAATGCGGTGTTGCAAGCCTTGCCGTGGGCCATGCGCATACCTGCACCTCGCTTGGCTATTTCACCGAACAGATCGCGCGCGCCGGGCTGATCGGGCTCGGAGTGACCAATGCCTCGCCCATCGTGGCGCCGCCGGGTGGCAAGACGCGGGTGATCGGCACCAACCCGATCGCCTTTTCGGTGCCTGACGACGCGGGCGGGATCGCGATGCAGTTCGACCAGTCCACCACCACCGTCGCATTGGGCAAGATCACCATGGCCAAGGCGGCGGGCGAGCCCATCCCCGAAGGCTGGGCCGTCGATGCCGAGGGCCGCTCCACCACCGACCCCGAAGCCGCGCTGGCCGGCTCGCTGGTCAGCATGGGGGGGTACAAGGGCTGGGGGTTCGGGCTGATGGCCGAACTGCTGGCCGCGGGCATGACCGGCGGCGTCGTCAGCCGCGACGTGGCGCCCCTGAAGGCGCCCGAGGGGAAGCCGCATGATCTGGGGCAATATTACCTGTTGCTCGATCCCGATGTGTCGGGTGTGTTCTTCGAGCGGCTCGCCGCGGTCGGCGCGGGTGTCGCGCAGGATGCGGGCGCGCGGATGCCGGGGCAGGGCAAACAGGCGCAGGATCCCGTCACGCTCGAGGATGCGATCTGGCAGCAGACCCGCACGCTGGCCGGGATCGCCTGATACGCGGCTGATGCAGGTCAATGTGCGCGCCGCCCGCATTGTGCAGGATCGGGGCGAAAGCCGAAGGAAATCGCATGCGCCCTGTCTTTCCGTTGATCCTCATCCTGACCTTGCCCGTCCTTGCGGGCTGTGCGCCGGATGGCGGCATTGTCACGCGCCCGGGCGATGAGACGGCGATGACGGGGCAGGGGCTGTTTGAAGTCTATTGCGCCCGCTGCCATGGTGACACGGGGCGCGGCGACGGGGTGATGGCGCCGATGCTCGACACCCCGCCCGCGGACCTGACGCAGCTTGCGGCGCGCAATGGCGGCACATACCCTGCGGGGGATGTCATCGCGCGGGTGCATGGCTATCCCGGCCAGTTCGACGTGATGCCCGAATATGGCCCGCTTTTCGCGGACAGAACCGTGATCTGGCGCAACCCCGAAACCGGCGCGGCCATAAAAACGCCGCGTGCGTTGGTTGATCTTTCGGCTTATCTTTCCACCATCCAGGCGCCCGCGCCCGGATAATTTTCAGGGAGACCGATCATGAACAGCAAAGCCATTCTGACAGCCTTTCTTGTCGCCGTCCTGCCGGGCGGTGCGGCCATCGCGGCGGGCGATGCCGAAACCGGCGAGGCGATCTATGATCGCTACTGCGCCGCCTGCCACGGCACCGAGGCCACCGGCCACGGGCCGATGCGCGCCGTGCTGACGGTGCAGCCCAGCGACCTCACCGCGCTCAGCGCCGACAATGGCGGAACATTCCCGATGACCCGCGTGGTCAAGCGCATCGACGGGCGTGACCCGCTGGTGGCGCATGGCAGCGAAATGCCGGTCTATGGCGATTTCTTCGAGGGCTCCGATGCTTCGCTCAAGACGGAAAGCGGCCAGCCGATCCTGACCAGCACCCCGGTCACCGACCTGATCGCCTATATCGAATCGGTTCAGCGGCCCTGAGCATGACGATTTGAAACCGGCGGCTGGGGCGCTACCCTTGGATCAGTCCAAGGGAGATGCACCATGGTCCGTTTACGTCTTGCCACCGCCGCACTGTTTCTTCTGGTGTCGGGCGTCTCGTTTGGCCTGGCGCCGGCGGCGCGCGCCGACAGTCAGGCGATCCGCGATGTGATCTCGTCTCAGATCGATGCGTTCCTCGCCGATGATGTCGAGGCCGCCTTTGACCATGCCAGCCCGACGATCAGGCAGATTTTCGGCACGCCCGAACGCTTTGGGGAGATGGTGCAGCGGGGTTACCCGATGGTCTGGCGACCGGCCGAGGTGACGTTCCTGTCAACTCAGGAGCGCGGCGGGCGGCTTTTCCAGAACGTCATGGTTCGCGACGGGGCAGGGGTGCTGCATATCCTGGAATACGAGATGATCGAGGGCGCATCGGGATGGAAGATCGACGGCGTGCGCCTGCGCGCTCCCGCCGCGGGCGCGGCCTGAGCCGTCGCGTTCAGGGGGCCGTTGGCGGGGTGGCCGACCTGCCGTCCGCGGTCGCGCGTCCCGACCAGGCGATGAACCGCGCCAGCATCAGCACCGCCGCACAGGCCAGCCCGACCGCCAGCC
>Ga0102932_1000503_pt1 | contig 19707 bp, 17 predicted proteins | sample SalPonR1_C_D2_MG_FD_78212 | JGI IMG/M metagenome (GOLD analysis project Ga0102932, IMG submission 78212) | Salt pond soil microbial communities from South San Francisco under conditions of wetland restoration - Salt Pond MetaG R1_C_D2_MG | ecosystem: Environmental > Aquatic > Marine > Intertidal...
ACTTTCTGCAGCGCCAGCAGCTTCCCGCGGCCTATATTGAAAGCGCGGGCCACTGGTTTGATCCCCTGGCACTGCGCCTGCGCGATGCCGCCGCCGTGAGCGCGCGTCCGCTGGTGGTCGGCGTCAACGGCTGTCAGGGGTCGGGCAAGAGCACGCTGTGTGATTATCTGGCGGTGCGTCTTAAGGCCCTCGAGGGCTGTAACGCCGTCGCGCTGTCGTTGGACGACGTTTATCTCACCCGCGAAGAGCGCCAGTGTCTCGCCGTAGATGAGCATCCCCTGCTCGCTACCCGCGGCGTGCCCGGAACCCACGATATGCCGCTGCTGCGGCGCACGCTGCAGGCGCTGGCGCGGGTGGGGCGGCATCGAGGTGGGGTCGGCATCGACGGTGGCAGTGAGGATGCCAGCGGTGGCGGCAGCGTTGCCATTCCCCGATTCGACAAGGCGGCGGACGATCGCGCGCCGATTGCGCAGTGGGACCGGATAAGTCAGCCCGTGGATATTATCCTGCTGGAAGGCTGGTGCCTCGGCGCATTGCCCGTCAGCGTGATCGAGCCGCCGCTGAATGCGCTGGAAGCCGCCGACGACCCGGACGGCAGCTGGCGGCGCCGCATCAACGCGGTCCTGGCCGCGGATTTCCTCCCGCTCTACCGGCAGATCGACCTGTGGGTCATGCTGCGTGCGCCGGGCATGGATTGCGTCTACCGCTGGCGCCTCGAGCAGGAGCGCAAGCGTGCTCTGGCGGGCGAGGGCTCCGATAAAGGCGCAGGCGTTATGTCAGAACCAGAACTCGCCAGGTTCATCCAGCATTACGAGCGACTCACGCGCCACTGCCTTGCAACCCTGCCTGCCAGAGTGGATGTTCTGTACCAGCTCGATGCTTGTCGGCGTATCCGCTCCGTCGCGGGCGACCTGCACGGCCCGACGCGGCCGGGACCTGAGCCCGCGAGGCTGTGATAGAATCCAGTCCTGTTTTTTTGACCCGGCAGGAACATACACCATGGTAATAAAACCCCGCGTTCGCGGTTTCCTGTGCATCACCACGCACCCCGTTGGCTGTGCCGCCAACGTCAAGGCGCAGATTGCCCACGTTGTGGCGCAGGGGCCTATTCCCAATGCGCCAAAGCGCGTGCTGGTGATCGGTGCGTCCACCGGCTACGGCCTGGCTTCACGCATTACCGCGGCATTCGGCGGCGGCGCCGACACCCTGGGCATCTTTTTTGAAAAAGAAGGCAGCGAGCGCAAGCCGGGATCAGCGGGCTGGTACAACAGCGCGGCTTTCCACGCCGAGGCCGAGGCGGCCGGCCTCTATGCGCGCAGTATCAACGGCGATGCCTTCAGTGACGAGGTCAAGGCCCGGGCGATCGAGGAGATCAAGTCACACATGGGCCAGGTCGATCTCGTGGTCTACAGCCTGGCTTCGCCGCGGCGTCAGCATCCCCGGACGGGCGTTGTGCATACGTCCACCCTCAAGCCCATCGGCAAGGACACGGTGCAGAAGGGCGTGAACACGGACAAGGAGGCCATTCAGGACTACCACCTGGAGGCGGCCACTCAGGAAGAGATCGACAACACGGTCGCGGTGATGGGCGGCGAGGACTGGCAGTTCTGGATTGAGGCGCTCGACGAGGCCGGTGTGCTGGCGGAGGGCTGCAAGACGACGGCCTATACCTACATTGGTGAGCAGATTACCTGGGACATCTACTGGCACGGCACCATCGGTGCGGCCAAGAAGGATCTCGACCGACGCGTGCTCGCCCTGCGCGAGCGCCTGTCGAAGAAAGGTGGCGATGCCAGGGTGTCTGTGCTCAAGGCGGTAGTCACCCAGGCCAGTGCGGCCATCCCTGCCATGCCCATCTATCTGGCCCTGCTGTTCAAGGTCATGAAAGAGCGCGCTGTCCACGAGGGCTGCATCGAGCAGATCGACGGACTGTTCCGGCAGGCCCTGTATGGCGATGAGCCGGTACTGGATAGCGACGGACGTCTGCGCATGGACGGCAAGGAGTTGGACCCTGCCGTGCAGGCTGAGGTGGCCGCGCTCTGGCAGCAGGTGTCTACCGAGAATCTGCACGAGCTGTCGGATTTTGCCGGCTACCGCAGGGAGTTTCTGCAGCTGTTCGGCTTCGAGGTGCCCGGGGTCGACTACGATGCCGATGTCGACCCGGTCGTGCCGATACCGCAACTCGTCTAGGAAGCAGGTTTATGCTGGAGCCGGGTATTCCTGAGCAGATCACCCCGCTGGTGCGCCGCCTGGTAGCGCCTAACCCCGGACCGATGACCGGTCCTGGCACCAATACCTATCTGCTGGGCCACGACGAGGTGGTGGTCGTTGATCCGGGTCCGGCGCTGCCGGCACATATCGACGCCATTCTGGCTGCCGGCAACGGCAGGATCAGCGCCATTGCCTGTACCCACACCCATCCGGATCATTCCCCGGCGTGGCAGGCGGTGGCGCAGGCCACGGGGGCGCCGGTGTATGGCGCGCTGCCCGCAAATGACAGCCACCAGGACGACACTTTCAGGCCCACCACCGTGCTCACCCACGAACACCGCCTGCAGACCGGCGAGCTGTCGCTGCTGGCCATCCACACGCCGGGCCATGTCAGCAATCACTACTGTTTTCTGCTGGAGTCCGAGGGCGTGCTGTTTGCGGGCGATCACATTATGCAGGGCTCAACGGTGGTTATCATTCCACCGGGTGGTGATATGGCAGCCTACATCGACTCGCTGCAGCGGCTGCTGCATTATCCCGTGGCGCGGATTGCCCCCGGGCATGGCAGCGTGATCGAGGACAGCGAGCGCGAGATCGCGCGGCTGGTGCGCCACCGCCAGATGCGCGAGTCGCGGGTGCTGGCCGGCCTGAGAAAGCTCGGACGCTGCGATGTCGATGCGCTGGTCAAAGTGGTCTACGACGACGTCGATCCGGCGCTGCATCCCTGGGCGCAGCTGTCCATGATGGCGCACCTGATCAAGCTGGCGGCGGAGCGGCGGGCGACAGCTAGCGATGACGGACGCATCTGGGAGGCGACTGCCTGAGGCGCCCAGGTGCCCTGCGGCCTGACGCTGCGCGCGTATCCATCGACAAACCGACGAGCGTAAAGCAACGTAAAGGGAACAAGGCGCAGACCTCTGCGAATACCGCTAACAAAGGAGCGATACATGAACGGCCTGATGATGGATTTTCCCCTGACGATCACGTCAATCATGAAGCACGCCGACAGCGTGCACGGTGACAGCGAGATCGTCTCGGTTACCCGCGACAATCTGCGCCACCGCTATACCTATCGCGATGCCTTTCGGCGCACCCGTCAGCTGGCCAACGCACTCGGCGCCTGGCCGCTGGAATCCGGCAACAGCGTGGCGACGCTCGCCTGGAACGACTACCGCCATTTCGAGGTGTATTACGCCTCGGCCTGCAGTGGTTTTGTCTGCCACACCATCAACCCGCGGCTGTTCCCAGAGCAGATTGTCTACATCATCAATCACGCCGAGGACAAAGTGCTGTTCGTCGATCCCGACTTCATGCCGCTGGTCGAGGCGATAGCCGATAAGTGCCCGGGCATTGAGCACTGGGTGGTCCTGACCAGCGAAGAACACATGCCCGAGACCAAGCTCCCCAACGTGCTGTGTTACGAGCGCCTGGTGCACAGCCACTCCGACGACATCGACTGGCCGGAAATCGATGAGAACCAGGCCTGCGCGCTGTGCTACACCTCCGGCACCACCGGCAATCCCAAGGGCGTGCTGTACTCCCATCGCTCCACCCTGCTGCACGCCTACGCCACCCTCATGCCGGATGCGCTGGGGCTGGCCCACCACGACTCGGTGCTGCCCATTGTGCCCATGTTCCACGTCAATGCCTGGGGCACGCCCTACGGTGCACCCATGGTCGGCGCGAAAATCGTCTTCCCGGGCAACAGAATGGGCGATGGCGAGACGCTGGCAAACCTGATTAACGAGGAGCAGTCACGCGCTCCGCGGGCGTGCCCACGGTTTGGCTGAACCTGCTCAACTACCTGAAGCAGTCCGGCACGAGCGTCGACTCGCTGAAGCAGATCATTGTCGGCGGCGCGGCCTGCCCGCTGTCCATCATGGAGGCTTTCGACAAGCACGGCGTGGAGACCCGCGTTGGCTGGGGCATGACAGAGATGAGCCCGCTCGGCAGCGCCAACGCCAGCTACCACGAGCGCGAGCAGTACTCGCCCGAGTCTTTCGCAAAGCTGCGACAGAAAGCCGGCAAGCCCATCTTCGGGGTGGAAATGAAGATCATCGACGACGACGGCAAGGCGCTGCCCTGGGACGGCGAAGCCTATGGTTCGCTGATGGTGCGCGGGCCGTGGATCTGCTCGGGCTACTTCAAGCTCGACCGCACCGATGCTCACACCGCCGACGGCTGGTTCGAGACCGGCGATGTCGCCACCATCGACCCGACGGGCTACATGGCGATTACCGATCGCACCAAGGACGTCATCAAGTCTGGCGGCGAGTGGATTTCCTCCATCGAGATCGAGAACGTGGCCACCGATCACCCGAAGGTCGCCGAGGCGGCGGTAATCGGCCGCTACCACCCCAAGTGGTCCGAGCGACCGCTGCTGGTCGTGGTAAAGGCGCAGGAGGGCGCCGACCTGACCGCGGAGGAAATGCTGGCCTGGTTCGACGGCAAGATTGCCAAATGGTGGACGCCGGATGCGGTGGAGTTCATCGATGAGCTGCCCCACGGCGCCACCGGCAAGATCCAGAAGGTGGACCTGCGCGACCACTTCAAGGGCTACGCCTTCAAGGAGTGAAGCGCGTAGAATGAATCATTTGGCGGCCCGCACGTCTACAGTAAAGGGGCCGCCACACGCGCTATCTCTATCAACAGCAATGGCGACATCCGCAGCGACGGTTGACACAGGCAATCCACGGGCACCGGCATGAAGAAAATCGGCGAATGGCTGATTGCACAGGGCAAGCTTTCCGAGCGCGACGTCGAGCGGGCGCTGCTGGCGCAGGCCGAGATGGGCGACCTCTTCGGCCGCGTGCTGGTCAAGCTCGGCCTGGTTTCGGAGCTGGATTTTGCCCAGGCCCTGAGCCAGCAGCTGGATATTCCGCTGCTCACGGCCGCGGATTATCCCGAGGAGCCCCTGCACCTCGACGCCGTGGCCGCGGATTTCCTCGCCAGCAATGCCGTGGTGCCGGTGGCGGTGACAGAGGGTGGCGTGCGCTTTGCCGCGGCGGTGCCCCAGGACAGGTTTGCCGCCCGAGCGCTGGCCATGGCGCTGGACAGGCCGGTGGATATCGCTCTTGGCCTGGAATCCGATATCGCCCGCGCCCTCGAGCGTTACCTGCGCGGCCAGGAAGACGATGAGGAGCGCGAGGACATCGCCGACCAGTTCGCCGGGCAGAGCGATGACGAGTTCATCGAGCACCTGCGCGACCTGGCCAGTGAGGCGCCGGTCATTCGTCTGGTGAACCAGGTAATCCACCGCGCGCTGGACATGGGCGCATCGGACATTCATGTCGAGCCCTTTGAGGATGGGCTGCACCTGCGCTACCGCGTCGACGGCGTGCTGCAGGAGTATGCGGACCCACCGCCGCCCTCGCTGGCGCCGGCCATTGCCTCGCGTATCAAGCTGCTCTCGCACATGAACATTGCCGAGCGCCGCCTGCCCCAGGATGGTCGTATCATGACCCGGGTGAAGGGCCACGAGCTGGATCTGCGGGTATCGACCATTCCCACCGTGCACGGCGAAAGTATTGTCATGCGCGTGCTCGACCGCGAGAGCATCCGTCTCAGCCTCTCGGACATGGGCTTTTCCCCCGATACCCTGGAGCGTTACCAGGGCCTGCTCACCCGCCCCCACGGCGTGTTGTTGGTGACCGGTCCCACGGGTTCGGGCAAGACGACAACACTTTATGCCTCGCTGGCGTCCATCGATTCCCAGCGCCTGAAGATCATCACCGTGGAAGACCCGGTGGAATACCAGCTGAACGGCATCAACCAGATCCAGGTGCAGGCGCAGATTGAGCTCACCTTTGCCCGCGCGCTGCGCTCCATCCTGCGCCAGGATCCGGACATCATCATGATCGGCGAAATGCGCGACACCGAGACGGCGCAGATTGGCGTGCAGTCGGCGCTCACTGGCCACCTGGTGCTGTCCACCCTGCACACCAACACCGCTGCCGGCGCCATCACCCGGCTGGAGGACATGGGTGTTGAGCGCTACCTGATTACGTCCTCGGTAAACGGCGTCCTTGCGCAGCGCCTGGTGCGCACACTGTGCAGCAGCTGCAAGGAAGCCGTCGAGCTTGGCGATACCGCCATTGCCCGCTACGGGCTGAAGCGCTTTCTGCCGGCGGGGCAGCGCAGCGTGTACCAGGCGCAGGGCTGCGACCATTGCCTGCAGACCGGCTACATCGGCCGTACTGCCATCCATGAGCTGTTCCTGCTCGACAGCGATATGCACGAGGTGATTATGGGCGGCGCCGACGCCACCCAGCTGCACAGCGCGGCGCGGCGCCAGGGCATGATTACCCTGTACGAGGACGGCCTGCGCAAGGTGGTGCTGGGGGAGACCTCGCTGGAAGAGGTGATGCGCGTTACCCAGGACCAGAGCGGCGACGAGGCCATGGAGCCGCCGGTGGCGGCCACCGCGCAGTCGGCGCTGGCCTGAGGGAGCCCGACATGGCGCAGTTCTATTATCGGGCCCTCGGCCGCGACGGCAAGAGCCTGGATGGCACCATCGAGGCCGACGCGCTGGAAATCGCCCAGCGCCAGCTGCGCGCTCAGGGGCTGACCCTGCTCAAGCTGGAGGCGGGCAGTGGCGCGGCGCTCAGCAAACGCCAGGGCAAGCCGCCGGGGCGCCAGGATATCCTGTCCATGACCTCGGAACTCGCCGTGCTGCTGCGCGCCGGCCTGCCGCTGGATCGCGCCCTCAAGGTGCTGATCGACATGGCCTCGGTGCCGGCCATGCAGTCGTTGCTGCAGGACCTGCTGAAGGCGGTGAAAGGGGGCAAGCCGCTGAGTACCGGTCTTGCCCCCCACGCCGACCTGTTCGGCAACTTCTATATCAACATGGTGCGCTCCGGTGAGGCCAGCGGCCAGCTTGGCTCGGTGCTCGACCGGCTGGTTGCCTATCTCGAGAGCGCCAAGGCCAACCGCGACAGCGTGGTATCGGCGCTCATCTACCCGGCCATTCTGCTGGTGGTGGCGGTGCTGTCCATCGTGGTCATGCTCGGCTTTGTGGTGCCCCAGTTCGAAACCCTGTTCAACGACATGGGCGACGCGCTGCCGCCGCTGACCAGCTTGGTGATCGCGGGCGCGGATGTTGTGCAGCGCTGGGGCCTGCTGCTGCTGGTGCTGGTCATCGGCGCCGGCATCGGCGTCCGGCGCTGGGCCAGCACCGAAGCCGGTACCCGCGCCATCCACCAGCGCATGCTGACGCTTCCGATCATGGGCAATATTGTGTTCGAATTCGAAGTGGCGAAATTCGCGCGCACCGTGGGAACCTTGCTGAGCAACGGTGTGTCTCTGTTACAGGCCATTTCCATTGCTATCGACACCGTGGACAACCGCACCGTCAAGCAGGCCCTGCAGGTGCTGCCACCGGCGGTGAAGGCGGGCAAGCGCATGTCCATTGCGCTGGACGAAACCGGGCTGTTCACGCCCATGGTGATTCAGATGACCCGGGTTGGCGAGGAATCCGGCAGTCTCGACAGCATGATGCTGGAGCTGGCGCGAGTCTTCGACGATCACGTGCAGTCCGGCGTCAAGCGCAGCCTGACGCTGCTCGAGCCGGTGCTGATCCTGTTCATGGGCTTCGTGATCGCGGTCATCATTATCGCTATTCTGATGGGTATTCTGTCGGTGAATGATCTCGCCATGTAGGCTGACCCCATATAACGCAGCGCCCCACCGGGCTGCTGCATAAGCAATCAATCAAGGATCCAGGCATGCAAGCACGACACTCCCGCACTTTGTGGTCACGACCCGAAGGCAGCCAGCGCCGCCAGCGCGGCTTTACCCTCATGGAACTGCTGGTCGTACTGGCCATTCTCGGCCTGCTCATGAGCCTGGTGGGCCCCCAGGTGCTCAACCAGCTGGGGGGCGCCAAGACCAAGACGGCGCGTATCCAGATTCGCGACCTGGAGCAGTCGCTGGAGATGTACAAGCTGGATGTCGGTCGCTACCCCTCCAGCGATGAAGGTCTGGACGCGCTGGTGCGCAAGCCCGGCAGTGCCTCGGGCTGGAACGGCCCCTATCTGAAGTCCGATGTGCCGCAGGATCCGTGGAAGCGCGACTACCACTACAAGTACCCGGGCGAGCGCGCCGAGGTGGATATCTACACCTACGGTCAGGACGGCGCGCCTGGCGGAGAGGGTGAGGATGCCGACGTCGGCAACTGGCAGTAGTGGCGCGGGGCAGCCGTTCCGCAGCGCGCTGCGCAGGGCCGGCTTCTCGCTGGTCGAGCTGATGGTGGTGATGGCGATCGCCGGCCTGGTGCTGGCGGTGGCGGTGCCGGCGTCGATGCGCTTTTACGACAGCATGCAGACCCGGCAGGCCGTGCGCGACACCATCACGCTCCTGTCGTCCGCCCGACAGCAGGCGGTAACCCGGGGTGTCGCCCAGGATGTGGTGATTGATCCGCGCCGCCGCACGCTCACCCTGAACAATACCGTACGCGAAATGCCGGGCGACCTGGCCCTCACCGTGCACGGCGCGGCCGAGGTGAACCGGCAGGACGCCGGCGTCATCCGTTTTTATCCCGAGGGCGGCTCCAGCGGCGGCGGACTGGATATCGACAATCCGGGCAGTGGTCGCGTGAGTATCGATGTCGACTGGCTGGTGGGGCGGGTGACGCATGAGACGCGGTAATGGGTTCTCCCTGCTGGAGATGCTCGTCGCCATTGCCATTCTCGGTCTGGCGCTTGGCGCCCTGTATCAGGCTGCCGGCGGCGCTACCCGCAATGTCCGCGTGGACGAACGCTATGCCTACGCGGTCGAGCTCGCTCGCTCGCTGCTGGCCGACAGCGCCGTTGTGTCGGCGAATGGCGAGCAGCGCCGCGGCGAGACCGCCGGCGGCTTTGTCTGGCGCGTGGATGCCCGCCCGCTGGCCCAGGCGAGAGACTCGCGTCTGCCGCCGGGCCTGCTGCAGGAGATTGAGGTGGGCGTGAGCTGGACCGACGGTGGCCGCACCCGGGAAGTGACCCTCAATTCCATTGTCGAAGGTGCGCCGCCGAATCAGGTAAGGCGCTGATGCGGGTCCTGTCCGCAGGCCGACGCCGTTCCCGCGGCTTCACGCTGGTGGAGGTGATGGTGGCGCTCACCATCCTCACGCTGGTGATGCTCGCCACGGTCACCGGCCTGCGCACGCTGGGCAACACCCAGGTGGCAATTGAGCGACTTACCGGCCGGGTGGATGAAATGCGTTCGGTCAGCACGTTTCTGCGCGATACCCTCAACGCCGCAGTCACCGGCAGCGACAGCGGCGGCCTTACGCTCGGTGGCGGCCGCGGTGAGCAAACCATTTTCGAAGTCGGCCCCAGCGCGCTCATGTGGAAAGCCGTGGTGCTGTTTGGCGAGAGTTTTGGCGGCAGTTACGTGGTGCGCGTCGCCGCTGAAGGCGAAGAGCTGGTGCTGCGTTGGCAGGAGCAGAACCGGTATGGCGAGCTAAAGGACTGGAATAATGCGCCCGCGCGCACGTTAGTCTCAGACCTGCAGGCCTTCACCGTGGCCTACCGGCGCCAGCCGGGCGAGGCGTGGCGCAGCGACTGGGACGGGGCAGGTGCCCCCGGCTGGGTGCGCCTGCGACTCCGCACCGCCGACCGCTACTGGCCCGATCTGGTAATGCAGGTGGCGCGGTGAGGCGCGGACGGTCGGGCGTTGCGCTCCCGGCACGCCAGCGCGGCGTGGCGCTGGCGATTGTCGTGTGGTTCATCGCCGGCATGTCGTTGCTGGTGGCCGGCATTGTGTCCCAGGCGCGGGTTGATAGTCAGCTGGCGCAGCTGCATCTTTTTCGTGCCCAGGCCGAGGCGGCGGGAGACGGCGCCATCCACCTGCTGATGGCGCAGCTGCAGGAAGCCCGCGGCGCCGATGGCGGTGCCATGCAAGGCCTGCCCTTCGGCCGTTACCGCTTCGGCGAGGCCGAGGTGCGGGTGATGGCGCTGCCCGCCCAGGCACTGGTGGATGTGAACAGCGCGCCCCAGGCCTTGCTCGCGCAGTTGTGGAGCGAGGCGGCCGGTTTGCCGCGCGACGAGGCCGTCCGGCTGGCGGTCAATATGGTAGAGTGGCGCTCCAATCGGGGCGGTGGAAACCGCGGTGGCGGACGATTTGACGTGGTGGAAGATGTGTTGCGGGTAGAGGGCATAACACGAACGCGACTGGATGCCGTAAGGCATTTGATCAGCGCGGAGCAGGGCGGCGGCAGGGCCAACGCGGCGCCGCAGGAAAGGCTGCGACAGCTCAGCGCCCTGGCACCCGGGTCACGCTGGAACGGCGACGCGCTCGACACCTCGGCGCTGCCCGGTGCACGCACGCCCCAGGGCGCCCGCGCTGCCACCCGCTTCCGCGTCGACGCTATCGTTAGCGTGGGCGGTCGGCAATGGCTGCGCCGGCGCTGGATCGCCAGCCAGTCGGGTATCGATTCACGTCTGCCCTGGCGCATCGAGCGCACCGAGACCGCGCGGGTGGTGGGCGGCGCACCGTGAACGGCGACCAGCAATGGGTGCTGTTCGGTTACGACACCCGCCAGGTCGGTCAACACTGGCTGGCTGCCTGGCGCGATCTGCTCTGGGGCAACGATTCACCGCTGCGCCAGCGCCTCGACGAAGTCGTTCTCACCGAGCGCGATGGCGAACCGGCGGTCTATCACTCGGGCCGTGAGCTTCAGGGCGAGGTAGCACTGCCCACCGATCCCTGCCGCGCCATCTGCCTGCCGGAAGACCTGCTGCTGAACAAGACGCTCACGCTGCCGCTGGCGGCGGAGGGCGAGCTGGCGTCGGTGATTGCTCTTGAGGTCAACGCCAACAGCCCGTTCAGCCATGGCGACACGGCCTCGGGCTGGCGCGTGCGCGATCGCACGGATACGCAGCTGCGTGTGGATCTGCTCATTGCCTCGCGCAGCGCCGTCATGGCCTGGCTCGGCAAGCAATACGACATCCACGACCCGCAGGCGCGCGAAGTCTGGGGCGACACGGATGCGGGGATGGTTGTACTGCAGGGTTTTGGCGAGGAGCAGCGGGAATCCCGCTATCGCTCGCGGCTGATCCGCGCCGGCATCAAGGTCGCTGTGGCCGCCGGCCTGCTGCTGCTGATTGCGGGCCTTGCGGGCGGTGCCAAACAGATGGAGCTGAGTCGAGTGGAGGCGCTGGCCGAAGCCACTGGCCGCGAGGCCGCCAGCGCCGCTGCACTGCGCGCCAGTCTGGCGGAGGCCAATCAGCAGATACAGGCCGCACGCGACATTGTCGCCAGCTATCCCAACCCCCATGTCGAGCTGGCGCGCCTGACGCGCCTGCTCGATGACGATGCCTATGCCGCCCACATGGCGGTGCGCGGTGACCTGATTCGCCTGCGCGGCCGCGCCAGCGATGCGGCCGCCGTCATGCAGCGACTGTCGTCCGAGCCCGCCTACAGCGAGGTCACGGCACCCCAGGCGATCGTGCGCGTGGGCAATACCGATCTCGAACAGTTCTACCTGGATATCCGCCTCGCCGGCGAGGCGGAGTCATGAACTGGCTGCGCAACCATCGCCGCAGCGCTATTATCGTCGGCCTGACTCTGCTGGTGCCGCTCGGTCTCTATCTCAACCTGCTGTTCGGCTTGCTCGGCCTGCGCTTCGAAGCGCAGGGCCGCATTGATGATCTGGAGCCGCGCATCGCCCGTCTTCAGGGACTGATTGACAACGAGGCGGCCCTGCGCAATTCCGCCGGGCAGGTCGATGCGCGACTCGCCGAACTCGGCTATGCCGCCTCGGAAGATGCCAACACGGTGGCGGCCACGCTGCAGGCCGAGGTGCGGCAGATCTTTGCCGAGGCCGGCCTCGCTGTCAGCAACAGCCAGGTGATGCCCACGCGCAAGGACGAGGACTTCGATCTCATCGCCATCAAGCTGACCGCCAGCGGCGACATTGCCGCGCTGGATGCGGCGCTGATCGGCGTGGCGGCATTTCGTCCCATGTTGCTGGTGGAATCCATGGATGTCTTTCCCGCGCGCAACCAGCGCACGCGCGGCGCGCCGAAAGCCCAGGAAGTCACCGCGGTGGTGCAGCTGCTGGCCCTGAGGTTGCTGCCATGAACGTTCTGAATCGCGTGAAAGCGCGCTACAGCGTGAGCACGGACCCGCTGCGCAGTGAGCGTCGGGTCGAGCTGGCGGTGATCGTGCTCGCGGCTGTTCTGGTGCTGCAGCTGGTCTGGGCCGGTGCCCGCATTCTGCTGGCGGATAACGTGGCCCCGGTGGCGCCGGCGGCAGACAGCCTGCTGGTGGCCGAGCTGCCGCGTCCGCAGCGGGTGGAGGCAGAGGACAGTGCGGCAGTGCAGGCGCGCCCACTGTTCTGGGCTGAGCGACGCCCGCGAGACGTTATCGCCAGCACGGCGGCGGACGCGGCAGCCGCCGCGGCGGCGGAGAAGGCGCAGGCCGCCCCGAAGATGAAGAATGTTACCCTCCTCGGCGTGTTCGGCAGCGGCAAGACCGGGGGCGCCATTGTTGCCGTCAAGGGCAAGCAGGAGCGCATTGCGGTGGGCGATCGCGTGCAGGACTGGCAGCTGCAGGAAATTGCCGCCAACCGCGCCGTGTTTGTCAGCGGCGGCTCTCGGGACGAACGCGAACTCCTGCCTCGGGTTATCCCGCTGCCCCTTGATGCCGCCGGCGATGTGATACTGCCCGGCGCCGGACAGGCCGGCGGCGACGCCGAGGCCGCCGACGAGGGCGAAGCGCAGCTCACGCTGGGCGGACCTCGCCGGCGCGGCGGCTAACCACAACAGAATGCCGATAAACGCAATAACACCATTGGGAATGCCATGTTGCAGAAAACACTAGTCACGGCACTGTGCCTGGCGCTGGCGGGCTGTGCCGCGCGGGGCGGCGAACAAGCGCAAATGGACCTGCCCGGCGGCGAGCCGGAGGCAGGCGAGACTGCCCGGGTGGTGGACGCCGAGCGCGAACTGTCGGCGACTGCGCAGGCGCTGGCGGAGGAACGGCGAAGCAACGAGCGCAGCAAGCCCAGGCTGTATCCGGGAACAGGCCCCCAGGTGCGGCTGCCGCAGCCATCGGCCCCGGTGCGCTTTGTCGGCGACGATGTCAGCCTGAATTTCGAGCAGGCGCCGCTGGGTGAAATCGTGCAGGCGGTGATGGGCGATATTCTCGAGCTCGACTACCTCATCGACCACCCGGTGCAGGGCAAGGTGACCCTGCGCACGCGAACGCCCATTCCCAGGGATCAGCTGCTGGGCGTGCTGGAATCCCTGCTCAAGGCGCATAACGCGCTGCTGATACGCGGTCGGGACGGCCGCTATATGGTGACCGGTTCCCAGCAGGCCATGCGCCTGGATCCGCAGGTGACCAGCGCGGCAGATGAATACGCCGGCTACAGCACCATTATTGTGCCCTTGCAGTACATCAGCGCCTCGGCCATGGCCGATATCCTGCAGCCCGTGGCCGAATCATCTTCGCTGGTGCGTGTCGATAACGGGCGCAACCTGATCATGCTGGCGGGCACCCGGGCTCAGCTCACGGGCTGGCTCGATATTGTCAGTACCTTTGACGTCGACATGCTGAAAGGCATGTCTGTTGGCCTTTTTCCGCTGGAAAACGCCAGCGTAATGGAGACAACCCAGGCCATTAACGAACTGCTTGCGGCCGCCGGCAGCGATGGGGGTGACATTACCCGCCTGGTGCGCGTGCTACCCATGGAGCGCCTGAACAGCGTGCTGGCGATTACGCCGCGCGAGCATTACCTCACGACGGTAAAGGAGTGGATAGAGCGCTTTGATATTCGTCCCGATGAGAAATTCGAGAAGAGCCTGCACGTCTACCCGGTGCAGAACACCACTGCAGAACGTCTGTCGCAGCTGCTCAACAGCATTTACGCGGGCGGCGCTGGCGGTCAGGCCTCTGTGGGTGCGGTTGATCGCAATCGCAGTGCCGGTGGGTCGGGTGTTGAGCGCGGCGTGGCGCCGGGCATGTCGCCGGAGTCGTTCGGCTCTGGCGGTGGCGCAAGCGGCGGGTTTGGAGGTGGAAGCGCCTCGAGCGCCTTTGGTGGCTCTGCGTCCGGCTCGCGCGGCAGTGGGGGCATTGGCGGCAGCTCCACGCGTGGCAACACCAGCACCGTGGCCGGTGGCAGCGCGCAGGGCGGCGCTGGGGGGGCGGGTGTGTCGTCATCCACAATGGGCGGTAATGACGAGCAGGGCACACGCAGTCTCGCAGATGTGCGTGTGGTCGCCGACGAAGTGAACAACTCACTCATGATTTACGCCACCGGGCAGCAGTACGACATTATCGAGGAGGCGCTGGAAAAGCTCGATACCGTGGCCACCCAGGTCATCATCGAGGCCAGCATCATGGAGGTCACCCTCACCGATGAGCTGCGATACGGCCTTGAGTGGGTGTTCAAGAACGGTATTGACGGCGGCTATGACGGCCTCGGAAGCCTGGCGAGCCAGTCGGGCAACCCCACCCCGCGTTCCCCGGGATTCAGCTACACCGTAACCAACGGTATTGGCGATATCTCTGCCGTGCTCAATGCCCTCAGCCAGGATTCCCTGCTCAACGTTATCTCCACTCCCTCCATTATGGTGCTGGACAACTACACTGCAGAAATTCAGGTGGGCGACCAGGTGCCGGTATTGCAGGGGCAGACCATCGGCATTGGCGGCAACTCGGTGCAGAACATCACCTTCCGTGATACGGGCGTGAGCCTGGTGGTCACGCCCTCCGTCAACGCCGGCGGACTCATTACCATGGATGTGCAGCAGTCGGTGACCGATGTGGGTAATGTGGATGAGGCCACCGGCCAGCGTACGTTTCTTAACCGGGCCATACGCAGCCGCGTTGCCGTGCGCTCCTCCGAGTCGGTAGTGCTCGGCGGACTGATCCGGGAGAACGCCAGTCGTGCGGGCTCCGGTGTGCCGCTGGTCCGCGACATTCCGGTATTGGGGAACCTGTTTGGTTCGCGCTCGCGGGAAAATACCCGCACCGAGCTGCTGGTTATTATCACGCCCCGTGCCATCTTCAATGAAGACGAACTGCGCAATGTGAGCAAAGAGATGCGCTCGCAGGTTCGCTTTATGGAACTGATTGACACCGATTCCCAGCCCCCGGCGGTGCAGTAATGCTGGAATAACGCGCCGGGATGGCCCGGGCGCGACACAGTGGCCCCTCTGTTCGCGCCGACATGCTCCGATCGGGAGTTATCTGCGGTAATTTTAACAGTCGACTCAGGGGAATAAATTTCTCGCTGAGACGATATCAATGGTGAACACGGTAGATAGTGCGGGTTTATCTCCGCACTATCTCTCGCAAAAGCGAGGCGCCATGTTACCCTCGCCGCCCCGGCGGTACGGGGTGTTGGCAGACGCTGCGACGGGCAGTGCACTGATAAGGTGCGCCCGCTTGACAAAGCGCTGAGGACGCAGGGTCGTTACCGGGTCACAGTAATACCAGAGGTTGAGCAGTAAAGATGATGCAAAACAGTAGCTTGGGTAAAACGGCAGCGCGCTTCGCAGCACTGGCAGCAGTGCTCGTGGCAGCCGTGTTGACGGGCTGCGCCAGTGCACCACGCATGACCGATGCCGAGCAGGCCAGCCTGCTAGAGCGGGTGGAAATGCGCTGGCGTGCCCTGGAGCAGCGCGACTTCGGTGCCGCCTATGAATTTACTTCACCTGCCTACAGAGAAGTTTTCTCCAAGAGCCTGTATGAAAAGAAATTTTCCTACATGGTTGAATGGGAGTTGACAGGTGTTGAATTCCTTACCTATGATGCTGATGCAGCTGTAGCGAGTGTGGCGGCAAGGGTCATGTCCAAACCCGTCAAACATACTTCAGCGGCCTCAGCAGCACTTGGCGCTATACCAACAAAGCAAGTCGAGAAATGGGTATTTGTCGACGGGCAATGGTGGTTTAGTGTTTGAGTGTGGCAATGGCAGCGGGTTGACAGCTGGCTGCAGCTAGCAATAATAGCGCTAGCATTTAACCATTTGGTTGTGTTCAAAAAACATTAGGAGTCTCCTATCATGAGAAACAATTTTAAGCCCTTGGGTATTGCGGCTGCAGTTGCAGCGGCTGCCGCAGGTTATGCGAACGTAGCGTCTGCTCAGACAACTGCGACGCCTGCTGTCGCCAACAATGCACTTGGCGATCTTGCGATCGTACCGTATTACACGGTCCAGGAAGGTTGGGTAACTGGCGTTCACGTCATCAACACGTCTTCCGAGACGCAAGTTGTGAAGTTCCGTTTGCGTCGCGCTAGTGACTCACTTGACGCTCTTGACTTCAATATCATTATGTCCCCTGAAGACGTTTGGGCTGGATTTATTAGTCAAGACGAAAGCGGCGACATTTCTTTCTCTTCAAACGATACAACCTGTACTGCGCCGGCTGCGGTAAACGGCGCGTTTGTTATGCCCGATATTTACCGTGAGGGCGCGGAGACCGGTTACGTTGAAGTCATTGCTATGGGCGCTTCAGATGGCTCAGGTCCTATCGATGATGCAGCAGTTCATGTAGATGATATCCCTGTTAACTGCGAAGCTGTAAGATCCAACTTCTTTGCCAGCGGAACAAGCGCAACCGCCCCCGGTGTTTTTGATTACAATACTTCATATCAGGCTTCGTACAAGCGTGGTGACACGACTGTTGAGGGTGGTGAAAATGCCTATGAGCCTGCGGGCGATGTTCTGAAGGTTTCTTACTTCATTCGCGACAATGATTCTGGCGTAGAGTTTGGCGACAATGCTGTCCACATCTCCGGCTTCCTCGCAGAGGCATCTATCACGAACCAAGAGCGCGGATATCTTTCGGGAGATTTGCAGGGCTTTGACTTCCCCGACCTCAACGGTGGTGTACCAAACTCTGCAGCCGATGACCGCGGTCAGTTCGCACTGCTTCGCAGCCCGGGCGTCCTGGGCGTAGGCGAACTGATCAACGAATGGTCAGCGAACCCGTCAAACGGTGTAGCGGTGGATTGGGTTGTGACCATGCCCGGGCAGTACACTATGCTCGACATGCCGAATTACATTGCGGCTCTCGACGATGAGGATCTGGAATGTAACCCGGGTACTGCGGGCACTGCTTATGATGAAGATACTGGTGCAAACTGCGATTTCCGTGATATCCCGGTAACCGCAACTGTTGTTCCATACAACCGTGAAGAGTTCACTCCTGATGGTCCATCAGGTGAGCTGGTTGTTTCTCCGTCCCTGCCAGGTGCGCCTGATGACACGGTCCTTGAGAAAGAAGTGAACGTTATCAGCTTTGGTGGAAACAGTGTTCTTGGCGATACGGATGTTGATATCACCGCTGATCTTCGTCAGCCATATGGTTGGGTTAACTTGTCTGTAACTTCGCGTGATAGCGGTGATCAGGCGGTCTGCGAGTGGCAAGAAGCGACTGCGCCTGAGACAATTGCGGATCTCTCAACTGTGTGTTCAGTTGTTCTCGGTAACGTTCCCATGATCGGCTTCGCCGCATGGCAGCGTAGCGTTGCAGCCAATCCCGATGCGAGCTACGGCCGTATCATCGCTCACAGCTTCCGGTCTGCTGCTAACTAAGACGTAGTAGTTCTGGCATAAACCGGCGCCCTAGCGGGCGTCGGTTTTTTTTTGTGTAACTTTAGGAAGTGGCTATGACTACTGTTCGATATTTCAACGCTATTTTCGTATTTGGATTTCTTATCCTCGGGGGCAGCTATGCGTTCTCTGACGCGGTCGTGCGAGACGACGGAGTAGAAATAACAGCGGTAGAGATGAAGGCGATCATAGAGTCCCTTCCAGACGGAATACTAAAGCGCGCCGCCGCGGACACGGGCGAGCGCTTTGAATTGATAAATCAGTTGATTACTTCAAGAAAGCTAGCGGCAAAGGCAGACTCTCTCACTGAGGGCGATGAGGGGTATTGGGATTTGCAGTTCAAGCTGTTGTCGGTTAGAGAAAACTATGCCTATGAAAAGGAATTCGGGGAGTATGAAGTTCCACCACTGGATGAGTTAGCAAGAGAGCGTTACGAAACACAAAAAGATAAGTACGCAAAGGTTCCAGAGCGAAGAGCATCAAGCCATATACTTTTTCGTTGTCCGCCAGGTTGTGATCGGGAGCCATTCCGCGAGAAAGCTCGAAAGGTTCTTGATGAGCTTCAAGCCGGAGCATCCTTCGAAGAACTGGTCGCCGAATATTCAGAAGATCCAGGTTCAAAACGTCGAGATGGTTCCTTGGACCGCTGGCTTAAATTTGGCGATCCCGGCATCACGCCTCCCTATACTGAGGCGCTCTTTGAAATTGATGAGGTGGGTGGCTACTCAAAAATTGTTGATTCCCAGTTCGGTCTACATATCATCCGTTTGGATGGCGTGAAGGCGGCGGGATACTTGCCTTATAAAGATGTCGCCAACGAGATAAAGAGCGATTTAGTAAAAGAGTTCCGTAAATTGGCTGCGACTGAAGTTCGCAGTCGATACATGATCACCGATGATGCCTATATTGACGGTGATGCGATGGAAAAACTCTTCGCGCCTCATAAGTGATTTCATGTCTTGATCAATGGCGCTTGATATTCAAAGTCGTTTTTTCCGGGACTCAGTATATTTGCTGAATGGAAATCAGATTAAGCGCGGAGAAAACACATAGTGCCCGCGATTATCGTTATGGGGATGCACCGGTCCGGTACATCCCTTATTGCGCGATGTTTAGATGAAGCAGGGATTTACGGCGGCTCTTCTACCGAGATGTTGGAGAGCCAACCCGATAATCCATTGGGTTTCTATGAGCGCATCGATCTCGTGCAGGCGAACGATGCCCTGCTGGAAGACGCGGGCTTTTCCTGGTTTGCCCCGCCCTTAACTCCACTTCTGGCTGACCACGATACGCAAAAGAAGCAGGTCGAAATGGTGGTAGATGCCCTGAGCACAAGAGGCGCTTGGGCACGACGGAGCAACGACAAAGACGAAGAAAAGGGTCTAGTAGACTACACAACCTTCTTGAAGGACCCTCGTCTTTGTCTGACTTGGCCAGTCTGGCAGCACCATTTGGCCGACAGGGAGGTTATTATCCTCTTTGTTTATCGCAACCCGGTGGCCGTCGCGCAGTCCCTGCACACACGTCATGGGTTTCCCCGCAGTTTTGGCCTTTTGCTGTGGGAGCACTATAACCGCCTCGCGCTTGGATCATTCAGCGGTCAGCAGTCCCTCTGCGTGAGCTACGATCAGATCGCTAAGAACCCTCAGGTCCTGCCCAATCTGCTTCAGGACCTACAAGATCGTGGCATTCCCTGTGACCCCGCCGCCGGGAAAAGAGTATTCAAGGCGGATCTGGGCCATTCCCGCAGTGACGATCCTTCCATCGCGCATCTGCAGTCCTACGAGCAGACGCTCTTGGCGCAGTACGCCGAAGCCTTGTGTCGCGGTGAAAATGTCGGCCCGTTACCGCCTGCGACCCCGGGCCTGCACACGCGTATTATCGATCTGGCTGCGACGCTAGCCCCCCTCTCGAATGCACGCGAAACGCGCTTGCGCCTTGATGAAGGG
>Ga0102932_1000514_pt1 | contig 19622 bp, 20 predicted proteins | sample SalPonR1_C_D2_MG_FD_78212 | JGI IMG/M metagenome (GOLD analysis project Ga0102932, IMG submission 78212) | Salt pond soil microbial communities from South San Francisco under conditions of wetland restoration - Salt Pond MetaG R1_C_D2_MG | ecosystem: Environmental > Aquatic > Marine > Intertidal...
ACGGCTCGTGGAACAGCACGGGCGCACGCTGGCGCAGCATCCGGTACGTCGGGTACGGGTCGCGAAGGAAGTCGGGATCGTCGGGGCGGAACGTCGGAGCGTCGAGACCGTCGAGCATGGGGCATCGTACCGGCGACGCTGCGGCGCTGCGCTCGCCGCCGGCCGGTCAGCACGGTAGGCTCGCCCCGTGCACCTTCCCGCCACCATCGACGAGGTCGTGGACGCTTTGGGCGACGTCGTGGACGATGCACGTCGCACGGGCGACCGGCGGGGCCTGTTCGCGGCGCTCTACCGCCGCACCACGGTCGCCGTGCGCGACGGCGTGCGTGGGGGCCGGTTCGACGACCCAGGGCGGATGGAGCGGCTGGACGTCGTGTTCGCGCACCGCTACTTCGGCGCCTGCGCCGATCACGAGGCGGGGCGCGAGCCGTCGCCGCCGTGGCGATACGCCTTCGCGCGCGCGACGGAGGAGGAGCACGTCGTGCTGCAGCACCTGCTGCTGGGCGTGAACGCGCACATCGCGCTGGACCTCGCGATCGCGGCGTGCGAGACCTGCCCTGCCGACGATCTGGGCTCCCTCCAGCGCGACTTCTTCGAGATCAACGGGATCCTGGCGGAGATCGTCGACGAGGTGCAGGACGACCTGAACGCGGTATCGCCCGCGCTGGCGCTGCTGGACCGGCTTGGCGGTCCAGCCGACGAGCGGCTGGCCGCCGCGTTCCTGGCCAGGGCGCGCGCCGGGGCGTGGCGCAAGGCGCTGACGTTCGCGCCGCTCGCGCCTTCCGAGCGGCAGGCCAGGATCGCTCGCTGGGAACGACAGGTCGAATCGGTCGCCCGCAGGATCTGCCCCGCGCCGGGGCGCGCCTGGCCGGGCGCGGCGACGCTGCTGGGCACCGTGCGGCGCGCCGAGACCGACGACGTCGCGGCCGTGCTGGACGCGATCGGCTGACGGCCTGCGGAGGCGACGCCGGCGACGACGCCCCGCAGGCGGACCCGCGCCGCTGCCCGCGATAGACTGTCCGGCCGATGGCCGGAACCCTGCTCGACACCCTCAACCCCGAACAGCGCGCCGCCGCGGAGCACCTGACGGGCCCCGCGCTGGTGCTGGCCGGCGCCGGCTCGGGCAAGACGCGGACGGTGGTGCACCGCATCGCGCACCTCATGGCCGAGCACGAGGTGTACCCCCAGCAGATCCTGGCCGTGACGTTCACGAACAAGGCCGCCGGCGAGCTGCGCGAGCGGGTCGAGGAGCTCATCGGGCCGCCCGCGAGGGACCTCTGGGTCTCCACGTTCCACTCCGCCTGCCTACGGGTGCTGCGCAGCTACGGCTCGCTGATCGGGCTGAACCCCGGGTTCGGGATCTACGACGACGGCGACCAGCTCGACGTGCTCAAGGAGGTCCTCGGCACCGTCGCCGGGCTGGCGGAGGTGAACCCGCGCGTGCTGCGCAGCGTGATCGACCGCGCGAAGTCGAACCTCTGGACGCCGGCGTTGCTGGCGCAGGAGGGCGCGGCCCGGTACGGTCACGCCATCTCGGGCATCGAGCTCGAGCAGATCGTCGAGGTGTACGAGCGCTACCAGGCCCGCCTGCAGCGCGCCAACGCGGTCGATTTCAACGACATCCTGGGGCGCACCGTCGAGCTGTTCCAGGGCCATCCGGACGTGCTGGACCGCGTCCAGCAGCGCGCCGTGTTCGTGCACGTCGACGAGTACCAGGACACGAACGCCGCGCAGTACCGGCTCACCCACCAGCTGTCGGAGAAGTACCGCAACCTGATGGTGGTCGGCGATCCCGACCAGGGCATCTACGCGTTCCGCGGGGCGGACATCCAGAACATCCTCGACTTCCAGCGCGACCATCAGGACGCGGTCACCTACCGGCTCGAGCTGAACTACCGCTCGGTGCCGCCCGTGCTGAACGTCGCGAACGCGGTGATCGAGCCGAACTCGGGCCGGCTCGAGAAGCAGCTCCGCCCGGTCAAGGAGCAGGGCCATCCGGTGCGGTACTACCGGGCCGCCGACCAGCGGGCGGAAGCCGACTTCGTCGCCCGACAGGTCGAGCGCCTGCTGGCCGAGCGGGACGGCGACCTGAACCAGTTCGCGGTGCTGTACCGGACGAACAGCCAGTCGCGCGTGATGGAGGAGTCGCTGCGCCGCTCCGGGATCGAGGCGCGCATCGTCGGCGGGGTCGGATTCTACGAGCGGCGCGAGGTCAAGGACGCGCTCTCCTACGCCCGTGCCGCGCTGAACGCGTCGGACGACGTGAGCTGGCGGCGCGTGCTGAACCGACCCAAGCGCGGCATCGGGAAGACCAGCGAGGACCGGCTGGCCGGCTGGGCCGCGACGAACCGCGTGCCGTTCGCAGAGGCGGTGCGTCGCGGCGAGCAGATCCTGGCCGGCACCCCCGCCGCGAAGCGGATCACGGAGTTCGCGGAGCTGATGCGCGACCTGACCGACGCGGCCGACACCATGCCCGCCGGGCAGTTCGTGGCGCACCTGTTGGACGCGACCGGCATGATCCGCGCGCTGCGCGAGGAGAGCTCGTTCGAGGCGCAGGGCCGGCTCGAGAACCTCGACGAGCTCCGGAACGCCGTCGAGGAGTGGGAGCAGGAACACGCGGGAACCGTCGCGGAGTTCCTGGACGAGGCCGCGCTGATGGCGTCCGTGGACGACCGCGCCGTGGCCGCCGCGAACGAGGGCGAGGCGCCGGCCGACGCCGTGACGCTGATGACGCTGCACAACGCGAAGGGGCTCGAGTTCCCCGTCGTGTTCCTGGTGGGGCTCGAGGAGGGCCTGATTCCGCACCGCTCGTCGACGGGCAGCCTGCAGGAGCTCGAGGAGGAGCGGCGGCTCCTGTACGTCGGCGTGACGCGTGCGCAGGACGAGCTGTACCTGGTGCACTGCGAGAACCGGATGACGTTCGGGCGCACCGAGCCCGCCCGGCCGTCGCGTTTCCTGGAGGACGTGCCCAACGCGCTGCTGACGGAGATCGACGTGTTCGGGCAGAAGCTGCAGGACAGCGTGCGGACGCCGCTTCGGCCCAAGGTCCGCTGGGCCCCGGCCGAGTCGCCCTCGGCGGCCGACGGCTCCGGAACGCGCGCCTACCGCGGCGGCGAGAAGGTGCGGCACCCGAAGTACGGCGTGGGCACCGTCGTCGGGGTGTCCGGCGAGGGCGGCAAGGCGGAGCTCACCGTCGTGTTCGACGGCGCCGGCGCCAAGCGGCTGCTCGCGAAGTTCGCGAATCTGCAGGAGGCCTGAGGCTTGGCCGTCCGGTCGTCGATCCCCGTCCTGGACGGTTCTCTCGAACCCGCGGAAGCGGCCGGGAGTCCAGCACGGGCTGTGGTATCCTTCCCCCTTAGAAACGCGCTCGGAACCGCGATGGGAGACGCGACGGCGCGCTCCGGGGCTCGTTCGAGGGAGGCCAGAAGGTGAACGCGAAAGCGATCGTGGTGACGTCCGGCAAGGGCGGCGTCGGCAAGACCACCAGTACCGCCAACGTCGGAGCGGCGCTCGCCAGGCTCGGCGAGAAGGTCGCCGTGATCGACACCGACGTCGGCCTGCGGAACCTCGACGTCGTGATGGGCCTCGAGGGTCGCGTCGTGTACGACCTGATCGACGTGTTCGAGGGCCGCTGCAAGCTGCGGCAGGCGCTGATCCGCGACAAGCGGGTCGACACGCTCCACCTGATCGCCGCCTCGCAGACGAAGGACAAGAGCTCGCTGAGCGAGTCGCGCATGCAGGAGACGGTCCGGCTGCTGCTCGAGGAGGAAGGGTTCGACCGCGTCCTGATCGACTCTCCCGCCGGCATCGAGTCCGGCTTCCAGACCGCCGCCAGCGGCGCCGACGGAGCGCTCGTGGTCGTCAACCCCGAGGTCAGCAGCGTGCGTGACGCCGACCGGATCATCGGTCTGCTCGAAGCGCGCGACGTTCGCGAGGTGCGACTGATCATCAACCGGCTTCGCCCGGAGATGGTCAAGCGCGGCGACATGCTCGAGGTCGACGACGTGCTCGAGATCCTCGGCGTGAAGCTGATCGGCATCGTTCCCGAGGACGAGCGCATCCTGGTCTCGACGAACCTCGGCTCTCCCGCGAGCCTGGACGACACGAACCGAGCCGGGGGCGAGTTCCGCAACATCGCGCGACGCCTCAAGGGCGAGGACATCCCCTACCCCGTGCTCGATCCTCAGAGCGGAGGCCTGCTCGGCGGACTCCGGCGCCTGTTCGGAGGTCGCTGATGTTCCGACTGTTCGGCCGCAAGCGCAGCAAGGATCACCTCAAGGAACGGCTCAAGCTGGTGCTCTCCTACGACCGGGCGAAGCTCACCCCCGGCAAGATGGAGGACCTCAAGGCCGAGCTGCTGCAAGTGATCGGCAAGTACTTCCCCGCGGACGAGACGGAGTACGACGTCAAGCTCGAGCAGCACGGCGACCGGATGGTCATGGTCGCCAATCTGCCTGTCAAGGGCTGAGGCGTGGCCCGGCCAGCTGCCCGACTTCTCGTCGCGGAGTCCGATCGGCTTCAGCTTCAGCTGATCGACATGCTTCTCTCCAGCGGCACCTTCGAGCTGACCATGGTCGAATCGGGGCGGGAAGCGCTGCAGCACCTCAAGTCCCACACGCCGGACCTGTGCCTGTTCGCGCTGGACCTTCCCGACGTCGCGGGGGACGTGATCTGCGGCAAGGTGCGTCGCGTCTCGCGGCTGGCCCGCACCCCCGTCATCCTCATCGCCCCGCAGGCCGGCGAGTTCGGGCTGTCCGATCAGGCGCGGGCGCGCGCCCGGAAGGTCGGCGCCGATCTCGTCCTGCCGCGGCCGCTGGGCGACAAGAACGTGAGCAACCGCATCCAAGGCCTCCTGGACGAGCGCGAGACCACGCCGAAGCGCGAGGGGTTCACCACCGTCGTGATCGAGGAGGCGCTCGACGATCTGCCCAGCGACCTGCCCGAAGGAATGGCCGATCCGGAGACCGACGATCTCGGCGCGAGAAGCGGATTCGTGGACGCTCCCATGGCGCCGATGACCCGCCGGCACGGATCGGACGAAAGCTTCACGGCGATGCAGAAGGAGCTCGAGATGCTGCGCGTCGAGAACGCGCAGCTGCGCCGCAAGCTGCAGAAGAAGGTCGAGGAGCTCGAGAACACCGGCGCGGCCGAGCTCGAGCTGCGCGTCGCGGAGCTCGAGCGTCGCAACCGCGCGCTGCTGGACACGATCGAGAAGCGCGGCGGGGACGACGAGGGGCGCGGCGGCCTGTTCGGCCGGCGGAAATAGCGAGAAACGGGTCGGCCGTCAGCCAGCGGCCAACGCGTCGATCGGCGCCTGAGGACGTACGCCGTCGTCGTCGGGCGGTCGCGCCTCGATCCGCAGCGTCCCGGGCGTCGCGCCGGGCATCGCGGGCTTCATCACGAACGGCTCCGCGGTATGCAGATGCCGGACCGACCAGGCGTGGATCGCCTCGATCACGTCGCTGAGCCCCTCCCCGGCGGACGTGAGCGCATAACGGCTACGCGACGATTCCGATCCGTCGACCCCGTTCGTGCGCCTCACCAGGCCCACCTCTTCGAGCCGAGCGAGGCGATTCGTGAGCGTGGTCGGGTTGCAGCCGCCCACCTCGCGCCCCAGCTCGTTGAATCCGCGCGGTCCGGCCAACAGCGTGTGGACGATATGAAGCACCCACTTCTCCTGCAGGACCGCGATGGCCTTGGCCACCGGGCATTCCGGATCGGTCGAAGCGCAGAATCTGTCCATCGATCGAAGGCTACCACCCGAGCCCGGAGCGGCCGTAGTCTCGGCCTACACGCGCTTCCGTGGGCCGGATCCAGGATCGGCGGTCCATGGGCGGTGGTATGCTCGCATCACTCGAAGCGAAGATCTCGTCGCCGGTCGACCCGGCAAGAAAGGGGCGTCATGAACATCTATCAGATGATCGGTCGCAACATCGACGTTACGGACGCCATGCGGACCTACGCGGAAGACAAGCTCGCGAAGCTCGACAAGTTCTCCGACCAGATCATCGACGCCAAGGTCGTCATGTCGTACAACGAGACCATCGGCGGCCAGCCCGCCAAGGTCGAGGTGCAGGTCAACGTGCCCAACGGCCTCGTCCGCGCCGAAGAGCGCGGAACCGATCTCTACGGCGCGATCGACCTCGTCGTCGACAAGCTCGAGCGTCAGCTGAAGAAGTTCAAGGGCCGCTTCGTCGCGAAACGGCTCGAGGAGAAGCCTCAGCCGACCGAGCCGGAAACGGTCGAGGAGGAGCCGCGCATCGTCCGCACCAAGCGCCACGTCATGCGCCCGATGGCTCCCGAGGACGCCGCGATGGAGATGGAGGCGCTGGGCCACGACTTCTACGTGTTCCGAAACGTCGACACCGACGGCATCTCGGTCATCTATCTGCGCGAGGACGGCCACTACGGCATGATCGAGCCGGCGTGACCCCGGCCGCCTGAGCGCAGTGACGTCTGCGCCACGACGTGAGCGCGGCGACTCGAGCGCGGCGACTTGAACGCGGCGACGGGCGCAGCACGTCACCGCGCTGGCCGGAGCGAGCCGCTCGCTAGCGCTAGCTGCGCGTGCGCAGCAGGGCGGGTCCGGCCAGGAGCCCGAAGGCGAAGCCTCCGAGGTGCGCCCACCAGGCGACGCCCGCCCCGCTGACGGGGCCGACGGCCAGCGTCCCGCTGGCCTCGACCAGGTTGATCAGCGCCCAGTAGCCGATGTACAGCCAGGCGGGCAGCCACCATAGGTGGAACCGCGGAATGCGCATGACCAGGCTCGCGACGAGCCACGGCAGGAACAGTGGAACGACGAACGCCTGCACCTTCCGCGAGGGAAACCACAGGATGTACGCGCCCAGCACCGCGCTGATCGCGCCGGAGGCTCCCACCATGGGGATGCGCGATCCGGGCTGCACGAGTCCGTGCACCAGCGCAGCGAAGGCCGCTGCCGCCAGGTAGAACGCCAGGAATCGGCCCGATCCCAGCCGCTCTTCGATGTTGTCGCCGAACACGCCGAGGAAGAACAGGTTTCCGATCAGGTGCAACGGGTCGGCGTGAAGGAACGCGTGGAGCAGCAGGCTGGGAAGCCGCGACGTGGGTCCCTCGAAGAACGGGTCGGGAATGAACGCGCCGGTCCTGTTCAGCGTGAACGCGACGTTCGGGCCCAGCAGACCGACCTGCACGAGAAACGCGACCACCGTCGCGCCCAGGAGCGCCCAGGTGACGGGGGCCGGCCCGCGCCGGGGGTTGAGGTCGCGGATCGGCAGCACGGTGCGCTCAGCGCCGCTTCACGACGTCGGTGACCGTGCGGTGCTTGACGATCGAATCCGCCGCCACCTCGCCGCGGAGCATCGCGCCGGCGTACGCCGCCGTGCGAGCGCCGACGATCGTCCCGGGCGCGAGCACCGCGTTGCACCCGATGTGCACGTCGTCGCCGAGGGCGGCCCCGAACTTCCGGCGCCCGGTCGGCTGTCCCGCGCTCAGCACCTCGCTCCCGTCGTTCTTGAGGTTCGCGATCTTGACGCCGGCGCCCAGGTTCGTCCCGCTACCCAGCACGCTGTCGCCGACGTAGTTGAAGTGGGGCGCCTTGGCGCCCGGAAGCAGGAGCGCGTGCTTCACCTCGCTGGCGTGCCCGACCTTCGCGCCGTCCGCGATCACGCACCCGCCGCGAACGATCGCGGCGTGCCCGATCTCCGCGTTCGCGCCGATCCACGCCGGACCCCGGATCCAGGCGAACGGTCCCACACGCGCGCCGGGTCCCAATCGGACCCATCCGTCGAGGATCGCGGTCGGGTGGACGCTCGCGGGCTCCGCGGGCGCCGCGTCGACCGTGTCGTCGGTCGGCGCGTCCCCCGCTTCCGCATCGGCGAGGAAGACGTCGAGGGCGCCCAGCACGTCCCACGGGCGCTCGGGCGCGAGAAGCGGCCGCAGCACTTCAGGAACACGCTCCAGATCGAACAGCCGGGCGGTACTCGCCATGACCGGAGCATACCGCCCTCCGTCGCCCCGACCGGCACGACGTCCTGCCGTCACGTCGCACACCCGCCGTCCGTGACGGCCGCCGGATAGACTCGCGCATGCTGCACCTGATCCACAATCCCGTCGCGGGCCGCGGACGCGCGCGTGACGCGGCCGACGACGTTCGGACCCGCCTGGCCGACCGTGGCGTCGCGGCGCAGGTCCTGACCACGCGTCGTCCCGGGCATGCGACGGAGCTCGCCCGCTCGCTTCCGGACGACGCCACCGTCGTCGCCATCGGCGGCGACGGCACGGCGCACGAGGTCGCGAAGGGCTGCATCGGGAACGGGCGGACGCTGGGCGTGGTGCCGGTCGGGTCGGGCGACGACTTCGGGCACGCCCTGGGCCTGCCTCGGGGCGACGTCGCTCGCGCGGTCGAGGTCCTCGTCGCTCGTCGCGTGCGCACGATCGACACCGGCGTCTGCAACGGCGAGCCGTTCGTGAACGCCGTCGGCGTCGGGTTCGACGCCGAGGTGGGACGGCGCGTGGCGGACGCGCCTCGCTACCTGCGTGGGATCGGGGCGTACCTCTGGTCGGTGGCGGTGTCGCTTCGCGACCTGACGCCGGTCGTCGCGACCGTCACGGCGGACGGCACGACCGTGCATCACGGCCCGTGCCTCCTGGCGTCGTGCCAGAACGGACCGCGCACCGGCGGCTCGTTCCGGTTCGCGCCGGCGGCCGTGTTGGACGACGGCCTGCTGGAGCTGCTGGTGGCCGGCGACGTGCGGCGCTGGGGAACGCTGGGCCTGCTGCCCCGCGTCCTGGTGGGGCGTCACCTGAGTCACCCGAAGGTTCGGCACGTTCGGGCCCGCCGCGTCTCGATGACGTGGGAGGCGCCCCGCGACTGGCACACCGAGGGCGAGACGTTCGTTCCCGCCTCGACGTTCGAGATCGAGGTTCGTCCGGCCAGCCTGCGCGTCGTCGCGCCCTGACCCCCCGACCGTCTCGGCGGCGTTCGTCGTGGCGGGGCGACGAGCCCACACGAAAACGAGCCCCGCCGGAGCGGGGCTCGTTCGTTCGCGTGCGGCCTAGGCCGCTTGCGGTCGCTGCTCGATCAGAAGGCGACCGAGTAGCTGACGCCGAACGCCTGGGCAGCGGTTTCGCCGCCGGCGTTGTCGACATCCGCGTCGTGCGTGTACACGCCGTAGCTGATCATGAGGTCGTAGTAGTTCCACTCGACTTCGTAACCAGAGACGGAGGTCGTGAGGCCCGTGTTCTCATCCCCTTCGGAGATGTCGGTGCCGGCGTCGCCAGCGATGTCGCCGGTGATGTTCGTGCCGGTGTACGAGCCGTAGCGAGCGGTGAGGCTGCTGTAGGGCAGCAGGAACTCGCCGAGGTTGAGGCCGACGGCCCACTGGAGCTGCTCGGCCGTGTAGGCGTCGAGGTCCGTGTGCTCGTTGGTCCGGTAGTTGACGGCCGCTTCCAGGCTGGGCTGGAAGATGACATCGAGCGGCTGGGTCGAGAGACCCGTGCCGACCATGAGCTCGACCGTGTCGTCGGTGCCGGCGTCTTCGTCCTGCTCCGACTCGTACGAGACGTACGGGGTCAGCTCGAGGATCGAGACGTTGAGGGTGTAGTCGGCGGCCGCGTAGATGCGGGTGTCGTCGAAGTCCTCGTCGAAGCGCTCGTAGGCGAACTCGAGGTTCAGGTTCGCGATGAGGGCGTTGTCGGAGGCACCGTCGTGCGCGAGGCCCACACCGAAGCCGGTGCGGTACGCGTCGTCGCGTTCGGTGTCGGGAGCGCCGGCGTCGATGGGGTCGTCGCCTTCGTTGTCGTTGACGACGTTTCCGTCGACGCTGACCTGGTCGTAGAAGCCGCTGACGCTGAAGCCGCGGAACAGGTTCGCCGTGGCGTCCACGCCGAAGGCGCTGGTCTCGAGGCCGCTATCGATGCTGTAGCTGTCGAAGTAGACGCCGATGTCGAAGATGAACAGGCCGAGGCCGGCGTTGACGCCGAATCCGGACTGGTCGACTTCGTACGGGTAGTCGTCATCGTCGAGCTGCGCGCCGAAGTCGTTGTCCCAGTCGACGTCGATGTCGCGGTAGTTCGCCGCGAGGTCGATGCCGCCGAGGATGCCGATCTCGGTATCGAGGGTGACGAACAGGGCGTTGGTCGCGTCCGTCGTCGTGTCGGTCGCGGCGTCGTAGGTCGAGCCGCTGGCGTACTCGCCCGCGAGGTCGAGACCGAGGGTCCCGAGCTCGAGGTTGGCCGTCGCGTCGAGACCCCAGACGGTGTCCGTGACGTTGTTGGCCTGCCAGTCGTCCTTGTCGCCGGTGTTGTCGGCGTTCTTGACGAAGCTGAAGCCGCCGGTGACGCCGTCGATCGGCGACAGGGTGCCGCGGATACCGGTGGCGACGTAGCCGTCGTCGACCGCGTCGGTCAGGTAGGCGACCTGGAGGCTCGGATCGAGGAACGACAGGAAGTCGGGCGAGCCGACGCTGGCCACGAAGCCGACGTCCTCGAGGTTGAGGGTGTACGGCGTGAAGCTGCCGGTCACTTCTTCGCCGAAGGCGAAGGTGAGGGGCGCGGCGCCGATCGGGTCGAACGTGGCGGTGAACTCGTCGACGAACCAGACGTAGCCGGTCGCGTCCGCGCCAGCGATGTCGTCGTCGTCGTCGACCACCACGAAGTCGGTCTCTTCGAGCGAGAGCGTCAGAACGGCTTCGAAGCTGTTCAGCCCGCGGGGGCTGCCTTCGCCGTCGAACACGCTGCTCATGCCGAGGTTGATGGTGATGTCGGCGTCGAACTCGCTGCCGTACTCGATGTCGGCGCGATCCTCGGCGTACTCGCCGGGCTCGTCGACTTCGTCGTCTTCCCCTGCGGGGTTGGCTTCTTCGTCGGTGCCGCTGCTGAACACGGATTCACCGATGTCGCGCATCATGCCGACGCCGTAGGCGCGGTCGATGTCGAACTCGGCGAGGGCGCCGTCGGCGCGACCCACGAAGTACTCGAGGTCGATCGTGCCGGAGATGCCCAGCGGGTTCTCTTCGAGCTCGGTCACGCGGGCCTGCAGGTCCGCGATGTCGGCGGTCTGCTGCTCGTCGCTGGCCTCGAGGCCGGAGACGCGGTCGCGCAGGGCGACCTGGTCGCGGCGGAGCAGGATGACGAACTCGCGGATGTTGGCGATGTCGCCCTCGAGCGCGGCGAGGTCTTCGTTCGTCGCCAGGCCGGTGGTGTCGGTGCCCATGCCCTGGAGGGCTTCGATCTGGTCACCGAGGATCTGGACCAGCTCGTTGAGGGCGGCGATCTCGGAAGCGTTGGCCTGAGCGGTGCTCAGAGCCGAGTTCGCGCGGGACTGCGCGGCGTCGGCCGTGGCCTGCGCGGCGTCGGCGGTGGCCTGCGCGGTATCGGTCGCGACGCGCTGCGAAGCGATCTGGTTCTGCAGATCGCGGAGCACGGCGGGATCGATCTCGGCGGTCAGGTCCATGCCTTCGATCATCGCTTCGAGTTCGGCGATGCTCGCGGTGTTGGCGGCGGTGTCGTCGGACAGGCCGGCGATGGCGCCTTCGGCGGCCGAGAGGCGGACGCCCTGCGCGGCGACGTCGGCAGCGAGTTCCTGCACGGCGTTACGCAGCGAGGCGATGTCCTCGTCGGTCATGGCCAGGGCGGCGTCCATGTTGGCGTTGACGACGTCCAGCATGCGGCTGATGACCAGCGCGGCCTGGTAGCGGGTGAAGGCTTCGTTCCCACGGAAGGTTCCGTCGGGGAAGCCGATCACGATGTTGAGGTCTGCGATGCGCTCGACGGCGTCGCCGGCCCAGTGGCCTTCCGGGATGTCCGGGAAGGTCTGAGCGAAAGCGCCGCTGGCGAGTCCCGCAGCCAGAATGGCGATGAGAAGCTTCTTCATGTGTGTTTCCCCTTGAACAACTGGATTCGAAATCGTTCGACGGGGTCGGGCCCTGAGCACGTCGCAGCCGAGAGTGTCCGTGTTTCCTCGTCGGCGTTGGGCAGGTCGGTGGACCTTCATCCGTCGGGCTCGTCCGTCCATTCGCGAAGCCGGTTCAAGAGAAGCACCTCCTTCCGGTACGACCCCGCGGACATACGAAACCAAGGTCGAGTATGGCACGCGGTCCGGGTGGTGTCAACGGAATGAAGTTGTGATGAGAAGGCGTCCGTAGCGTCCCACACGGTATTACGTGCGCTTGTGAAAGGTGCCACTCAGGAATTTCTCATCTATGGCCTTTTTATGAGAAGGGCTCCGTCGTGGTCGCACCGCGCGCGTCGGGCGTCCTCCCGGCGCCGGCTCCGCTATGATCCGAGACCATGGCCCGTCCCTCGGTTCCCAGCGCCGACGCGCTGCTCGACGAACGCCTCGAGGTCCTCGACCACGGCTTCGTCCGGCTCGTCGACTACATGGGCGGCGACGCCCGCATCGTCCAGTCCGCCCGGGTCAGCTACGGCGAGGGCACCCGCACGGTCCGCGAGGACGCCGCGCTGATCGACTACCTGCTGCGCCACGCGCACACCAGCCCGTTCGAGCAGGTCGTGCTGACGTTCCACCTCAAGATGCCGATCTTCGTCGCCCGCCAGTGGATGCGCCACCGGACCGCGCGTGCGAACGAGATCAGCGGCCGCTACTCGGTCCTCCCCGGCGAGTTCTACCTGCCCGACCCGGAGCAGCTGCGCCCGCAGTCGCGCACGAACAAGCAGGGCCGTGCGGACGAGGCGGTCCCCGAAGAGCTCCAGGAGAGCGTGCTGCGGCTGCTGAAGACCTCGCAGGCGGGCCGGTACGCCGAGTACGAGTCGATGATCGAGGACGGGCTCGCGCGCGAGCTCGCCCGGATCCACCTGCCGCTCTCGCTCTACACCGAGATGTACTGGCAGATCGACCTGCACAACCTGATGCACTTCCTCCGCCTGCGCATGGACGCCCACGCCCAGTACGAGATCCGCGTGTACGGCCAGGCGCTCGCGCGGTGCGCCCGGGCGGTGGCGCCTCTCGCCTACCAGGCGTTCGAGGAGCACGTGCTGCACGGGCGCCGCCTGTCACGCAGCGAGCTGGCGATGGTGCGCGAGGCGCTGGACGAGCGCGCGCTCCGTGCGGCGCTGGCCGCCAGCGGCATGCGGGCCAGCCGCAGGCGCGAGCTGCTCGACAAGCTGGGGCTCTCCGGCACGGATCCCGACAGCTAGTGCGCTACCGGATCGTCGCGGTGGGCAGCCCGCCCCGGGGGTTCCTGCGCAGCGGCTGCGCCCACTACGCCGACCGCCTGGGCCGTCTGTCGCCGATCGAGGTCGTCGAGGTCCGCGAGGGCCGCGGCGGCGACGCCGACGCCGTACGGGCGCGCGAGGCGGAGGCGCTGAACGCCCGGGCCGACGGCCGCATCGTGGTCCTGGACGAGCGGGGCGCCTCCTGGACGACACGGAAGCTGGCCGCGCACGTCGCCGAGCTGGAGCTTCGCGGGACCTCGCGCGTGAGCCTGCTGATCGGCGGCGCCGAGGGGCTGGATCCGGCGCTGCGCGCCGCGGCCGACGAGCGCTGGCGCCTGTCCGACCTCACCCTGCCGCACGACCTGGCGCGCCTGGTGCTGCTCGAGCAGCTCTACCGGATCGAGACGGTCCGGGCCGGCCACCCCTACCACCGCGACTGACGCCGTCGCTCAGCGCCCCGCCTCGATCGCGGCCCACACCGCGAGCAGCCGGCTGGCGACGCTCTCGAGCGCGTCGAAGGGAGGCTCGAGACCGCGGTGGGCGCGCCACGCCAAGTGCCGCCCGCCGCAGGTGACCGTCGCCTCGGGCAGGTCGTCGTCCCCCAACAGCCGCAGCAGCGAGGCCCGCACCGGGACCGTCATGAGCGCCGTGGCGGGCTCGGGATCGCGCGCGACGACGCCGATCGTGTCGTCGAACGTCGCGTCGCCGCTGGGCGCCAGCGCCCCTCCCGAGCGACTGGCCTGGAGCGAGGCCAACAGCGGGTGCGACCGCGGGAAGGCGCGCCAGGCGACCTCGGACACCGTCTGGGCGCCGCGAAGCACGACGCGGGCGCGCCGCTCCTCGGCGCCGCGGCGCGGCGGGTGGGCGCGAACGTGCTCGAAGATCAGAAGCTCGGGCTGATCGTCGCGACGCAACGCGTGCAGCGCGTCGACGCGGCCGGTATCGACGGCGAGCTCGGCGCGCAGGCTTTCGGCGTCGTCGTCGTCGAGGCGCTCGAGCTCCAGCCGCTCCGCCAGGTCGCGCCAAGCCCCCTCGCGCGGATCGGGGCGTTCCTTGCGTCGAAAGAACATCGCGCTCAATGTACTCCACGAGCGCCCCGAGGGGGCGCTCGGACGACCGGCCGCTCGTGGCGGGGGGACGACGCGCGCGTCGGGCCGGTGCGCGTCGTCGCGCTTCCTACAGGTTGAACCCGAACATCCGCATCTGCTTCTTGCCGTCGTCGGTCATCTTGTCCGTGCTCCACGGCGGCGACCAGACGAACTCCACGTTCACGCGGCGGACGCCCTCGACCTTCATCGCGGCCAGCTCGGCGTCGGCTTGGATCATGTCCTGCACGGGACAGCCCATGCTGGTGAGGGTCATGTCGATGTCGACCACGCCGTCCTCTCCGACGTCTACGTTGTAGATGAGCCCGAGGTCGACGACGTTGACCGGGATCTCCGGATCACGGACCACCTTCAGCGCCTCGAGGATCTCCGCTTCGAGACGTTCCTTGTCGGTCCGTTCGGTGTCGCTCGTGGGGGCGGTGTCGCTCATGCCGACCAAGGTAGCAGACCCGCGGCGGAGAGCCGGTCGCGGCGACTGCGCCGGGCGCTCTCGCCGGATGTTCGCCCAGGACGTCCGCGCCGGACGTCCGCATCGGGCGGGACCCGCTCAGTCGGTCTCGCCGGGCAGCGCGCCGCGCTCCGGACCGAGGATCCGCCGGATCGCGTCCTCGGCCTCGCCCACGTCGGCGGCGAGCTCGTTGCGGACCGTCACGACCCGCTGCTCCAGCGCGTCGATCCGCTCGGCGTCACGATCCTCGCTCTCCGTGATCGCCTGCTTGATCGCGTCCTCGGCGCTGCCGACCCGCTCGTCGATCCGCTTCTCGAGCGAGGCGCCCCACGCCTGGACGGCGTCGCGCACCTCGGCGACCTCTTCGAGCTGACGGGTGTCCAGCCGGGCACGTGCCTTCTCGAGCTGCTTCTCGAGGTGACGAATCTCGCGCAGCTGCCCGGCCCGGTCGAACAGCGCGCCCGCGAAGAACACGACCGCCAGGCCCAGCGTGACGCCCAGCAGCACCAGGCCGACGGGCACCTCGAGCCGGAGCGCCAGCAGGTCGACGGGCAGCGGCGTGGTGAGGGTGGGCCAGTTGACCGCGGCGAACAGGACGAAGACCAGCACCAGGACGGTGAGCAGGATGCCGCGCGCTCTCATGCGCTCATCCTACCCGGGTGCGGCCCGGAGGCCCGAATCGTGACGGGCGGCGGCGCCCGCGGCGCCTCACCAGTCGGCGTAGCGGTCGCGGTGGACGACGAAAACAAGCGTCAACGCCACCAGCGTCGACACCAGGCTGGTCCCGCCGTACGACACCAGCGGCAGCGTGATGCCGGTCACCGGCGCCAATCCCAGCGTCACGCCGACGTTCACGAGGACCTGGAAGCCGATCAGCGTGAGCACGCCCATGATGATGAGCTGGTCGCGCTCGTACAGGCACTCGCTGGCCATCGCCACGAGGCGCCAGAACAACAGGCCGTAGAGGATCAGCAGGACGACCGCGGCCAGGAAGCCGCCCTCCTCGGCCAGCACCGGAAAGATGAAGTCGGTGTGGCGGTAGGGGATGAAGCCCAGCTGCGACTGCGTGCCCTGGCCCCATCCTTTGCCGGTGAGGCCGCCCGAGCCGATCGCGATCGTGGACTGGATCACCTGGTAACCGGAGCCTTGCGGGTCGGCGGCCGGGTTCATGAACGACACCAGACGCGTGCGTTGATGCGGCGCCAGGGAGGGCCACACCACGCTGGGGAACAGCACCGCGAACACCAGGGCGAACGCCGCGAGGTGCCGCCACGGCAGTCCGCGGACCAGCATCATGCCACCCCCGATCGCCGCCAGCACCAGCGCGCTGCCCAGGTCGGGCTCCAGGAACACCAGCGCGAACGGCGGCAGCAGCAACGCCAGCGGACGCAGGTACCCCATCGGTCCGGCGATCGGCCGCTCGTGCAGCACCGCCGCGAGCGCCAGGATCAACGCCAGCTTGGCCAGCTCCGACGGCTGGAAGCCGGGCAGCGGGCCGAGGTAGAGCCACGATTTCGCACCGTTCACGCGCGTCCCGAACAGCTGCACGAGTACCAGCAGCGCCATCGAGGCGACGTACAGGTGCGGCACGAAACGGAGGATGCGGCGCTTGCCCAGCCACATCATCACGCCCGATGCCGCGAGGCCCACCCCCAGGAACGCCAGCTGCCGAACGAACTCGCCGCCGGGCGCCGCGCTGGAGAGCGTCAGCAGCCCGGCGCCGAGAAGCAGCAGGACCAGGACGGGGAGGCTCGGATCGCTACGCACCATGCTGGCTGCAGGCTACCAACGGTGGGCGCGTGCCCGGGTGAGCCGGGGGAACGGTGCAGACGAGGGCGGCTCACGACGGCGGCGACGCGGCGGACCGGGCGCTGCCGCGTCGCGACTCAGCGTGCGGCGCGGCCGCCCTGCCCATCGGCGCCGACGCCGCGCGGGATCCACGGTCGCGACGCCCCGGTCCAGCCCCACCACTCGAGCAGCAGCAGCACGACGACGAGCCCCAACAGCCACGGCGCGATCTCGCGCCGCATCGACGCCTCGGAGGGCACGGCCATCGCGTCGCCGGCGGGCTCGGTCGCACCTCGCTCGAATGCGGCCGGGCCGGGCAGCCGGGTGGCGTCCGCGTCCAGCAGGCTGGCGTGCACCGTACGGCCTCCGGCGCGGTACAGGCCGGGCGCGTCGGCGACGGTCACCTCCGCGCCGTCGCGGCTCGCGCCTGCGGGCAGCTCGGTACCGAGGGCGATCCGGTCCTCGCTCCGCACCGAATCGACGAGGTTCACGACCAGGGTCGGAAACGCCGGACGGAGCGTGAGGTCGCCCCGCACCGGATGGAACGCGAAGCGCCACACCGGGCCTTCCGGACGGTCGCGTCGCTGCAGCAGCGGGACGGCCTCGCCGCCGATCGCGTCCGACACGACCGGGTCGGCGGCCGGGGACGAAGCGACCTCGCGCACGCCGCGGATCAGAGTCGTCCACCCCTCCTCGTCGCCGAACGGCGCAGGATCGAGGTGCGCGACGACCAGCTCGCTCAGGTCCACGAACCGCAGCAGCGGATCGGCTCGGTCCCAGTCGAGGATCGTCGCCGCCACCGCGGACGCGTCACGGTCGGGAAGCAGCACCGTCGGTCCGGCGGCCGGCGGCTGGGCCAAGCGACCGTGCAGCACGCGCAGGTCGGCGTCCTGGCCCGCCGCGGCGGAGGTCACGCGCACCTGCACGCCGTCGATCGCGCCCAGCGCGCGCTCCAGCGCCGCGAAGCCTCGGTCCATCGCCACGAACGTTCGCGGCGATCCCGCCCAGGCGACGTCGTCGAGCGTCAGCACGTCGGCGGCGGGCGGCGCGATCCGCGCCTGCAGCGAGGTCGGTCCCTCGCCCACCGGGAAGGTCGCGGCGGCCTCGCCCCGGGCGGGCACCAGCAGGGTCGTCGAGGCGGCGACCTGATCGCCCCGGCGCACCTCGACCGGCAGCTCCAGCGGGGCGGCGAACGCGGAGGAAACCTGCACCCACGCCTGTCCGGCCACGAGCTCGAAGCCGGTGACGCCGACGTTCGGTCCGGTTCCGGCCAGGACGTGGACGCGTACGCCCGCCGTCGACGGCGGCGGGCGGTCGGACAGCCAGTGGATCTCGGCGCCGGCGCCGCCCCCCGCCGTCGCCACGTCGCGCGCGATGCGGAGCGTCCGCTCCGGATCGGTCGCCGCGTCGATCGCCTGCAGCCGATCGAGCGCCTCCAGCACCGCGCTCAGCTCTGCGCTGGGCGGCAGCGTCAAGCGGGGCTCCGCGCCGCCTCGAACGATCGCGACCGGACCGCCGTCGCGCGCCAGCCGTCCGGCCAGCGCCCGGGCGACGTCCAGCCGGCTGGCGCCGGGCGCCACGTCGTTCAGCTCGTCGGCGGCGGGCGCGGTCGGGCCGTCACGTGCCGCCATGCTGGCCGACGCCTCGATCACCAGCACCCGGAGAGGGGGCCCGGCGAGGTTCCAGCGCGGGCCGGCGGCGGCCAGGCTCAGACCGGCGACGGCGAGAAGCTGCAGGAGCAGCAGGACGCTCGGACGCATGCGGGGCCTGCGCGCCCCGGCGTCGCGGGCACGCCGCCACAGGAACGAGCCCGCCACCTCGCGTCGCTCGCGGCGGACGCGGATGCGGTGCAGGAGCACGACCAGAGGCAGGGCGAGCAGGCCCCACAGAAAGGCCGGCGCGGCGAAGATCGGCACCCGCACATCGTACCCGTGGCCGCGTCGCGGCCGCGTCGGCGTGGGCGAAGCCGCGAAACGCGAAGCGGGGACGGTCGGAGCCCGGGAGGCTGCGCGACGCCGTCGCCACCGATCGGCGCCGATACTCGAAGGGGTCGACCGGCGCCCCGCAGCGTCGCCGCAGGGCGCCCCGACGCGACGAAGCCCGACGGAGGAGGAGCCATGACCCAGTCCGACCCAGCGACAGAGATGGACGATCAGGCCGTGCGCCGCGCCGTCCGCGAGCTCTTGGCGAACCGCAGCGCGCACGTGGACCTGGACGCCGCGCTGGACGGCCTGCCGGCCGACGCCCGCGGCGTCCGGCCAGCAGGACACCCGCACTCCGTGTGGGAGCTCGTCGAGCATCTGCGCATCGCGCAGCACGATCTGGTGACGTACACGCTGGACCCGGAAGCGACGTCTCCGCCGTGGCCGGAAGGCTTCTGGCCCGAGCCGATGGAGCGCGTGGACGACGAACGCTGGCGGGCCAGCGTCGAGGGGCTGCGCGAGGCGCTGGGCGCCATGGACGGCTGGCTACGCGATCCCGCGTTCGACCTGACGGCCGACATTCCGCACTCGGACCCGCTTCCCGATGGGGGCCGGCGCACCCCGCTTCGCCAGATCCTGGTCGCCAGCGATCATCTCGCCTACCACCTGGGACAGATCGTCACGGTGCGACGCGCCCTGGGCGTCTGGTAGCGACCGGAGCGACGCGCGCCGTGGTCCGCGGCCGATGCGTCGGGCGCGCACGGGCCGGGCGCGGGCCGGGCGCGGGGTCGCGCGCCGGACGTCAGTCGGCCGAGGGTCCGCGCGTGGCCATGACGACCAGCAGACCGCCTCCGGCGTTCTCGAGCACGTGCGCGCGGCCCGCTGGCACGGCGGCGATCTTGCCCTTGCCCAGCCGGTGCCGCTCGTCGTCGATCCGCAGCAGCACCTCGCCCTCGAGCACCTGGTAGAGCGAGGCGTCCTCGCGCTGTTCCTCCTCGTCGCGCTGGCCGGCTTCGAAGCAGAGCAGCTCCACCGACAGTCCCGACTCGCGCAGCAGGGTGCTGCGCTGCACGTCGTCGAGCGAGAAGCGGCGGGCGTCGGAGATCGTCACGATGGTCACGAGGGTGTCCTCCTTGGGATGCGGACGGCGGCCTCGGGGCGGCGTCCGGACCATCGTACTCGCTCATCGACGGAGCGGTGCCG
>Ga0102932_1000518_pt1 | contig 19542 bp, 13 predicted proteins | sample SalPonR1_C_D2_MG_FD_78212 | JGI IMG/M metagenome (GOLD analysis project Ga0102932, IMG submission 78212) | Salt pond soil microbial communities from South San Francisco under conditions of wetland restoration - Salt Pond MetaG R1_C_D2_MG | ecosystem: Environmental > Aquatic > Marine > Intertidal...
TACACAATCGGGTGGAACGCTCAGATCTCTGCAGTGATGCACGAGGCCAGATAAATGGCTGCCATCCCGATCCCTCGGGATACAGAATTCGGCTTATAGGAAACATCTATCTTTACTATCACCAACTGATACAGCCATTTATTTGGTATTGGAACATAAAAGGCTGATTTTGATTCAAATAGAAAATGCGGCAATAATTCCGCTCTTAAGAGGTTTTTAAAACCGACAATACAAAATAAAACAATTGATTAATGAAGATTTTTAAAATAGCCAGCCTCATGCTTATTGGGGCAACATTTGCAATTTCGTCCGCTTTCGCACAGGGAATGGGCCAACAACAAATGCCCGATGTTCCTTCATCAGATGATGTAAGTGAAGAAGAACTGGAAACGTTTGTAACGACCATCTCCGACATTGAACCCATTCAGGTTCAGCTTCAGTCTGACATACAACAGGTGCTTCAGGAGAAAGAGATTTCAGTTCAGCGATTTCAGCAGCTTATGCAAGCCATGCAAAACCCTCAAATGGCACAGCAGGTTGAAATTACCGATGAAGAACGACAGCAGATCCAGGAAATTCAGCCTGAACTCTCCGACCTTCAGATGAAAGCACAGGAAGAAATGGTAGAGAAAATTGAAGAAAATGGCATGAATATACAGCGTTACCAGGCAATTATGATGGGTGCTCAGCAAGACCAGGAGCTTATGACAAGACTCCGGAGTGCGCTGAGTGATTCAACATCTGCCGATGGTTAATAGCTTAAGACTCTATTAACTTCATACAGGCCTTAATTTAAAAAGCCATCCTGACTACAGGATGGCTTTTCTTTTATAATGCATGCAGAGAAACTACAAATTTACGGTATAAGAGCCTTTAATCTTCCTGTCGAGCTCTCGCCGTGCATCTTTCTCTTTAATGTCGTCTCGCTTATCATAGCTCTTCTTACCGCGCCCCAAACCCACAAGTATCTTCGCATATCCTCTTTTGAAGTAGAGCTTCAGTGGAATCAGCGCAAATCCTTTTTGATTGATGTACTTATCAATCTCCCTGATTTCTGACCGCTTAAGCAGAAGCTTTCTGTCGCGTCGCTCATCATGGTTATTGTGAGTGCCAAATTCATACGGCTTAACATACATATTCTTCAGCCACACCTCTCCATTCTGAAGGTAGGCAAACGCCTCGTTAAGGCTTGCCTTTCCTGCGCGGATTGATTTAACCTCAGTTCCTTTAAGCGCCACACCAGCTTCAAACGTCTCATCGATATGGTAATCGTGGCGTGCTTTTCGATTTTGAATTTTGGGCGGCGGATTTTTTTTCTTCTCTGAATCTTTAGCCAAGATAGTCCTCTTTATTGATCAAACCCGACCTCTCGAAGTCCTTCCATCACATCTTCTTCGGGACTGCGGTCGGGAATTGTTGCGTAAATATCTAAAATCTGCTGTATATAACCTCTTGCCGCGGCATTATCCGGGTTGATTTTCAGCACCTCTGTAAACTGAGACAGCGCGTTGTTCATACGTGTTCTCATTTCCGTCTGATCAAACGTATTCATACTATGAAGGCCATAATTGAGATGTACTTTCTCTTTCAGCTGAGCTACTTCAGGGTCACTCATATCACGATCTGAAAGTACATCCAGCGCAGCTTCATATTCATTTTGTTCAATAAGCAGGTTAATTCTGTCTTCCAGCGGCATATCAAGATTTTGCTCGGCAGCATCATCTCCGCACGAGATAAAGGCAAGGCAGAGGACAAACAGGTAAATAGCGTGTCGTTTCATCATAGAACTTCTCAAAAATATAGGTTTAATTAAATTTAGCTCATCACACTTATTGGCGAAGGACTAATACACAATATAAAGACAACCATGCTGGTCCAGCCCAATAGTCTGCGGCGCGGGCTCAGATGCTGCTCATATATAACCGGCGGATGCTCAATCTTAACAAAATATACGAGGAAAAAGCACCAGACTACCCAAATCAATGAGCCGGACTCTTCGAGGCCTCCGCCCAGAAAATAAAGATAACCAACTGAACCCATAAGTGACAACGCCCAAACAGGTGCAATCCATTCATAGGAATTGTGAAATGCTTTCTTCATCAGAAAGAATAGAATTCCAGCCCACAATACAGTGGAGATGAATTCATAGCCGGGGAGCCACTCCCCAAGCTGGATATACAAAAACGGGATCGCCTCAATACCCGCAAGAAGCGTCAGTCCCCCGAAACAGATTCTTGCCGCCTTCTGGTGATTTTCAAATCCGATCAGCGAATAGAGAATATGACCACCATCAAGCTGACCAATAGGCATTAGGTTGAGTGCTGTAAAAAAGAGACCCAGCCACCCGGCAAACAGAAACGGGTAGTGGTACATTTCGTACATAGGCGGTACATTCTCGAAAAAGCTTGCCAGAAAACTATAGAGCAGAGTATTTCCAATTATTATAGAGCCAACGCCCTCGGGTGTTTCAGGAGCTTCATCGGGGAATGATCCTGTTTCCTGTATATGCTCGATAACGGCTTCGTGTCCGCTGAAATTCTCGATAAAGGAGGGATCCGGGAGCGTGGCAAAACCATAAAGTAATATCCCCAGCGAAACAACAAACCCGGCTATAGGCCCTGAAATACCTACATCAAACAGCTTTTTGGTACTTTGAATCTGCTCTTTAATGCGAATAACAGCTCCCAGTGTTCCGAGACCTACCGGTACGGGAATAAAATAGGGCAGCGTTACCCGCACTTTATGATAGACGGCGGCAAAGTAGTGGCCGAATTCATGTGTGGCGAGAAACCCCAGAAGAAGGGTGGCAAAGAGCGCTCCATACGGCCACATATCAAGATAGCCTTCAGCGCCCACATCTTGTCCCACAAAAATAATCCCAAAGAACGTGACACAGGCAAACGTGGCGATAAAAAGAGCGGTATGCTTCAATATCTCTACGACAGTAGGTTTATTGACTGGATCTTTTTGAACGGGCTCTTGCCGGATTTCAGTGTCTGTGTCGGGATTGTTGCTATGTGGGTAAGGCAAACTTATGGTCTAGGTCTAAATGGTTAATGTCTGAGTATGGGAAGTGTCATACACCGTGCACCGCCACGGCCGCGGCAGAGTTCGTGTCCCTGGAAACCGATCGCCATTTTTCCCGATTCTTTATGATCGAATGGTTTATTTGCGTACTCCTCAACAAATTCGAACTGATCCATAATTCTATAGCCGTGTTCAGATAACGCCTCAAATGTTTTAGTGTTTCGTTCATAGCCAACAATTACGCCGGGCGCCAGGGCAAACACATTGGCACCGTCTGTCCACTGCTCCCGAAATTGTCTTGTTCTATCGTCGCCACCGCATCGTATGAACGTAAAATCGGCCTCTAAAAGTAACTCAAGGGCGTTTTTAAGACTCGAGTGTTGTTTTGTAGCAATGTGATCACCGCTTTTGTAAAGCTCTACCACATTGTCACTCTGCTCTTCAATAGCCGGTGGAAATACCACGCATTCGTTGACATCAGAAAATGTAAAAATTGTATCGAGATGCATCGACGATCTCTTTTTGGGAATATCAACCGCGAGTACGTGCTCAACGTTTCCTGCCAACAGCTGGCCGGCTACTCCCATCAGGCCGCTGAATGATGTGCGTTCGCTCATTCCAATCAGCACAACCTTATCGGACGCAACAATAACATCGCCTCCCTCAATAGACTGACTTCGATCCGTGTAGATAATCCGATCTTTGACATCACTGAACGTATCGCTGTTTTTCAGGATAAGTTCCATCAGCAATGACTCACGCGCCCGGGCGCGTTTAGCGGCTTTTGAAAGTATAACTGTATCATTTACGACTGCTGCTAAATCGCGGGTAAAAAGAAGGTTGGGAGCCGGATGCAGCGTAAAGTGATGAGATGATGATACAGAGCCTTGAACCACAAACTTCAGCAGTTCCCCGGCCGACAGTTTTTGGAGATCTTTCTGAACGGCTGCGAGGTTTTCATACGGCAGCTCTTTCACCAGTGTGTTTACAAACTCCCGACGAACATCTTCATCCTGGATGCACTCCAGCGCCAAATCCATGATTTCCAGAATTTCGCCATCCTCAGGCATTGCTGCACGAAATAAGTCGAGCATATCGAGATGCTCTTCGCGTGCGTCTTCTTCAAATATGATGTCATCAAACAAAAGTTCGTCTTTGAGCTCGGGGTTCACAAGCGACACTTCGTGCCCGGGAGTATGAACAATCACTTTTTTCAGCCTGTCTGTTTCAGACGGTATATGAATTTGCATGTATGGGTATCAGTAAATTTATTCTTAAAGGTTAATATACGTGTAATAAAACACCATTATAAACCGGATGTACGGCTCAAACAGCCGTTTGGGGCAGGTTTCCGAAACCAGATGTTCAAAATAGATTTTTTCACCGAGTTTTCATTCATCTAAAAATGCTTTTATCATTACATTAATTTGGTCGATAACAAAATTAGATGGAATATTTATATCAATGTTGATGTTACGTCACTCATGACAAACAAAGCCGAAATAGAGTCTCTTATTTACTTACTTGAAGATCCCGATCCTGATGTTCAGACCGGGGTTAAGAACAGGTTCCAGGAACTGGGTGAAAGAGCTGTACCATTGCTCGATCAGTATAAAAGTGAATCAGTAAAAGACAGTGAGCGTCAGCATATCAACGAAATTATCCACAATATCACGTATGGCTCACTCCTGGAAGATTTTACGGGCCTTGTTGATAGTGGTATTACCGGCAGGCGGTCGCTCGAGGAGGCGCTGTTTATACTGGCCCGGTTTGGCAATCCCACGCTCCGCGCATCTGAATACAAGGATAAGCTTGATGATCTTGCGCGACAGATTGGAAGTGACATCGCCTACACGCCGTCACTGAATGAAAAAATGCGGATTTTACTCCATTATGTCTTCCGTGAACTGCGCTTCCGGGGAGACTCCAAAAACTACCACGACCCGGAAAACGCCTTTCTCGACCGCGTTATTGATCGCCGAAAAGGCCTTCCAATTATGCTCAGCGTGGTTGTAATGAGTATAGCACGGCGCCTGAACCTGCCGTTCTACGGTGCGAATATGCCGATCCACTTTATGCTTGTTTACCAGACTCATAATCAAAACATACTCGTTGATCCTTTTGATGGCGGCACGATTGTAACCTATGACCAGTGCTATTACTTCCTTAAGAAAAATGGTATTGAGCCCCGCGCAGAACATCTTGAGAGAGCAGATGAGTCAGACATCCTGGCGAGATGCATTCGCAACCTGATGCACAGCTATGCCAAAAATCACCAGGAACAGAAAGTAGCCGACTTAAAAGAGCTGCTCGCTCTTGTTGAAACGAAACGTTAGTGGGTTTAGGGTATTAGTGTAATGGTGTATCAGTTGATTGGTAAATTAGGTACCTGAAATAGAGTTTTTCAATTATGAAAGACTCGATTCTTTATACTGTCTTTTGTGATCTTGATTTTTAAACAAAAACCGGATATCAAAACTTCACTTCAAACGCTGATTCTTCCGGCGGGTAATGAATCGGGTCGAGCTGATTGGCCATAGCCGCAAACGAATTGGCTTCATCACGATCTCCCGCCTGATCATATAGCCTTGCCGCCAGTGCAAACAGATCGGGACTTGCCGGATACTTTTCCATCAGTCCGGCAAGAAGCGCAGACGCATCATCGATCTCTTTATCAGCTACGTGGATCTTCAGCCTGAACAGATCAAACGCCGGATGAGAATCGCCCGCCTTATCAAGATAGTGGCGGCATCGTGAGTAAATATTCTTCTCGAAATAATAGTTTACAAACAGAAGGAGCATCGACGGCGGAAGATCCATGTTATTCAGGCGATCTTCCAGTGTGCGCAGCAGCTCCCGGCAGTCGGCCATCAGCAGTGTGGGCACAATCACCATAAGCTCTCGTTTTGAGAGATCGCTGCGGAGTATTTCCGTACGAATCTCGTCTGTTAAAAACTCCACAACAGTCTCTTGCCAGGCAGCGGGCGGAGCAGATGGATCTACAGGTGGCTCGAGCCCCTCAAGCCGGTCTGCAATTGTCCCCTGGACGGGTATTTCAAATGTTTGAGTCTCTCCCCACTTATCGTGCAGCTGAGCACGGTTTGCCCATTTCCGCTGCGGTGTCTGTCGAAGCCCCATGGCCCCGGTAGTTGCCCCTTCATGGTGTATCGCTTTTGCATCTGACGAAACTGCAATCTGGCCGCCGTTATCCAATATTTGGTTACAAAAATCTTCCATCTCAAAATATGCCAGGCCGTATGAAGTATCCATTCGAGCCGTGTTCTCACGTTTCACCATAAAACAGCAGCTGTCCACACAGTCGGTCAGCACGACGGACTCCGTTTCATTTTCTTCCCCGCCTTCATCCTTATCCATAACCTGGGCGGCATGGGATGTCTGGTCAAGAACAGGTGCCACCAGCTTTACGCCGGGGTCAGCGTGAAAGCCCTCCATTAGTCCGGGTATAATTGCCGGATCGACCTCAACATCATTGTGAAGCACTAATATAAACCCACCTTCGGCAGAATCGAGCCCCTGGTTTACCGACGCTCCAAACCCTGCATTACTTGTATTTGTAATGACTCGTATATTTAAAAAATCTTTCTCTTTAAGCTGCTCCAGGTAGTCGAACGTGTCGTCTATGCTGGCATTATCGACAATAATAAGCTCCGTGCTGGATTTCGACACGGCGCCGGCCAGGGAATTCAGACATCGCTCCAGCTGATGCTTTCCTACCCCGGTGGTTGGAACTACAACCGAATATTGGATTTTGTCTGTATTGGCTGGAGGTTCATTCAGCACGGGTTCATCCGTGCTGTTCTCTGCTTCAGCTTTCTCGTCAACAGGCGGTTTTACCGTGGCAGGTGTCAGTTTTCTGAGGTCGTGCTTAAGTTCGGACGCTTCCACATGACGCCGCAATCTTTCCAGAGCCGCAATTTTTATTTGTATTGCTTCGTAGTGGTCCGGCTCTTTTTTCAGGAAAATATTGATTAACCGGAGCGTATTTTTCGCATCGTCCTGTGCCAGAAGCTGCCTGCACTGCGTAAGCAGATTACCGCTTTCCGCAGACGTTGTAATCTTCTCTTCAGCTTTTTGAAGGTGCTGAAGAATCTCTGGTTTTTTCTCACTCACTTTCTCTGAGCGATGCACGGAGCGTATAAACTCCTCCAGGTTGCTGCCTACAGGTGACATGTACTGGCTTTGTGCGATTACAAAAAATGGATCTGTACGATGCCACACATGATCCTGGTGAACGCGCATCGCCAGTTCAGATCCGTGAAGGTGCGTCAGAAACGGATTAAAGAAAAAAGATTTCCCCTCCAGTATGTGCCTGTTCCATACATAGCAGCTATCATCTGGCAAGCGCCCATTGAGAGCGTCATCAATCCATGGCATAGAGCCATTCGGAAGATTGTAATCCATCACCCATACCGCCGCCGGATCCGCCTTAAATCGCCTGAATGCGTCGCTGAAAAGAGTCTCATTAAACCGATCGGCACGTTCCGGTGCCCACACAAACTTCCCTGTCGCCTGCGTGAGCGCTTCATTAAGGCAGTTTCCGCGTCCGGCGGCTTGTTCATGCTCAAGCAGGAAAACAAGGTCTTTATCGCATGTTTGAACCATCTCCTGGATTCGGCTGCTTAGCTTATCGGGAGCCGCATCGTCAATGATAATTACTTCAAGACCCGAAAACGTCATGTTCAACAGCGAGTCCAGAAGATTGATCAGATGCGTATCTGATAAGTGGGTGGTAAGAAGTGCTGATACAATAATTGGCTGATGTTTCATACGTTACTTTGGTTTGGGCCAAATATACAGGTTGATGCTACATCTTAGAAAGTACTATTCTATAAATAGTCGCTTCAAAGTACTAAGCATCTAATATTAAGCGCCTTGCCCAAGCAGAGTGATTTTTATTTTAAATTAAATAATTTTAATGTTTAAGGTTATCTGTAACAATGTAGTTTAGAAAACCTCTTTTTACTACCTAAAATCCATCTGACAGACGCAGGTAACTAATAAGAACTGTTTCTTCCATGCTGATCCTGATACATGCTACATAGCTACTTTTTGATTCTTTATCGGACTGCGAAAAGGAAGCCGGTTTACACAGTCATCAACCTGACCGGCCTTGCCATCGGAATAGCTTGTTTCGTATTTATAGGGCTGTATGTATGGGATGAGCTTAAGTTCGATCAGCATCATGAGCAAAAAGAAGACATTTACAGGATCAGCCAGGTCAATATTTATGAAGGTGACGAAACATACTCAGCAAGCACCCCATTTCCCCTGAGAAACGCTGTACTGAATGATCTGGGCGGCTACGTTCAGGAATCCGCACGGCTGTTCGACATGGAGGCCTCAAACATCTCCATCGGTAATCGAGATGATGATCTTTTCTACAGGGAGGAGAACTTTTTCTTCAGTGATGCGTCCGTATTTAAGATTTTTGATATCCCCCTGGTTAGGGGCGACCCTGCCACGGTACTTTCTGAACCAAACAGCGTGGTTATTACACCCGAAACAGCGGCCCGGTATTTTGGAGATGAGGACCCGATCGGAAAGCAACTGGTATATGAGGGGCTCATTCTGCTGAATGTGACCGGCGTGATGGAGCCAATGCCCCGTCAAAGTCATTTCGACGCCGACCTCCTGGCTTCTTTTGAATCCCTGAGAAATATCTGGAGTAATTACGATCAAATTGCCGCTCGCTGGCTATGGACTCCCGTCTGGACCTATGTTCTTGCAGAGCCGGGCACAAGTCGCGAACAACTCCAGGATCAGCTCGCCACTTTTTCTGAAACCTACTATGATCCTTTCTATGGAGAAAATGAAGAGGTCGAACTGCAGATTCAGCCCCTGACAGATATCTATCTCCATTCAAATGCAGATAACGAAATAGGCCCAACCGGCAGCTTCTTATATATTTTAATTTTTTCCGCAGTTGGCCTGCTTATCTTGACAATCGCCTGCATCAACTACATAAACCTTTCCACGGCCAGGGCTCTCACCCGATCGAAAGAGGTTGGGCTAAGGAAAACGATGGGCGCCCACCGGTCTCAGCTCACTAATCAATTTTTATTTGAGTCCTTCATATACACGGTCTTAGCCGTCATTTTAAGCGGTTTTATTGTTGTGAATGCCATGCCGTACTTCAACCTGTTTACAGGGAAAGAGGTTGAAATTGCCTCTTTTAGCTGGGGCACAGTTCTTGGCGTTACAGGACTTCTTGTGCTGGCCATTACGCTTTTAGCGGGATTTTACCCGGCCACTTTTTTATCAGGATATAACCCGATTGATGCCGTAAAAGGTACATTTACCGCCGGCCAGAAAGGAGGAAAACTCAGAAAATCGCTTGTGGTTTTTCAATTTTCAATTACCGCCATTCTGATTATCGGCTCATCGCTGGCCTACTTACAGTATCAGCATATGCAGCAGAAAGACATGGGGTTTAACAAGGAGCAGGTTATCGTAGTGCCTGCCTCGATGAGCCTTACTATATGGTATTTCGATGAATTTAAGGAACGGGTTTTGACAAACCCGGGGGTGTCTCAAGTCTCCGGATCAAAAACGGTGCTCGGCTCAGACACCTATTTTACCTACCAGATTGCGCCGGAAGGCTATGGTGAGCAGGAGGCATTTTCGATTGCCAAACTGTTTGTTGCCGATGATTTTCTTGAAACAATGGATATTGAGCTGATTGCGGGCCGCGATTTTTCCGACGAGTTTTCGACCGATCCAGATCAGGCTATTCTGATCAACCGGGCCATGGTAGACTCCATGGAATGGGGCACGCCGGAGGACGCACTTGGCCGCACATTCCGTGTAGCCGATAAAGACGCCAGTGTTGTTGGTGTAACTGAAAACTTTCACTTTGCCCATCTCCGTTACGACCTCGAACCGCTGATTCTTGACCTGCCTGAATCGGAGCGACAGTTTATTTCTAATATCGACTACTTCAAAATTCGGCTGACGGGGGCGAATACGGAAGATGCACTCGCTCATATTCAAAGCGTCTGGGACGAAATTGACCCCATGCATCCATTCGACTACTTTTTCCTCGACAGCAAAATTGACGAGATGTATGAGCAGGAGCAGCAGTTTAGCTCGTTAATGGGGGTCTTCACCCTTCTGGCACTTGGCATTGGCTGCCTGGGGCTGCTGGGCCTGGCGTCTTATTCTATAAGCAAACGAACGCGCGAAATTGGTGTTCGAAAAGCAATGGGGGCAACAGCGTCTCAGATTTTTTACCTTCTCAGTAAGGACTATGTGAAATTGATTATAGTAGCGCACCTGATTGCTCTGCCGATCGTGTATATTCTGGCAACCACAGGATTCAAAGAATTCCCCTATTCCATTAACTTGCCCGTTTACCTGATACTAACATTTGTGTCGAGCGTTGTAATTTCTATTTTGATCAGCCTTCTTGCCATCAGCTCATTTTCAGTGCGCGCATCCCTCATCAGTCCTGTTGAAAGTTTGAGAAGTGAATAACAAAAAAGCAGTAGTGGTTTTGAATTATGGGAATGGATAGAAAAATTGAGAAGAAGGGAATAGGGAAAGGAGTCATCGCAGGTATTGTACTGGCAATACTAGCGGTCGCCTTTTTCCTATTTACATACTTCGGGCTCGACAGGAGATCCTCGGAAACAGTAACCCGCGACCGGGTAATGATTCGAGAGGTTATCCGTGATTCATTCCAGGAATACATCGAAGTCAGTGGTGTTGTTCAGCCTCTTCAGACCACGATTCTCGACGCTGTTGAAGGGGGGGTTGTGCAGGATGTTTTTGTGCAGTCGGGAGAAACGGTTACTGCCGGAGATACGCTTATCACCCTGTCAAACTCTAATCTGCAGCTGAACGTACTTCAGCAGGAAGCCGGCCTGTACGACCAGATTAATAATGTGAGAAATTCCCGGCTGAACCTTGAACAAAACAATCTCCGTCTCCGGGAGGATCTCGCCAGCGCAGAAACCCAGCTCGATCTTCTGCGACCACGCTTTGAGCGCGACAGCTCCCTGTTTAGTCAAGAGCTAATCTCACCTCAGGAATTTGAGGAGACCCGCCAGGCGTACCGGTTTCAGCAGCGGCGCTACCAGATCAACTATGAGTCGTATCAAAAAGACTCCCTTCAGCTGCAAACACAGCTCACACAGCTCAACAACTCCGAAGACCGCATGTGGAGAAGCCTCGAGGGCGTGCAGCAAATCCTTAACAACCTTGTGGTAACGGCCCCGATTTCGGGACAGCTCTCTACGGTTGAGCTTAACCAGGGGCAATCAATCAGCCAGGGCGAGCGTCTTGGGCAGATAGATCAAATGGATGGATATAAAGTAAGGGTTGATATCGACGAATTTTATCTGTCGCGAGTAACAGCAGGGCTAGAAGGCAGTTTTCCGTTTGCAGGCAACCGCTATGATCTTGCCATTACGCGCATCTACCCGGTTATCCAGGAGGGAAGCTTCCAGGTAGACATGTACTTTACAGGTGAAACGCCCGATGGTATCCGCCGGGGACAAACTGTACGGGTGCGTCTTGAACTTGGGGATCAAACAGAGGCAATACTGCTTGCCCGCGGTGGGTTTTACCAGGAAACCGGCGGTAACTGGATTTATAAAATTGACGGACCTGACAACCGGGCATACCGCCAGCCCATCCGGCTGGGCCGCGGCAATACGCAGTACTTCGAGGTTCTTGAAGGTTTAAGCCCGGGAGACAGCGTCATTGTATCGGGCTACGGTTCATTTAATGATACAGATGTTCTTGTGCTTGAATAATTTCGCACCCAGGCAGACATTAACTAACGTAAGGCTGACATAGGAATTTATCGGAAACAGGAGATTCAAATACATCTTTTTTATTCCGAACTCACGGTAATTAAGTAGCTAAAACTGAAATATTTTTTCTACTTTCTGACGTATACCATAAGTCGTAGAAAAAAGCCGACTTTAAAAACATGTTTAATTCAACAGTCCTGCCGGTATTTGCCGCCGGATACTGTTCTCTGGAATAAATTGTACGAACATCAGCATCTACAAAACAGGCAACTATGATACGTACGCGTAACCTGAAAAAGCTATATCGCACGGAAGATATTGAAACCACCGCGTTGAACGGTATCAATATTGAGATAAAAAAAGGTGAGTTTGTGGCCATTATGGGCCCGTCCGGCTGTGGTAAATCTACGCTACTGAATCTGCTTGGCCTGCTCGACGAGCCTACATCAGGCGAGTACATTTTCAACGGCACCGACACGTCCGGCTTCAATGAACGCGAGCGGGCAGCCCTCCGGAAAGGGAATATCGGATTTGTATTTCAGAGCTTTAACCTGATTGATGAGCTGACCGTATTCGAAAATATAGAGTTGCCGCTCATGTATCTGGGGATCCCACAAGACGTACGGAAGAAGAAAGTAGATGAGGCTCTTGAGCGAATGAGCATGATGCCGCGACGCAATCATTTCCCTCAACAGCTATCGGGCGGACAGCAGCAGCGTGTGGCAATTGCACGGGCGGTCGTAGCCGATGCAGATCTTATCCTTGCTGATGAACCAACCGGCAACCTGGATTCCGATCATGGTGATGAGGTGATGAATCTACTGACTGAGCTGAACCAGCAGGGAACCACAATAGTGATGGTTACACACTCACCTCACGATGCCGGTTTTTCTGACAGGCAAATCCATCTTTTCGATGGCGCCGTTGTGCAGAAGCCCGCTGAAAAAGACTTCCACATCTGACACTTTTGTTTCACTGCTCTCCTGCGCCTTAAATGAATGCCGGGCCGTGTGTTGGAACGTTTTTATCGTCAACTCTACTTATCATAGGTGTCCGTTCAGAAAACAAGATGCACCTATGAGACAATTTATTATCGCCGGATTGATGCTGTTTACAGCACTTTTTCAGCCGGCTGCGGCTCAGCCATCAACCGTTGACGAAAATGACCTCGCCCGGATTTTTGACATCGGAACCGTCCAGAGCCTGATGATTGAAAAAAATGGCCGGCTTCTTTATGAGGAGTTTCAAAACGGAATGACACGCAATACCACGTCCAACATCAAGTCGGCATCAAAAAGCGTATTGTCGCTGCTTGTTGGCATTGCCATTGATATAGGATACCTGGATGGGGTAAATCAGACGATTGATGAGTTTTTCCCGGAATATTTTGCCGATAATCCTAACCCCCGCAAAGAAAGGATCACCATTAAGAACCTGCTCTCTATGCAAAGCGGGCTTGAAACCACAAGCTTTCAAAACTACGGGCGATGGGTAATCAGTGATAACTGGGTGACGTTTGCCCTGGACCAGCCGTTTGAAGAGGAGCCCGGTGGCCGTATGGTTTACAGCACTGGGACATCACACCTGCTATCAGTAATTCTGACCCGCGCAACCGGAATGAGCACACGGACTTTTGCAGAAGAGAACCTGTTTGACCCGATGAATATTCGTATCGGCGGATGGGACCGGGGCCCCCAGGGATTCTACATGGGTGGCAATAACCTCGCCCTGAGCCCGCTTTCTCTTCTGAAAATAGGACGGCTTGTGTTAAACAACGGGCAATACGAAGGTAAACAAATCGTGCCTGCAGCCTGGATACGGGAATCGACTAAAATTTACACCCGCAGCAATTATAACGACTACGATTACGGTTACATGTGGTGGCAAAGAAAAGCAGGTGGGCGGAACGTAATCTTTGCCTGGGGCAATGGTGGCCAGTACATCATGATTCTTCCTGAATTTGAGGCCGTCGTAAGTATAAGCTCAGATATGGAGAGCAGCAACGGCTCCCGCCAATATCAACGCCGTATATTTACCTTTCTTGAAGAGACCATCATGCCCTACCTGAACAACTCTTAGTTTTCCACTTTGGTACAACAGAAAACCTTTTGAAGGGTTTTGCAAATCCCTATAAAAAGTCGTCCCCTACTGTGATACGGGGTTTCCAAACCGCTATTCACTTTTCATCCTCTAACTTCCGTTTCTGCCTGAGCATGTAGAATATTGCAACGCCAGCCGTAACCAAAGCCGACACAATTGTCAGCTCAATTACCGCGCTGTTAATATGCGTGAAGGATTCAGGCTGCACCAAATAGAGCAGAAATTTGTAAACGGCTCCGGCAGCAAATGCCACAAAATAGGTGAGAACCAGTGTTCGAACTTTCACTAAATAATTGATTTTGTTATTGTCTTCATACCGTACTTACAAACGCTGTGTATGTTTACGGTTCTTTTATTCGTGCTATCATCAAACTTAAAGCAACCAAATCCATGCTCGTACTTGTCATAAACTGCGGAAGCTCGTCCGTTAAATATAACCTGATTGATACCTCTGATGAAAGGAATCTTTGCAAAGGTATGGTTGAAAGAATTGGTGCGGTCACATCCATTGTAAAGCATGAGCCCACCGGGCAGCGCAATACAAAAAGCACCCGCACGATTGCCAACCACAGCGAGGCCCTCCAGGAGATCATGAACTACCTTCTGGATACCGAAAACCAAATTATTGAATCACCTTCAGATATCAAAGCTGTGGGCCACCGGGTTGTTCACGGCGGTGAGATGTTCAAAGATTCTGTGCTGATTGATGAGGATGTAACCGCAGCTATTGAACAGGCGTTTGACCTGGCACCGCTGCATAACCCGCCAAATTTAAGAGGTATTCAGGCGGCACAGAAAAACCTGCCAGACATTCCTCACGTGGCAGTATTTGATACAGCTTTTCATCATTCACTGCCAAATAAAGCGTTTATCTACGGAATTCCCAACAGGCTTTACAGGCGCTATAAAATCAGAAAGTATGGGTTCCACGGAACCTCACACTATTTTGTAAGCCGTCAATACTACAAAGAGACAGGCAAAAAAGCCCAGGACACCAAAGTCATCACCTGCCACCTCGGTAACGGTGCGTCTATTGCGGCTGTGGATGGCGGTAAGTCGGTCGACACATCCATGGGATTCACACCTCTCTCCGGACTTGTCATGGGAACCCGGAGCGGTGATATCGATCCATCAATACTCTTTTATCTCATCGAGAAGGAAGAGCTGACCCTAGCCAATGTTCATGCACTTCTGAATCGTCACAGCGGCCTGCTGGGCGTTAGCGGTTACGCCAGCGACATGCGCGACCTGATTGAAGAGGCTGATAACGGCGACCGGCGATGCCAGCAGGCGATCGACCTGTTTTGCTATAAAATCAAGCAGTATGTCGGATCCTACATTGCCACGATGAACGGGTGCGATGCTATTATCTTTACGGCCGGAATTGGGGAAAACTCACCATTAATCAGGCAGGAATCGCTGGCGGGAATGGATTATCTGGGAATCGAAATAGACGAGGAGAAAAATAACAGCGCTGAGCGCGACACCGTCCAGAAAATAAGCACTGAATCATCCAAAACAGATGTGTTTGTGATTCCAACCAACGAAGAACTGGTGATTGCCATAGATACGGCTAAGATTGCACAGGCGGCGGATCAGTCGCCCTGGGTGTAGATTTTGGTAGATGGTAATTAGTAGATGACAGATGGAAAATCGTGCAATCTTATATTGCTAATTTCCTGATTAACAAATCAACCAAATCAGTAATCGAGTTTCCATCTCAAATCCACGCCCTGCCGGCTGTCATCACCCTGGGTGATGATCAGCTCCAGGTTTTCGCGCAGCAGATATTCAAGTATAAACAGCGTTTTAGGAGTTGTGCTTATCTCATTGACCAGCGCGAAGAATGTCTTTCGGTTCAGGTACCAGCCGGTCAGGATGGATGTGTTGCTATCGGAGCTGGTTCGTGAGTTATCTATCTGAACTACATCGATACCGAGCCGTTGGGAGGCCAGCAGCTCTACACGATCCAAAAGCACATCAAGCGCCACATCGGTTGCACTGGTTCCGCCGCCGCTTCCCGCCACGGCCTGCTCCCAGGAATCGAGTTCATAAAACGGTTTTCCAAATACCGTATAGCTGAAGATATCCTGCAGCTCCATTTGGGGTTCACTATCAAACCGGAATTCAGGGTCCTGTGCCGTGCCTTCGATAATGTAAAAGATTTTGACGTCGGTCCGAACCTGGGGCGGCTCATATACGGTGCGAACGTTTAGCGACGGGTTCTCCACCTGGCCCGAAAATGTGACCGTTGCCTCTGCCAGTTCAAAATTCTTTCCAAGCGGGCGGGCGTAACCTCTCACGCCCTCCAGCTGACCAAACATTTGAAGGTCCCCCGAGGGTTGTTTGAGCAGGTCCACATTCCCGTCAAGTTCAATTTCAAGATCGAGGTACTGGCGGTTTCTGATATAGAAATCTCGGGTAAACGCTACATTCACCTCAATATCCATATTCTCATAAAAATCTACCGGTTCAGGCTCTTCCTCGCCTTCCAGCACCACATCTTCCACGGCTCTCTCGCCAAAGTTCTGGAGAAACACAAACCCGTTCAAAAACGTCAGGTCCCCTTTTAGCTCAGGGCTTTCTATAGTACCCGAGATCGTGGAATTAAGATCTACAATGGCGTTATAAAACTGGGTGTTGGCAGCCTGAAATTGTGTCCCGCGAATAGAGATATCGATATCACCCGGCTCAAGGTTTTCGATGGCTATTGAGCCAGACGCCCTGACTCGCCCCGGTCCGCTCTCCATGCTAAACTGCCTTATAGCAACTTCATCAGGCGAAAATGACAATTGCCCTCCGATATTTTTCAGTTGCGTTCCTGAAGGCACAATGCGCATTGAGCCCCGGGTAAGGGCAAGCGAGCCGTTTGGCTGGAGATTATCCAGGGTCCCGGCAACAACCAAATCACCGTTAAGCCGGCCGGCCACCTGTCGTACCATCTCCCGATCTATAAAGTCATTTACAACTGCAAGGTTAAAGTTTCGTGTTCGCAGGTCAATCTGAAGGCTGTCATCATCCGATGGCAGCATCACATTTGCCCTTCGAAGATCCAGTTTAAATGGAATCATTGAGTCGAAATCCAGCACACGTTCACCGCGTGATGCCAGAGATCCCGACAGCCCGAAGTTAGCCTGTTCGTGATCATAAAGCATATCTACACTCACTGAGTCAACCGGTACTCCCGATAATCGACCGTCCCTGAATTTGAACTCTCCTTCAAACTCCGGCAACCCTGCTTTTCCAGTCATTTCACCATTGAACGTAATCACTCCCGATGTCTCTTCCACCAGGTTTCCCGGCATAAAGGCAAGCCAGTAGTTCGCCTCCGTTCTGTTGATATGAAACTCTCCCTCAATCTCGCGGTCGAAAAACTGATCATCGAACGTAAGCGGATCGCCGGGCAGAAATGGCACCCGCGCGCCACCGCTGAACAGCTCTGAGTTGTCGTGCCAGCCCTTAAGCGAGAGGTCCAGCCATTCTTGTTTGATGTCACCGGAAAACCGAAGGGAATCCATCACGCCACTTTCATACTTAATTGATGATAGCAGCCCGGTGGATGTGAGTGCCAGGGAGTCAGGCGAGTTGTTCAGCTGAACATACGCCGACAAGTATCCGTCCACCATATCTTCACCCATCAGCGTTCGCTGAAGCACCCCGATATTCAGGTTCCTGGCATTCAGGCCCACATTCTGCGAGAGGCTGTCGACATGAGGCGCCCAAAGCTCGAGATATGCATACTCATCATCTGTCTGAACCCGCAGCGAATCAACGGAAAGCAAACCATCTCTGTACTGTATGCCAAACGACTCCCGAAGATTCAGGGTTCTGGACGGAGTTTCGAACTCCAGCGTGTTTGTCGTCAATTCTGTACGTTCCTCACTGTATCGATAGCTTCCCGAATGTGAAAGTCGCCCCTCCCCGGCATTGACAAGCTGGAAGCCAATATCCCCAACTGTTTCTTCATCTGTAATACGGGCTGTACCGCTTGTTGTGAAGTCCTGAATTTTCTGGCCAAGTACAACCGGCCCGGTCATTTCAAGGCTCGATTCTATCTCGGGCTCATCCAGCAGAAGAACGCTGATGCTGCCATTGATCTCTTCGGATGAAAAGAGCGTATCGACCACCACCTCTTCCAGCGACAAGCCACCGTTAAATTCCAGCTGACGATTGTTATTTCTGGCCAGCTGTCCATCGAGCCCACCTCTCACAAGCAGTTGTTCTACACCCAAAAGCGGCGCAAAAGGATAGAGGTCTTTAAGTTCTGCAGAAAAGTCAAGGCGGTTTCCAAGGTCCGTAAAGTCGGTCAGGTGCTGCCTGAGAGATAGCTCAGCATCAGCGATAGGACTTACAAGTGCTGTATTCTCAACAAATAATATCTTGTTCTCAACCCTCAGCTCAGCTTTCAGGGTATCCACCGGCTGCCCGTTGATGATTGTTGTATCGAAACGCGCTTCTGCCGTAAGAGCCAGGTTTTCAATATCAAAGGACTGCCCTTCTCCCTGCAGCCGGCCATTGATGTAGGTCGGGAAGTCTTCGAATCCTGTAAGGTCAGCCGCATTTATCTCATCGAGGGTAAGATCAAAGACGTAAGACGGGTTGCCGGACCATGCGTTAATGGTTGCCTCAGCACGCGCTGTACTCTCATTAATTCGGCCCGCCCACCGGCCGTCAATCCTCTTTGGTGTAACCTGCCCGTTGAATGTAATTTCTGAAAATGGCTGATCACCAAACCGCCCGTCATCAATTCTGGCTGTAATCTCACTTTGTAGATTCGACTGTTGCAAACCACTGCCATCAGCGCTGAGAATAAGCGGGATATTGCTGTCGAGCGCCGGATCATTCAGCCAGGTGGCCAGGTTTATTCCCTCAGTCGTTACTTCTGTATTCCACTCCGGTATATCTGAAAATATCCCCGATGCATTTGCCGATACTTCGAGAGATTCGGATGCTTTCCGAAGGCTGCCTGACAGATCAGCCGACCCTTGATCGACCCGGTAATCAAAATCCGCGCGATCGATCGAATAATCCATCACCGACAGATCTGAAAATTCAAGTGCACCCCGCCATTCGGCAGACTCCGGTTCCAGCATATTCACAACACCGTTGCCTTCGAGCCGGGCGTAATCCAGGCTGGGTAGGGTGGAATCCCCCAACAGCTCGCGCCCGTTAAACCGGTTAAGTTCAACAGTGAGCTCTTTCAGCCGGTAGGGGTCAGAAATATCGGTGAAAGTTCGTACTGACGCATTGCCGCCACTGCCGGCATCAACTTTCAGATTTGTTTCAAAATTTTCTAAATCTCCCCGGAAAGAGATCCCGATATTAAGGTTCTTCCTCAATGGGTACTGGTCAAGGTATGCATCTACATCTTCCACAGAGAGCGGCTCTACAGACACATTTCCAGCAAGTGACTGTTGGTTTAGAAGCTGCCCGTTAGATTCCAGAAGCGTTCGCCCGGTATTAATAACCAGAGATTCCAGCGTTACCTGTTCGTCCATGGCCACCGCCTGCATCGACACGTTTATGGGTGATGGCAGCCGGCCTTCACGGATCCGGAGATCAAGCTCATCCAGCGATGCATACCAGCGGTCAGGGAACACTTCGGCGGCCGCCTGCAGGTTTACATTTTCGAGCTCAA
>Ga0102932_1000519_pt1 | contig 19520 bp, 17 predicted proteins | sample SalPonR1_C_D2_MG_FD_78212 | JGI IMG/M metagenome (GOLD analysis project Ga0102932, IMG submission 78212) | Salt pond soil microbial communities from South San Francisco under conditions of wetland restoration - Salt Pond MetaG R1_C_D2_MG | ecosystem: Environmental > Aquatic > Marine > Intertidal...
AACGAAAGTGACGAGGAATCTTGATTGTTAAAGATTTCTCGCTACCGCTCGAAATGACAATGCGGACGCTTTTCAGAGTTACTTTCTGCAAAAATGGGGCGCCAGCGCAATAAATCGCTTTTTCCGAAGCCATCAATTTTTATTTTATTTTTAGGATATTGGATCATTTTTTAAATCAAAAAATTTAAAAATCACTCAATTTAGGTTTAACTATCGTGATAGCGGACGATTGCAACCGTAAGAAAAGGCAGAGGCAGAAAGCCCCTGCCTTCTGCCTCGCTTTGTTTGGCTATCCGTAATGGCGGTTTCCCTGTTAGGGCTCCTCATCCGGCTCGGGATCCTGCGCTTGAGAAGCCGGCGTATCAAAGGCGGGATCGATATCAGATGCCGGCTGCTCCGGTTCTTCGGCGGATTCGGCGGATTCGGCAGCGGATTCCTCGGTTGGGGCTGCCTCCTTACCCGATGCCGTTTCTCCTTCCTCTGAAGCGGCTGTCATATCACTGTTATACTTTTCCTGGAGATTCTCTTTCAGAATCTCACCCAAACTCGACGGTGCCGGCTTCATCTGGTTGACATAGTCTTCAAGCACGGCTTGTTCGTCTTCCACCTCAAGCTGCTTGATGGACAACCCGATGCGCCTCTCTTCGGTGTTGATATTGATTACTTTGGCATTCAGCGCGTCGCCGACATGGTACTGTCCTACCGGCGTTTTAACTTTTTCCTTGCTGATCTCGGAGACATGCACCAGTCCTTCGATACCCTCTTCCAGTTCGACAAAAATCCCGAAGTCGGTGACATTGGTAATGGTACCGCTGATCTCCGTACCCACCGGATAGCGATCGGCGACTGTCTTCCATGGATCTTCCGCCAGCTGCTTGACCCCCAGAGAAAACCGTTCATTATCCTTGTCGATATCCAGCACCTTCGCCTGTATCGTATCTCCTTTTTTATATATTTCGGACGGATGTTTGATCCGCTTCGTCCAGGAGATATCGGAGATATGTACCAGCCCGTCGATATCATCATCGATGCCGATGAACATACCGAAGTCCGTAATATTTTTTATTTTCCCCTCGATGGTGGACCCGACGGGGTACTTCTCGCTGATCACCTCCCACGGGTTCGGGACCGTCTGTTTCATGCCAAGCGATATCCGTCGGCTCTCCGGTTTGATATCGAGCACCACGGCTTCAACTTCTTCGCCGACGCTGACCACCTTGGAGGGGTGGCGAATTTTTCGCGTCCAGGACATCTCGGACACATGAATCAGCCCTTCGATCCCCTCTTCAACCTCGACAAATGCCCCGTAATCGGCCAGGCTGACGACGCGGCCGGTGACCTTGGTGCCGACGGGGTATTTTTCTTCGGCAAATGACCACGGATCGGGAACAAGCTGTTTCATGCCGAGGGACACCCGTTCGTTTTCCGTATCAAAGGATAGCACCTTGACCGTAATCGGATCACCGATGGCATAGAGTTCTGAGGGATGCTTCACGCGCCCCCAGGAAATATCGGTAATATGGAGAAGACCGTCAACTCCGCCGAGATCGACAAATATACCGTATTCGGTAATATTTTTAACAACGCCCTCCATCACCTTGCCCTCTTCAATCGCCGCCAGCGTCGCCGAGCGCTTGGTCGCCCTTTCCTCTTCAAGAATGGCGCGGCGCGAGAGCACAATATTGTTTCTTTTCCGATTGAACTTTAACACCTTGAAAGAAAAGGTCTGGCCAACCATTTCATCCAGATTCCTGATCGGCCGTAGATCGGCCTGTGACCCTGGAAGGAAGGCCTGGACGCCAACATCAACGGAAAAACCGCCTTTCACCCGATTGGTAATTACGCCCTCGATGGTGCCGCCGGATTCATAGACCTCTTTGATCGCTTCCCAGACTTTTACTTTGGCCGCTTTTTCTTTTGAAAGGATGACCCGTTCCTCTTCCTCATCCCACCATTCAACCATGACCTCGACTTTATCGTTTAGATTAATATCGAGGTTGCCATGGTCATCCCTGAATTCATGAATGGGAATTTGACCCTCGGACTTGTATCCGACGTCAACCAACACATAATCCTTGTCCATGGAGATAATGATCCCATTGACCACTTCGCCTTCCTGAAACTGTTTCAGGGATTCCTCATACATCTCCATTAACTGGTCCATACCGACTTCAGCGGCTGATTGCGCCCTTCCGGAGTCATCCGCCCCGGAAGCTTCGTCGGGTGAAGTTTGTGCCGCCCGGTCCGTCATCTCCGCTCCGACCCGATCTGACGGCTGGTTTTCAGAATTGTTTATAATGTTGTCCATTGATGTCCTGTCCCCCTTTGCCATAGTCTCTTTCCCGCTAAACGTAAGCGGGTTATATAAATTTGTTTGTTTAACAGAGCTTGTCTTAAAACTCAATGATTAATTTAACTCTATACAGAGGCCACCCATCCCATCATTTCGGCCACCACTTCGTCAACTGAAAGGTTTGTGGAATCTATGGTGACGGCATCCGCTGCCGGCTTTAACGGTGCGACATCCCTTGAGGCGTCATTCTCATCCCGCTTTTTCATATCAGCGGCCACATCTTCAAGAGTCTGACCGGCTTCCTGCAAAAGTTCCCTGTAGCGACGCATGGCCCGGGTATAAAGATCCGCTGTCAGAAAAAATTTGATATCCGCATCCGGAAATACAACCGTCCCCATGTCTCGGCCTTCAAAAACCGCGCTTTTTTCCGCCCCCAGCTGGCGCTGTACCTCTAGCAAGGCCCGCCGCACAACGGGACGGGCGGATACGGCAGAGGCCAGCATGGAGATTTCCGGGACCCTGATTTTATCCGAAATATCCGTATCCCCTGAATAAAGCCGGGTGCCGGCATCCGTTTTTACGACCCGCAGCCGGATATGGGCGCACAGGTTTTCAAGGGCCGCATCATCATCGGGAGCGATCCCCTTTTGCCCGGCCTCAAAGGCCACGCCCCGATACAGCGAGCCCGTATCCACATAGGCATACCCCAGCTTTTCAGCCAACCGGCGGCTGACCGTCGTTTTACCTGATCCCGCCGGGCCATCGATCGTTACGAGAAGTTTTTTCATCCTCCGGGCTCCTGCGCCGTTTTATCCATCACCCGCTCAAAGGCCTCTAAAAACCGTAGATTTTCCTGCCGCTTACCGACATTGACGCGAATATACCGGGGATAGCCATAGGATACCATGGATCGGATGATGACGCCCTCTTTCAGCATCTCCTGAAACACCCGGTCCGCATCCCGTTTGACATCGATCAGAAAAAAATTGGCCTGGGTGGGAAAACTGGTGACGCCCATTTTATTTAAAGCGGTCTGTAGAAAATCGAGCTCCGTCGCAACGAGCTCAAGGGTCTGATATAAAAAATCCTCGTCATCTAAAGCGGCAACGGCTCCGGCCTGCGCCAATGCACTGGTGTTAAACGGCTGCCTGACCCGGTGTAGAAGACCTGCCATCTCAGCGGGCATGACGCCGTATCCGATCCGGATGCCGGCCAACCCATAGATTTTTGAAAACGTACGTAATACGGCGATCGGCGGATTTTCGTCGATTAGCGAAAGCCCGTTCAGGCAAGACGGATCCCGGGCAAACTCGATATAGGCTTCATCCAGAACCACGGTTAAAGAGGGGGGAAGCCTTTTCAAAAACGCCTCGAACGCATCCTGCTTGATAAACGTGCCCGTTGGATTGTTCGGGTTATTGATAAATATCATACGGGTTTTTTCCGTGATGGCCGAGGCTATGGCATCGAGATCGACCGCGAGGTTGTTTAACGGCACGAAAACCGGGGCGGCGCCGACGCTTCTCACGAGAATCTCATACATCAAAAAAGACGGGGCGGTCATGACCGCCTCATCACCGGCTTGAAGCAACGTCCGGGCGAGCATGCCGATCACGTCATCCGATCCATTCCCAAGGACCACGTTATCCGGCCGTACATCGTGTTTTTCGGCAAGCTTTCGGGTCAAATAATAGCCGCTGCCATCCGGATATCGGTGGATGTCTTGCATCGATGCTTTCATCGCATCTACCGCTTTCGGGCAAGGGCCCAGCGGATTTTCATTCGAGGCGAGCTTGATGGAGCCTGAAATTCCATATTCCCGCTCCAGCTCCTCTATTGGTTTGCCTGGTGTATAGGGCTTAATGGATAAAATATATTCCGGAACCTTTAATTCCATTGGTTATTCCCCTGATCCTTATGCGGCGGCGCATGCGCCGACTCGTTTAGCGGCCGTGTTTTCCATCGGCGGTGCACCCAGAACCATTGCTCCGGGTACCGGCGAATCATGGCCTCGATCACCCGGTTGAACTGACGGGTATTTTTTTCCATATCCCGGTTTTTGTCGCCGGTCAAAGACAGCGGAATTTCCGGGCCGATTACCATTCGGTATTTATCGGCCTCCCGCACCAGAAATATGGGGATTACCGGTGAGCGCGTTTTTTGCACGATAAGCGCCAAACCCTTATTGGTACAGGCGGGTTTTCCGAAAAAATCGACAAACACGCCCGCCCGGCGTACGGAATTCTGATCCAGAAGGGTACCGACCAGTTGATTGTCCTGAAGGCTTCGCAGCACCTTTCGCATGGCGCTTGCCTTCGGAAAAAGCCGGGCGCCGGAGCGGCTCCGGAGATTGGCGAAGAACCAATCCAGCGGTTTAAAATCGAGCGGCCGGTAAATGACATTCATCGGATAGCCCAACACCCCCGCTGCATCGGATAAGAGCTCCCAGCTGCCCAAATGGCCGGTTAGCACCATAACGCCCCGGCCCTTGCGATACGCCTGTTGGAGATGGATCAGGCCGTCAATCCGAACATGGCGGGCAACTTCCTCAGGCGAAGATCGATACGCCCAGCCCATCTCAAACAGGACCCGAACGAGGTTGGCAAATATGCGCCTGGCCATTTGCCGGATTTCGGTCGGGCTTTTTTCACATCCGAAAACATAGGTCAAATTATCCAGCGCCACCTTCCGATGCCGGCGATCCAGTACGAACCACGCGTTTCCAAGCCCTCGGCTAAGCATTGCCGCCTTATGGCGTGGAATCAGCCCGACAATCCGAAATGCCACGGATATGATATGGTATAGAAGGTAATCCACTATCTTTTCACCAGCCGCCCCGATTTTAAAACATAGAATACTTGTAAATTCAACCCTTTGATCCCGACCCGCCGGCCCGGCAGCCCGTACTTCGTATTGATTTTATTGCAATTAATACAAATCAGGATAAAATTAAACCTAAATTATTCATCAATCGGTTCAAAAGGAGAATATCAAAATGGCATCGGTTGTCGTACTCGGCGGTTGCGGGGCTGTGGGCAGCGTCGTCGTGCGGACGCTAAAGGATCAACAGCTTTTTTCCACCATCTGTATCGGCGACATCCATCTGGAAAAAGCCAAAGCGCTGGCAGAAGAAATGGGGCCGGAGAAGATCTCGGCCATTGCGGTAGACGCAGCGGACCCGGCAAGCATCCGAGCGGCGATCACCGGTTTTGACCTTGTAATCAACTGCATCGGGCCGTTTTACAAAACCGTAAAAGGCATTCTGCAAACAGTCATTGAAGAAAGAATCAACTATGTGGATGTGTGCGACGACGTTGACGTCACCCCGGACATCCTGGAAATGGATAATGCGGCGAAACAGGCCGGGATCACGGCCGTAATCGGAATGGGCAGCTCTCCGGGGGCCACCAATGTTCTCGCGCGGTTTGCGGCTGAGAGCCTTCTTGATGAGACCTTCGCGGTGGATATCTATCATGCCCACGGCGGGGAAGCGGTTGAAGGCGAAGGCGTTATCGGCCACCGGTTTCACTGTATGAAAATCGATATTCCCATGTTCTTAGACGGCCGGCTGCAGTATGTGCGTTTTTTTGAACCCGAGGGAAAAGCGCTCCGGACGACGTTTGACTTCCCCGTCCTGGGCGATAGTATTCCCGTCTATCCCTATCCGCATCCCGAGCAGGTCACCATCCCCCAATACATTCGCCTAAAACAGGTCACCAACCGGGGCACGGTGCTGCCAAACGAATACTATCAGCTGACCAAGGAATTATGCCGGTTGGGCCTTGATGATCCACAACCGATATCAGTAAAGGGGCAAAGCGTCTCCCCCTATGACTTCGCTATCGCCTATATCCTTCGGGAGCGTGAGCGCATTTTAGAAGAAACCGGTTTCGGGGCACAGCGCGGATGCTGCTCGGTGGTGGCAAGAGGCCAAAAAGAGGGAAAATATGAAGAATACCGGTTTCACATGGCCTCCAAAAGCCAGGCCCTTGGGGAGGGCACCGGCATTCCGGCGGCCATGGGCGGTATCCTCATGCAGCAGGGCAAAATCCCTCAAAAAGGCGTGATGCCGCCTGAGGCCTGTATCGATCCGAATGAGTTTATTCAACTGATTTCCAAGGTGATGAAACTGGACCGGAAAAAAGCGGACGGGGACGCCTTTGGCGGCGTGATCGTCCAGCGGGTGGATGGGAACGGAAATATTGAACCCCTTGACATGTAGTCCCCCTCAATGACGCAGCCCCCCTACATATTGGCCGTCGACCACGGGACATCCGGTATAAAATCCGCGATTGTATCGGTTCATGGAGAAGTCCTGTCGTTCGCGTTCGAACCTACCCCCATTTATTTTTCCCCTGGCGGCGGCGCCGAACAAAAACCGGAGGACTGGTGGAACGCTTTGATCGCAGCCACCTGCCGGCTGACCCAAAAATCCGGGATAAACCGCCAGGATATTTCGGCCATTGCCGTTTCCAGCACCTTTTCCACAACGGTTGCCGTGGATAAAAACGGCTCTCCTCTCATGAACGCCCTGACTTGGATGGATTCCCGCGGCGCCCCCTATGTTAAAAAGCTGATGAAAGGTTTTCCCAGCATTGATGGCTACGGCCTTCCCATGATTCTCAAATGGCTCCCCAAAACCGGCGGCGGGCCGACCCTTTCGGGAAAGGATGATATCGCCCATGTACTGCTGATCAAAAATAAATACCCGCGCATCTATGACAATACATACCTTTTTATGCCGAGCAAGGACTACCTGAATTTTCGGCTTACGGGCCGGTTCGCCGCATCCTATGATTCCATGCAGCTCTTCTGGGTTTCGGATATCCGGGATGTCAATCATATCAAATATGACGATCACTTGATCCAAGCGGCGGGCATCGACAGGGAAAAACTGCCGGTCATGACGGCGTCAACTGATAAGCTGGGCAAACTCCGGCCGGAGGTGGCCCAGGCGCTCGGTTTGAGTCCGGATACCGATGTTATCGTCGGTTCACCGGACCATCAGAGCGCCTGTATCGGCTCCGGCGCTGTAGCCGACTATGCGGGCCATGTCTACATCGGCACCTCTTCCTGGGTCCAGGCGGTGGTCCCGTTTAAAAAAACCGATGTCTTCCATTCCATCGCCTCTTTTCCCACTGCCGTGCCGGGAAAATACCAGTCCGTAAACGAACAGGATATGGCCGGCGGCTGTCTGGACATGCTATGGCAGAAACTGCTGTTTTATCAAAACCCGCTCAACCAGACGCCGCCGGCAGACCCATACGGACACTTAGATGAAATAGCGGAAACCGTTCCTCCAGGAAGCGATGCGCTTATCTTTCTGCCGTGGCTAAACGGCGAGCGGACACCGGTTGACGATACAACGCTGCGCGGCGGATTCTACAATATGTCCAAAACCACCACGCAAAACCACTTAATCCGCTCCGTTCTGGAAGGGGTCGCCTATAATACCCGATGGAGCCTGATATATGTAGAACGGTTTGTCCGGCGAAAGCTCTCACCCCTTAACTTTATCGGCGGCGGCGCCCAATCGGAGATATGGTGTCAAATTCTGGCCGATATTTTAGACCGGGATATCCGGCAGGTGGCACATCCCATGCAGGCCAATGCCCGGGGCGCGGCTTTTATTGCCGCCGTTGGGCTTGGGGCTATCGATTTTTCGGATATCCCCGGGCTGATACGCTTCCAGCGGACGTATCGGCCGCAACCGGAAAACCGGGCAGTCTACGACCGGCTTTTTTCCATATTCCTTAAAATCTATAAAAAAAACCGCTCCATATATCGCCGGCTGAACGCCTCTTAGCGCCATACGGGCGGGTTTTCATTTTGAGTAGCGACATAAAGTTTTATCATCTGTTTCTTTTATCTCGCATAAATCGTAAAGTGCCAGAAGGAAAATAGTTTATGGCAATCTCAGGAATCGACATATACCGGGATATCCTTCCGCAAACCGACTGCGGCGACTGCGGTTTTCCAACATGCTTCGCATTTGCGACCATGGTCGTCTCCGAACAGGTGCCGTTGAGCAAATGCCCCCATCTCTCTGCCGAGGTCGTCGAACGCTACGAGAGGGAGTTGAAAAAACAGTATGCGCAGAAAAAATGGACCAGGCGGGATATGTCCGAAGATGCCCTGGTATGGGCCAAAGAGCGCTCTGCCTCAATGGCCGTATCCGACCTGCCCGGACGAATCGGCGGGGAACTCATTGAGTTAAACGGCCAGAGCGCCTTAAAGCTCCCCTACTTCAATGATCATGTCATTATTACCCCCGAGGCCGTAACAAAACCGGACGGGACGGCCCTGACCCGTTATGAACAGGTTTTTATCTACAATCATATGGCCCAGGGGGGCAGCTCCGAACCCGCAGGGAACTGGAAGGGTCTGGTTGAATTTCCGAATACCGTCTCAAAGATCAAATCCATGAAAAGCCATGTTGAGGCCCCGCTGGTTGAAGCCTTCAGGGGCCGGACGGGCAGTCTTTTGTCTGCGGCAAAGGCCATTGGCGGCGAGGATAAGACCGAAGCCTTTGCCAATGCGGATGCGGCCGTGCTTTTTCCCGCACTCCCCCGGGTGCCGGTGCTCTTGATGTTCTGGGATGAGGAGCCGGGCGAAGGGTTTGACGCCCAGGCCAAGCTGCTGTTCGATGAAACGATTGCCGAACACCTGGATATCGAATCCATCATGTTTTTAAGCGAACGCCTCTGCGAGCTGCTCTTTGCGCATGACAAGAAATGATAAAGTTCCCGCGGCCGCCGGGAACGAGCATATGAGTAAATTCTGCGACAGGTGAAACGCACTGAGGTACTGAGGCACTGAGGCACTAAGCTTTTAGTTTTTTTAACCTTATACCCTATACCTTAAACCTTGAACCTTGAAGTTACTTAGAAGCCACTGAAACCTGAAACCTAAGCGCCCACCATGTATTCAGCCACGATTTCCGTGACTTCTTTAACCTGCAGCCGGTTCTCGAGGCCCTCCACCTTGGCCGCGTCTTCGAGCATCACGGCGCACATCGGACAGGCCACCGCCAAATAATCCGCGCCGGTCTCGGCCGCCTCCCGGACCCTTACCCGGCTGGGGGAGTCCTCTTCTGCGGAAACGAGATCCGTGAAAAAATTCCCGCCGCCGCCGCCGCAGCAAAATGCGTTTTTCTGGTTTCGGTCCATCTCCACAACAGAAGCGCCCGGCAACCCCTTCAATAGCATTCGCGGGGACTGGTAGTCCCAGTTATGACGGCCCAGGTAGCAGGGGTCATGAAAGGTGATGCGATGATTCGGGCCATCCTCTTGCAAACTCATATTACCCATGGAAAACGCCAGAAGCTGGGTGTAATGCATGGCCTGGTAGCTGCCGCCAAGCGCCGGATAATGATTTTTGATGGCATTAAGGGAATGCGGGGAGAGCGTAATAATCTTCTTGACGCCCTTTTGATTGAATACCTCGATATTTTTACGGGCGAGCTCCTCAAATAACGGGGTTTCCCCGATGGCCAAGACATCATTGCCGTCGGAGACCTCCTCGCCAGAAAGCATACCAAATGAAATGCCCGCCTGCTGAAGAATGCCCGCCACAGAACGGGCAATCTCCTGGCCCCGCGTGTCGTAAGCGCCGACATCATCGACAAAAAACAAATATTCCTGATCCGCATACGGCTCTACCCCCAAATCGGCCGCCCATTCCGGCCGTTTTTTTCCCGGTTTGCCATAGGGGTTGCCATGAAGCTGTATTTTGGTCAGATAATCCCTTACCGGGCCCGGCACGTGCCCGGCGTCCAGGAATGCCTCCCTGCCCGCGGTAAAGACCTCGAGCAGCAGATCCCTGAACTTGGGAAAGGCGCACTGCTCCACGCAGTTGCCGCAGGCGGTACAGGAGAACATAATTTCGGCAAACCTTTTGCTGTTGGTTATCTCCCCATTCAACCAGCCACGAAGGAGCCACATCCGACCGCCCGGAGAATAGGTTTCAAAACGAAACGCCTGATATGCCGGACAGTTAATATCAGTATAGTTCGACGGCAGCTTGCAGTAGCCGCAGCGAAAACATCGGTGGAGGATTTCTTCATGCTTCATTGCTTTTTATCCTTGTTATAAGACTTATGCCCGCTCCCAGTTGCCGGGATTCATAATGTGGTTCGGATCCAGGGCCTCTCTGATACGGTTCATCAGGGCAAAGGTGTCAGGGGCCATTTTTTCGATAATCTGTTGCTGGGCCGGCAGTTCGGCCTTCCAGGGGATGCCTCCCATTTCCAGGGTGGCGGCATTGGTCTCCTCCAGGGCTTTCTGGGCCCTGGCCATATCCGCCTGATCCGCCCGGTTAAAGGCATAGGCATAGAAAAACATCATGGAATGGCCGGCGCCCACAATCCGGGCCCCCATGGAATAACTGACCTCGTTTTTCTCGGCAATTTCCACGCCGGCGCGATAGGCCTCGGCAAAATGCTCAATGGCCATGATCGCCCCCACATATTCGAAGCCGCCTCCCTTTCGGACATCGGCAAACCGAACCAGATCCGGCGTCGGAATCTTCATATACCGGTTTTTCTGCGGCGGCGGCATGGGCAGGAACCCGCCTGTCTTTTTGTCCTTGTATGCCTTTACCGACATCTGCAGGAGGTTGCGCTTAAATGTCAGCTCCGCTTTGCTGTGGGCGCCGTAGGCGATGTTGATATGCATGAATCCCCTGGCCCATTCCGGTATCGGGGTCATCCAGGGGGTCATGTCTTCGGCCACCTGGGTGCTGGTGAGTCTGGAGATGACATCCGGCATGTCCTCGGCATCATCACACACAAAAATCAAAAGGTCGTTGTACCGATAGCTAGGAAACAACTTGATGCCCAAGCGGGTGACAACCCCCGTGGTTCCGGCCCACCCCATGAACAGCCCGGATAAATCCGGAAGCGGCGCCTTGCCGAACCAATCCGAGGAGACGCTGCAGGAACCGGTCCGGATGACCTCGCCGGTGGGCAGCACCACCTCCATGCCGGTTAGCATGTCTGAATGATAACCGCCCAGTACGGACAGATGGCCGGAGCCGTGAATGCAGACATTGCCTGCCAGGGTGGCGATCGGCGGGGCATCCGGGACGGAGTGCTTGAGTTCCGGATGATTTTTTTTCAGATACGCCTGGAGCATTCCCTGGGAGGTGCCCCCTTCGACCACCGCATACCGGCTCTTCGGATTCACCTCTGTAATCCGGTTCATCCGCTTCATATCCAGGATCATCCCGCCCTTCAAGGCCCGGGTCAGCCCGGAGAGCACCAGCCCGCCGCCCATGGGGGTCACCGGGACCTGATGGGCGTTGGCCGCTTCCATAATTTTTGACACCTCTTCGGTGCTTGCCGGCATGACCACCAGATCCGGCGCAGACGCCGGCATCGTCCCCATGTCCATTGAATATATATACCGCTCCTCAGGCGCCTCCGAAACAAAGCGATCGCCGACAATTTTTTTCAACCGATCAATCAACTCTTTCATAATGCTTATTCTCCCAATGCCATCTGGACCAAATCACTTATAAGAATCGGCATGATACCGTTTTCAGCGACCTCCTGGCCCAGCGTGGCCATGCAAAACGGACAATTAAAAATACAATAGGCAGCCCCTACGTCCAGCATATCGTTGATATTCTTTTCCACCAGTTCATCGGCCAGGTCATCGCGCTGATGGGCGCGCGGCACCCCGCCGCAGCACAGGGCGTTTTCCCGGTCATAGGTGCGCGGGACCCGCTCGGCGCCTATTTTTTCCAATATTTCATCGAGCACCGGATCCGTCTCCGGGATCAGCCGGTTGGAACAGGGCCGTTGATAGGCGACCTTCACATTGAGCGGGGTGATCCGGTCGGCCAATTCATCCAGCCGGTCATTGATGTAGTCAAACAAATGGATGGATTTAAACGGGACTTCAATACCGAATGCCGGGGCCAGGTTGGTGTAAGTGCCGTAGCATTCATCATGGAAACAGACCATTTCATCCACCCCGGAATCCCGAAGATAATAATCCATTATATTATCGATCATTTTGGGCACGCGTTCTTTGATCGTCGAATTCTTGGCAAAATGCAGCCACATGATGTTGCAGAAAATATCGGTGCCCACAATCACCGAAGCCCCTTCAAAGAGTTTGCCGCGCACGCTTCCGGTGAGCATGGGGAAAGCGCACATATTGACAACCGGCGGCGTGACCGCTTCTTTCTGTATTTTGCCTTTGGGGCCCATCATTTTCAGCTGTTCGGTGACAATCGGCGTCGGCGCCGGGAGGAGTCCCAACTGCTCCTGGCGTTCGACCAGCAGATAGAACGGATTGTTATCATAGGGACAGTACTCCTGGCAGGCATAACATGTCAGGCATTCATCCAGGACCCGGCTGTGTTCACCGGCATTGATTTTTAGTTTTTCCGTCTTTGCCTCGGCCACATCCGTAAACTCGATGTACTGACATTTCATCAGGCAATCGACGGTTTCGCACTGGTTGCAGATTTCCGGATCAAATTTGATCGCTTCCACGGCAATCCCCCTCATATTAAATTAAAAATGCCTCCTGGGCCAACATCCCGGGTTTAAAATCAAGCATGCGGCCCTAGCGGTTCAAACGCTCTGCCAAAAGGGCCGCTCCTATGGCGCCGTTTACCTGGGCGAATTCGGAGACCCGAATCGAGGTTTCGAGCTTGTCTTCAAGTGCCTTTACCGCCCCGATATTTTTTGCCACCCCCCCGGTCATCATAACGGGCTCTGCCACCCCAACACGCTTGGCCAGGGCCGAAATACGGGCGGCCACCGACTCGTGGATACCGGCGATGATATTCTCCCGGCTCTCGCCTTTGGCAATCAGCGAAATCACCTCGGATTCCGCAAATACCGTACAAACGCTGCTGATTTTCGCCGGATTCTCCGCCTTCAGGAAAATATCCCCGAATTGATCCAGATCCGCCTCCAGGGCCCGGGCCATGACCTCTAAAAACCGGCCAGTGCCCGCCGCGCATTTATCGTTCATCGCAAAATCCATCACTTTACCGGCCTCATTGATCCGGATCACCTTGCTGTCCTGGCCGCCGACGTCGATGATGAACCGGATATCCGGGTTAAGAAAATGGGCGCCGGCACCGTGGCAGGTGATCTCCGTAATCGTTTTATCGGCAAAATCCACCGTATTACGACCATAGCCCGTTGCCACGAGCGCTTGGATATCCTGTGCGGCCATATCAAGCGTTTCCAAAAGCTGGTCCAGCACCGATCGTCCGGCCTTTTTGGCGTCGTATCCAGTAGATATAATTTTTGTGCCCACTATATTGGCCGCATCCAATACCGCCGCCTTGGCGGTAATCGATCCGACGTCGATGCCAGCAGTTATCATTTGCCCAAGCCTTTATGAAATAGCGATCAAGAATCTAATACCTAATACCCAATACCCAATACCCAACCTATCCTAAGATTTCAGGATTTCCATAAATGCGTCGATCCGGGTCTCGATCTGGCTTTCCGAAAAGCTTCGTTCATCGACCATATCAGCTTCCAGGACCAGCGTGGGAATCTTTAATTCCTCCATGACCATCCGCTGCAAATCATACTGGCCCAACGAATAGGGTTTACAGCTTCGATTCGAGTGCATCACCAGCCCGTCCACGTCATACTTATCAATCATGCGCCGCAAAGTATCAATCATGATATCGAGCGACACATTGATATAGACCTGGGAATAGGCCACGCTCATGGACTCCAGAAAATTATTCTCATCAATATAGGGTAGTACGCCGCTCCAGGCAGAGGTATAGGTGTCGCCCACCAGGCAGGCGTCATGGGCGGCAAACTTCTCAGAGAGCCATTTGGTGCGATACCAGACCGGAAGATTATCCCAAAGCAGGCGGTATTTTTCATTCGGCACCATGCCGATGCCCTGTTCAATCCGCTCCTGCATCTCATCACGAAGCTGCCGATAGTAATCCACGGCCTCCTGAGTGCCGCGGAGGGTTACAATGAGCGCCAGGTGAAAAAATGCATCAAATGCTGTCATCGGGGCGGGCTTATGGGCTCCTGAGTCCAGAACCGCCTGCCATAGCCGCAGGCCTTCAACCGAAAGCCGTCCGACTTCCTGCATCCGGTCATAGTCCATCTTCCGCCCGCATTGCCTCTCAAGGAATTCAATATACTCGTAGATCTGATCGATCACATACTGTTTGGCCGCGGGCGGGAACTCCCGGTGGGTAAACGGGGTATCGAGTATAAAAAGCGGTACGTCATAGTAGCGGGAGGCGACCTCATACCATTTCATTACCGTGCCGCAGATATTGTTGCAGCATATCAGAAAATCGGGCTCCGGCAACCCGCCGATGGGGCCGCCGCCGGTTATCGAACAGCCGATATCCGACCTGGCATAGGAGCAAAGCTCCCGGGGATACCCCATTTCCTCGGCCTTTTCACAAAGTTCTACCCCCATCTTGGATGCGCCTATCATCGCCCCGTGGTTTTCCGGGTAGACAGGGATGACATCCATCGCGATCAAGGGCTCCACCGGCCCGCCGCTGGTGATCCAGGCCACTTTTTTGCCGGTATCCGCCGCCCCTTTGGCCTCGATATAGTAATTGGTCATTATTTCCTTCATCTTCTGAACGGATTTGATTTTCCGTCTTTCTTTTTCGGGATCCGCTCCCTGGCCTGGATCTGACATTATTTTCTCCAGATAAGATAAATTGAGGCGCTTTTTTATTTATTCTAGCATATCAATAAAGGTTTCAAAACGGGTCCGGAGCTGTCCTTCGGCCGGCAGCTGTTCTTCGACTTCCAGCAACAGCGTCGGGACACCCGCCCGATCCATACACGCCTTCAGGTAAGGGTAGTCAAAGCCGTGGGGCTCACAAAATTTCAGAAACAAAAAGATCACCCCGCCAATCTGCTGCTCCCGAACCAGCCGGCTCAGATGCTCGCCCCGGACGCTCATGCCCTTATGCTTTGCCGGGCATACCATGCGGGAGAGATACCGCTCAGCAATGGCTTCGACGGGATCGCCCGTTTCGCGGACCTCGCCTTCGAAATACCGGGTGCCGGTACAGAGATCATCCCAGACCACCTCGCCGCCGGCATCCTCTATCAGCGTATAGATATCCGGCAGCGTACATATCCCGCCGCTCAAAAGAACCCGTTTCCGATCGGTCGGCGGGGCCTCGCCCCCCTTCTCCCGCAGATCGGCCCACAAATGGGCCAACTGCTCAACTAACACCTCCCGATCCATCACCATGGCGGCCTTCATAATATAGTATATGTCCGAACCTTTCAATTGAGAGGGATTCTGACTTCTGAAGGCATAGATATGGCCGAGTAATTCGCGGATCCGGTTACAGGTATGGTTCGCCTTGTACAATGCCTCGTCCGAAATCGTCACGCCGAGCCCCTGCTCGAGCTCCGAGCGGAAATCGTTCAGCACCGCAATCATATAGTTCCGGGCGCTTTCGGTTGTCAACTTGACCGGCAATACGGCATCAAAATGAAGGGCCATGCCGGCGTTTAACCGCCAGATGTCGGAGAGGCGCTGGATCGAATCACAGGTATGCGGAAATACCGCGCCTTTAAGAAAGTTCAACCGCCCGGTCAAGGCATCCTCAAGCCCGCCCCGAACCAACGAGCAGCAATAGGATTGGAGATGGGCGTCCGCCCGGGAGATATCCTCCCGGGTGCCAAAAAGACGAAACGGAATCGCCCCGGCGGCTGTTATAATTTCCTCGGGGGTATACGAGCAAAAATAGCCGAGAATGGGTTTGGATTCAGTGGCTTGAATATTTCGCGCGTACCCGTAAGGATCCTGTGCCACAGCTCGTAGATTTTCCAGCGTATCCATAGGCCTGTTCCGATCGATCGAAATATGGATGGCTTCGTAAAAAGCGGTTTTTTGCAGAACGTAACTCTAAAAAACATCCGCATTGTCATTTCGAGCGGCAGCGAGAAATCTTTAACCAAACAAGATTCCTCGTCGCTTTTGCTCCTCGGCATGACAGAGAGCCAAGCTTCTGGAATATTAATATATTTTCAAGTTACTTAGAAGAAGCTGTTTGTGCCGCGTACCGTTAAATGACTCAGAAGCCGATAAATAACCTCCTATCTGATACCGCAAATGCTGAATCGGTGTCAAGAAAAAAAGAGCGAACGCTCGTTTTTTTGAAAATTAAAGGGGCCGCTGTCTCCCCTTTAGTCCAGAGGCCCACAATATAGAAAAAATAATAGAATTAAATCCTTGACAAATTGTTTTTGGATATTAAGTATTAAACTAGCTAGATAGTTTAAACTAAACCCAAAAATAGTCTGGTTTATAGAAACTTATCGATAGCCTTATAGTCCATGCAAACACCGCTGTTATCAGGCTTACGGGCCATCGAAGCGAACCACCCGATTAAAAGGAGATATAATGATGGGTAAAGAGAAAAAAACAAACAGCGAATTAATTATCGACACCCTCAGAAGTGGCAAGGCCCTTCGTTCGCCGGATATCACTTCAATGGTGGCCGAGAACTCCGGCAAAGATATTAAAATTCAGGATGTCGCCAGCATCCTTGCCAAACTAAGCAACAGCAACAAATGCGATCTCGGCTACCTGGTCAAAAAACAGAAAACCGATCGCGGCTATGTCTATAGTCTGGTAAAGGAGGCGTTTAACCTGACGCCGGAGCAGACCTACGACCTCACCCGCAAAACCGGTAAAAACCGCTTCACCATGGAGGAGGCGCTCCGCAAATATCCAAGCCTCAAGAAGTATGTCAAATCCGCGCGATCCAAGGCATCTTCCAAGCAACAAAGCGCCCGCTCGACAAAACGTGCGTCAACCGGAAGCGCCAGCCATCACAGCCGGGAGATTTCAGGCGAGTCATTGACTGACGTGCTGGGCGAGCTGGTGAGAGAAATCACAGACCAGGGTGGATTAAATATCAATGTCAACCTGACCGTCAACTTCAAGGGCCTTGGCGGCGGTTGATCGGGGCAACCATCGAAGTCGGCATTTATGGAGATTCAACGCTACTCATTCGGCAATATTGTAATCAACGGCATCCATTACACCAACGACATCAAGATCATCGGCAAGCGCGTCGTGTCTGACTGGTGGCGTAAATCCGGGCACCGGGTGGAGCCGGATGACATTTCGGATATCCTCGAAACAAAACCGGATATTATTGTTCTCGGCAAAGGCGATCCCGGTCAGATGGCTTCAACCCGCCGACTCGCCGATCTACTTGAGGAAAAAAATATTCGGTTAATCGAAAAACCGACCAAAGATGCGATTGCCGTCTTCAACAAATTGCATCAAGAAGGCAAGAACGTCGCCGCCGGCTTTCATCTGACCTGCTGAAAGCCGGCGGGGATACCCGCCCTGCCTGTTCGTCATCCGAGAGATCATCCGCTGCCCTGTTGTCCGGGGAAAAATGGGTGCTTTTCAAAGCGTCTTTTTGCGATAGACAAATATGCGAACCCACACAGTTGAAGACCTAACCGTCACCCTCGAAAAGGAAGGGGCGGATCGATATATTAAAATCAGCTATCCACTGCGTTACGGCGTTTATTCAGAAGTGAGGACGCCGGACGATACCTTTCAGTTCAATTTGAACGGAGAGATTAAGACCATTCAGGGCCACGGCAGGGGATGGCTGGATGCATCGGAATGGCTTAAACGGACCGTGGGAAACGACTGGATCTATTTCTCAGCCGGCGGCTACACCGGCGCGTACGATTTTATCGGCGAATATTACGTGCCCTGCCTGTCCTATGATACAAATGCGGTTTTATTCAGTGACCGGTTCAACAGCTCCGATGTGGCGGAGGCGTTTAATGCCTGGCACCAACTTAGGGACCGGCTGGCCCGTCTGGATCTGTCGGCATTGGATCCGAAGCTGGCCGAGTTCTTTGGCCGGGTCATCGAAATGGGACCGGCGCAGCTCGAAAACCGGGCCCGTCAATTCCATGATATTATAGGCGGAGAGGTCTCCGTCCTGCCCCCTGATACCCGGCATGTGGAGTACGACGTGATCCCTGTCATAGTTGCCGACGGCTGCCTCTATAACTGTGGCTTCTGCCGGGTCAAATCCGGAAATAAATTTACATTAAGGCCTGCGGAGAATATCATCGATCAGATCCAGGCCCTTAACGAATTTTACGGCCGGGACCTCAAAAACTACAACAGCATCTTTCTGGGCCAGCATGACGCCCTGTTTGCCGGCAAAGACGTGCTGGCATTCGCCGCCCGAAAAGCCTATGAAGGCCTTGCGATCGAACAATCCAAAATGAAAGAGCCCCGCTTGTTCCTCTTTGGCAGCGTGGATTCCATACTTCAGTCTGAAGAAGGGGTCTTTGACATGTTGAACCGGCTGCCGTTCTATACATATATCAACATCGGGCTCGAATCCGCAGATGCCGACACATTCAGGTTCATTGAAAAGCCCCTGACGCCGAAGAAGGTCAAAAAGGCGTTCACCCGGATGATGGCGGTGAATCAGACCTACAGCAACATCGAGATAACGGCCAACTTTATATACGGCGCCGATCTTCCGGAGCCCCACCTGCCCTCAATTATCGATCTGACGCGCAACAACCTGGATCATTTTCACAGCAAAGGCACAATTTATATTTCCCCCCTTGAAAACATCGGCTCCAAGGAAAAAATGCGGCAGGAATTCACTGAATTCAAAAAATTGTGCCGGCTGCCGTGCTATATCTATCTCATCCAAAGGCTGTAAAAACCCGTCGAAGCCATCACTTCTTATCCGATACCAGCTTCTTCGCCGCCTCAAATTTCTCATTCATGGTAAAATTGAGATTGGCGGCATCTTTCAAGAGTTCGGCGACGTCATCCATATGGGCCTCGCGGGCCCGTGCCGCCCAATCCTCATACGTATCCGCATGATCCTGGTTATGCTTGATCCAGTGATCCAGTATTTTTGCCAACTTCTCTTCAAACGGCATTTCTGAGCCGTCGTCATGGCTGTGCTGATGATCATGTTCATGATGATGGTGATGTGTCATAAAAGTTCCTTTCGATATGAATAAAAATTTTAATAAGACTAAAATTGATGAAATCGTAAAAAGTCGATTTTAGGATGGCAAAGTAAAAAGTTCAAGCCCCAGTTAAGATCAGGGGGCGCGCAAAATCCCGAGGAATGCAGCGTACTTAGCTGTACGTGAAATTCCGAGGGACGGAAGCGCCACACAGATATTGGACTTCCAAGGAACTCGACAATATTTAATATTATCTTAGAA
>Ga0102932_1000521_pt1 | contig 19509 bp, 19 predicted proteins | sample SalPonR1_C_D2_MG_FD_78212 | JGI IMG/M metagenome (GOLD analysis project Ga0102932, IMG submission 78212) | Salt pond soil microbial communities from South San Francisco under conditions of wetland restoration - Salt Pond MetaG R1_C_D2_MG | ecosystem: Environmental > Aquatic > Marine > Intertidal...
CAAGAGTTTCGCCGAGCACGAGGCAATCGCCCAGGCGATCGGGAGACGCGATCCCGAGGCCGCCTACGCGACGATGCGACTGCATATCCGATCGGTCTCCGCCCGGCTCTTCGAGGGGGAGCACTGAACGCAACATGCGCGAGCGCCCCGACCGGCTGTCGCCGCAAGGTGAGGAGAACAAGACGCTCGCAAGGAAATCAGTATCGGGCTTCACCGAAATTGCCGCAGCAGAGACGGCCGCAAGAACCCGTCCATCAAAGAACAACTGACGAGTAAGGAGGGAAAATTCCTCAAGACGTCCGCAGCCGTCGCAGCCGCGTCCGGTCTGGGAAGCCGTGCGGTCTCCGCGCAGAGCTATCCCGACCAGAACATCGAGGTGGTGATCCCTACGCGCGAGGGCGGCGGCGCCGATTGACTCTTCCGCGGTACTCGGACGAGAGCATCGCGAAGAATGCCGCGCTGGTCGAGGAACTGAAGTCCGTGGCGTCAAGTGTGGGCGGAACGCCGGCGCAAATGGCGCTGTCATGGCTTCTGTCCCGCGGCGCGGATATCGTCCCGATCCCCGGCACCAAGAAGGTGCGCTGGCTGGAGGAGAACGTCGCTGCAACCGAGCTTGCGCTGACCGACGCGCAGATCGCCCGCCTCGACGTGGTGTTCCGCCCCGGCGTCACCGCGGGCGACCGTTACCCGCCAGGCGGAATGAAGCGGATCATGCTCTAGCCGAGCCATCCTGCGAGGCCGGTCCAGATCAGCCGGGCGGCGAGCAGGAGAAGGATGCCGTTCAGGATGTAGAAGAACCGGTTGTCGGTGATCCTCGTCAGGATCTGCCGGCCGACGACCGTACCCGCGAAGCCGAAGGCGATCATGCCGACGACGAAGGGCAGCCATGGCCCGAAGGCGAAGCCGAGGAAGCCGAAGGCGACGGTCTTGAGGATATGCTGGATCGTCATCAGCGTCGAATGGGTGGCGACATGCGCCTGGCGTCCGAGCTGGAGCGTCTTGACGTAGGAGGCGATGAAAGGGCCGGTCGCTCCGAAGAACATGGTGAGAAAGCTCGAGAACGCTCCTGTGAGGGCGGACCACTTCCGGAAGATCGCCGGTGGCTTGGAGACGATCGACCAGATGATGAAGAGCCCGACGCCCACCTGCACCGCCTGCGACGGGATGCTGACGGCGATGGAGCCGCCGAGCGCCACGCCGATGACCGACCCGCCGACGAACGCCGGGACCACGGGCCAGTCGACGTGCTTGAGCATGATCGCCGCGCGACCGAGGTTCGAGCCGACCTGAACCAAGCCGTGGATCGGGATCAGGACCGAGGCCGGAAGGATCGAGGCCAGGATCGCCAGCATCAGCGCGCCACCGCCGATCCCGAAGGCGGCCGTGATGAAGGAGGCCCCGAAACTCGCCCCGAGAAGACCAAGCGTTGCGGCAAGGCTCAAGCCGGGGGGCAGGAGCGTTTCGAGCATCAGGTTTCCAGAACCGAGGGATGGAACATGTCTTCGGCCCGGACGCGCCGGGCGGCGAGATGCTGGTCGACCGAGTAGCGGCACATCGTGTCGATCTCCTCACTGTTGGCGCCGAACCCTTAGCTCCAGAAGTCGTCTCCGATCGCGGTGATCGCGCGTTCCATGGACGCGCCGAGCCACGGCAGGGTGAGCCGGTTCGCCGCGCCGAGCCAGATGTCCTTCAGCCGGGCGACCGCGATGGCCTTGGCGCGGTCGAAAGCGTTGTAGATCGCACGGCAAAGGTCGGGCCGGTCTTCGAGGAGCGAGGCGCAAATCGCGACGACGTGCATGATCGGAAAGAAGCCGGTGCGCCGGTGGTAGCCGGCCTCGGCGGTCTCGCAATCGGGCACGAGGCGTCGGATGCGGATGTCGCCTGCGAGGAACGCCGGGGGCGGCTTCGGGGTGAGAAGCGCGTCGATGTGCCCGTCCAGCAGGAGATCCTGCAGCGTCTCTCCGTCCCCGACCGGCTCCACGATCATCCCCTCGGGGAGGTCGAGCGCCAGCCGCTCGCAGCGAATGCCCGTGTCGAGCGCACCGGTCCGGCAGCGGATGGTGGACAGGTCGACACCGTATTCGTCCTGCAGGATTCCCCGCATCCAGAGGCCCGCCGTCATTTGGTATTCCGGAATGCCTATGGTCCTGCCGCCGAGCTCCGCGGGCGTCGCGATGTCCGAGCCTTCGCGGGCGAAGAAGCCGTTGTGGCGGAAGGCGCGCGAGAGGAAGACCGGGAGGGCGGCGTAGGGTGTGGGGCCGCGTGAGACCTGTAGGATATGAGTGGAGAGCGACATCTCCGTGATGTCGAACCGCGCCTCCTGCGCGGCAATGGGGAAGAGACTGCTCGTCGGATGGATCTCGCTCTGAAGATCGATGCCTTGGATTGCGACCGTTCCTCGGTGAAGCGGCATCGCCCGATCGTGGTCCCAGGTCACGAGCGTGAGCCGCGTCATGTGAGAGCGCCGGACGCAATGACCGTGTTTCTGAGCGCGCCGATGCCTTCGATCTCGCTGACCACCTCGTCGCCCGGGAGGCAGTAGCGCGTCGCCGCGACGAGGCCTCCGGCGGGTCGCCATGTCCCGCCCAGGTCGGCATCGACCGACCATGCGGTTCCGGCCGGCGTTCCGGTGAGGATCACCATTCCGGGCTTCAGGGTGAAGTTGATCGAGAAGAAATGGATGAGGTCCGCACAGGTCCAGATCATGTCGGCGGTGGTCGCCGATTGGCGCAGCTCACCGTTGATCCGGGTGGTCAGTTGAAGGCGCTGAGGATCAGGCACTTCGCCCGACGTGGCAATGACGGGACCGAGGGGCAGGCTCGTGTCGAACGCCTTGCCCCGCCCGAGTTCGTAGAAGACCGTTCCCTCCGGCGTCCGCCGGACTTGCCGGTCCCTTGCGGTCACGTCGTTCGCGACGGTGTAGCCGAAGACGTGCGACAGGGCATCCTCGACGGGGATATGCCGCCCTTCGCGGCCGATGACGATCGCGAGTTCCGTCTCGCAGTCAAGTTTCTGCGTCAGCAACGGGTCGTGGACGATGCCCTCGTCGGGGCCGACCACGCAATCCGACGTCTTGAGAAAGAACTCCGGTTCCTTGTCGCTGAGCGGCGCATTCGCCTTCTCGGCATTGTGCGCGCGATAGTTGCTGCCCGCGCAAAGGACGGTCGAGGGCATGATCGGCGCAGCCAGACGGACGTTTTCGACCGACCGGCACGCATCCGCCGCCGGCGCTCGCGCGATCTCTTCCGCGACCTTCATCGCGTCGCCGCCGCCCCGGATGAATGCCGCCATGGTCATGAAGTCCTCGCGCGCTTTCGCTGCGAAAAGGTCGACCACCAGCTCGCCGGTGAAGAGGCCGAGGCGCCTGCGACCTGCCTCGGTGAATGTGCAGAGTTTCATCTCGCGTTCTCCTAGGACACCAGGAATGACATCGTCAGGACGACGCCGATGACGGCGACGCCGACCCGGACGAGTTTCTCCGGAAGACGCCGCGTGATGTTCGCGCCGATGTAGCCGCCGACGACGCCCCCGGCGAGCACGAAGAGCGCGGCGACCCAGTCGACGAGTCCCGAGAGCATCATCGGGACGACGGCGACAGACTGGATCGACACGGCGAAAAGGTTCTTCGCGCCGTTCACTCTGCCGATGCCGACGCCGGAGGCGGCCGAAAGGACCGCGAGAAGCATGAACCCCATCCCGGCCCCGAAGAAGCCGCCATAGAAACCGATCGCGAAGAGAAGAACACCCGTCGCCGCCTTGAGCCGCTCGCCGGGAAACGCCCACCGCATGAAATCGGTGGTCTTGGGGCCGAGTATGATCGCGACGAGCGAGATCGCCAGAAGCGCGGGCACGACCTTCACGAACACCTCGTTGCTCGAGTTCACCATGATCACCGCCCCGGCGAGCGATCCGACGAGGGCCGGAACCATCTGCCACGCGAGCGCCTTGGCGTCCTCGATCAACTCCCGGCGATAGACCCAGACGGCCGGCAGCTGCGCCGGCCACAGGGCGACACCTTGGGTCACGTTGGCCGCGATTGGCGGGAGGCCGGTGGCGATCAGCATCGGGAACACGAAGAGCTTGGCGCCGCCCGCCGCTGCGTTGACCGCGCCGCCGATCAGTCCGGCGGCCAGAAAGACCAGTATCTCGAGCGTCATGCCGATCGCCGCGATGCGCTGCCCGCCGCGTCGTTCGTGAGTGCGGCTGCCGTGAGAGCGAAGTGGCGTTCGGTCAGGTCGCACGCCCGATCTGCGTCCCGCGCAAGGGCGGATTTCGCGATCGCGGCATGTTCCGATCCCAGGTCGCGGGAGCCGAGCCTCTGATAGACTGACGCGCGGCGATACCTTTCGCAGAGATCGTGCAGGCCGACCCTGACCCTCAGCAGCCATCGAGATCCGCAGGCCGAGACCAGCGCGGAGTGAAACCTGCCGTTCGCGCGCTCCCAGGAGTCCGGAACGCCACCGGATGCCGCCGAGAGCGCCTCGTCCTCCTTCGCCATGATGTAGCTCGCCGCGACAACCCGAGCCTCCCAGGCATCGTCGCCCTTGGCGATCGATAGCCTCAGAGCCTCCTTTTCGATCGCTGTCCGAGCGAGATTGAGATCCTCGAATTCCTCGGGATCGAGAGGCGCGACGGTGAAGCCCCTGTTGCCTTCGGTCACAACGAGCCCGTCCTGACCGAGCTTCTGCAGCGCTTCCCTGAGCGGGGTGGGCCCAATCCCGTAGATCCCCTTGAGCCGTTCGATCCTGAGCCGTTCGCCGGGACGGCGGATACCGGCAATGATGTCATGGCGAAGCCGCCGGTAGGCGGCTTCCACGAGCGTCTCGCCCTCGGCGATGCTGATCGGTTCCTCAGTCATGACCCCTGTTGTCTCACCTGGTCGCCGCAGGGCAAGTGACGTTTGACAGTCTCGTCTCGATATGGTTTCTGGTTTTATCGATAAAAATACAAAGTGTCGAGATAATGAGACTCATCACATTCGAGATGGATGGAGGACTCGCGGCGGGCTTCATCGACGGCGAGGACGCCGTCGCCTGCGTCACCGGGCCGGAGGCGCGGACGGCCGTTCTCGATCTCATCCGGGAGGGCCGCAAGGCGCGCGACGGATGGAGTACGTCGCCGGGCCGGCGCGTGCCTCTCGGCGAGGTTCGTCTCCTGTCGCCGATCCCCGCACCGGCGCGTGACATCTTCTGCGTGGGCAAGAATTACTTCGCCCATGCCGCCGAGTTCCATTCGAGCGGGTTCGATTCGAGCGGCAAGGAAGAGGTTCCCTCGCACCCGGTCGTCTTCACGAAGGCGACGACAAGTGTGTGCGGCCCGGGCGATATCGTGAAAGGTTCGCTCGATCCGACGCATTCCGTCGACTACGAAGGCGAGCTTGGCGTCGTGATCGGCAAGCGCTGCTTCCAGGTCCCGAAGGACGAGGCGTACGACCATGTCTTCGGATACCTTGTCGTGAACGACGTGACCTCACGCGAGCTCCAGAAGCAGCACAATCAGTGGGTCATCGGAAAAGGCGTCGACACGTTCTGTCCCATGGGCCCGTGGATCGCCACGGCGGACGAAGTGGGCGATGTGGCCGCGCTCGAACTCGTCACCGAAATCAATGGCGAGGAACGCCAGCGCGCGGAGGTGTCGGACCTGATCTTCGACATCCCGACGCTGATCGAGACGATGTCGCAGACCATGACCCTGCTGCCCGGCGACATCATCGCGACGGGCACGCCGGTGGGCGTCGGCATCGGCTTCACGCCGCCGAAGTACCTCGTGGCGGGCGACAGAATGCGCGTCAGCATCACCGGGCTTGGCGCGCTCGAAAACGAAATCGGTTGAGGCGGCAGGATACCGGCAACTCAAGGGAGGAAAGAGATGCGGAAACTGATGACGACGACGGCGGCACTGGCGACGTCCTTCGTGGAGACGCTCCCGTGGGCGTTCTCATTCCGATCAGCTAGGGAAAGGGAGTCCCATGTCCGACATGATAGACCCGGAAATCATCGAGCCGAGCATAGATCCGCACACGAAGAAGATCGGCGTCAGGCACGTGAAGGGCACCAACGCCGCCGGCACGCGCACCAGGATACAGGTCCGGGATTTCGCGCCCGTCTTCACCGACGAGCCCTCCTCGCTCGGAGGTACGAACACGGCTCCCAGCCCTCTCGAGACGGTCCTCGTGGCGCTTGTCGGCTGCGACGGGGTCATCATCAACGGCGTGGCGACGGCCATGGGATTTGCATATGCCGGTGTCGATTTCGCCTGCGAGAGCCAGATCGACGTGCGCGGCCCAAAGGGCGTACCCGGCGTCCGGCCCTATTTCGAGAGCGGCAGGCTGGAGATCACGGTCTATACCGACGAGAGCGAGGCGCGCTTCCGGCAGCTGTGCCGGAACGTCGAGTTCCGCTGCCCGGTCATGAACCTCCTGGCGGCGGCAAAGGTCGACATGACGGTGACCTGGACGCGGAAACCGTCCCGGGACTACGCCGGGAGCGTCGACTGAAACGCGACACCATCCGCCAAAGCCGGCAGCCGGCGCGGGAGTGCCGGTTCGAACTGTTGGATTCCCGCCGGTCATTCGACTAGTGATCGGCAGACTCGAGGAAGGGCCAGGGAACCATGACGGACAACAACACTCCCGACATCATCTATACGAAAGTGGACGAGGCGCCGGAGCTTGCCTCCGCATCTCTGCTGCCGATCATCCGTTCCTTCGCAACCGCGGCGGGCGTTTCGGTCGGCACGAAGGACATCTCGCTGGCAGGACGCATCGTCGCCGCGTTCCCCGAAGGCCTGAGCGAGGCACAACGGCAGCCGGACGATCTGGCCGAGCTTGGGGAGCTGGTGAAGTCGCCGGACGCCAACGTGATCAAGCTGCCGAACATCTCGGCCTCGGTCCCGCAGCTCGTTGCCGCCCTGAAAGAGCTTCAGTCGCAGGGCTATGACATTCCCGACTTCCCCGATGAGCCGTCGACCGATGAGGAACGCGAGATCCGCGCACGGTACGACGCGATCAAGGGGTCCGCAGTCAACCCGGTGCTGCGCGAGGGCAACTCTGACCGCCGCGCCGCGGCCGCCGTCAAGAACTACGCCAAGGCGAACCCGCATTCGATGGGAACCTGGTCGAAGGAGAGCAAGACCCGTGTCTCGTCCATGTCGGCCCACGATTTCCGCTCTAACGAAAAATCCGTCACCCTGACCGACGCGCAGGCCGGCCCCGCGCGGATCGAGCTCGTCGGCAAGGACGGGTCCGTGTCGGTGCTGAAGGATGCGGTCCACCATCCCGCGGGCACGGTCGTCGACGCGACATTCATGTCGGCCAAGGCGCTCGACGCGTTTCTCGCCGAGCAGATCGAAGCGACGCAGCAGGACGGGATCCTCTTTTCGATCCACCTCAAGGCGACGATGATGAAGGTCTCCGACCCGATCATCTTCGGCCACGCGGTCACGGCCTACCTCAAGCCGGTCTTCGAGAAATTCGACGACGCGTTGAAGGCCGCCGGCGCGAACCCGAACTCGGGGCTCGGCGACCTTGTGGCGCGCGTCCGAGAGATGCCGAACGGCGGTGAGATCGAAGAGGAGATCGCCTCGACCATGGAGGAGCGCCCGCCGCTTTACATGGTGAATTCGGACAAGGGCATCACGAACCTTCACGTGCCCTCCGACGTGATCATCGATGCGTCGATGCCCGCCCTTATCCGTGCTGGAGGCAAGGGCTGGGGGCCTGACGGCAGTGAGGCGGACGCCAACTGCGTGATCCCCGACAGCTCCTACGCATCCGTCTATGACGAGGCAATCAGCTTCTTCAAGGAAAACGGGGCGCTCGATCCCTCGACCGCCGGCACGGTCCAGAACATCGGGCTGATGGCGCAGAAGGCCGAAGAGTATGGATCGCACCCGACGACCTTCGAGATCCCTGCCGACGGCACGGTGCGCATCATCGCGGCCAACGGCGACGTCCTGCACGAGCACAAGGTCGCCCGGGGCGACATCTGGCGCTCGGCCTCGACGCGGAAGGCGCCGATCGAGGATTGGGTGCGTCTGGCGATCTCGCGCCAGAAGGCCGAAGGCTGCGAGGCGATCTTCTGGCTCGACGAGACCCGTGCGCACGATGCCGAGTTGATCAGCTACGTGACGCCGATCCTCGACGCCGAAGGCGTCGCCGACAGGTTCCGGATCCTTGCCCCGCGCGAGGCGACGCGGGCAAGCCTCAAGACCATCTGGAACGGCGGGGACTCGATCGCGGTCACCGGCAACGTGCTGCGCGACTACCTCACCGACCTGTTTCCGATCCTGGAACTCGGCACCTCGGCGAAGATGCTCTCGATCGTGAAGCTGATGAACGGCGGCGGTCTTTTCGAGACGGGGGCAGGGGGCTCTGCCCCGAAGCACGTCCAGCAGCTCGTCGAGGAGAACCACCTGCGCTGGGACTCTCTGGGAGAGTTCTGCGCGCTGGGCGAGAGCCTCAAGTTCCTCGGCGAAGCGAAAGACAACCGGAAGGCGAGGTTGTTGGGCGAGGCGGTCGAGATCGCGACGCAAGGTGTGCTCGATCACGACAGGTCGCCCAGACGCAAGGTCGGACAGCCCGACAATCGCGACAGCCACTTCTACTTTGCGCTCTACTGGGCGCAGGCTCTCGCGGCGCAGTCGGAGGATTCCGAGCTGGCCGCCCATTTCGCGCCGATCGCACAGGCGCTTGCCGAGAAAGAGCAGGTCATCGTGGGCGACCTTTCTGCGGCGCAGGGCAAGTCGGTCGATATCGGCGGCTACTACCATCCCGACCCGGACAAGACCGCGGCTGTCATGAGGCCCTCGGACACCCTGAACCGCATTATCGGCTGACGAAACGGCGGGCGCGCCATCGGGCGCGCCTCCCGTTCCGCCCATGATTGCTCCACCTCCGCGACGGTGCGCGGTGCGAATATGCGTGTTCGGGCATTCAGGCCAGAACTCGGAGCGGGACCTGCCCGTTCCTTGAGCACTGGGTCGAGACAACTGCGTAACGGCGTGCCGAGCGGCCTCTTGTGCCTTCAATGGTGTTGCCCTTCGGGACGGAAGGTCGTAACGCCCGCATCGAACATGGACCCGGATGCAGTTCCGGGTGGCTCTTCCGGCCGCCGATCCGCCGGACAACGACAGAAACGGTGCACCTGAATGCCGGCTTCGCCGCAGCATGGAAGCCGGATTTGGACACGTGATTCATGATCTCACTCGACGCTTACCGCAGCCAGTGGCTTGGCAACCTTCGCGGAGACCTTCTGGCCGGTCTCGTCGTCGCGCTCGCGCTGATACCGGAGGCCATCGCCTTCTCGATCATCGCCGGTGTCGATCCCAAGGTCGGGCTCTACGCCAGCTTCTCGATCGCCGTTCTCACGGCGATAACGGGAGGGCGGCCCGGCATGATTTCCGCCGCGACCGCCGCGACGGCGGTCCTGATGGTCACGCTCGTGCGCGACTATGGGCTCGAGTACCTGCTGGCCGCGACCGTTCTCGCGGGGCTTCTGCAGATCGCGGCCGGTCTCCTCAAGCTCGGCTTTGTAATGCGCTACGTCTCGAAGTCGGTGATGACGGGCTTCGTCAACGCGCTGGCGATCCTGATCTTTCTCGCGCAGTTGCCCGAACTCGACCCGCGCGAAGTGACCTGGCTGACCTTTCCGCTTGTCGCGGCCGGTCTCGCGATCATCTATCTCTTCCCGCTGCTGACCAAGGCGGTGCCCTCGCCACTCGTCACCATCGTGGTCCTGACAGCGCTGACCTTCGCCCTCGGCCTAGACGTGCGCACGGTGGGCGACATGGGCGCGCTGCCCGATACGCTGCCAGTGTTCCTGATCCCCGATATCCCGCTCAATTTCGAGACGCTGATGATCATCCTGCCCTATTCGGTGGCAGTGGCCGTCGTGGGTCTGCTCGAAAGCCTGATGACGCAGAACATCGTGGACGACCTGACCGACACGAAATCGAACCGGAACCAGGAATGCGTCGGCCAGGGGCTGGCGAATACCGCGACCGGTTTCATCGGGGGCATGGCCGGCTGCGCGATGATCGGCCAGTCGATCATCAACGTGAAATCCGGCGGCCGCGGGCGGCTGTCTTCCTTTGCGGCCGGGGTCTATCTACTGTTCATGGTCGTGGTCCTGGGCGATCTGGTGAGCATCATCCCCATGGCCGCGCTGGTGGCGATCATGATCATGGTCTCGATCGGCACGTTCTCGTGGTCGTCGATCAAGAACCTGACGGTGCATCCGCAGTCGTCTTCGATCGTGATGATCGCGACAGTCGCGACGGTGGTCTACACCCACAACCTCGCCATCGGCGTGCTGGTGGGCGTCCTCCTTTCCGGCATCTTCTTCGCCGGCAAGATCGCGCAACTGTTCAGCGTCAGGTCCGAGATCAGCGCCGACGGGCGCGTCCGGACCTATCATGTCGAGGGCCAGCTTTTCTACGGCTCCGTCGAAGATTTCATGGACGCCTTCGACTTCAAGGAAGCGCCCGAGCGCGTCGTGATCGACGTGAGCCGTGCCCATATCTGGGATATCAGTTCGGTGCAGGCGCTCGACATGGCGATCCTCAAATTCCGGCGCGACGGTGCCGAGGTCGAGGTCGTGGGCATGAACGAGGCGACCGAGACGCTGGTCGACCGGCTTGCCATACACGACAAGCCCGGCGCGATGGACACGTTGATGGAACACTGAGGGAGGGGGAGACATGACACAAAAGATCATCGCGCTGGTGGACGGGTCGATCTATTCTGAAAGCGTCTGCGACCACGCCGCCTGGATCTCCGGACGCACCGACGCGCCCGTGGAGCTGATCCATGTTCTCGGCCGCCGCGAGGCGCCCCAGAACACGGATCTTTCGGGATCTATACGGCTCGGGGCACGCTCCAAGCTGCTGGAAGAGCTGGCAGAGCTCGACGCGCAGCGCGCAAAACTGATCAACCACCGCGGCCGGGCGATCCTCGAGGATGCACGCGCCATTCTGGACCGCGACGGCGTGAACGAGATTACCACGCGGCTGCGCCACGGCGACATCGTCGAAGCGATTTCGGAGATCGAGACCGATGCGCGCGTGATCGTCGTCGGCAAGCGCGGGGAGGCTTCGGATTTCGCGAAGGGACATCTCGGCTCGAACCTCGAGCGGATCGTGCGCACCAGCCACCGGCCGGTCTTCGTCGCCTCACGCGCGTTCAGGCCGATCGAGAAGGTTCTGGTGGCCTATGACGGCGGCACCTCGGCGATGAAGGCCGTCGACCACATCGCCCGCAGTCCGCTGTTCCAGGAACTCGCGATCGAGGTGGTCACGGTGGGAGCCGACAAAGCCGAGGTGCGCAAGGGGCTGGAGGACGCCAAGGCGCTTTTGAATGCAGCCGGGATCGACGCCGCGATCCGCGTCGTCGATGGGCGCCCGGAGGAGGTGCTGGGCAAGCTGGTCGAGACCGAGAGCTTCGACATGCTGGTGATGGGCGCCTACGGTCACAGCCGGATCCGCAGCCTCGTGATCGGTTCGACGACGACCGAGATGGTGCGATCGTGCAAGGTTCCCGTTCTGCTGATGCGCTGACCGTGCCGGACGCGCCGGGGCGAGTGCTCCAGACGGGTCCATGGCCTTGCGAACGCGGCGACGCGGTTCATCGTCTGTCATCTCCGGGTCAGGCTGCGGCGTCCGCCGCGCGACGATCGAAGACCGCCATCTGACTGGCTCCGCCCAGATCCGGGTGCGCGCCCGCGATATCCTCGAAGCGCGCGTTGTAGCCCCCGGCTGCGGCGGCGCGGGCGCCCCAGCGGCGGAATTCGCTCCGGGTCCATTCGAAGCGGTGCCCGGGGTGACGGAAGCGCTGCGAAGGCACGCCGAGAAGGGAGTTGAATTCCGCGTTCGGCGTGGTGACGACCACCTGCGCCGGACGCATCTCGTGGAACAGCGCGCGTTCGAGTCGCGACAGGGAGTCTGGCCAGAGATGCTCGATGGTCTCGATGAGAACGGCGCAGTCGAAACCGGCGAGGTCGGGCGCGGGCATCGTCATCGACGCTTCTCTGAGAACGATTTTCGGCACGCAGACATCAATGCCGGTCAGCCTCTGCCTCAACCTGTCGAGCGACGCTGTGCACACGTCGATCCCGACGATCTCCCGAGGCCAGGGCTCGACAGCAAGCCGCAGCAGGAGGTCGCCGTCGCCGCAGCCGAGGTCGAGCAGCCGTGCCGCGCCGGTCTCGCGGAGCACCGACTGCACGGCGCTCAGCCGCTCCTCGTGGAACCAGGTCGTCATGCAGGCACCGTCATCGGGCGGCGCATCAGGACGACGTCTTTTTCCGGCACCTCGCAAAACCACCCCCAGGATCGCGCGACGACGCGAAGCGTTTCTTCCCGGTAGAACACGACATGCGTCGGGTCACGCCGGTAGTGCCAGCCGGCGAAACGGTCATCGTCGGTCTGGAAACACGTCATCAGAGCGAGCCATCCGCCGGGACGAACAAGCCCGCGGAGAAAAGCGAACTCCATCGCTGGATTGTGGAAGTGTTCGGCGGTCTCGGTACAGACGACGAAATCGTAGGCGCGCCTCAGCGGTGCGGGGTCGGGCGCGAAGAAGGGATCGTAGAGCGCCATCGGGTGGCCCGCCTCCCGCAGCATCGCGGCAAGCGCCGGACCCGGCCCGCAGCCGTAATCGATGCCTGATGCGCCGGGCGGAAGCCGGTCGAGAAGAGGGTCCGCGAGCTTTGCGAGGAACCGTCGGTAGCGTGGATCTTCGGGGTCGTTCTCGTGGTGACGATAGTGCGTGACTTCCTCGTGGCGCGCGGGGTGCTGGGAGGGATGCAGGAAGCGCGCCTGACAGGCCGGGCAGCGAAAGTAGTCGCGTCCTTCGACAGACAGGAAGTATTCCGCGCCCGCGGCACAGATCGGACAGGCGCACGCCGGAACCCCGGAACCGGTCGCCGCCGTGCGGTTCATCCGGTTGCCGCTCGCGCGAGATAGACCGTCTGGGTGAATGGCTGACCGGTGAGGGGATTGTCGAACGTCACGGGTTCGGCCCAGGCGTCCGGGAAAGCCTCGCCCAGACGATCGAGGAAACGCTGATCCGTCCGCTCGTTTGACCACAATCCGAAGATGCCGCCGGGCTTGAGGTGTCGCTTCAGCCGCCTCAATCCGTCCACCCGGTAGAAGCTGTCGCTCCGGTCGTCGAGCAGGTGATCGGGCGCGTGGTCGATATCGGCGAGAATCGCATCGAAGCGACGCCCAGGCCGGTCGGGATCGAAGCCCTCTCCGGCCGCCATCGCGAAGAAGTCGCCCTCGATCAGCCGGCAGCGTGGATCGTCCACCAGGGCCGTGCCCATCGGAAGGATGCCCGCGCCATGCCATTCGATTACCGGCGACAGATACTCGACCACCAGCAACTCCGATACACGCGCCTCCGCCAGAACAGCCTCGGCCGTGTATCCCAGCCCGAGCCCGCCGACCACGACGTCCCGAGCCTCACCCCTGCAGGCCTCTAGCCCGAGCTGGCCGAGAGCAACCTCGGAGGCGGTGAAGAGACTGGTCATGAGGAATTTCTGCCCGAGCATGATCTCGTAGACATCCACGCCGAGCCGCAACTCGCGGCGCCGGCGCAGGCTCAGCGCGCCGATCGGCGTCGGGCAGTAGTCCAGTTCTTGGAACAGACGGCTCATGACGTGGGCCGATCCGATGCGGACCGGCCATCTTTCCTCCCGATTTTCTCAATCGGGGCGTTATCGGCCCACAAGCCAGGAAACGCAACCGATCGCATGATGTCGAACCGGCTGACGGGATGCGGTCCGTCTGCGGCGATCACGACGTGATGCTGTGTGATTCCCTGGGAACCACCGGACAGGTCATGCGCAGTTGCTCCGGTTCGCCACCGTGCCGGTCGAGAAGATACTCCGCGGTCCACTGGCCCATCTCGCGGTGCGGAAGCAGAACGGTGGAAAGGGCGGGGGAGAGATGCTGCGCGATCTCCTGATCGTCGTATCCCATGACTGCGACCGACTCGCCGACGCGTTCGCCCAGCTCCTTCAGGGCCTCGTAGCACCCAACCGCCATCAGGTCGTTAGCGCAGAAGATGGCGCTTGGACGCAAGGGCTGGGACATGAGTTGAAGCGCCGCGCTTCGACCGCCGCTGGGAAGGAAGTTTCCTTCCACGATCAATGACGGGTCGACGGGAAGGCCGGCGGCGCGAAGGGCTCGCTCGTAGCCTTCCATTCGTTGGTCGGAAGCCTCCATCCATTGCTCGCCCGAGATGAAGGCGATGCGGCGATGCCCGGCCCGTATCAGTGCCTCGGTGGCTGCTTCGCCCCCGCGGCGCTCCGCTGGAACCACGGAAGCGAAACGTCCATCAGCGTCGTAGCAGTTGAGAAGTACCGCCCGGTGCTTGGCGAGAGCGTCGGGCGCGCGGACCCGCCGTGTCAGGATGGAGCCGTAGATCACCCCCTCCACGCGATCTGCCGCCCATTTCCGGAGGATCGCCGCCTCGTAAGACTCGTCGCCACCGGTCATGACGACTTCGACGAGGACGTTCCGCTTCCACGCGGCCTCCTGCACGCCCTCGATGGAGATGGCGGCGAAGGGGCTCGTCGCGATCTCGTCGATCATCATGCCGATCACGCGAAGGCCGAGCGACTTCGGCGGCCGTCCCGCGGCGCGGGGCCGGTAGCCCAGTTCCTCCACCGCCCCCATGACCCGCTTCCGGGTCTCCGCGCTGATGCGCATGTCCTCCATGCCGTTGAGCACGAAGGAAACCGTCGACTGCGACACCCCGGCGCTTACCGCGACGTCCTTCATCGTGATGCGGCCGGTCTGCCGTTTGCCGTCGTCTGCCATTGCTGCGCAACATATCACTTGCGCTCAGCTAATAAATATTGCTAAAAATATTAGCAACAGGAATCGGCGCTTTGGGAGGAGGCCGATGGTGAATGCCCACCGAAAACGTCCGTCTCTCGGGCAAGTGCAGGCCGCCTGGGTGCTGATGCTTCCGTTCCTGGCTGTCTACGGGCTGTTCCTCGTCTACCCTTTCTTCCGCGGCATCTGGATCAGCCTGCACGACTGGAACCTTCTCGCCGTGGCCTTCAATCCCGAAGCGAAGGAATTCGTGGGTGTCGACAACTACGTCCGCGTCATGTGGGGCCGCAACATCGTCTGGGGCCCGCTGGCGAGCCCCGTTCTCCAGGCTGCGGGGATCTTCGGTCTCGGACTCGCCATCCTCCTTCGCCGGATGAATCAGGTGAGCCGCTCGACCGCCATCGCCATCGGCCTGGCGGCGCTGCTGCTCCTTGTCCTCCCTGGATTTCATCCCGGCGAAGGAGGACGCTGGTACGACCGGCGCTTCTGGCCGACGGTCGGCAACACGCTCGTCTTCGTGGCGCTGACGGTGCCGGGCGTCACCATAACGGCGCTGATCCTCGCGGCGGCGCTGGCGCGCGAAACCCGCGCGATGGCCGTCCTGCGGACGCTCTTCTTTCTCAGTCAGGTCCTGTCGGTGACGGTCGTGACGCTGATCTGGCAAATCATGTTCTCGCCCCGGCAGGGGCTGATCGCCAACGTCACGCAGCTTTTCGGCGGCACGCCCATAAACTGGCTCACCGACGAGCAGTTCGCCATGGCGGCCATCGTCATCGCCACGATCTGGTGGTCGCTCGGGATCGCGATGATTCTGTTCCTCGCGGGCCTGCAGGACATCTCGAAGGACCTCTACGAGGCCGCCGCGCTCGACCACGCGACGGGCGCTCGCGCGTTCTGGCACATCACCCTGCCGAACCTGCAGCGCACGATCACGCTGGTGATCATCCTGCAGATCATCCTGCACTTCCAGGTCTTCGGACAATCGCATCTGATGACGCAGGGCGGTCCGAACGACGAGACGCAGGTTCTCGTGCGTTACATCTACCAGACGGCCTTTCGCGACAGTGAACTCGGCCGCGCTTCGGCGATGGCGGTGTTCCTGTTCGTGATCATGGGGGCGTTCTCGACCCTCCAGTTCCTCGCGGGACGGGAGAAGGACTGATGGCGTTGCGCGGATATGCCTGGCTGGTCGTCGCCCTCTCGATCCCCGCTTTCGTCTGGCTGGTTCCGACGATCTGGATGGTCTCGCTGTCGTTCCAGCCGAACGAAGTACTTGCCCGCACGACGTCGAGCACCGCGCTCGGCCTCGTGCCCGTGCCCTTCACCGCGCAGAACTACGCCGATCTCTTCGCCTTCGGGCAGACGCCGTGGTGGTTCATGAACTCGGTGATCGTGGCGCTGGGAATGACCCTGGGCGTGCTCGCGGTATCGACGACCGCCGGTTACGCGCTGGCCCGGCTCGACTTCCCCTACAAGGGTCCGATCGCGGTTCTCTGCCTGATCGGACTGATGGTGCCCGAGCAGGCCGTCTTCATCCCGCTCTACACGATGTTCGCCGACTTCGGCTGGCACAACAGCTATCACGCGCTGATCCTGCCGCGCATGGCGGTGCCGATCGGCGTCTTCCTGATGATGCAGTTCTTCCGGGCGATCCCGAAGGACATCGAGGAAGCCGCCCGGCTCGACGGCGTCGGCTGGCTGCAGATCTTCTGGTACGTGATGCTGCCGCTGGCGCGGCCCGCGATGATGACGCTCGCCATCCTCACGTTCCTCTACGCCTGGAACGACTATCTCTGGCCGCTCGTCTCGGCGCAGCAGCGGGAATACTTCACGATCACGCTGGGCCTCGCCAGCATCCAGTCGAACTTCGCGCAATCGGAAGGACTGGGCCGCGTCATGGCCTCGGGCGTCATCGCCTCGCTTCCGGTCGTGCTCCTGTTCCTGATCTTCCAGCGGTACGTCGTGCAGGCCATGACCGCCGGTGGAAGCAAGGGATGACTTGACACCAAAAGGGAGGAAACCCATGAGACATGTTCTGATCGGTGCGGCCGCGGCCGCGACCCTGGCGACCGGCGTGGCCGCCCAGGAGACCGAGGTGACGCTCGGCCGCTTCTTCGGCGCCTGCGAAGACGCGGGCAGCGATACCAAGGCCAGCGTCGGAGAAGCCTGCATCATCCAGTCGATCATCAACGCCGCGAGCGAAGAGATCGATGGTGTCACGGTGAAAACCCTGCCGACCGACTGGGGCAACTACTACGACCAGATCAAGGCGGCTTACGCGGGCGGCACGCCGCCCGACGTCCACGTCATGCACCGCCACCGGGTGCCCGAATTCGCGGGCCTGGGCGCGCTTGCCGATCTTTCGGGCGACCTCGGGGCCGCGGGCATCGACCCCTCCGACTGGAGCGACAACGCACTGGCCGCCGTCAGCTACGAGAGCGGCATCTACGGCGTTCCGATGGATTTCCACGCCAATCTCTGGCACGTGAACATGGACCTCATGGAAGAGGCGGGCCTCGTCGAGAACGGCCGACCCGTCCTGCCGTCCTCGCCCGAAGAACTCCTCGACCATGCCCGGATGGTGAAGGAGGCCACCGGACAAGACTACCTCGCCGCCGATTTTGCGCAGTTTCCGATCGGCGTGCGTGTGGTTCTAGCGCTCATGTGGCAGCAGGGCGACAACATCTTCACCGAGGACGGCACCGCCACGGTCAACACCGAAGCCGGCAAGCGGGCGGTCGAGACGATCATCCAGCTTTTCGACGCAGGCTATGCGAACCCGCAGCTCAATTACGCCGACAGCCAGCAGGCGTTCCTGAACGGCGAGGCGGCGGTGCTGGTGAACGGCACCTGGGTCGTCGACTTCTATGCCGCCGAGGCCGCCAAGGAGGAGACCGGGCTCGACACCTACTACGTCGCCGACTTCCCGACCCTGTTCGAGCAAGGCGCGACCTGGGCCGACAGCCACATGTGGGCGATCCCTTCGACGCTGAAGGCCAACGATCCTGCGAAGTACGAGGCCGCGCTGAAGGTCCTCGCCTTCATCAACGATCACAACGTGGACTGGGCGCGGACCGGTCACATGTCCGTGCGCAACTCAGTCGTGAACAGCGACGAGTACCGGAACCTCCCGCACCGGTCCGAATACGCCGACACCGCGGCAATCGCGCGAGACACGCCGCCCTCGGAACGCTACGGCGCGATCCAGGACGTTCTGAACCGCGAGCTTCAGGCGATCTGGCTGACCGACAAGCCGGTCGAAGCCGCTCTTCAGGATGCGGAATTCGAGGTTCAGGACCTTCTCGACCGCTGATCCTGCCTGCGTCTCGCCCCTCGGGCGAGGCGCCCATCTCCCTTCAGACAGAACGGAAGACGGCGCGATGGACCGCTGGACAGAGGCCGAGGCGAACGCATGGGGTGCCGCCCGAAAGTGGGTCTGCGGGTTCAATTACCTTCCGTCGACGGCGGTCAATTTCCTCGAGATGTGGCATCGCGACACCTTCGACCGCGCCACGATCGAGCGGGAGTTGGGCTGGGCCGGGGACATCGGGTTCAACGCTTTCCGCATCAACCTGCACTTCCTCGTCTGGAAGCACGACCGGGGCGGGCTGATGGAACGGCTCGACTGGACGATGGACCTCGCCGCGCGGCTTGGCATCGATGCGGTTCCCTGTCTCTTCGACGACTGTGGCTTCGGCGGGGACGAGCCGGTCTACGGCCCGCAGCCGGACCCGATCCCCGGCGTGCACAATAGTCGCGCCGTCGCGTCTCCGGGACGCGCGCGCGTCATGGACGCATCCGTGCGGCCCGAACTCGAAGCTTACGTGCGAGACATCGTCGGCACGTTCCGCGACGACCCGCGGGTCCTGTTCTGGGACCTCTACAACGAACCGGGCAACCGGATGATCTTCGGTCTCGACGGATTCGGGGAGTACGATCCGGCGCTCGCCGCACACAGCCGCAACCTGATGGACGCGAGCTTTGACTGGGCGCGCGACGAGGCGCCGGAGCAGCCGCTTACCGTCGCCGCTTGGACAACGCCGCTGCCGGGGACCGAACTGCCGCCCTACCAGACGGACATGGACCGCGCCGCGATCGCCCTCTCCGATATCGTGTCGTTCCACGCGTACTGGACCACCACGCACGTCGCACGGTTTATCGACCATTTGGCGCGCCACAAGCGCCCGATGGTCTGCACCGAATGGATGGCACGCGCGATCGACAGTCGGATTCAGCACCAACTCGGACTGTTCCACGACAGGAATGTCGGCAGCTTCCAGTGGGGCTTCGTGAAGGGGAGGACCCAGACGCATCTTCCCTGGCCGGTCGACCTCGTGCGGGCTCACGGCGGCATCGAGAACCGGGAGACCTGGTTCCACGACGTCCTCCACGAGGACGGCACGCCCTATGACCCTAAGGAAATCGAAACCGTGCGGCGGCTGACATCTTCGGGCCGTGCGGACGCAACGGCCGGAGGAGATCGATGACATGTCGGGAGTGACGCTGGAGACGGTGATCAAGCGCTACGGAGACGTTCAGGTCATCCATGGGATCGACCTCCAGATCGAGGACGGGGAGTTCTGCGTCTTCGTGGGGCCCTCGGGCTGCGGGAAGTCGACGCTCCTGCGGATGGTCGCGGGGCTCGAGGAGACGAGCGCGGGGACGATCGCG
>Ga0102932_1000529_pt1 | contig 19317 bp, 11 predicted proteins | sample SalPonR1_C_D2_MG_FD_78212 | JGI IMG/M metagenome (GOLD analysis project Ga0102932, IMG submission 78212) | Salt pond soil microbial communities from South San Francisco under conditions of wetland restoration - Salt Pond MetaG R1_C_D2_MG | ecosystem: Environmental > Aquatic > Marine > Intertidal...
CAAAAAAGAAATTCGGAACCTTTCTTGGGGTCTACCTGCCAAGTACACTTACCGTACTCGGGCTCATCATGTACCTGCGGTTCGGCTGGGTTGTAGGAAATCTCGGGCTATCGCTCACCGTTTTTATTGTTATTCTTGCAAACGTCATTACATTCATTACGGGACTCAGTGCTGCTGCCATTGCAACCAATATAAAAGTTGGCATTGGCGGGGTTTACTATTTGATTTCCAGAAGCCTTGGCCTCGAAACGGGTGGTGCCATTGGAGTCGCTTTTTTTATCAGCCGCACGCTGAGTATTACGTTTTACGCGTTTGGGCTTTCGGAACTCATTCTCCTCTTTTGGCCAATGGAACTTTGGGGCACCATGCCCGGATATGCAATTCCGCTTTTAACAGCTATTATTATCATTCTGATTACGCTGGCCTCTGGTAAGAGCGCAGACCTTGTGTTGAAATTTCAGATTCCCATGCTGATTCTGGTAATACTTTCGATTCTGGCCCTCGTTGCGGGCGTATTCATGAATGAGCTCCGGATGCCGGAATTTTCACCTGAATTCAGAACCGTGAGTCCGGACGGCGGTCTCTGGATCGTATTCGCCGTATTTTTTCCAGGCGTAACCGGGTTTTTAGCCGGCATTGCCATGAGTGGCGACTTGAAAACTCCCGGCACATCCATCAAAAAGGGGACCATCTATTCCGTTTTTACCGGCCTCGGGGTCTACCTGCTGATTCCCATACTTCTCTCCATTTCGGCGGCAGTATCATTAGATAATATGGCTGATGAATCGTATGGCCTGCAGACATGGATTGATATTGCGTTTTTAGGGGGGGTGTTTATTTATCCTGCGGCCTGTGGTGCTATACTGTCTTCGGCAATCGGCAGCGTGTTGAGTGGACCGCGTGTTTTGCAGTCATTATCTATTGACGGGCTAGCTCCAAAATTTCTCTCGAAAGTTTCAAAAACAGGGCAGCCAACCATCGCAACCTGGATTACAGGCGCCATTGCGCTTGCGGCCGTTGCTCTTGGAGATCTGAACACTGTAGCCAAATTTGTGACCGTTTTGTTTCTTACGCTATACGTAATTATCAACCTCGTTGCGGCTATAGAACATATTGTAGCAGAGCCATCCTATCGTCCAAGCGTCAACATTCCGTGGTATGTTTCTCTTACGGGCGCTTTGGGCTCTCTTTTTGTGATGTATCTGATCAGTCTTCCTGCACTCATATTTGCTTTTCTGTTGGAAGCGGGTTTTTATATTTACTTCAAGAAAAAAGCGCTGGAACAGCAATGGGGTGATGTAAACGCAGGGATGTGGATGAAGGTCGCACGGTTTTCGCTGCTCAGAATGAATAGATATAATGTGCGCAAGCGGAACTGGCGTCCTATCATACTGCTATTTGCGAAAAATATCGAAGAGCGAATTGAACTGGTGAAACTTGCGGCTGCTTTCGGGCAAGATCGCGGAATTTTATCTGTCTCAAAGCTTGTCTTTGGTGTTAATCGGGCAGACCGTGAAGAGAGGAAAAAGATGAAAGAGGAGATGATTCGTGAGGTAAATAGCTTTGGGCTGGAGACGTTTTGCGAGGTGAATGAAGTAGAGAATCTGAACAGCGGGATTCTGAATATATCCAAAGGGCACGGTATTGCCGGTTTGAAAACCAACACCATTATGTTTGGCTGGTCCGATTCATTGAGTGACAATATCAACCAGCTTCGCATTATCCAGTCGCTTTCACGGGCAGGCAAGAATATTGTAGTAGCCAAATTTAATGACCACGAAAACTGGAAGGTCAGTAATCATAAAAATATAGATATCTGGTGGGGTGGAGCCGACAATAACGGTGATTTGATGATGATACTGGCCTATATGCTCACCCTCAACCCTGAATGGAAGTATGCCAGGATCAAAATTCGTGAGGTGATCGATCGCCCCGGTCAACAGTCAGGTATAAGTGAGGCTATCACCCGATCACTTAAAGAGGCCAGGATTGATGCAGATATCGAGGTAATCATCAAAAAGGGGCGCAGCTTTCCGGAGATTTTGAAAGATTACAGCTCTGATTCTGATATTGTGATGCTCGGTTTAAAATATACTGAAGAAAGAGAAGAGAAAGAACACGCCCGGAAAGTTGATCAGCTATCAAGTGTGGGCAAAGTATGTGTATTTGTTCAAAACAACACCCTGGAAGAGGCATTTCCGGTGCTTCTGCAATCTGAAAATGGAAGCATAGACATCGATCAAAATGTTGACAACTGAAAAAACATATTAAATGATGAAGTTCAAAAGCTTCGAAGCAAGTATGGGTTTTATAAATACTATGACTATCATCTTTACCGTGGAATTTGTAACGATAAAAAGGATTTAATGGCAGAACAATCCGGATTCAAGCGCGATGTGGGACTGTTTATGGCGGTGATGATCGGGATCGGTGCGATGATGGGGCCTGGAATCTTTGCACTACCCAGTGAGGTTGCCGGGTCTGCAGGCCCGCTGGGGATCCTGGCTTATCTGTTTATGGGTGGCCTGACACTGTTCACTGCCTTCAGCTACAGTGAACTCGGGGCTGCCATTCCCATTGCGGGAGGCGGGTATTCATTTACAAGCCGAACACTGCCCCGGCCTGTAGCTTTTCTGACCGGCTGGTTCTTCTGGATCGGAAATACTCTGGCCTGCTCTCTCTATGCGGTTATTTTTGCATTGACGATTAAAGTCTATTTTTTTCCAGAGGTTAGCGTTATTGCTGTTGTAGTGATAACCACATTGGTGTTTACAGCTTCAAATTTTGTAGGTCAGGCGGAAGCCCTGAAGTTTATAACCGTGATGAATATCATTGAGCTTATCATACTGATTGGGGTTGGTGTACTCGGTGCCTTTCATGTTGAACCTGCAAATCTTGAACCTTTTGCCCCGATGGGACTGGGACCCCTACTCCCAACCATGGGGCTGATATATATATCATATGTAGGGTTTGACTTGATTACGGTTGCTGCCGAAGAGATTAAAGATCCAGCCAAGAATATTCCGAGAGCTATTTTTATTACCCTTGGGACAGGTATAGCCATTTATGTACTTCTTTTGTGGGTGATGATGGGGGTTGTGAACTATACGGATTTGGCAGAAACGAGCACGCCCTTTATTTATATCTCTGATTACCTCTTCGGAGCGTGGGGCCGCTGGGCGGGAATTCTGGCAACTATTATGGCGAGCTTGTCTGCCTTTAGTGTAACACTGGGCGCAAGTTCCAGGGTTCTTTTTGCGCTGGGACGGGACGGCCATTTTCCTTCCTTCTTCGCAAAACTTCACTCAAAGTATAAAACGCCCCATATTTCACTGTTCGTTTGTGCCGGGCTGGTTGCCATATTGGGAGCGTCAGGGGTTGTACGTTTGCTGGCATCGGCAAGCAGTTTCGGATACCTTATTGCCATCGGTATTGTAAACTATACCGTTATAGCGCTTCATCAAAAAATGCCCAATCTAAGAAAGCCGTTTAAAGTGGTTCTTTATCCGCTGGTACCGATAATAGGGATTATTGCCTGCTGGTTTTTTGTTCCCATGCTGGAATTTCAAAGCCTTGTTTTGGGGACGGGTTTAACGGCAGTGGGCGCTGTGCTCTATCTTTTGCAGCCGCAAAACCGTGCAGAATTTTCTAAACTTCCCTCATTCTTACAACATCTAAAAATTAAATTTCAAGCTTATTGGAGACCTTATATGAATATATTAATAATTGGTGGCGGTAATTTAGGAATGAATATTGCAGATCGACTTCTGAAAAAGGATGAATTTCGGATGGTGTTTCGATCTGCCGAATATCAAATTACGTTTATAGAACAGGAGGATGAGCGTTGTGAAAAGCTTGAAAAACGATACAACGTGCCCATTTTTCAGGGAGACGGTACCAAACAGGAAATACTTGAGCAGGTAGAGCCCCAAAAGATGGACGTAGCTATCGCAGCAACAAACAATGATGAGCGCAATTCCATTATGGCTCTGCAGGCAAAACGCCTGGGAGTAAAAAAAGTAATTGCAATCGCACGTGATCCCGATTATATATCTCTTCTGGAAGACAGCGGAATTGTGTGTATCAGTGCACCCTACGCAACTTCTGCTATGGTAGAAAACTATCTGGACCGGCCCATTATGGCAGATCTTTTTGAAATTGAGGGCGGAGTTGCAAACCTGATCGACGTAGAGGTTCCGGATAACGGGTTGGTTGTGGATCTGGAAATCCAGGACATAGATATACCTGAACAGTGTGTGGTTGCAGCCATTATAAGAAACGATGAATTTGTAGTTCCGCGAGGTAAGACAAAAGTACAGAAAAATGATCATGTCGTCGTTGTAGGGCCGGGAGATGCTATTCAGGATGCATATAAAATATTTTCAGGGGAGAAAAAATAACATTTAGTATATGAAATCATTGTTCATAGTTGGTGTTATATAGAGAAATGTTGCTAGCTTTTAATTGGAATCGTAATCAGCCTCTAATCTTTTGCTGCTTTACAGGACTTTGTATTGTTGTAAGTTAATACTGACCTAGATAGTATATTACCCTTAAATTATTGATTGTAATATACACCAAGAGAGAACACAGAACTGCACGGCGGGTACTGTATGAGCAGCAGTCCTGCCGTTGCTTTTATTTAAAAAACCACCTTTTCTTTCTGTCATTTAGTATGACCAAAGATTTTTCAACGAAAAAAAACCGGAACAGCCACGCTTATTTATTGGGTAGCCTGAGAATCCTTTTACTGCACCATCCACTTTAGTAAATTTTTAGTAGTTGTTTCGTGAATAGCTAAAAAGGCAAAGATAGCCTTTGAAAAATCATAATAATTTCTAATTATCCAACAGATGGAGTGTGATGTTTTTAATGCACGAAAGTGTATACCGTCATTAATAATTAGTTTGGGTTAATGACACCAACGACGATTCTCCGAAGGACAGATCAGAATTAACATAAAATGTAGAATTAACCATGAAAAATAGTCAGCAATACGTTCCCTTATTATTATCTGTTTTATTAATACTATCATTTTCAGTTTTTGGATGTGGAGGAGGACAGGAAGAATCTGCTACAGAAGGCGAAGCCATGACTGAGCAAGGAAACGAGGAGTATCTCGAAGAGTTTAAAGACACGCTCACACCTTTTCAGCTTGAGCACGGGATAGGCCCGGTTACCGAAAGATTGGATATTGCCGATGAGATTGATCAGGAAATGGTTGCAAAAGGCCGTGAAATATTTACTGCAAAATGCGAGGTCTGTCACGCCATGCAGGGTGATAAAGTAGGCCCGTCGCTTGGGGATGTTGTGGAGCGAAGAAGCCCTGAATTTGTCATTAATTTTATTTTGAATCCCGGCGAAAATGTGCTGAATCACCCTGTTGGTCTCGATTTGATTGAAGAACACCATACGGAAATGCCCTACCGTGACGTAACCATGGAAGAGGCCCGGGCGATTTATGAGTATTTACGAGACAATTACAGTAATATGTAATCATTTATTGTGACTGCACCCTGCTTACGACTCTTTGAAAATCGAGGGGTCAATCATATCACTCTCGAAAAAAACAAAGCGGTTGGAAAACAGGATGGCAAGATATACAGATAGAATAGTGCCCGAAAAGATCGCCAGCATAATCATGATTTGATACTGTATGGCGGTCATCGGGGAGCTTCCGCTCAAAATTTGTCCCGTCATCATTCCGGGAAGTGAAACAAGCCCAATGGTTGCCATCGATGCCAGCGTGGGGTTTGCTGACTTTTGAAGCGCCTGCCGGAAAAACGGATAGAGTGCCTCATTCCGAGTGGCCCCGCAAGCCAGGAAAAACTGGTATCGCTCCTTGTTATCTTTCAGGTTGTAGTAAAAGTCGTTAATGCCTATTACATTACTGCGCAGACAGTTCCCAAGAACCATTCCGGTTATGGGAATGGCGTATTGTGCTTCGAGAAACGTGCGCAGCTGAATAACCAACTCCAGAAAGAATAGGTTGATGAGGATAATGCCGAAAAATGTAGCTCCAAAAATAGGGAGAATCAGCGACCAGGTTCGGTTCAAATCGCTTCGGTCTATGGTAGCAAAGTCGGCAACCACCACCATGATCATAATCCAGGCGGTGTTTACCCAGGCGCTGTCGTACTCAAACAGGTATTCCAGGTAGTATCCTACAAACAGAAGCTGGAGTGTCATGCGTATGGTCGCAATCGCCAGTTGCTTGTTGAGCCCGGTTTTAAACCACCAGAGAATGGCAGCCGGAATAATGAGAATCAGGAAACCAATGGACAATTGCCACCAGCTTAAATCAATAATATCCATAAATCGACACCGATGATTAAAGTTCAATGATTCTGTCACATCTCTCAATCCAGAAGGGATCGTGAGATACCGAGAAAACCGTTCTATCAGGATCCCCCAGCAGCAATTCTGCTGCCTTATCTTTTGACGACCGATCCAGCGCAGATGTCGGTTCATCTAAAAGCATCAATGGCCTGTTGAGAAGAGCGCAGAGAGTAATTCCAACCCGTTGTCTTTGACCGGTGGACAGGTCTGTAAACTGTTTGTCCAACACCTCTTCCTGAAGCCCGAGTTCTTCAAAGGTTTCCAAAATCGTGCTCTCTGAAGGCTTTGAAACGGCGTTATGTTTGAATGAAAACGGAATGGTTATCAGCTCTCTCACACTGTTTTCGCCCATGTTCAGATCCTGTGGGAGCCACGCCGTTTTTTTGCGTAATTCTCTGAATGCTTTTGTGTCCATAGGGTTGCCTTTTAACGAAATCTCACCACGATCGGGCTGCAAAAAACCGAGTATTAATTTTATTAAGGTAGACTTTCCGCTGCCCGAATCACCTTTTAAAACCAGATTCTCGCTCTTATGTAATTCAAATGAGAAATCATCGAAAATGATTTCTTCACCAAATGAAAAATGGATTCCTGAAAGTTTAAGAAAGCACATAATATTGTTAATTATCTGGCTTCAATGTAGGCATGATCGTGGTTATCAGAAAATACAGAGTCTAATTTTTCTTATTACACGGTTCTATTAAGATATTCAGTCGCAGCGACAATAATTATTTACCGAAACGTTCTTGATGACTATTGACCAGAAATCTGGTGGTCTTTTATAAAAGCAGATAGAAAATTATATCAGAAATGAAGTAGAGGGAGGTACATATGATGATGCCGGTTTTTATCGAAAGAGCAGGATCTGGTCCAAAAATTTGATGTTTCAAGAAATACGGAGCGTCAGGGTATTGCCAATCTGGTACATGAGGGCATTTTAAAATGAACGGCCTGAAAAGAAACTGCGCTGGCCGAAAAACAGATCACGACCCATCTTTTGGAGTAGAAGAGCTTTAGCGAGGAGATGCTTCGCAAAGGGGTAGAGCTCAATACTATTTCATAAAGTAGACTATGAGTTTGCTCCAAAATAAAGTGTATCAACAGTTACAGTTGAAAGAGAAGAAATAACCTTTAAAACCTGAAAGAATGAGGGGAGATGTCTCAAACCCAGTTGCATATTTAATCTTCTGGTATCATCCTAAAATAAATTTAAACTAGGGGGATGGTTTCTTTCAGCCGTTATATTCCATACTCTGCGTTAAATATTCGGTTACACCTGTTCACTCCGAAGAAGAGCTTACAGCCGTCCCGGTATCCGAGATATATCTGGAAATAATGAAAAAAACACCGATATTGCTCAGAAAATATGTTGGTTTTTAGGGTGGTAAAAAAACCGATTGAGTATGATATTGGCTACTATCTGAGCGATAAATGCTCTTATTCTATCCGTTTTAAAAGAAAATAGTTGGAATTTTAAAATCATTTCACCATAATGTTTAAACATTTAAACATTAATAATTTTTATGTACCATTACATTGGTATGGATGTGGGAGGAAGCCACCTTTCCACCTCAACTGTTTTACAAAAAAATGATTCGCTGATACCGGGATATATTAGCCATCGGAAAATCAACAGCAATGCACCTGCCAAAGATGTACTGTCAAATATATTGGCGGAGGTGGAAGCTGCCCTTTCATCCCTGAGTACTAAACAGATTCGTGGGCTCGCCTTCTCTATTCCAGGTCCCTTTCTGTACGAGAAAGGAACGAGCAAAATTTCGGGTCTGGGTAAATATGAGTCGTTCTTTGGAATGGATCTCAGGGCAACACTGCAATCCGCTTTGCAGAAAAAGGGTATCGTTTGTGATAGAATATTCTTTCAGAATGATGGCGAATCGTTTTTGCTGGGGGCGGCAGACCGGTTCGGTCTTGGTGATAAAAATGTACTGGCGGTTACGCTGGGTACCGGACTGGGAAGCGCAAGCCTCTGGAACGGAGAGCTGCATCAGGGATTGCCCGGAATGGGATATCTTTATAATACAGCCTTCAGGGACGGGGATGCAGAGGACTATTTTTCTACGCGATGGTTTTTAAAAAAGGCGGCTCAGTCAGGCATGGGTGGGGATGAAAATCTGACAGGTGTAAAGGAGCTATTGACTCAGTATGATCAGAATCCTGTTGTACGCCAAATCTGCAGGCAGTTTTCAGAGAACCTGGCCGAATTTATGAACGAATTGTTTCAAGAGACTCAGCCGGACTCACTCCTGTTGGGCGGGAACATCATGAAATCATTTCGCTGCTTTAAGGATGATTTTGAAAAGAACCTGGAGTATGATCTATCCGTGGAATATTTTGGTGAAACCTCGGGCTATGCGGTTTTAGGAGCAGTTTCCGGGATGAAACGTCAGGGTCTTGGAAAAAAGCAGATCAGAAAAACAAAATCGCCGGTATTACCGCTGAAAAAAGAGACTCCACCGCATGGATACGATATCTATCCGTCATTTCCCCTGGATGATGGTCATATTTACGAGGGCTTCGCTTCATTGGCCAGCTATATTGACAATCTTCCAGGAAACAGGGTGGTTATTGATGGTGCCACAGGTACGCTTTGGAGGGATTTTATGGAGGATTTAAATAATGAACTGTCAAAGAAGCAGAGTGTTGTGAGCTGGTACAGCGCAAATGCAGCGTTGAAACCTGAGCAAGAAATTGATGAGATGCTCAACGAATCACTGGGTGATGATGAAGTGTTTGGGCGCTTATATGAAGGCGATTTGAGTTCCTTCTTTGATAATGAAGCCCTTAAGAAAATAGAGCCGGGCTCAGCGGGGTTATCCATTTTATATGGAACGGGAGCAGCGCTGGCCGGGTGGGACGCTCCAATTATTTACATTGATGTTCCAAAAAATGAAATTCAGTTCAGATCTAGGGCAGCTTCCGTAACAAATCTGGGCAAAGACAATGCTGAAGACCCAAAAAAAATGTACAAGAGGTTCTACTTTGCAGACTGGCCTGTGTGCAACCATCACAAAAAAGAGCTTCTGCCAAAATTATCAGCTATTGTTGACGGACAGAGAACAGACAGTATATCCTGGATGCGGGGATCAGATTTTCGAGCAGGACTTGATGAGATGGCGAAGAGCATATTCAGAGTTCGTCCCTGGTTTGAGCCCGGCGTATGGGGCGGACACTGGATGCAGGAGAAGTTTGACGGACTTGTTGAAGAAGAAAAGAATTATGCATGGTCGTTTGAGTTGATTGCACCGGAAAACGGGATTCTTTTTGAAAAGAACGGACTTTTACTGGAAAGCGGCTTTGAGTGGCTGATGTATCAAAACAACAGCGCTGTTTTAGGCGATGATGCCAAAGTTTATAACCACTACTTTCCCATCCGGTTTGATTATCTCGATACCATGAACGGTGAGAACTTGTCGCTGCAGTGCCATCCGGTTAAGGAGTACATGAGAGAGAACTTCGGGGAGATCATTACGCAGGACGAAACCTACTACATCACCGATGCCAAGCCCGGGGCACGTGTTTATCTTGGCTTTCATGAGGATATTGACCCGGATGAGTTTCAAGAAGTACTTCGACAATGTGAGGAGAATGGAACCGAACTATCCGTGGAAAAATATGTGCAGTCGTTTCCTTCCGAAAAACAGCAGCTATACCTGATTCCCGCCGGGACGGTTCACTGCTCAGGCCGGGATAACCTGGTGCTCGAAATCAGTAATACACCCTACATTTATACTTTTAAGATGTACGATTGGCAACGGCTTGGTCTGGACGGAAAACCCCGCCCTATCAATATCGGGCGGGCAATGGAGAATCTTAATTTTGAGCGCAAAGGAGAGCGGGTGCCCGAAGAGTTCATCAGTAAACCGGTTTCGGTATATTCGTCGGATGAAGGAGCCATCCTGGAGCTTCCCACGCATCCCACTCACATCTACCGAGTTCAAAGGCTGGAAATTAAACAGACGATGGAGATTAACACCGGAAACAAGGTTCATATTCTGAATGTGGTTGAGGGCGATAAAGTAGAAATTACAACGGGGAGTCGAAAACTGGTTGTACATTTTGCTGAAACATGTATCATACCTGCAGCAGCTAATTCATATCGAATTAAAAACCTGGGCTCAAAAACTGCAAAAATCGTGAAAGCCTGGCTGAAATAAGAATTCATGGAAAACAGAAACCCATATTACTTGACGATTATTACCGCCATAGCGGCCCTTGGTGGTTTTCTTTTTGGTTTTGATATGGCGGTTATTTCGGGTGCAGTGCCATTTGTTCAGCAGCAATTTGATCTTAGTGCTGTCCAGGAGGGGTGGTTTGTCTCCTCGGCACTGGTTGGATGTGTAATTGGAGTCGCTTTTTCGGGCGAACTAAGTGATCGGTTTGGGAGAAAACCGGCCCTCAACCTAAGTGGGTCTCTGTTTTTACTGTCCGCGGTGGGAACGGCTTTTGCTCCGGAATTTTCGCTTCTCGTGATTGCAAGAATCATGGGAGGCATTGCTGTGGGGGTTGCTTCAAATGTGGTTCCCCTGTACATATCAGAAATTGCCCCGCCCAAAATTCGCGGAAGGCTTGTTACGTTTTATCAGCTGGCAATTACGGTTGGAATTCTCCTTGCATTTCTGTCTAATGCCTGGGTACTGAATTTCTCGGAAAGCAGGCCCGATTTCCTCATATTCGGTTTTCTGGAGAAAATTTTTATTGAGGAGGCCTGGAGAGGAATGTTTGGGGCTGAGACGATTCCGGCATTTATTTTCCTGGTTTGTCTCGCCATTGTACCGGAAAGTCCGAGGTGGCTGGTACAGCAGAACCGCAGTAAAAAGGCACGACAGATCCTGAAAAAACTTATCGATGACAATGAGATCGACAGTAGTATAAACGAGATCCGTGAAACACTTAATGACGTTGCCGGATCATACAGGGAATTGCTAAAACCTGGCCTTCGAACAGCGGTGCTGATTGGCATCCTTCTCCCCTTATTTTCTCAGTTCAGCGGAATAAATGCGATAATCTATTATGGTCCGCGAATACTTACCGAAGTGGGCATTGATATGAATAATGCCCTTAAAAGCCAGGTTCTGCTGGGTATCGCCAACATGGTCTTTACCTTCATAGCCATCTGGAAAGTAGACAGCCTGGGTAGACGTCCGCTCTATCTGATCGGAACGGCTGGAGCTACCATCAGCCTGATTATAACAGGCATATTTTTCTATGCCGGGGAAACAGGAAGTATCTTTCTGTTAATCAGTGTGGTTCTGTTTTTGGCATGTTTCGCTTTTTCAATCGGGCCATTAAAGTTCGTAATTGCATCCGAAATTTTTCCCAACAGAATTCGCGGTCGGGCTCTTGCCCTAAGTATCATGGTGATGTGGATTGCAGATACAATCGTGGGTCAGTTAACCCCCATTCTGCTTTCAGAAGGTGGCGCAGCCGTAACATTCTGGTTCTTTGCACTTTTTTGTGCAATCGCATTCTGGTTTATCTACAAAAAAGTCCCGGAAACGAAAGGAAAAACGCTTGAAGAAATTCAGGCGATGTGGACTTCTGCTGATGATGATAACGTCAATATGAAAAAGACGGAGAAATGAGATGAAAACTATTGAGCCTGTTCTGATAGGATTGCTGTTTTGCTTGATAAGTCTGCTGGTCGTGCCGCGAACCGGTTTTTCTCAGGAAACGGGTGTAAACCGGTATGTAGACCCAAATATCGGGACCGCTCATTCCCGTTGGTTCTTTTATACGCCGGCAGCCAATCCCTTTGGAATGGCAAAGCCTGCAGCTTCCACAAATGGCCATTACGGTAATAAATGGGGCTGGGAAGCCGTGGGGTACGATTCGAGGCACGAATCTATTGAAGCGTTCGTGAACCTTCATGAATTTCAAATAGGAGGAATCGCAATGATGGCAACTACGGGTGATTTACAGACGACACCCGGCCTTCTGGAAAACCCGGATCAGGGCTATCGGTCACAATTTTCAAAAGAGAGTGAAGTTGCCAGTCCCGGCTACTACCGCGTAATTTTGGATGATTACGGAGTGGAAGCAGAACTTACATCTACACCACGGGTGGCTTTCCACAGGTACACTTTTCCCGAATCATCCCGGGCAAATCTTCTCTTTGACATTGGAAACCGACAGGGTGAAAGCGGAGCCGTGAGTGATGCCTATGTTCAAAAAGTGTCTGAAACTGAAGTTGAGGGATATGTGGTGACCCTACCGGAATATGTAAAAAACTATCAGCCGGGTGGGGTGGTGGCAATTTACTTTGTGGCCGAATGGGATAAGCCCGCTGATGATTTCGGGTCGTTTAATGGTAAAACTGTTCGCCAAGGCTATAATGTTGCCCAGGGGCCTGGAGCGGGTATCTATATCCGGTTCAGTACGGAAAAAGAGGAGTCAATCACGGTAAAGGTGGGACTTTCCTACACAAGTATTGAAAACGCCCGCCGGAACCTTGAGACAGAGGCTTCAGATGTAACGTTTGATGATGCACTAGAAATGGCGCAAAACAAGTGGGAACAGATGCTGGGCCGGATAGCGGTTGAGGGCGGTTCAGCTGAAAACAGGACAAAATTTTACACCGGGCTGTACCACGCCATACTTGGCAGAGGGCTTGCAAGTGATGTGAATGGAGCCTACAGACAAAATAACCACACAATTGGTCAGATTCCCCTCAACAACGACGGACAGCCGGAATATCACCACTACAATACGGATGCTATATGGGGTGCATTCTGGAACCTCGGCACACTCTGGGCGATGGCTTACCCGGAATATCTGAACGATTTTGTAAATACACAGCTCGATATCTATAAAGAAACAGGATGGCTGGCGGACGGCATTGCCACCTCAAAATTTGTATCAGGAGTTGGAACCAACTTTATGGGGCAGTTTATCGCCTCTGCATTTAACAGGGGTATACGTAATTATGATATCGAAACCGCCTGGAGCGCTGTTCAGAATAATGAGCTGGGCTGGATGAATCGTCCGCTTGGAGCCGGTAAAGCAGATACAAAAGTCTTTACTGAAAAGGGATATGTGCCCTACAAATTTGACGATGAACACTACAGCAGTACCAGTGCTGTCGCATCCCGTTTCTCGGCATCCCACACGCTGGAGTATAGCTTCAGCGCTTATGCGGCTGCACAGATGGGTTATATACTTGGCAAAACAGACGATTATGAAACCCTGATGCAGCTCTCAGGAGGATGGGAGAATTTGTTTGATGAGGATTCGGAATTTATCAGGCCTAAAGGATTAGACGGTGAATTTATTTCAGACTTTGATCCATCTGAACCCTGGCGGGGTTTCCAGGAAGGGAATGCTTATCAATACACATTTTATGTTCCACACGACCCTGAAGAACTTATCAGAAAAGTAGGGCCGGATTCATTTGCCGACAGGCTCAATTCACTTTTTGAGCGGGCTGATGAGCAGCAATTTTCGGGAGGCAGTACGGTAGATGCATTTTCAGGGGTAGGAGGGGTGTATAATCATGGAAATCAACCCAGCCTGCATATTTCCTGGCTTTTTAACTATGCGGGAAAACCGTGGCTTACACAAAAATGGGTTCGTCGTATCAGTGATAACTTTTATGGTACCGGTCCTGTTCATGGATATGGTTATGGACAGGATGAGGATCAGGGACAGCTGGGAGCCTGGTTTGTTCTTGCAGGCATGGGCCTGTTTGATGTCGCCGGAGGCAGCGACAAAGACCCGATGCTCCAGCTTTCAACACCGTTGTTCGATAAAATAACAATCCGGCTCAATCCAGACTATTACAGCGGAGAAACGTTTCAGATTATTGCTGACGGGGACGCATCGGAAAAGCAATATATCCGGTCAGCTACGCTGAATGGGAAACCGCTTAATACGTTTAAATTTCCCTGGAAAATGTTTACGGAAGGAGGAAAGCTGGAGATCAAACGATCATCAAATCCCGTTGAAAGCTGGGGTTTAGAATAGTACAAATAATAATTTTCATCATATACACATCACATTTAGCCATGAAAAAACGATCAGCTTTTCCATTTTTAAACCTGATTCTTATTCTCTTTGTCATCACCTCATGTGCAGATAAGCAAGAGAGTGATTCCCTTTCTGAACGGATATCGAAAAATTCCGACATAGAATTTGTAAAGAAGAAGGCCACCGAGATTGTGGCATCCGGATTTAACGCAGGCGACAGCTACTCAGAAGTGTGGATTCGCGACTACGCCACTTTTATTGAGCTTGCAATGGAGGTTCACGACCATGATGTAATCAAAGAGAACCTCAGGATCTTCTTCAGGTTCCAGGGAGAAGACGGTGGAATCGTGGATGGTTTCAGGCCTAAAGTGGAGGGAGCCGGAGGATATGAATATATCTATTCTGCCCTGGAACCCGATCTGATGGCTCATAAAAACACCGTAGAAACTGACCAGGAGGCATCTCTGATTCATGCCGTGTATAAGTATGTGAAGAGGTCGGGAGACCGTGATTTTCTCAACGAGACAATCGACGGCATGACGATTGCGGAGCGAATGGAGAAGTCTGTGGACTTTCTGATGAACGAGCGGTTTAGCGAAAAGTATGGCTTGATCTTTGGCGCAACAACCACAGACTGGGGAGATGTGCAGCCAGAACACGAATGGGGAGTTTTTATCACAGATGACACCCATTTTGCGGTGGATGTGTATGACAACGCCATGTTCATGATTATGCTTGATAACCTGGCTGAACTGGTTCCGGACATGGCCGGAGAAATGAATGAGATTCATAGCATGATTTCAGAAAATACAATGGAGCACCTCTGGAGCGAAGAGAAAGAGCAGTTTGTGCCGCATCGGTACCTGGATGGTTCTCCATTCCCGGATGACTTTGATGAAGATAACATCTATCAGCATGGTGGTACAGCAGTTGCCATCGAAGCAGGATTACTTACGAAAGAGCAGGTGCGGGGGGCTCTGCAGCGTATGAGAGAGAATGTTGAAGCTGCGAACGCTTCTTCGATTGGCCTTACACTCTATCCGCCATACCCCGAAGGCTATTTTTTAAATGAGGGAATGTATCCTTATGGCTATCAGAACGGCGGCGACTGGACCTGGTTTGGCGCACGAATGATTCAGCAGCTTATCCGGTACGGGTTTGTTGAAGAAGCATATGAAGAATTTCTGCCTTTCATAGAGAGAGTTGTGGAGAATGATGGTTTTTATGAGTGGTACACGCCCGATAATCAACCAATGGGTTCAGGTACCTTCAGAGGTTCGGCAGGAGTTCTCTATACGTGCATAGAAATGTTTGAAGAGTGGTCGGCCAATCAATAGAGAAAACAGTGAAAATGAGACCGAATATCCGGTAAAAATAAATAAATACGATTTACACTATGATCAAAATATTCAAATGTGCACCTCTTATAACTGTTTTGTTTATGCTTCCCATCGTTCTGTTCGCTTCGAGTGGATCAGATAAAAGGGGTAATGACTCAATCGGGGATATAGACTCTCACGTTATCTGGAGCCTGGGGGAGAAAAATGAATCAGCGAATGAATTTACACTCTATCCGGACGGTTTTGAACGGTTCAAATATGAGGATTTTGGATACGAAGATATATTTTTTGCCATTGGGTATCATGATGAGGAAGAGGAGATTCCATACGTTCTGCCCGGCCCCGTTGATACCTGGGGAGGTACATGGCCCACATCCGGGTGGCGAAGTAATCAGGTCACCATTCTGTTTGCGGTTGATGAAGAGCCGGTCCCTGGCGATTATACACTCTATATTGAGCTTGCTGATTTCGCAAAAGAGTTCCTGCCTCTTGTAAAAGTCTCTGTCAACGGGCAGGAAGAGCGGATAGCCCTGGAAGCGGAGGGCTATAACCGAGAATCACAACCCTCTCCGGCAAGAAATGAAGATTTTGTTAATGAAGCGGCTTTAAAAGGTGATAATACAGAAGCCACACCCACAACCATCGCCATACCGATAGATGAACATGTGATCGAAAAAAATGGAAACAGGGTAACCATTACCATTCTGGAAGGTTCGTGGATTAAGTTCGATCAGATTCGACTTGAAGGACCGGAACTACAGCTTCGAACTGTTGAAAAGCTATTTGTGAGAGGCTTGGTGCCGGCGGATTACGAGGTGATAAAAGATCAGGCTCTCTTTCAACCCCTGCTCATTGAGACTGAACACCTTGAGGGGAATCCGCTTTTGAGTGTAGAACTGGATGGTGAACTCATTTTTGAGGAAACGGTTGAGATGGGTCAATATGATTTTGAAGCACTGATGCCTGCTGTTTCTGAATCCACAATAAGTGAGTATACAATTTTGGTGGATGGACAAGTTATGGAATCGGATATTGTCCAACGATCACCTCAGAAGGCCCGCACCCAGGCAGGGTATGTAGATACCAGAATGGGAGCGGCACACGCCCGCTGGATGTATGCCCCCGGTCCCTGGATGCCGTTCAGCATGGTGAAACTGTCTCCTGTAAACCAGAATGCAGGATGGCAGGCGGGGTATGATTCGATTTTTGAAAGCGTAGGAACGTTCAGTCACATTCATGAGTGGACCATGGCAGGCCTCGGAGTTTTTCCTACAAACGGGCCGCTTCAAACCCAAATTGGTGATGAGCTAAAACCGGATTCAGGATACCGTTCGCGGATAGATAAGAAAACCGAGGAGGCACCCATTGGCTACTACAAAGTGAACTTATCTGATTATGATATTAAGGCAGAACTGACCGCCACAACCCGAAGCGGCTTAATGAGATTTACATTTCCTCAAGACCGCGACAGCGCCAGGGTGCTGATTGATTTCCATATCCCTGCAGAGTACGATTACGTACTTAAAGAAGTGAATGTTAAAAAAGTGTCGGAAACCAGACTGGTGGGATATTCCGATCAGTTTTCCGGTAATGTGTGGAGCAGTGATGCGGATCAGGATTACACGGTTCATTTTGTGATTGAATTTGATCAGCCCATTCTCTCTATGGGCGGATGGGTAGAAGATGAGATCTTTGAGGGTGAGCAGCTTACAGCAAAAGATATCAGGGATGCAGGCCTGTTTGTCTATTTCGATCAAAAAAAATACCCCGTTGTGCAGGTCCGCACGGGAATCAGTCTTGTAAGTGTTGAAAATGCCGCTCAGAATTTGGAAACTGAAATGAGCGAACCGTTCGGATGGGATTTTGAAGCCGTGAGGCAAAACCAGGTGGACACCTGGAACGAATTAATGAGCAGAGTGCTCATCAGTTCAAATAATCGTCTGGAGAAAAAGAGATTCTATAACAGCTTTTATCGGTCTATAAGTACCAGGAATACATGGAGCGATGTGAATGGGGAGTGGAGGGGCACGGATGGCACCGTTCACAGGCTAATGGATCCCGATCATGTGGCACTGGGATGTGATGCATTTTGGAATACATTCTGGAACCTGAATCAGTTCTGGAACCTTGTTACGCCCGAGTGGAGCAGCCGGTGGGTCAACTCTCAGCTGGCCATGTACGATGCTTACGGATGGCTGGCCAAAGGACCGGCGGGAATGAACTATATTCCGGTAATGGTTGCTGAGCACGAAATCCCGCTCATCACCGGGGCCTACCAGATGGGTATACGCGATTTTGATGCTGATAAAGCACTGGAGGCGGCCGTAAAAATGCAGACAACTCCGGCGCAAAAAGTACACAACGGATTTGCCGGTAACAGAGATCTGACCGTTTACCTTGAACACGGGTATGTACCTTACGATAAAGGACGTTTTTCCAACTCATTGGAATACTCATTTGATGACTGGACGGTGGGTCAGCTAGCAAAAGCAGTTGGAAGACCGGATATTCACGAAATGTTTAATGAACGTGGATACTGGTGGCGTAATGCGATTTCTGAGACCGGTTTTGCCCACATGCGGGATAGTGATGGAAACTGGCTGGAAGACTTTGATCCGTTTGAGTCGGGTGCGAATCACCACTACGTTGAAGGAAACGCATGGCAGCTCACTCATTTTGTTCCGCAGGATGTACCCGCCCTCATCGAATATATTGGAAAAGATCGTTTCACCGACAATTTGATTTGGGGATTTGAGGAGAGCTATTCACTTCGGTTCAACGGGTTGAATGACCAATACTGGGAAGTTCCGGTAGCTCAGGGGAATCAGCAATCCCTGCATTTTGCATTTCTCTTTAACTGGGCCGGCAAACCATGGCTTACACAGAAATGGAGCCGCGCTGTAATAGACCGGTTTTACGGATTCGGGGTTGAGAACGCCTACCTGGGCGATGAGGATCAGGGCCAGCTTAGCGCATGGTTTGTAATGGCCGCAATAGGACTATTCCAAACAGATGGGGGAACCCGGGTAAATCCGATTTATGAAATTGCCAGCCCGCTTTTTGAACGGATAGAAATAGACCTTGGTGGCAGATACGGACGGGGAGAAACATTCGTAATCGAGGCGAAAGGCGCATCAAGAATAAACAAGTATGTACAAAGCGCAGTGCTAAACGGACAAAAGCTGGATACCTTTTACTTTGATGCCTCTGAGCTGCTTAACGGAGGAACTCTGATTCTTGAGATGGGGCCGGAACCTAACAAAGAGTGGGGCGTTATCGATGCTGATTGATTTCTTTCCCGGCCATATTTGTCCGGAATTATATTGGTTTCCAATACAGGAAAACTCATATTTGTTCATGAATCTAAAGTAAACATAGCCCCGGATGAAAAACAGCCTGTTCATTTTATGCGGATTAATACTGCTGCTTTTTTCTTGTGATAAAGAACAGGATAACAGAGGCCTTGCAGAAATGATTCTGGCTGATTCAACAATGTCTGAAGTGGACAGGTTGGCCCGGGACCTCATGCAGCAGGGGTTTTATGCGGGTTCAGGATACCAGATGGTTTGGTCCCGCGATCTGAACACGTTTATTGAGCTTTCAAGCGAAAAGTATGATACGGCCGTGATTCGCGAAAATCTCCTGATGTTTTTCC